>ERZ1026800.511-NODE-511-length-32602-cov-4.092564_pt1 | contig 32602 bp, 27 predicted proteins | sample MGYA00520873_ERZ1026800 | MGnify/ENA primary metagenome ERZ1026800 (study PRJEB33270, sample SAMEA104284475) | anaerobic digester metagenome | biome: Anaerobic digester microbiome; feature: mesophilic sludge digester; material: Anaerobic digester biomass | place...
CTCTTGCCTACCGAACTTATTTTGCCCTGACCATGGGCGGTTCAGATCGATTTCAGACCCGCAGCGGCGAACCGACTGCGGGTACGTTTGGATTTGCCTCCGTACTTCTACGAATTCTGGAACAGGATCAACCTGATTACCTCGCAGTTGCGTTCGACACCGGCAAAACCTTCCGCAATGAGTTGTATCCCGATTACAAAGCCACCCGGGCAAAAATGCCTGAGGATCTTCGCCCGCAGGTGGAACGCATTCGGGAAATGGTGGATGCATTTCATATCCCCCGCCTGGAAAAAGAGGGCGCTGAAGCTGATGATGTATTGGGGACAGTCGCCGTTCAGGCAGCTGAACATGGTCTAGCGGTCAAAATTATTACCGGTGATCGTGATTTGCTGCAACTGGTTACGGATCGCATCTGGGTAAACCTGGCAGGCAGTAAACTATCCGAAGCGCGAGATTTCACACCCGATGATGTATTCAAAACCATCGGGGTGCGCCCTGATCAGATTGTGGATTATAAGGCACTGGTCGGTGACAACTCTGACAATATTCCTGGAGTTCCAGGGGTCGGCGAAAAAACAGCCATATCGCTGTTAACCCAGTATGACACGCTGGATGATATTTATAATCATCTTTTAGAGATTCCCACCCGGGTGCGCAGCAGGCTGGAAGCGGGGCGTGAGTCGGCTTATCTCAGTCACCAGCTCGCCCAAATCCACACCGATGTTGCCATCTCGCTTGATCTGGAGCAGGCTCAGACGAGCCGGCTTGATATTCCGGCTGCGGAAAAGATATTCCAGCAATTGGAATTTCGAACTCTCATCGGTCGGCTGCATCGAATCAGACCTTCCCAGCCCATTCCTCATCAACAACTTTCCCTGTTTGGCGAGGAGATCCGGCGTGTGGGTATCGCTGATTCTTCATCAGGTCTGCAGACCCACATCGTCCGCACCCCTGGTGATTTGGCTGAACTGGCATCCCTGCTGGAAACCGCCCCCGCAATTGCTTTTGATACCGAAACCACTTCAACCGACCCGATGCAGGCTGCTCTGGTGGGTATTTCGCTGGCAATTGCCCCAGGGAATGGATATTATATTCCCATCGGATACCAGCACGACGCATCCCAACTTCCATTGGAGCAAGTCATTGAAGCCCTGCACGGTCCAATGACCAACCCATCCATCGAAAAGGTCGGGCATAACCTGAAATATGACTACATCATCCTGGCACGACATGGCTTGAAGGCAGATCCATTAACCTTTGACACCATGCTTGCGGAATGGCTGATCGATCCCGGCTCCCACAGCCTGGGATTGAAGGATATGGCATACGACTACCTGGGCATCTCCATGACTCATATTGAGGAATTGATCGGCAAGGGTAAATCGCAGATCAGCATGGCGGAGGTTCCAATTGAGCGGGCTGCTCCCTACGCCGCTGCGGATGCCGAGGTTACTTTGCGTTTGCGTCCCTTGATGGAGACGCGGCTGGAGGAACACCATGCCCGCCAATTGATGCGGGAAATGGAAATGCCATTGGTCTCCATTTTGGCAATGATGGAACGCACCGGTGTGGCGCTGGATGTGCCTTTCCTGGAGAAAATGTCCTCCGATCTGCAGCAGCGCACTGTCGAGATTGAACGGGATATTCACAATTCTGTCGGGTATGCTTTCAATTTGAACTCGACCCAACAACTCTCCAAAGTATTATTTGAAACCCTGCACCTCGAACCGCCTGACCGGAGAAAAAAGACCAGCAGCGGACATTATTCCACTTCAGCCGGCGTCCTGGAGGAATTGCGCGGTCACCATCAGGTGGTGGATTTAATCCTGGAATATCGCGAGCTTGCCAAGTTGCGCTCCACCTACCTGGAAGCTCTGCCGCGGCAAGTGAACCCGGCTACCGGTCGGGTTCATACATCGTACAACCAGACCGGTTCGGTCACCGGCAGGCTGGCATCCTCCAACCCGAATTTACAAAACATTCCCACCCGGACAGACTTGGGACGCCAGGTTCGCTGCGGATTTATCGCAAAGCCGGATCATCTCCTTCTCTCGGTGGATTACTCCCAGATTGAACTGCGTATTGTCGCCGTGATGTCCAATGATGAAGCCATGCTGAATGCCTTCCGCAACGGTCAGGACATTCATGCCGCCACCGCTTCTGCGATTTACAATGTGCCGCTCCAGCAGGTCAGCAAGGAGCAGCGCCGCCATGCGAAAGCCATTAATTTTGGATTGATCTATGGCATGAGCGCTTTTGGGCTCAGCCGGACGACCGACCTCACCCTGGGTGAAGCGGAAGAATTTGTCAAAGCATATTTCCAACAATTCCCCGGGGTCAAACGGTACCTCGATGGCATCCGCAAGGAAGCCATGGATCGGGGTTATGTGGAAACTATGCTTGGCAGGCGGCGGTATTTTCCGAACCTGCGAACAACACTGGATAACAACCTGAGGCAGCGTGAGGAACGGGAAGCCATCAATGCCCCCATCCAGGGAACCGCGGCAGACATCCTCAAGCTGGCAATGATCCGCCTTCCGGCTGCATTGCAGGCTGCTGGATCCAATGCCGCCCTGCTTTTACAGGTGCATGATGAGCTCGTCCTGGAATGCCCGCGCAGCCAATTACTTGAAACCGCCCGGGTAGTCCAGAAAGTGATGGAGGAAGCTTATCCACTGGAGATTCCACTGCTGACCGAGGCACGCTGGGGTATCAACTGGGGGGAGATGGAACCCTTGTCTACATTCACAAAACAGGCAAAACCATGAGTGAAAATCAGCAACGTTTTCAAAGTTTATTATCCCAGGGTCACTCCGCCATCTGGGACCAGGACTGGTCGCGGGCGGCGGATTTTTACAGGCAGGCTTTGGAAGAGATCCCGGATCACCCGCTGGCTCTTTCCAGCCTGGGGTTGGCATACCTCGAATTAAAGGATCTTGCGGGCGCCATGAAATGCTATCAACGCGTCGCTGCCCTCACCCCCGATGATCCCGGTCCGGTGGATAAAATCGCGCACATATATGAATTGGAAGGAAAAACCACCGAATTTTTACGGACCCTGTTGCAGGCGGCGGAATTATATTTAAAAAACCGGGATGTCGAACGTGCAGTCCAAAACTGGCGTCAGGTGCTTCGCATACAACCCAATAACCTGGCAGCACATTCCCGGCTGGCAGTTGTTTACGAACGCCAGGGACATCGCAAGGAAGCCGTGTTGGAATACCTGGCGATTGCCAGCGTACTCCAGCGCGCGGGTGACCTGCCCAATGCATATAAGGCAGTCCAGCGTGCCATGCAGATTCATCCCGAAAGTGATATTGCCGCCCGGGCACTCGCCATCCTGCGCGCCAACCAGCCATTGCCCTCCCCTACCCGCCCACGTACTACTGGACGATTGAGACGCGGCACCCCCACCAAACCATTATCCTCTTCCAAACAGGTGGAGAAAAAAGCCGAACAGGACCCCCTGACAGAAGCCTGTCAGCTTGCCATGGTGCAGCTTGCCGCACTTCTTTTTGAGCAATCTGAAGCCGTTCCAAATGCCGACCCGTTAAGCCGGCGTGGATTGTCGGAATTAACCCGGGGCACCGGCGGGCTCGGGCAGGAACGGGTTGATCAATCACGCATCCAGCTTCACCTGGGTCAAGCAATTGATTCCCAATCCCTGGGAAAGAATGATCAGGCAGCTGCTGAATTGGAAAGGGTGATTGATATCGGTTTGACGCATCCAGCAATTTATTTTAATCTTGGCTGGTTGTTGATGAAAAAGGATTCCAAAAGGGCTGTCACTTATCTTCAAAAATCAGTTCAACATCCCGATTATGGTCTGGCATCCTGCCTGTTAATGGGACAGATATACCAGGAGCAAGGGCAGTGGGTTGAAGCCGCCAATTCATTTTTAAAGGCACTCAAACTGGCTGATATGGAAACCACTCCCACTGAATATAATGAAGAGGTCGACCAACTTTACGAAGCTTACAGGGTTGACCAGGGTGAAACAGATGTTGACAAGTTAAAAGAATATTGCAATACAATTGCGCCCCAACTGATCCGGAGCGATTGGCGTCAATTTTTGGAGGTTGCCCGGCAGCAGGCATCCATCGGACAGGCGGAAGACGCCATCGTCCCGCTGGCACAAGTGCTGTTGGAAAGCCGGAGCAGCGAAGTGCTTGAATCCCTGGCAACCATCCGGAAATTGATTGCCATCAATAAACTCTCCACTGCCATGGAAGAAGCCTTCCATGCCCTGCAATTTGCCCCCACGTACCTGCCTCTTCACATCCTGATTGGCGAGATGTTACTGAAGGAAGGTCACAGCCATCAGGCAGTGGAGAAATTCATGCTGGTTGCCCAACTTTACAATCTGCGTGGTGAAACTGGCAATGCCATCCGCCTGCTTTCCCGAGCAATAAAAATGGCACCCATGGATCTCTCAATGCGCGGCAGGCTGATCGAAATGTTGATCTCCCAGGAACGGATGGATGAAGCCATTCAACAGTACCTGGACCTGGCGGGGATTTATTACGCCCTTGCAGAACTGGACATGGCGAGGCAGACATATCAGGCTGCCACCCGGTTGACCCAGCGTTCCTCCGATCATCAGAGATGGTCCTGGGAATTACTGACCAAGATGGTTGATATTGACATGCAACGGCTGGAATGGAAACAGGCGTATCACATTTTTGAACAACTCAAAACCCTCAATCCGGAGCACCCATTGCCCCGCAGGCAACTGATATCCATTGACCTCCGCCTGTCCCAGGATGGAGCTGCATTTACAGAATTGGATGCATATATCTCCCTCCTTGAAAATGCGGGGAAACGCACCCAGGCAATTCAATTCACAAAGGATCTGTTGGCAGAGGAACCCAGCCGGATTGAGGTTCGTAAACGGCTGGCAGAGTTATTCATACGCAATGGAGAAAGGGTAAACGCCGTCCGCGAACTGGATCTTCTGGCGGATGCCCTGTTGAATGCGGGGGATCACCTGGGAGCCATCGCAATGGTGCAGAGGATCATTGAGATGAATCCGCCCAATGTGGCTGATTACGAAAACGCTCTCGAACAGATGCGCAAGAAATAAAAAACACCCCCCTGCCGGGGGGTGTCCCTGTGCCGAGAGTCAGAATCGGACTGACGACTCCACGATTTTCAGTCGCGTGCTCTACCAACTGAGCTATCTCGGCGAGGTGAAGAGATTTTACTCGTTCGGAGGGGGATTGTCAAGCAAGTAATGGTTGAAATTCATCAAAATTCCATGCCTTGGGGAGATCATAGATGGATAAAGGCTTGGTTTATTTTTTAACCGTGCTATAATTTTTTTAATATCTTCCACTTCATTGCAGATCTCTTGTCGATCAGATATCCAAAAGGTTGATTCTGGCGGCAATTATCCCGGATGACATCCCAACAACAGAATAGACCTTCCCCTTTTTCAAGAACAAAGGAGGTAATTATGTTTAGACGGTTTCTGTTCTCAGGAATTGTGGTTGTACTGACGCTGCTGTTGGCTGCCAATCCGGCAATTGCTGATCCCCCAACCCCGGATACCGCGGTGGAAGAAGGTTGGTACCTGCACCCCTTGGGCAAACCCAATGCTGCGGATGTGCCATACCCCGTGTCCATGGCGGTCAATCCCAACGATGGGGCAACCTGGATCAGCTACTTTGAAGACATGGAAGACACCCTGTGGGTGGCACACTATGTGGGTACCGGCGGGAATTGCGGCAGTGATTATAAGTACCAGTGTGACGAAGTTGGCTGGCAAACAGGCGATGGAGTTTACAACTCCATCGCCATCTACCCCGGGGACGGCTTCTTTGCAACCGACATGACTAAAGTGGGGGTGGCATATTACAGTGACGTTTCGGGTGGGTCCTTATACTACGGAGAATACAACTGCTCTGGCGGGTTGTGTTCATGGGCAACATACCTGCTCTTGTTGGGTGGGTATTCCGGACTGGAACCCTCCCTGACCTTCGATGAGAGCGGCACCCCTTGGATTGTGTTTAAAAGATTTGTTTCTGGAGTCACTAACCAGCTCTGGTTGGCACATTTTGTGGGGACGGGTGGCAACTGTGGATGGGGCAACTGGCAATGCGACACCCTGGTGACGGGGAATTACACAGCCAATCAACCTTCCATTCATGTGAGTGACAATGGGGACCTCAGGCTGCTTTACTATAATGACGGAAACGCTAATCTTGAGCACATGTGGTACCTGACAGGAGATCCCGGTGATTGCGGACCGTCCAATGAGTGGCACTGTGTTTCCATAGATACAGACGGTGATGTGGGATACCACGCATCCCAGTTTTATGAACCACAAACCGGGATTGGAGATGGGCGGTATGTTGCCTACTATTCCTACCAAAATGGCGGAACAATTCGCCTCGCCAAATTTGTATCATTGGGTGGCAACTGTGGCTCCGTTGGCGAGGACGACCAATGGTACTGCATGGATCTTACTACTGAAGTCGGGCTCCCCACCGGTGGAGAATACGGGCTTGTCCTCACACATGACACCCATTATCACCCGGTTGTCCTGTATTACGATACCGATGGAGGACCCTCCGGCAATGGCAGCCTGATGATCGCCCGGCGGATTGCCGATCTTGGCATTCCAACTGGCAATTGCGGCATGGACGACGGCAGCTACCAGTGGCAATGTGAAACCTTTGATGATGGCATGCGTGTCGGTCCACCAATCGTGTACCAGTCGGTGGGAAGGTATGCCGACATGGAATATTTTGGCTGGGGAGATGCCCGCGCTGTATATTACAATGCCTCGACCCAACAGATCAACATCATGATGCTGGACCTGGACAAGGTTTTCCTCCCCGCAATCGTACGGTAAAACAACGCCGGGACTTTGGTTTACTCTTCCGTGCCGTTTGTCGGAGGGGCACCAAAATCGCCATAAGCCAGGCTTAAGGCTGCCTGGCTGACTGCCTCGTAGACTTCCTCCAATTGACCCTGGAGGGTGATTGGAGCGCGCACTTCCGGTTCTCCCAGCCTTTTCAACAATGGCAGTGGAATGATGGGTGGGCTGACATGGACTGAAAAACCATGCAGATCCCTGTCCATCTCCCAGAATGTCGGCAGTTCCTCCTCCAGGGTGGGTACGTTATCACCGATGTCAATGATGGTTCCCCGGTCCACCGGTGCGTCCACACCCCGGCGTGCCCGCAAACCTGAAAGGATCAGATCCTGTGTGCGCCCGCGCAGCCGCAGGATGAGGAAGGGATCCTCATCAAAGCGATCGCCGAGGATGTAATGGACTGCCGCAACATGCTTGCAGGGATTGGCATAATCAGGGCAGGTGCAATCCGTCCGTAAATCAGTTAACCGATCCGGGAACAGGCTGACACCCGCGGCTGTAAAAACATCCTCAATTTCCGCCGGCATTTCCCCCGCCAGAAGTTGAGCAGCAAAAATCGCCCGCCCTGCCAGTTCATCCAATACTTTATTCCATTGTTCATTGTTGAGCGGGGTCATTTTGATTGTGACCCGGTATGGTAATGCCCGTGAGCCCTGCACTTTGGCAGCCACCCCGCCCGGAATTTCATCCAGTGAGAGTACCTGCCCTGCCCGGGCATAGGACCTTCCGCGCGCCAGCCGGCGGCTATCCAGCAGGCGTTCCATGGCAGCTATCCAGCGGCGTGCCCACCAGTTGCGTGCAAAATCACCCTGTTCACTGCGTGCCTGGATACCTCCCCGGGCTTTGCGTGGTTTTCGCTGTCCATTCCAATCAAAATTTTCGTCACTCATGCCTGCCGCCTTAACGAGACCAATTCCCGCAGTTCATCCGTCGTCAGTTCGGTCAACCACTGTTCACCTGTTCCCAACACGGCTTCTGCAAGACCCTTCTTGGATTCAATCAATTCATCAATCTTTTCTTCCAGTGTGCCGACCGTGATAAATTTATGCACTGTCACATTTTGGTGCTGACCAATCCGGTAGGTCCGGTCGGTTGCCTGGTCCTCCACCGCCGAGTTCCACCAGCGATCAAAATGGAAAACGTGCGAGGCGCGGGTCAGGTTCAATCCCAGCCCGCCTGCCTTTAATGAGAGGATAAATAACTGGGGTCCGTGCTCATCCTCCTGGAAACGGCGCACCATCTGGTCGCGCATGGCTGCTGGAGTGCCCCCATGCAGATAAAGAACCGGAATACCCATCAAATGGGGGATGGTTGAAACAAGGATATTACCCATTTGAGTAAACTGGGTAAAGATCAGCGCCCGGTCGCCCGCCTCAATCACCTCATCCAACATTTCCATCAAACGGCTAAGCTTGCCGCTGCGACCATCAATCACATCAGCCCGGATGACCGATTCACTTTCGTGCAAAAATTGAGCGGGGTGGTTGCAAACCTGTTTGAGATGCAATAGAAGTGTCAATACCTTTCCACGCCGTTCAATGCCCTCGCTTTCGGCAATCTTGCGCATGGTATCCTGCACCACTGCCTCATAAAGGGTTGCCTGCTCCTCACTCAGGTTGCAGTATTCCTTCATCTCAATTTTATCCGGCAGATCCTGGATCACATTCGGATCAGATTTGACCCGCCGTAAAATAAAGGGGGCAACCATTTTCCGTAGCCGGTCAGTGCTGTCCAAATCACCAAACCGCTCGATGGGCAGTACAAATTCCCGCCGGAAGTTGGTTTGAGTGCCCAGGTAGCCGGGGTTGAGGAAATGCATAATCGACCACAACTCGGTCAGGCGGTTTTCCACCGGCGTTCCGGTGAGCGCAAACCGGAAGCCTGCATTAAGTTTGCGGACTGCCTGGGTTTGTTTGGCGGAAGGATTCTTGATATTCTGGGCTTCATCCAGAATAACACCATACCAGCCCACCTGCTGGATGAAATCTGCATCCATGCGAACCAATGCATAACTGGTGACCACCAGATCTGTGTTTCTGGCGGCTTCGGCAAAGGATGAGTTCCTCAACCGTTCAGGTCCCTGGTGAACCATCACCTCGAGGTCCGGAGCAAAGCGCCGGGCTTCCCGTTGCCAGTTGGTCACCACTGAAGTGGGGCACACCAACAATACCGGTTCCGGCAGCTTGCCGAGAGATTCCTTCTCATGGAGGAGCAAAGCCAATGCCTGGATGGTTTTACCCAAGCCCATGTCATCCGCCAGGATTGCGCCCAAGCCCCAACGCCGGAAAAATGCCAGCCAGGAAAATCCCTGGCGTTGATAAGGGCGCAGGCTGCCATTCAGAGAAGCCGGTTGGGATAACAATGTCAATTGTTCCTGGTTGGATAAACGGTCCAGCCATTCTGTCACCCAGCCTTCGGTGACAACCTCATCCAGGGGCAAACCCTCCGAGGAGGATTGTTCATCCAATGTCAGTTGTGCCGCCTGCAACAGGCTCATTTCGCCGGATTGCCTCTGGCGTTCCCAGAAGTTCATGGCAGCATCGATCTGCTCCGTGTCCAATTGCACCCATTGTCCGTGGATTTGGACCAACGGCACCTTCAAGGCTGCAATGGCTTCAAATTCTTCCCGTGTGAGAGTGGTTTCGCCCAGTGAAAGCTGCCATTCGTATGAAACAAGTGCATTCAAGGCAAGCAGCTTGGAATTGGTGGGCGTCACACCCTTGCATGGTTTTAACACCAGGCGGACACCCAGCCGGCTGCCACGTTGATTCCACCACGGCGGAGCCAGCAAGCCAAAACCTGCCTGCTCCAACAAGGGAGCGGTCTGCTTTAAAAATGCATAAGCGTTCTGGGTATCCAATTGTGCACCGGTTGGTTCCCGGACTTGCAGACTGTCCAGGAGAGGCGGGAAGAGCCGTCCAGCATATCCCAAACCAGCCAGTAGTTTCTCCTGGGGTTGTTCAAACCGTTTGCCAAGCTGAGTGAACACACTTTGCCGCCGCCAGATTTCCCGGGCGGGTATCAACAGGCTGGGATCTTCCCGCGCCTGTAAAAGATATTCAATATTCCATGTGGCATCGCTGGAGTTTTCCGTTGGAGTCTCCGGAGTATCCAGGCGAAAAGCAATTCGGAATACCGAATCACCCGATGCCACCAAATTTCTCATCCATGCAGTCAGACTGCTGGATAGCGCCTGCAGTTGTGGGATGGAGGCATTTGAAATTACAGCATCCTCGGTAAACAACGCCGCCAGCCAGCGTTCCAGGGGGTGTTCACCGGATGCCAGCGCCCGGGTATTCCGGGTGCGTCCCCAACTGCGCGCCAGGGCATCACACATCCCATTGATGAAACCATCCAAAAGGAAGCGCGGAGTGGGAGGGGTATCGACCCGCTCCGGTCGGGTTTCCGCCCGGCAGACCGGAGGCATGGCTGCCAGCAGGTGTGCCAGACGTATTCCATCCCGCGGTCCATCCAAAACTGCCATCCAGCGTGCCTGGAATGTGACACGGCTGCTGCTTTGTTGATGGACTTTCAATGTTGGCAAAATTTTTTGCCCTGCCAGAACTTCCAGTACAAGATTGCAAACTACCCGCCAGTATCGGGTTTCAACGCCCAGTGAGAAATCCAGCCCGCGAGTTTCCATCGGCAGGTTGACAAGGATGGAAAATGCCTTGCGTGATGGCAACCACAGACTGTTTACCTCCCAGGGTGAAAGAAACGGCGGGGTCAACGTATCCATATCCCAGGGGTGATTCAATTGCGGCGAAGGTGTTGGACCTGTACGGCTGGTCGGCAGACGCAGAACCGCAGAACGTACTTCGGCATCTTCAAAGGGAGTACCTGCACCAATTGAATCCAGAATCCCCTGTGGCGGCATACAGAATGGATGGGGGCTTGAACGAAACCGCTTGGGCATTTGACCGCGAAAACGTTCCGGCTGTTCCACATCCGAAGTTTCCGCCCAAAACAGCATGCCATCAGGATCACCTGGTCGGCGTGAGGGTTGCCAGTGTGAATGAAGAACCCACATATATTAAATCGTTGTACTCAATTCATTAAGTTTCTCCAGCCACAAAAAACCGGCTGGTGGTTGAGCATGAATAAATCAATTTGAATCAGGCTGCTGGCAATACCAGTTTTCCCTTCAACCGCCCGTTCAGATTGCTCTGCCTTTATTATATCGCATGTTATGAAGAAATGAGAGATTTGTCAAGTGGTTTTCTTGTTTATTGAAATGGCTAAATCAAATAATGGAAATATGTTATACTTTTCGCGTTTCGAGTTCTTAATGGCAGCTGTTTGGAGGTTATTTCATGAAGACCATTCTCCTGATGCGGCATGCAAAATCCTCATGGAAGGATACCAGTCTCGCGGATCATGAACGTCCTTTAAATAAACGGGGAGAGAAGGACGCACCTCAAATGGGTAAAATTCTGAAAGAACATCACCTGGTTCCTCAAATGATTATCAGTTCCAGTGCTGTTCGCTGCAGCCAGACAGCCGAGGTGGTGGCTGAAAATTGTAATTATAAAAATGAGATCACTTACATTCCAACCCTTTATCTGGCTGAATCCCAAACAATATTGGACACCTTGCACGACACTCCGGATGAAGTGGACCGGATTCTTCTCATTGGGCATAACCCCGGATTGGAAGGTCTTGTTCAAATCCTCAGCGGACGTGTGGAATCCATGCCCACCGGTGCAATTGCGGTCATCCAAATACCAATTCGCAACTGGCAGGCGTTAAATATGGATATTGAGGGGAAATTAATCGATCTTTGGCGCCCCAGGCGTTAACCAGGCTCCAATTCCTTTGCGGATTTCCGTTCCATCAGGCGCAGCACGAGGAACATTATCGCGCTGATTAATCCCACTGTCCCGGCACACACCCAAATCATCCTCGGACTCATCAAATCACCCAGAAAACCACCCAGCAGCGGACCGATGCCAGTTGCCACACCCCAGGTGAGGGAATAAATACTCATATAACGCCCGCGCATGGTCGGAGGAGCGATATTGGCAACATATGTACTCGAAGTGGGTGCCAGCGCCAGTTCGCCGATGGTCATAATCACCATGGACATCCAGAACCACCAAAAACCCGACCCCAATGCAACGCTGCCGGTTCCCACAGCATATAAAAACGCTCCTCCTGCCATAACCATTAGTGGGTTAAAGCGCTTTGTATATGCCGTCATGGCAATCTGGAAAAACACCACCATCAAGGCGTTGGTGGTCGGGATGATGCCATACTGGCTCTCAACAACGCCATAATTTTGCTTGGCATAGGCGGAAAGGAGCACCCACATGGTGGAGGCTGAAATGGATGTCATCGTTACTGCGGCAATGAAACGCATATATTTTCCATGCCCCAGAACCTTGTCATAACCGGCAAAACGTTCCCTGACCACATCACCTCCAACAATCCGGGCGGGCAGGGTTTCCCTGCCAAAGAACAGGACTGCGAGCGAGTAAAGTAATAAACCGGATGATGCACTAAAAAAGGCAGTGGTGTAGGATGAAGCTGCCACAAAACCACCAATGGAGGGTCCCAATGAAATCCCGGTGTTGTTTGCCATGCGCAGCATGGAATAGGCATCAATCCTTTTTTCCGGAGGAATCAGGTCGGATACCATCGCGTCGGCTGCCACCCGGTAGAGCGGATTGAAGGTGCCCTGAATGCTCATCAATATGGCAAAGGCAACCAGTGAATTCGCCTGGCTCATAAAGATGTTCACCACCCCCACCATCGCCAGACTGACGACCATCACCCATTTTCTGCCAAATTTATCAGTGATTGCGCCTGCGACAAAAGAGGATATCAGACCCATTGCCGCATTCAATGACATCAAGCTGGTGGCAGTCGTGAGCTTGACCTCCAACGTTTCGGTCAGGTAGATCATTAAAAACGGCCAGATCATGCTGGTACCGATTGTGCTGAACAGCATTCCAAAGAACAGCAGCCAGAACTGGCGTGGATATTCGCTCCATGCTTTCCGAAAACGGTTCAGCATAGTTAATGATCATGGCTCCTCTACTGGAAAAATGGCACGGATATTGTATCATAAGGGTAGGGAAGCATCGTGGTACAATAAACAGTAATTAATTTAGCAAATTCCCCGGAGGCAGCATGATTTCTCCCGAACTCCTTGATATTTTGCGATGTCCCGCCTGTGCCCGTGGTGGAAAAGGTGTACTGACCCTTGTGAAGGAAACCTGGCTGATTTGCGGTGATTGTGGGCGCAAATATCCCATCATTGATGATCTACCCCATATGTTAATTGAAATTGGGGACAGGTGGATCGATACAACTGCTGATGCACTCCCCGTGCCGCCCCCGAAGGTTGATTAGAATCGAATAACCTATGGCTCATCTCAATAAAACCGCATCCCGACGCCGGATTACCTTTGACCGGCTGACTATTGTTTTGCTGATCATTTTCCTGATCCTGGCAATGATTACGGGTGTGTTTGTTTTCCGCTTTGTGCGGGATACCATCACAGGATGGAACATCACTCCCCTGGAAGGTGTTTCCATACAACCAACCTCTGCCGGCAACGGATCAATCGTACCCGCCCCCGAGGGAGCCCTACAACCCGAAGGCGGCTTGGCTGCCAAACCCTGGGATGGCAAATCACGAATCACCATTCTTGTCATGGGTCTGGATTACCGGGATTGGGAAGCTGATGAAGGTCCATCCCGAACGGACAGTATGATCCTACTCACCATTGACCCTTTGTCCGGCACCGCGGGCATGTTATCCATTCCCCGGGATATGTGGGTGAACATCCCCGGCTATGATTATCATAAGATCAACCAGGCATATTATTTTGGCGATCTGGATCAACTGCCAGGCGGTGGACCGGCGCTGGCAGTGAAAACCGTGGAGAGTTTCCTTGGGGTTCCCATCAATTACTATGCTCAAATTGACTTTTCAGCGTTCGAGCGGTTTATTGACGAAATTGGCGGCGTGAAGGTATATGTATCAGAGGAAATCACCATCGATCCAATCGGTCCTGCGCCTAAGGTTAAGATGGAACCCGGTTCATATGTCCTGCCGGGAGACCTGGCACTGGCATATGCCCGGTCCCGCAAAGGTACCGGGGATGACTTTGCCCGGGCGGAACGACAACAGCAGGTCATTCTGGCTGTTCGAGACCGAATTTTAACATTTGACCAGATGCCCTCATTGATTGCCAAAGCCCCCAAACTGTACAAGGAATTATCCTCCGGCATACAAACCAATCTTACCCTGGATCAGGTGATTCGGCTGGGTTTATTGGCACTCGAACTCCCGGAAGATAACATCCATAAAGCTGTGATTGGTCCATCTGAGATTGAAATTGCCAAGTCACCGGATGGCTTGGATATTCTCATCCCATATCCGGATAAAATTCGCCTGCTGCGCGATCAGATTTTCACCAGTGGAGACAGCATCAGCCCAGTGGCATTGGGGCAGGATCTCAAAGGGCTGGCGGCAGCTGAAGGCGCCCGGATTTCTATTCAAAATGGAACCCTGACAGCCGGTCTGGCAGCCCGCACAGCGGAATATTTCCAGACACAGGGTTTAAACATAACTGAAGAAACCAATGCCAGCGAGGTTTATTCGCTCACCACAATTTATGTGTTGAACGGTAAACCTTATACCATTAAATATATTATGGATTTGATGAAAATTGAGGATGTCCGCATCTACAACCGGTACGAACCCAATGCCGAAGTGGATTTAATCGTTACCCTTGGCAACGACTGGGCATCATCCACCACGCTTCCGTGATTTGGCTATTGGGAGAAAATCAATTCCCAGCCACCCGGATAGGGTGAACCATTGGAATCTTTACATTCTGGAGTGGTCAGGTCATCCACAACCTGACCGCTTTCGCCCACCCGCAGGCTGTAAATGACACCTGGCAACATTTCAAAATCGCCGTATCCCGGGCTGACTTTTGGATACAGACCGGTATAAAAATAATCCGATCCTCCCAGCCAGAACACCTCCACCCGCATTCCGGGCAACGGATTCCCCTTGTCATCAGTCACCCAAACCTTGATTAGCGGTTTATCCACCGCACAGGTTTCCACCCGGCTGGATAGGACAAAGGGCGCGTTTAATGTCGGCAATGGAGTTAAGGTGGGACGCAGCGTCCGGGTTGGCTGTGGAGTTTCCGTTGGCAGAACCGGTGTGGCTGTCTGCACAGCCTCGGAAAGACCCAGGGTGGCAAATTGGGTTGTATTTGCCTGCAAGGTTGGCTGCTCTGCAGTTGTTCCCACATACGATGGATCCAAACCTGCCTGTTGAATGGCTACCGATAATTCAGCCAGGGCACGTGCTTCCCGGCGTGTGAGAGGATCCGCCATCAAACGTTGAGCCTGTTCCGCCAGTGCCTGACGCAGGTCCTCATCCGACAGGGTATGCAACCGCTGGATTGCCCGCCCCAGGTTGCCATCCGCCGAATATGCCAGGGCAATCATCCCCCGGTATGTATCCTTGTCAGCGCCCGACAGAGCAATGGGGGAAACATCCTCGTACGCAGCCGGGCTGATCACCAATGAGAAAATCAGCCCGGCCGCGATTCCCAGGATTAATCCGGTTAACAGGAAGAAGGGTGAACGGTTTCCGGTCATGGATTCGACCCCAGTGGCGGGGCATAAGCCTGAATTGCCTGCGCCAGTTCCGCCAGGGCTTCGATATCCGCCCTTGGGAAACCGATTTGTTGTGCATCGATGATTGTCTGCTGCACCATGCGCACATTTGGCGAATCCTGTAATCGACTCAACCGGCGCAGCGCCAATGCGGGATCCTGCTCCTGTTGATATGCCTCGGCGACCATCAGTACATAGTCCGCCCGGTAATCCTTCCGCAGGCTGGTCAATGAAGCATTTTCATACGCCGGCTGATGGATAATCCAGCCGTAAACCAGCCCCAGGATGGCACCGGCAGCGATGCTGATTAGAAACCAGAAGATTCGCCGGGAACGCACAGTCCTATGATCCTTTAATCATGGGGATGCGGACACCCCGTTCTCTTGCAGCCGTTAAGGCTTCTGGATACCCGGCATCGGCATGGCGGACAATGCCCATGCCCGGATCGGTGGTCAATACCCGTTCCAACCGCTTCGTAGCCTCAGGAGTCCCGTCCGCCACAATGACCATGCCGGCATGCTGGCTGAAGCCAATTCCCGTGCCGCCACCATGGTGGAAGGATATCCAGGTTGCGCCGCCCACAGCATTGATCAGGGCATTCAAAATTGGCCAGTCGCTGACCGCATCGGTACCATCGCGCATCCCTTCCGTCTCGCGGTTGGGTGAAGCCACTGAACCGGCATCCAGGTGGTCGCGTCCAATCACAATGGGCGCCTTGATGACTCCTTGCGCAACCAGTTCATTGAATTTAAGCCCGGCTTTGACCCGCTCACCATAACCCAGCCAGCAAATCCGGCTGGGCAAGCCCTGGAAGGGCACCTTTTCGCGCGCCATCTTTAACCAGCGGTGCAGGTGTTCATCATGCGGGAAGAGTTCCATCACAGCTTCATCCGTGCGATAGATATCCTCAGGATCACCTGAAAGAGCCACCCAGCGGAACGGTCCCTTGCCCTCACAAAATAGTGGACGAATGTATGCAGGTACAAAACCGGGGAAATTAAAAGCATCCTTCACACCATGATCGAATGCCCGTTGACGAATATTATTGCCATAATCGAATACCTCGGATCCCCTGCGCTGGAATTCCAGCATGGCTTCCACATGGCGCGCCATTGAAGACATGGAGCGTCGTTTATATTCCTCCGGATTTGAATGCCGCAATTCTTCCGCTTCCTCAACCGATAAGCCGCTGGGAACATAAAACAGAACATCATGTGCCGGTGTTTGATCGGTGACCACATCCGGCACCACGCCGCGAATCACCAATTCCGGGTAGATATCGGCCGCATTCCCAATCAATCCAATAGACAGGGGTTTCTCATTTTTTCTGGCTTCTTCAACAAGAGTCATCGCTTCCTCAAGCGTATCCACCACCATATCCACATAACCAATTTCCTGGCGGCGGTGTGCCCGGGCGGGATCGACTTCAACCACCAAACCCACACCTCCGTTCATGGTGATCGCCAGAGGCTGGGCACCACCCATGCCGCCCAATCCTGCTGTCAAAACAAACTTGCCAGCCAACGAACGCCAGCCGCGTTGATTTGCCAAGGCTGCCAGGGTTTCATAGGTGCCCTGCAGGATGCCCTGGGTGCCAATATAGATCCAGGATCCGGCAGTCATTTGTCCATACATGATCAAGCCGCGTTCCGCCAGCGAATCAAAATGTTCCTGGGTTGCCCAGTGCGGAACAAGGTTGGAATTGGCAATCAGGACACGGGGTGCGTCCGGATGGGTGTGAAATATTGCCACCGGTTTTCCGGATTGAACCAGGAGAGTCTCATCGTCTTCCAGTTCTTTTAAAGAATCCAGTATGGCATCAAAGGCATCCCAGCTGCGGGCTGCCTGACCCCGTCCACCGTAAACCACCAGGTCAAGCGGACGTTCCGCCACATCAGGATCAAGATTGTTTTGTATCATTCGATAGGCAGCTTCCGTCTGCCATGATTTGCACGTTAATTGTGTGCCGCGGGGCGCACGAACAGTGCGAGGATTCGACATGCAAAAACCTCCAGGATTTGATTGTTGGGAGTTCCCCACCCACAATTATACGCCAAGCCTCCCCCCCATGCAAAACACTGACTGTGCATTTCGTCACCTGAATACGGTGTTGATTACATCCATCTGTAAAATAAAACCGCCCCGTTGAATCCCATGGAGCGGTTCACATCAATCGTTTTAATGCATCATGCCCGGTTTGTGTGAAATTTGAAAAGAGCATAAAGCGGGCAATACCCAATCAATCCGGTAACAAGGGGGACCAAACCCAGCCATTTGAAGACAACACCCCATGTCCCGATGATTATTCCGCCCCAGCCCAACACCAGCAGGACAACACCCAGTATGATCCGGATTATCCGATCCGCCATCGATTCGTTAATTTTCATTTTTTCTCCTTTTTCCATTTCCTAGTTTTCTTATGGGTATGGATGCAGAAAATCAAATAATGTTACATCAATTGATGACGAATTTCCCCCACACAACTGAACAATTCACATTTCATACCTGATTCAAGCTGGGTATAATGGACGGATCATGATGGATCTTTTCACCACATTGTTAATTGCAATCGGGCTGGCAATGGACGCTTTTGCAGTATCGCTTGGCGCCGGCACTTCACCTGGCAGTCATTCAGGGAGAAGGGTGTTCCGGTTGGCGTTTCATTTTGGTCTGTTCCAGGGCGGGATGACAGCCATTGGCTGGCTGGCTGGCAGCACCATTTCCCATTTTATCTCCACATTCGACCACTGGATTGCCCTGGTGCTGCTGGGATTTGTCGGGGTCCGCATGGTCATTTCCGGCTTCAAACCGGAGGAGAACGCAAGTGATTGCCCCGTCAATGATCCCTCCCGGGGTGGCACCCTGGTCCTGTTATCCATCGCGACCAGCATCGACGCACTTGCAGTCGGTCTCAGCCTGGCGTTCATTGATGGCAGCATCTGGTTCCCGGCAGGTGTGATTGCAGTGGTGACGCTTGTTCTCTCAGCCTTGGGGGTTTTACTCGGTCAAAAACTCGGCTGCCGTTTCGGCAGGCGCATGGAAATCCTGGGTGGATTGATTCTGATCGGCATCGGGATCCGGATCGTGGTTTCACATTTAATTTAAGGACTGAAAACCACATGATCCAATAAAAACCGCTCGACACGCGGATAATAATCCAGCAGGGTTTCCCGCCGGCGGAAACCATGCCCCTCACCCGGATACACCTGATACTCAACCCGAACACCCCGTTGCTGCAAGGATGCAACCATCTGCTCGGATTGATCCGGTGTCACAACCGGATCCTCCGCCCCCTGGAAAATGATCAATGCATCCCGGATGGATTCGACATGAAATGCCGGTGACCAGTCATGAAAACGGGCTGCCGCCCCCGGCAGAACACCAACCATCCTGTCGTTGTAATGTTTTTCAAATTTATGGGTTTCCTTGTTCAAGCTGAACAGGTTCGTCACGCCATAATTGCAAATGCCTGCCTTGAATCGTCCCGGTTGCCGAATGAGGGCATTCAGGACTGTATATCCGCCAGCCGAGCCGCCCATGATTGCCAGGCGTGAACCGTCAGCCAGACCCCGGGCTTCCATTGCTGCCGCCCCGCCGATGGCATCTTCGACATCAATCTCACCCCAGCGTTCATATAGTGCATTACGATAGGTTTTCCCATATCCGCTGCTGCCGCGGTAATTAACCTCCAACCATGCATATCCCCGGCTGGTAAAATATGCCCTCTCCAATGAGTAGCGGATGGGCTCAGCCGAAGTGGGTCCGCCATGAATTTTGACAATCGCTGGTGGCAGTCCATTTCCAGAATAATGCGGGTTGGTGGGTGGCGAATAGAGACCATAAACAGTGGATCCATCTGGAGCGACCCAGGTGATTGGCTCCACAGGGGGGAGGAAGGTATGATCGATGCTCTCGGTTTCACTGCGGGCTGCCGTCCAGAGCCTGCCTTCCAGTTCCACGACCACCACCCGCTCGGGTGTGCCGGGACCGGATGCGATCATCGCCACCGCTTCCATCTCCGGTGAGACGGCTATCTGGGTCATCCAGGTGTAGGGACCGGTATCAATGCGCCGGGTCTTGCCGGCAAGATCCACCAGCCAGAGCTGGGCTTCACCAGCGGCATTCCCAATCGAGTATATCCATTGGCTCGTGGAACTCCAACCATAGGAACGCATCCCCTGCCCCCAGGCTGGCAGAGCCAGGTGAAAGCCGTCCCCGTGAATAAGATTGCGCCGTTCTCCCGTTTGCAGGTTGAGGATAACCAGGTCCTCCCACTCGCCATTATCTTCAATCCAGCTTAGCCAGCGCCCGTCCGGTGAAAATTGGGGTTGGACGGCTGCACAGTTTTCATTACCGGCAATCACCTTTTCCTCAACCAGCCGGGGAATGTCACCGGAGAGGTTTCCCAGTTTAAGACGGGTGCCGTCCCAGGACATGTTCGGATGATCCCATTCCACCCAGGCGATCTGCCTACCTTGCGGGTGCCAGGCGGGTTGCATGTAAAAATCCGCCCCTTTCGCAAGTTTAACCGACCAGTCCTGTCCCTCTGAATCGACCATGCCCAGCAAATCAATATCACCATCGGTGAAGACATATATGACCCATTTACCATCCGGCGAGACCGCCGGGGATGCCGCTGATCCGAAAGGCGGTGTAATGGGACGCGGCCGGTCAGGCTTCAGGGATCTGCGGTACAACCGACCATCCCTGCAGGAGAAGAAAATTACTCCATCGTGGCAGGTAAACTCCCCCCCGCCATATCCCACGCCACCGCGCACGAAATGTTCATCCGTCACATCCCGCCTGACTTCGCCAAACGGCATGGAGACAATCACACCCTGCCCTGAACGTCCTTCGAGCCAGACCAGGGTTTTCCCATCCGAATCCCAGCCAACTTCATCAAGCCGGATCCGCTGGCTGAGCAGGCTGGCGGAAATCGGGCTTTGCCACTGACCATAAGGGGCAATTTTCTTCATCACAGGTTTCCTTATTTAATATATCGACCGAATTTTTCCATCAGCCGTGCCAATGATTGCAAACCCTGGCTGCGTTCCTGTTCCCGACCCTGGATGAACAGGATGATTGTCGGAACACTCATAATTCCCAACCTGACAGCCAGGTCAGGTGATTCATCCACATTCACATGAAAGAGCTGCATTTTGCCATCCAGCGCTTCCTGCATTTTTTCCAATTCCGGCTCCAGACGCTTGCAGGGTTGACACCAGGGCGCGCCAAATTCCACCAGTGCAGGCAGGGATGATTGAATGACCTTCTGATTAAAATTTACATCGTTGACATCAATCCATGCAGACATAAGTGCTTTACCTTTACTCGATATGACAGGAAGTAATAAAATGGATGGGATTAGTATAGCGCAAGGTGTACAATTTCAGAAGGAATTCCAGTAAATTGAGGCTGAAGTACGGAGAAAATCCATGCAGGAAATCACAATTCAGGCAATTCAACCCGGTGAATCCAGCCTGGTGCGCAGACTGATCATTGAGAATTGGGGCAGTGAGAGGGTCATTATTCACGATGCTGAATATTTTCCCCATGAACTGCCTGGTCTCATTGCCCGCCGGGGGGGAACGATCGTGGGATTGTTAACCTATCGGCTGGAATACCACGCTTGCGAGATCGTGACTCTCAACAGCTTTTTACCCCATATCGGGGTGGGCAGGTCTTTATTGGATGCTGTACGTGAACTTGCACGCCAGGCAGGATGTGTGCGGATATGGCTGGTTACCACCAATGATAATCTGTCAGCGCTGGGGTTTTACCAACATTATGGTTTTTCTCTGTACGCTCTCCACTGTGGAGCCGTCAGCCGCAGCCGGCAAATCAAACCTGAGATACCGCTGGTCGGGGAAAATGGTATTCCCATCCGGGATGAACTGGAATTGGAAATCTGGATATAATGGGATCATTCCATACCCATGAAGGGCACCAACGATGACCAACCAGGGGTTTTGCTCCCAAAACAGACAATCATCATCAGCAGAGGTACGCTTGTGCCGCGGCTGCGGGATCCCGGAATTGCCAAACGCATCATCATCGACCATGCCGGAATCGCTTCACCCGGCTCTGATGACTCAAACCGGACTCTTTGTCAGTCACATTCGCAACATGAGCCGGCACAGGCGGTTCACGGGTGCCAAAGCCGGCATCACCCGCCTGGTCACAAGGTCCCTAAGCGTACTCCTGGAGTTTGTTTCCCCGAATGCCATGAAGGCTGCTGTAAATGGCAGACACGATGATGACAAAACCCTGGGAATTGCGGTGTACTGATCATGTCTGAACGCAAACTGATCCTGCCCAGTGGAACCCTCCACTACCCGGTTTTTCTGCCTGACGCCACCTTTGGAGTGGTGCGTACGGTCGATTCATCCGACCTGGAAGATGTGGGTGTTGAGGGTGTGGTGATGAATACATTTCATTTGATGCAAAAACCCGGTTCGGATGTTGTCCGTTCACTGGGCGGGCTGCATCGGATGTCCGGCTGGAACCACCCCATCATTACCGATTCGGGGGGATTCCAGGCATATTCACTGATCCGCCAGAATCCCAAATTTGGAAAAATGGACAGCCGCGGGATATCATTCCAACTTGAGGGCAGCAGCCGTAAATATCAACTAACACCCGCCAAGTGCATCCAACTTCAAATGAGCTTTGATTCGGATGTGGTCATCTGCCTGGATGACTGCACTCATGTGGATGCACCGGATTCTGAACAACGCCTCTCTGTGGACCGAACCATTGAGTGGGCAAAACGAAGTAAAAAGGAATACCTGCGGTTGGTGGAGCAAAAATCACTCACGGAGGAATCCCGCCCCAGGTTGTTCGCAGTCATCCAGGGCGGCGGCATTCCTGAATTGCGCCGTGAATGTGCCGAGGCATTGCTGGAAATTGGTTTTGATGGATTTGGGTTTGGCGGCTGGCCGCTGGACGGCGAGGGCAGGTTGATTACGGACATTCTTGAATACACCCGCTCACTGATTCCGCGCCATTTTCCCATGCACGCCCTGGGGATTGGACATCCTGAGAATCTACTGGCATGTTACCGGATGGGTTATGACCTGTTTGATTGCGCCATGCCCACCCGCGACGCCCGCCACAACCGCCTGTACACCTTCAACCAGCCCGTCACAGCCCCGCAAGCCGGCTTGACAGGAAGCTGGCTGGGCTATATTTACCTCAATGATGAAAAACACATCCGCTCGGATGCACCCATCTCACCCGGATGTGACTGTCCGGTCTGCTCGCGTTATTCGATTGGCTTCCTGCGCCACCTTTTCAAGCTGGGGGAACCCCTCCACCTGCGCCTGGCAACCCTGCATAATCTGCGGTTTATGACGCAACTGACAAAACGGATCCGCAGTCTGCCGGAGGTGACCTGATTCATGCCCAATATGGTTGACATGGAAGACCTTATCCAGCGGATTTGCGCTGCTCCCAAGTATTCCACCATTGACCGGTCATTGGTTTCCAGATTGGTGGAACTGGAACTCGAAAAGGGACGAAGTATAAAGGAAACCATCAAGGCTGTCCGATCCAGGCTGCACCAGGTGGCTGCCGCCTACCAAGAATCGCCCATCGGCTATGCGCAAGCTATTATCGGGCTCGATTCCCTCCCCAACGATCTCCATCACCCTGAGGTCAATTTATTTTGCCGGAAAATGTTATTGCAGCATGCCTCCACCCGTGAACGCCTGCCCTTTCTCAAGGAATTTTACGCCCAAACACTTGCCTCAATTGCAACGGTGCATTCGGTTTTGGACCTCGCCTGTGGAATGAATCCCCTGGCGATTTCGCTTATGCCCCTCGCCCCGGAAGTGGAATATGCTGCATTTGACATATATACAGACCTTGCTGATTTTCTCAACCGATTTTTCTCCCATTTTTCCATCCGGGGCAGCGCCGGCATATGCGATCTGACATCAGCCATGCCTGATCAGAAGGTACAACTGGCGCTCCTGTTGAAAACCATCCCCTGCCTGGAGCAGGTTGATAAATCCATCGGGCAAAGACTGCTTGCCGGCATTCAGGCTGAACATATCCTCGTTTCATTCCCGGCGCGTTCCCTGGGCGGCAGATCAAAAGGCATGCCCAAAACCTATGAAACTCATTTTCATCAACTCATTGAAGGTCTTCCCTTTACCTCGAAGCGGTTTGTATTTCCCACGGAACTCGCTTTCCTGCTGAGCCGGAGATGATTGATGCCCTTTGATCTGGATGCCTGGATTGATGATTTGCTGGCTTCCCGTAAATACAGGCAGCTGAACCTGCCCCGTGAAACCATCCGGGACCTGCTGGAACAGGAGCTTGCTCATCACAACTCCACCAGGGCAGCTTTGAAGGCTGTTCGGGAAAAATTACATCAGATTGTTGCCCCTTATCTGGGCGACCCGGATTATGTGGCAGCCTCCCTGAAATTGGATGCCGCCTTCCGGTCGGGTGATCCTTTGATTATCAAAAATGTGTGTATGGAAATCATGCAACAACATGCCTCCACCCGGGAACGCATTCCACATCTGGCAGAGTTTTACAAGGCGATATTTGCCGTCACAGGAAAGCCACAGATCATCATAGATCTGGCTTGTGGATTGAATCCACTTTCCTTTCCGTGGATGGACCTGTCCACAGACACTCAATATCATGCCTGGGACCTCCACCAACCGCGGGTCACACTGATCAACACCTACTTTCGTCTTCAGGGCTTGCCGGAACTGGCTTTCCAGGGGGATATTCTGGTGAATCCTCCCAAAATCCAGACAGATGTGACCTTTTTTTTCAAGGAAGCCCACCGGTTTGACCAGCGCCGCCGCGGCTGCAACCGTAATTTCTGGCAGGCTATTCACACCCATTGGCTGATTGTCACGCTGCCCTCCCGCAACCTGACCGGACACCATTCCCTTATTGATCAACACCGCCGGCTGGTGATGGAAGCTATTCAAAATTTTCCCTGGCAGATGAAAGAACTGGAAATTGGTGGTGAATTAATCTTCTGCCTGGAAAAACCCAATCCGGGCTGATTGTTGCCGAACATATCAACAAACCTGTTGAACCCGACAGTTCCAAATTAATGCGTGTGCTATAATTGAAAACGGTAAACTCAACCCCTGCGGATATGGTTTACCATCCCTGGCAATCATCATATTTATCCAGGAGTCATTCGCATGACCAAACTTCCCCCCCGACAAAACGAGCCGCGTACTTCTGTCAGCCGCTCAACCGGGCAACCCGCCCCAGTTGCCCCCCCTCCCTTTGTTCCACCTCCGATTTCAAAGGTGGAAAATACTGGTTTATCGCCACTCTGGCTGCAGGACCTGGTCTTAAAGGTCATGTATTTTGAAGGTTACCTGACTGGTTTTAAAATTGCTGAAGAAATAGCCCTGCCCTTCACCGGTGTGGTGGACTCCCTCCTGGAGTCACTCAAGCGTGAAAAACTGTTGGAAGTTCGCACCTCCCAGATGGGTCTGGGTGAGGGCGCTTACGTGTATGCCATCACCGGTGCTGGAATCGCCCGGGCTCGCGAAGCCCTTGACCGCAGCCAATATGCCGGTCCTGCACCGGTACCCCTCCAGATGTACTATGAATCCATCCAGCGCCAAAAGGTTGATCGTCTGCAGGTGACTGACCGCCTGATGCGCCAGGTGCTTGCCCACCTGGTCCTGTCTGAACATGCCTTTCAACGATTGGGACCTGCCGTAAATTCCGGAACCTCCATTTTCCTGTATGGTCCACCCGGCAATGGCAAAACCAGTATTGCCCGCGCCATTGGCAACCTGATTCAGGCGGAAACGATGTATGTTCCATTTGCCGTCAGTGTGGAAGGGCAGGTCATTAAATTGTTTGACTCGGTCAATCACCAATTGGCACCCGAGGATGACACCACCCCACGCGGCACTGGCACCATGCGAACCAACACCCGCCGAGACCCGCGCTGGGTGCGCATCCGCCGTCCTTTCATTGTCACCGGGGGTGAATTGACCATGGCGGGACTGGACCTGGTGTTTGACGATACATTGAAGTATTACGAAGCCCCATTCCAGATGAAAGCCAACGGCGGTATTCTTCTGATTGACGACTTTGGTCGCCAGCAGGTGCGGCCGCGTGACCTGTTGAACCGTTGGATCGTTCCCTTGGAAAATCGCATTGATTACCTCGCCCTGCATACCGGGCGCAAACTCGAAGTTCCCTTTGATGTGCTGGTCATTTTTTCAACCAACCTGCCCCCGCGCGAGTTGGTGGATGAAGCATTCCTGCGCCGTCTGCGCCATAAAATTGAGGTCGTCGATCCCACCTATGAGGAATATCGCGAAATTTTCAAGCGGGTTTCCAGTCAGAAAGGGGTTCAATACAACGATGAAGGTCTGGCGTACCTGTTGCAGGAATATTACATCAAGTGCAACCGCAAACTGCGTGCCAATCATCCCCGCGACCTGTGTGACCAGATCGTCGATATCTCACAATATTTAAATATTGAACCCACGCTTTCCCGGGAACTGATTGATCGTGCAGTTGATTCATATTTTGTTGAATTATGACCCATCTTTATCTGATTCCCCGTCCGATCATTTTCGCCCACCGCGGATCCTCCGCCCATGCACCTGAAAACACGCTTTCGGCTTTCAAGCTGGCAGTCCGCCAGGGTGCCCCGGCAATTGAGCTGGATGTCCAGCTCAGTGCTGACCAGCAGGTGATCGTCATGCATGATTCAACGGTTAACCGCACAACCGATGGCACCGGTCCTGTCAAACGCCTGCCCCTGGATGCCTTACGGGAGTTGGATGCGGGAGTAAAATTTGATCCCAAATTCCGGGGAGAGCCCATCCCCACACTTGCAGAAGTATTTGAAGAAGTCGGACATGATATTTTTATCAATGTGGAACTGGCGAATTATTATTCCCCGTTGGATATGCTGGTGGAACGTGTAATCCACCTGGTTATCCAGATGGGGATGGAAGAACGGGTATTGTTTTCATCCTTTCTAGCGAATAATTTATTCCATACACGGAAATTGCTTCCCGGGATTCCTCGGGGAATTATCTATGCCAAAGGTATGGCAAACCGATCCATCCCTGCCTGGGTCGGTCAGCGGGCGGCTCCACACATCACCCATCCGCAGCATACAGATGCAACAGCAGAATATATCCAAAAAGCCCATGCAGCAGACCGCCGGGTACATACCTGGACGGTCAACGATCCGGAGGAGATGCGCCGTCTCTACGCCCTGGATGTGGATGGCATTTTTACAGATGACCCCCAGCTTGCCTTGCGCATTCTGGAGGAACGATGATTCCTGCGGAATGGCTGGATGAAGCTTCCCAACTCCTGGCTGATCGGGTTCGACGCACTCCGCTGACCCATGATGCCGGTTGGAACATTTATTTAAAATGGGAAAACCGGCAGACAACCGGTTCATTTAAACTGCGCGGCGCCACCAATAAAATCCTTTCCCTGCTTCCATGGGAGAGGGAGCGTGGATTGGTGGCTGCCTCCGCCGGGAATCATGGTCAGGGAGTGGCTTGGGCAGCCAGGGAAGTGGGTGCCCAGACAACCATCTTCGCCTCGAAACATGCCGTGCCTGCCAAATTGGAAGCCATGCGTTCACTGGGTGCGGATGTACGGTTGGTTCCAGGCGGTTACGAACTGGCAGAGCGTACCGCCCAACAATATGCTGCTGAATACCACCAGACCTGGATATCCCCATATAACGATGCCCGGGTGATTGCTGGTCAGGCAACGTTGGGATTGGAATTGATGGATCAACTGCCGGATTCTCCCGAGGTCTGCCTGGTGCCTGTGGGTGGGGGTGGATTAATCGCGGGACTGGGACTGGCATTTTCCCGGATGCGTCAGCGGCCGCGGCTCATTGGTGTCCAATCGGAAGCATCCCCATTTTTTTATGAATTATTTCATAAAGGTTCGCAGGAGAATGTGACCGAATTACCCAGCCTGGCGGATGGACTTTCAGGTGCTGTCGAGGAAGGTTCCATTACCCTCCCGCTGGTCCGAAAATATGTTGACGATATCATCCTGGTTAAGGAAACTGATGTTGAAGAAGCAATCGCCGTTGCCTGGTATCGATGGGGGGAGACAATTGAAGGCTCAGCGGCAGCAGCCTTGGCTGCTGTCATTTCTGGAAAGGTTTCCGGACACCCGGCTGTGGTTATTTTGACAGGAGGTAATATCCAGCCGGAAATCCACCAGAATATTTTGAGACAATATGATGCGGGAAGGAAATCCGGCTGAGATGCTGCACCGCTCATTTCGATTGATCTCCATTCTCCTGGTGGTGGTTTTTATTACAGCACTCATTCATCCCGCACTGGCGCAAACTGGCGAAGGCTTGCAGGGCATCGATCCACGCCAGAAAGCCCAGACATTGCTTAAAAGCCTGAGTGCCGAGGAGCGGGTTGGACAGCTTTTCCTGATCACCTACAAAGGAACAGACATCCGCGAGAATTCACAAATTTATGATTTGCTGATTACTCATCATGTCGGAGGGGTTGTTCTGACCGCCGATAACAATAATTTCACGGCAGAAAACACGCTTAACGATGTACATGGCATGATCTCCACACTGCAAACATCCCGTTGGGTGCAGGATACCGGGGGGGCGGAACCGGATGACACCGGAAATGCCGGCAACTACATCCCCCTCTTCTTTGGCATTTCACAGGAAGGCGACCTTGCCCCCAATGATCAAATCCTGGAAGGAGTGACTTCCCTGCCCAATCTGATGGCTATCGGTGCCACCTGGAAACCCAGTCTGGCTCAATCCGTCGGTTCCATCATGGGCAGGGAATTACAGGCGCTGGGTTTCAACCTGTACCTGGGTCCTTCATTGGATGTATTGAATATCATCCGTGCTGAACGCAGCGAAGACCTGGGGACGCGTACCTTTGGTGCTGATCCTTTTTGGGTGGGCAGGATGGGCAGTGCTTATATCAAGGGGCTGCACCAGGGCAGCGGCGGACATCTGGCGGTTATTGCAAAACATTTCCCCGGTGCAGGGGGATCAGACCGACCCACCGAGGAGGAAGTAGCCACTGTCCGAAAATCCCTGGATGCCTTGAAACAAATAGAACTGGCTCCGTTCTTTGCAGTCACTGGAAATTCAGCAGACTTTGAATCCACTGCGGATGGTTTACTGGTCACCCATATCCGTTACCAGGGTTTTCAGGGCAATATTCGCGCCACCACCCGCCCCGTCAGCCTGGATGGCACATCATTGGATCAGCTGCTGTCCCTTCCGGAAATCAGCACCTGGCGCGAGAATCAGGGCATCACAGTCAGTGATGACCTTGGCAGCAATGCCATCCGTCGTTTTTACGATCCCACCGGAGTTACATTTGATGCCCGCCTGATCGCCCGCAACGCCTTCCTGGCAGGGAATGATCTGCTCTATTTGAACAATTTCATCGCCCCTGGTGATCCTGACAGTTACACGACCATTCTAAACACCTTGAATCACTTCATCCAGAAATACAGGGAGGATCCTGCGTTTGCTGAACGGGTTGACGAGTCGGTTCTACGAATTTTAACCTTGAAATATCGCTTGTATTCCAATTTCAACTTGAATCAAGTGTTGACTTCAGTCGAGAGATTGTCCCAGATCGGCACCTCAGAATCGATCAATTTTGAAGTAGCCCGCCAGGCAGTCTCACTCATCAGCCCCAGTGCCGCAGAATTAAAACTGGAACTCCCCCGCCCCCCCGGCTTGCGCGATCGGATTGTGTTCCTCACGGATACCATTGATCAGAAACAATGCAGCACCTGTCCTGTGGAATCCATCCTGTCTGAAACCAGTTTCCAGCAGGCAGTTTTACGTCTGTACGGTCCTTCGGCTGGGGGGCAGGTTTCTTCAAGCCTTTTATCGTCTTATTCCTTTAATGCCTTGAATCTGATGCTGGATGATCCACTCGACCAGCCTGAACTGGAAACTGATCTTCAGATCGCCACCTGGATTATTGTATCCATCCATCAAATCAGCGAAAATGATCCCACATCCCAGGCAATCAAACGATTGTTGGAGGAACGCCCGGAGTTATTGACCAATAAAAAAACCATCGTGTTTTCCTTCAATGCCCCATACTATTTTGACACAACGGATATTTCCAAATTTACTGCCTATTATGGTTTATACAGTAAAATCCCTGCATTTCTGGATGTCGCCACAAGGGTGCTGTTTCAGGAGCTGTCGGCGGATGGTGCACTTCCGGTATCCGTACCGGGGATTGCATATGATTTGATCACTGCCACCTCCCCCGATCCAAACCAGGTGATTCCACTTTACCTGGATGTTCCAACTACACCATCTGAAGGGACATCCACTCCCATGCCAACGCCGCCCACGACTTTCAAAATTGGGGACATCATCCCGCTGCGCACGGGTGTCATTCTTGATCAAAACCATCATATTGTCCCCGATGGGACTGTCGTACGATTTCTTTTCAAACTGGGGGGTGAAACCGGCACCATTCAGCAAATTGAACAGGTCACAGCAGAGGGTGTGGCATCCACCACCTACCGGATTCAGGCATTGGGACCGATTGAAATCAGCGTTGTCAGCGAACCTGCACTGACCTCCCAGGTACTCCAATTGAATATCCTGGAAGGTGAAGGGGGAGTCCCCGTTTTCATCACCCCCACCTCCCTGCCCACATTGACACCCACACCAAGCCCCACTCCCACGCTGACTCCAGTTGTCACTGAAACACCCCCACCGTCGGAACCCCAGGCACCCGGCATGGGAGATTGGCTGCTGGCACTGATTCTCAGTTGGGGTGGCGCAGTCGGAATATTTTTTGTTGGACGGCGGTTTTCAATCCGCTGGGGTTTGCGATGGAGTTCGCTGGCGGCCCTGGGGGGGATGCTGGCATTCTTCCTGTTGATTCTCGGTTTACCAGGCGCATTTGCCTGGCTGGAAAAAGCCGGTACGGGCGGTCTGGCGGGGATAATCCTTGCAGGCATCATCACCGGCTGGCTGCTGGGTGTGGGATGGTTTTTATTGGCAGGAAAAGCAGCCCGCTCGTCGCCCGCTTAGCGCGCCAGCGTTATCACCATAGTCAATATCGCCAGACCGATGGCGGAGTAAATTAACATTCGCTCTGGATCCATCCGGGCAAGTTCCCGAATGGTCAGGGATTTGGAAATCGGACGCGGGATGGTGGGGGTATCCCCCAGCAGGCTCTGCCGGAAACGCGCTACGTTTTCCGGACGTTCATCCGGGTGGATGCTCATCGCCCACAGCACTGCCTTTTCGGTTTTCAAGCTGACATCCGGATTGATCTGGCGCAGTGGGATCAGGCTTTGTGGATTCAGGAAGCGTTCCCGTGCATCAGCCGGAGCCTGATTGGTTAATAAATGATACAGTGTGGCGCCAAAGGCGTACAAATCGCTCCGTACATCGGTATGTCCGGAGTCTCCCCCATATTGTTCCAAGGGCGTATAAAGAGCAGTTCCCTGTCCCTGCAAAATGGTAATGGTCACCTCACCGGGCGCCAGTAATTTGACCAAACCAAAATCCACCAGCTTTAACAGCCCATTTGGTGTAACCTTCAAATTGCTCGGCTTGATATCCCGATGTAATATGGGAGGCTCCTGGCTGTGCAAATAGATCAATGCATCAGCAAGCTGCCCTGCCCAGTTCAGTACATTCAATTCAAAAAGGAAGTGTCCCTCTTGTTTTGCTTCCAGCATAAGTGCCCGCAGATCCTTGCCGGGTACGTAATCCATCACCAGATAATCGCGGTCTGCAATGGAAAAGAAATCAGAGACTTTCGGCAGGTTGGGATGATCCAGGCGCGCCAGCACAGTTGCCTCACGCAGAAATTGATCACGGGCTTCCTGCACCAACTCCGGAGGGAGGGTGCGGTCATGTTCCACTTCCTTCAAAGCGCACTGGCGACCTTCAAGCCGTTGATCATCAGCAAGGTAGATGCAGCCCATCCCACCCTGCCCGATCACCCGGCGAACTTTGTATCGACCGCGCAATACTTCCCCGGTTTTCAAGGGTACTGGCATCTTCTCAACCTTTGCGGGTGTGATTCGGATTTCTGCGATTAAGGTTCCGGCGTAAAATCGCAGAGTTGAAAATTTCCCGTTGTCATAACGGTTAATCTCCATTATACTAAACAACAGGGCTGGATGCATGTTACAATTCCAAAATTCAGGGATTTTAAATCAAAACAGGAGATGGTGTAATGGAAGCTGGTGGTAATGAATTGCCTGTCCTGATTGGTCAACTGGGTCCATTAAATGGACAACGCTGGCAGATTGGACAATTGTTGATGATCGGGCGTGATCCGGGATGCAATATTGTCATCATCGACAGGCAAATTTCCCGCTACCATGCACGGATAACCCCCACTCCCGAGGGCATTCTGCTGGAGGATCTGGGGAGTAAAAACGGTACTTATGTCAATGGTGACCTTTTAGGTGAACCCTGTTATTTAAAAGATGGCGACCAGGTGGAAATTTCCAAAGATAAGTGAGGTATATAGATTATGAGCTTTATGGAAAGTGTTAGGCAGGCTTTACTCATTCTTGATCATGCGGAAAGGACAAAAATGAATGACTATGCTCATGCATTCCAACCGCTTCTATTCAACCTTGATGATTATGCTATGCGTTTATTAGTAAATGGATTACAAGGTAAGATTCCGACAGATATATCATGGAGGGATGCATACTTTATGCCTGATCTTTCGAATGTCTATGATAGGAAAAGAAATGTACTGGAGAAGTTTGGAAGATACCTTAGAGATAACTTAGTCTTTGCACGACCGATAATGAAACTCGGGACATTACTCTTTTGTTTGGAGTATGCTCAAAAAGGAGGATTTGGAGCAAATGGAGTATGGAATGATGTCGAGAAAGCATACTCAGGATCAAAGATGGGGGAGCTATACAATTTGCTTACAGATGTTAATGAGTTTCGAAATACACGAGTAGCTCATGTAGAGATCAAGCTGTCTGATGTGAATGAAGCTTGGGAGAATATGAGCAAGTGGGTGAAGTGCTTAACCTTGATTGAACTACAAATCAAATAGTTCCATGTATCAAGTC
>ERZ1026800.516-NODE-516-length-32475-cov-4.677693_pt1 | contig 32475 bp, 25 predicted proteins | sample MGYA00520873_ERZ1026800 | MGnify/ENA primary metagenome ERZ1026800 (study PRJEB33270, sample SAMEA104284475) | anaerobic digester metagenome | biome: Anaerobic digester microbiome; feature: mesophilic sludge digester; material: Anaerobic digester biomass | place...
AGGGCATGCACGAAATGCAGGTTATTCCGATTATGGCTATAACCGCGATTATGATAATACCACCTATCATCGCATTTGCATTTGCACAAAAGCACATAATAGAAGGCATGAGTGGAGCACTGAAAGGATAGAGCATGAACACATCATATGGTGCAGAATGCGACTGGCAGAATCACAAGCTTCTCCATATAGATCGGCTACCTGGACGAGCATACATAAAACGATGGAAAGATGTGCAAGGAGCCTTACGAGACGATGAATCAGAACAACTGGGGTTTCGGAACTTGAATGGATCATGGAAATTCCTTTTTCTTGAGGCTCCTGAGCTTTCTCCTTTTGGATTCGAAAAGCCTGATTTCGATGACGGCGCTTGGGAAGATATCGAGGTGCCATCGCATTGGCAGCTAAAAGGTCATGGAAGGCCACATTATACAGACCTATATTATCCATTTCCCGTGAGGCCGCCTTTTGTCCCGAGAGCAAATCCAACCGGAATATATCGGCGTCAGTTTTTTTTGGATGATCTGTCGCGTCGTCAGATTTTGAGATTTCATGGTGTGGATTCTGCATTCCATGTTTGGATAAATGGAAAGCTGGCAGGGTTTTCTAAAGGTTCGCGCCTGTTGTCGGAATTCGATATCACTTCTTTGGTTAGAGTTGGCAAAAACGTAATTGTGGTAAGAGTATATCAGTGGTCTGATGGAAGCTATCTGGAAGATCAGGATATGTGGTGGCTCTCAGGAATATTCAGAGATGTCGAGATATACGAAGTCCCACTTGTTTCGTTGTTCGATGTGTCACATGAGGTATCCTTCGATGATATATATAAGAATGCACTTCTAAAGGTCGAATTGCAGATAGAAAACAAAACCAAAGATATGTCACCAGGCATACGATGCTTCAAGATGTTCTTCTGATGAAGCAGCATAATATCAACGCTGTCCGTACTTCGCACTATCCCAATCATCCCTATTTTCTCGAGTTGTGCGATTATTTTGGCCTTTATGTCATAGACGAGACCGATCTCGAGACCCATGGATTCGAGTGGATCGATGAGAGCACAAGGCTTGTGAACGATCCTGAATACAATCCCATATATAAGACCGCAGGAGAATGGCAATAGATATGGCACTGATGCAATTTCGATTACAGATAGACAAGGTTTTGGATTAGCGATAATTTCCGAAAAGCCAATCGAATTCTCTTATCATGATTATGATGTAGATGCATTGGAAAAAGCGTGTTATGATCATGAAATTGCTCATACTGCTTATTGTATTCTGAATCTAGATTTTGCGCAAAATGGTATCGGCAGCAATTCATGTGGTCAAGATCAGCTTCCTCCATATAGATTGAAGCCTCAGGAATTCGATCTAGGCCTTGAATTCTACGCACTCGATCCGGAAACTTCGTTTCTGGCAAATGCAAAATCTATTGGAGAATCTTGAAAAAATGGATCTCGATATTTCGAAAACGCCTTGGTCGGCTTTTGGTGCGCGTTTCTCTGTTGCGATTGGGAAAGATGATTCGGTCTATTTGAAGGATATCGGAGGGGGAGACGAGATTCCGAGTGAGCTATTCTCGATGAAGCTTCTCTTGGGCAAAGAAGGGCTCGATCAAAAAGAAGAACTCGAACAAGTGATAGAGGCAAATGAGAACGAATGCCGGATTCGCGCTAAGAATTCGCCTGATCGCTATGTTCTTCTGAAATTCCTGTTTTCCGATGTAATAAGTATTGAATGCTGTGATATACGTCTTAGGCTGGAAATGCATAAATCAAGCCATGATTTCATTCAGGAGAAGGCTAAGGGGATATTCATAATTCAGAGTTGCGCAAAAGATCATGTCTACGAACTCGACTTGAGAGATGCAGTTTATAATGTAGAGGCCCCATGGGGAAGGGCCGGCAATGAATATATTCGGATCGATATTATCAAAGGAGTAGGCAGTATTCGAGAGTATGCCTTGGTTCCTTGTGAATCGGACACCAAAAACACCCAATTTATCGACTTTACCCAATGGAATCAGAATTATGCCTACACAGGGCTTGAATCTCGATATTGTAAGGCTAGAGATCTGGCATCATATATCCTTTGGTCCGCTTTTGTGAGGCCTGAGGGAAAGCTTACGCGCAACTCTGTATATAGCTCCAAGAATTGGATGACGAATATCTGGAGCTGGGACAACTGTTTTTGTGCGCTTGCGATGGTGGAAAGCATGCCCGACCTTGCTTTGGACCAATTATTGGTGTTCGCTGATAACCAGCATAAAGCTGGTGCCTATCCTGATTGCATCAACGATCGCTTCTCGTTATTCAGCTTTTGCAAGCCTCCCATTCATGGATGGACTTTGCTTGAAATGATAAAGAGAAATCCAACCATACTTCAGTCTTCCAGCGAAAGCATTGAATATCTTTACAACTCGATTTCCGAATCGACCAATTTCTGGCTCAGATTTCGCAGATTGCCTTCTGGAGCCATTATCTATCGACATGGCAATGATTCTGGCTGGGACAATGCAACGCTGTTTATGCATGGAGGACCTGTCGAATCTCCTGATCTATACGCGTATCTCTCACGACAGTGTGATTCTCTTGCCGAGATATCGCGTATTCTGGAGCATGGTATCGAAGAAGCGCAGAACTGGACATTTTTAGCAGAATCGTTGGCTGAATCGATGCTGAATCGCCTTTGGGACGATAATGGGTTCTTTGCACGAAAAGGGCTCTTGGGAGAAAGAATAGAACACAGAGACTCTTTTCTTCTTCGCTTGCCGATAGTTGCGAACAAGCGCTTGCCAGAAGAAGTAATCAAAAAGCTCATTTCAGATATTTCGGATGAAAGTAGATTTTTGACACCTTTTGGCTTGGCTACCGAATCATTGGATTCTTCTTTTATGGAGCCTCATGGATACTGGAGAGGCCCGATATGGGCGCCGGTGAATTACCTTGTATTCGATGCACTTAGGCTGCTAGGAGAATTGAACTTGGCGAATAGAATTGCGCAACGGTTTGTCGATCTATGTGCACAGAAGGGAATGGCTGAGAACTTCGACCCTATCCATGGTGAGGGATTGGACGATCCAGCTTTCGCTTGGACATCAGCGGTCTTTCTTCTTTTTCTCAAAGAGAGTATATGAAAGGGCATAGGGAATTAGCCCTGGAGTCGAGCTAGTTCTGCTTAGAGGAATCCAATACCATGAATAAGACCGCAATTCGAGCTGATTTATTGCTTTTGCTGACGGCAATTATCTGGGGTTTTGCATTTGTTGCCCAGCGAGTGGGAATGAATTATGTGGGGCCTTTTACTTTCAATGCGATTCGCTTTGCATTGGGGAGCGTTTCATTGCTTCCATTGATAATGTATGCCCGCAAACGTAATCGCAAAAATGGATCGAGAGGCTTGGATAGTTCTGAGGAATTGGACAGGTCTGGGGAAGCTGGATGCGAGCAGAGGAGCATGCTGAATGAAGACCAAACTCGCGCAACTAGCAAGCAAAAGCTCTTCTTGTCTGGTTCTTTTGTAGCGGGGAGTTTTCTTTTTATTGCTGCTTCTTTGCAGCAGATAGGCATTCAATACACAACGGCAGGAAAAGCGGGGTTTCTGACTGGACTATATGTGGTGCTGGTCCCAATTGTGGGAATGGTTTGGGGAAGATCTACAGGTTTGCCCACCTGGGTTGGGGCTATTCTTGCACTAGTAGGTATTTATACTCTGAGCGCACCAGATAAGCTTGGAAGAGTCAACTCGGGTGATATTTTCGTTCTGATAAGCGCTTTTTTCTGGACATTTCATGTATTGGTTATAGACAACTTGGCCAAGCGATTGGATCCAGTCGAGCTGGCCGCTGGCCAGTTTGCCTGGTGCTCGGTTTTTTCTTTCGCAGCTGCAATGATTTTTGAGAAAATATCGCCTAATGCCGTCTTAGATGCGCTGGTTCCTATTCTATATGGTGGGTTGGGATCTGTAGGAGTAGGTTATACTCTTCAGGTATTGGCTCAAAGAGATGCACCGCCAGCTCATTCATCGATCATAATGTGTCTGGAAGGAGTATTCGCTACCCTTGGGGGTATACTTCTTTTATCAGAAAGTCCGAGCTTGCGCACAATGCTTGGGTCGGTCCTTATGCTGCTTGGAATGCTAGCGACACAATGGGATGTGATTTTCTCCGGTCGATCAAAGCAAGCATAGTACTGTTCTTGAGTGATAAAACAATGACAAATAGCAGCGCACAAAGGACATAATTTGCAGGATCGGCAAAACAAGTATCGATGAAGAAAGCTTAGCTTAGATGAGCGATATGAAGACCATATCCAGTCAGGGTTTTTCCGGGCTTGCTTCCATGCCCCCGAATAGCTAGTCTATAAGATATGAAGATGTTTTCCAAGAAGCAGAATAGTGCCGAACCCAACACAGTATGCAGAGCTTCTTCCGAAGTTGGTGAAGGTGTGGCTTTTGAGCAGGGTGTTTGCGAAAAAAAGGCCTCACGCGAAAGTGCGCAATCAAACAGCGAAAAAGCAAAAGCTGCAAAACCTAAGCACCATGCTTCCAAGCTGCCATTTAGCGGTGTCTCGGTGGAAACTGCTGGGCTTCCACCAGGCACTCCACACTACATTGGCGATATAGAGCCTACATTAGCGAGTTATTCATTGTATTCCTACGATGAGACAAGCGCTGTAATGAGTATTCCGGATGATATAAGCGAGCTTCTGGCTCTCATCGATCTAGATGTGGTGAATTGGATCAACATCAACGGGCTTTCGGGAGGAATCGTTGAAAAGCTCTGTGGCATGCTGCACATTCACCCACTGGTAATCGAAGATATTTTGAATACAGAACATAGGCCAAAGCTCGAAAACTATGATGATTATCTTTTTCTGATAACAAAGATGATAACAGCTCACGAAGACGGCTCGGTTGAATACGACCAGGTCAGTTTTATCCTCAAAGGCAAATTGCTGATTTCCTTTCAGGAAAGGCCGGGCGATTGCTTTAAGGCTGTGCGCGACCGGATAATGTCTGGAGCAGGGAGGCTGCGAAAGCATGGCGCGGATTATCTGCTGTACGCGCTATTGGACTCGATTGTCGATAATTACTTTATAGTGCTAGAAATGTTAGGAGATATGCTCGAGCGATTCGAGGAGGCGTCCGATTCCGAAAGCGACCAGGAGTTTTTTCATGGCATTCAGCAATTAAAGCGGGAATTTTCAAGGATGCGTCGAATCATCTGGCCTGTTCGCGATTCTATCGCCGCGCTTTCTCGTACGGAATCCATCCAGATGGATGTCTCTCTATCTCCTTATTTGCGTGATCTTTATGAGAATACAGTGCAGGCAATTGAGGCGCTCGAGTCATACCGAGAGCATGCCACTTCAATGATAGAATTGCATCTGAGCCAGGTAAATACAAATATGTCGCGAGTAATGACACTACTCACAATATTGTCGGCTATTTTCATTCCGATAACTTTCATAGCAGGTATCTATGGAATGAACTTTGCCTATATGCCCGAATTGAACAAACCCTGGGGATATCCCGCTGCTCTATTGCTTATGGCCGCAGTGGTAATAGCGGAGTTGATCTATTTCAAGAAGAAAAAATGGATGTGAAATCCCGGGCTCTTCTAATTAGGTGAGGGTTCGCGGAAATAGGGAGCTTCTCCCTCTGGAAGGCCAAGAACCTCGAGCCCATCGAAATCACAGTTTGCATTCCTTATTCTAATTCCGCGCGCTTGCATTTCAGGCAAGCCTTCGAACATTTCAGATTCTGATGGAGCAACAATATCATTTCTGCTGAGCTCGATCCTGCAGTTGCGCATGCGTAGGTTCTCTATTGGAGATTCTGGCAAGCCAATAATGAATCCAGCGGAGGCGCGGCATTCTTGGGCTCTTAGGTTGCTTATTTCGATGTCATGGATGTGGGGAGTAAGAGCATCAACAGGCTGGTGTTCCAGCGAAAAGAGCTTCGAGCATTCCTCTAGTTTAGCTCCACAGCGATAATACATGTTTATAGCAACTGGGCATAGTGCTCGTTTCATATGCAGGTCGGAGAATCTAAGCCTGCTGACCGTCCCTCCTCTACCTCGCCTGGTCTTAATCCGAACACCTCGGTCTGTTCCGTCGAAGGAGCAATCGCTTACAAGGATCTCATAGATCCCTCCTGCTGTTTCGCTGCCTATGACAACACCGCCATGTCCTTGCTTAAAATGACAATCGCGGATTACAATGCGCTCTGAAGATTTTCCTTCGCTAATTCCCTGTTCTCCTGAGCCCGCCTTAACTGCAAGACAATCGTCTCCAACGTCGATTGTGGAACCTGTTACCAAGATGTCTTTGCATGAGTCAATATCGATACCATCCGTATTTGGCGCATCAGAAGGGTTATGTATTGAGATATTGCGAATGCTTATGCGATTCGAGAATACAGGATGAATTGTCCAAAATGGGGAGTTTTGGAACTTGAGGCCTTCGATAGCGACATCCGAACACCCGAAAAATTGGACTAGTGGAGGTCGCAAAAATTGAATTTCTCTGCCCCCGCCTCCTGAGGGCTGGCCACCATTATATTTATTAAGCTCTGCCAGCTCTGTTTCGAAGGATTCAAGGGGTTTGTTCTGTCCTTTTCTCTTTTTGCGCCTCAGGGCTTCCCACCAGGGCTGACCATTTCCATCGATGGTTCCTTCACCTTTGAGTTCTATGTTCTTGGCTCCTCTTGCAAATATAAGAGGGTGCAAGCCATAGCAGACAACCCCTTCCCAGCGAGTGAGAACTGGAGGATAACGGTTTATGTCGGAAACGAAGCTCAATGTAGTGTTCTTGCCAATTTCTAAGCTGATATTGCTTAGAAGTTCTATCGGACCTGTGAGATATGCGCTGCCCATTATTCTGAGCGTTCCGCCGCCTGTCTCGCTTAAGGCAGCCATCGCATCGGCAAATGCCTTTGAGTTGTCTGTGCATCCGTCGTCGATCCCGCCAAATTCTTCGATATCCACTATCATTTAGTTTCCTCTTCTATAATTGAGATTTATAGAGGAGTTTTGAAGAGTCTTCAATTGCGTATGTTGGCTGTTAATTGGACTTTTCTGTCTTTTTGTAAGCAAAAAAGAATAAAATGTTGACAACTCCCATAAGATGAGCTCACAATCGATAAAGAATGCAGGGACATTATCAAAGAATAGCTTTTCTTCTTGCATCTGCACATACTGGTGCTGCGCGAGGTCTATGGCCAGAACTCATAGCTAGCGCTCAATCTCACCGTTGCATTCTCTTTGTGCTGCCGGGTGGAAGGCTAGATGCCGTTAGCGGCTTTGAGTACATGAGGAATGGCGTATATCGCTATGCAAAGGCATCGAACGTCGATGCTGCCTTGTGCTGGGCTTCCACCCTGAGCGGATATGCGACAGAATCGGCCGTCGAGAGCTTTCTTAACGATACGATCGATGTTCCATTAGTGACTTTTGGGCTTAAAATCGATGGACGGCCTTTCGTCGGAATAGATGCATATTCCGGTATGAAAGCCCTTATAGGGCATTTTATTCGAAGCCATAAAAGAAAACATATTGCTTTTATCGCGGGTCCTCGACAGCATTCTTCCGCCGAAGAAAGATACCGTGCCTATTGTGATGCTCTGAAGGAAGCGAGCATACCCTATGACCCCAGGCTTGTATGCCTCGATACTCCATGGAGCGAAGGTCGCCGCGCAATGCTCAATTTGATCGATGACCGCGGCCTTGTCCCAGGTAAGGATTTCGATGCGCTATGTACGTCGAGCGATCTTCTGGCATTCGAGGCTGGAATGTTGCTCAAAGAACGAGGCATAGACATTCCTTCGACCCTGCCCATAGGCGGATTCAATGACTCAGAAGAGAGCCGCATTTTTTCGCCTCCGCTTACTACGGTGAAGATGCCTTTTATTCGCCAAGTGCTTTCCGCCCTAAGGCTTCTGATAGACATGCGCAATGGGAATTCCGCGGATGATATTTTACTTAAGACAAAACTCCTGGTACGCAGTTCTTGCGGATGCATGCCGCAAGCTTTACAACTAGCGGGTAGGACAAGAGCTAAAGCGCCAAAATCACTTCCACCTAGCCTTATAGAGGCATTCGGTGCTTCTGTCGCCTCTCAAAAGAACAATTCCTTTTTTGAGTATCTAAATAAAATATTTAATGAGGATAGAGCATCGTCTTCTTTGGAGACTGGCATATCAGAGAACATGATGACAGCACTTCGCTTCGAATTTTTAAGCCGGGCTTCTTCCAGAGAAGATATAGATAAAACAGAGAGACTAATTCACCAGGCAATGGTTGCGTTGGGGCTCTCAAAAGAAAGAAGACATGAATACCTCCTATGGAAGGAGAAAGAGGACGAGCAGAAACTCAATCTCTTCAATCAAGAGCTGCTCTGTGCAAAAGATGTTCTGTCGATAATAAGAGCCGCCGCTGGACATCTACCCGGTTTGGGAATTCTCTCGAGTTATCTTGTGACTAAGGATAAGCAGGGGAACTTGATGTTCAAAGGCGGTTATAGAAAAGGCAAGGATACTCCTTATGCAGAATTGATATATCCGAGGCCCTCGCGGGAAGCCATCCCTAGAGGTTGCTTTCTGCCGGATAGAATTATTCCGACTGAGCCGGGAGCTTTTTTTGTCTTGCCTTTGTTCTTTGAATCGACCGAGATTGGCCATTTGGTTATTCAGGCCGCCGATATAGACCCTTCACTCTATGAGAAAATTCGCTCGATTTTATCTTCGGCACTGAGAGGAGTGAAGTTGTTTGAAGAAGGCGATGAAGCAAGAAAGCGCGCCGAGAGAGCGGAGAAATCCATGTCGGATATAGTCTCCGTAATATCCAGGGAAATCCAGAGCTCGATTGAGGCATTTGATAATATTTCGAAGCTCGATGCAACAGGCGCTCAAGAAGTTGAAGTATCGAGACTCAAAGAACTTGTGCGTTATTTGATCGATCTTTCTCAGGCAAAATCGGAATCCGTGCTTGCCCGGGCAGTGCTTTTTGACCCTTATTGCCTTTGTGCTCGGTGGGCTGAAGAACAATTGAAAGCCGATAAGTCGAACAACAAGGGAAGCAATAGGGCAGAATCTAGATTCATATGCGCTAGACCTTCTTCTGCATACCCGCTTCTATATGGTGATCCTAAACAGCTTGAACGAATGCTGACGATAGTGGCTCAATTACTGGAAGAGACCTTCAGCATCGAAGGGCTGGAAATCTCGATTGTGCCATCGATACAGAGTTGCGAATTGAGGCTGGCCTCGGCATCTATGATTCCGAAGAAAATTGGTGCTACCGGATTGAATCGGATCGAAAAGGATATCCGTTTTGAGCTAGCGAAGCAGATTTGTCTGCTTCATGGAGGTTATATTCTATTCTCTCATGAAGGGGGTAATCTTATTGTGAGGATAGGCATTCCTTATCCCACCGTAAGCGGATCCATACATAATATTTCGAATAGAGAGGCTGAGCTTCGTGTCATAGGACCACAAGGCTTGTCGGATCATTTGCCCTGTGGATTCGTGAATGGATTATCTGGGAAGATAATTCCCTATAACTCTATATTTCATGAGTCAATAAATCCTTTACAGAGAATATTGCTATACCTGGATTCCATGGAGATCGATCATGAAAGCTCCGCGGCTCTCTCTTTCATACTCGATAAGGAGAAGTTCCAGAATGCCGAATGTTTCATAGCCCAGAATGCTTTTTCTATAAGGGAGACTCGCCTGGAGCATCGGCCTGCGGATGTGGCTGGATTCTTGCGATCGATACTTGTGTCGGATTCTCCTTCGGCCATTTTGGTTCTGGGAAGCGAAGCCAGCCTTCATAAAGAAACACCCATTATTCGAGATCTTGCTCAAAAACCTGGAATAAGGCCGGTTGCGTGTACATCTCTGGATGCCTTCGAAGCAGCCTTGAATCGCTGGAGACCCATGCTTTTTCTAATCCTAGAGCCGATGATATCGAAAAACCAAGAGTTCAGTACACTTTTACAGCGATTTCCTTCCATACCGATCATGGCTATTTGCAGATTTTTCGGGGCAAAAGAGGAATGGGCTGGAATTATCGAGCGCCCCCATGTGGTTTTTTGCAACACGGGCGAAGTATTCTCTGAAGTTTTGGCAGGCCTGATTCAAAGATCACTGGAGAGCAAAAAATTCCTGCCAAGTCCAACAAGTGGCGTAGTCGCCGATGCCATATTCTATATGAATAAGTCGTATAGCGAACAGATTTCGCGATGGAAGATGGCTTCTTATCTCAATGCGAGCGAAGATTATCTCAGCAGAATATTTCATGCGCAGATGGGAATATCGCTCTGGAACTACCTTGCAAGGCTAAGGGTCCAGCACGCCATCGACCTTCTGTATTCTACGGGAGCTGGGCTTGCGGAGATTGCAGATTTAATCGGTTTCCGGGATGAAGCCTATTTTTGCAGGGTATTTAAACGAATTGCGGGTGCGACGCCAGGATCTTTTCGTTCTAGATCTTTTTCAGATGTAAGAAAAGTACAAGAATCTGACTGAAAAAGAGCAGATTTATCGTTTATTATTTTAATGAAAAATAGGCATGGAGATGCAATCTGTCGCGAGCGCAAAACCGACTCCGCTTTCCCTAAGGCGTCGCATAAAGCGATATAAATCGGTCTATATTCTTGCTTCTCTTTCATTTATCTATTTTATCATTTTCAAGTATATACCCATCTGGAATGCACAAATTGCCTTTAGGGATTTTCAAGCGCTGAGCGGGGTGGTAAAGAGCCCATGGGTTGGTTTGAAGAATTTCTCTGATTTTGTTAACAGCTATTATTTCTGGGAACTTATCCGCAACACGGTTTTTTACAGTATTGGAAAGATGGTGTTCTCTGTGCCTGCCGCCGTGTTTCTGGCAATTGCGTTGTATGAATGTAGAGTCTACTGGCTCAGAAAAACGGTGCAGACAATGGCATATTTACCGCACTTCCTGTCTTGGGTCATCATGTACGCTATTCTTTTGGCAATTTTGTCGCCTTCTAATGGAATCTTGAATGACATCATAAAGGCTTTTGGGGGAGAGCCTGTTTCCTTCATGACTGATACCAGATATTTCCCCTGGATTGTCATTCTATCGGACATGTGGAAAGAGACAGGGTGGAGCGCAATTATTTTTCTTGCTGCTCTGATGGGTATAGATCCGACTCTCTTCGAAGCGGCGGGGGTGGAAGGAGCAAGTGCGTGGCAGAGAGTCCGCTATATCACGCTGCCAGCAATCCAGCCCGTCCTCGTAATGGTGATTCTATTGAGGCTTGGTACCGTGCTCGATGCCGGCTTCAACCAGATCTTCATGCTGTATTCGCTTCCGGTCTACAGTGTGGCAGATATCATCGATACCTGGATTTATCGCCAGGGTCTTCTTGAGTTTCGATTTGGACTTGCAACCGCCGTTGGATTATTCAAAGGTGTCTTCGGCATGATTCTGCTCATGCTATCGAATAAGCTCATAAAGCGATATACGGAAACCGGGCTTTACTGAGAGGGATGGTTTTGATTAAGGAGCCGAGTATTTTATGACAAGCGCGATAAAGTTGTCAAAAAGCGACAAGGTCTTTCATTTTTTCATCGATGCGTCGCTTTTTTTGATACTAGCTATCCTCATCATACCGATTTGGAGCACATTGACCCTTTCGTTCAGGCCAAACGATTTCATTGGATCTGCGCTCGATGGAATGTTTCTGGCTCCCTGGAAATGGTCGACAGCGGCATATAGAGCGCTGTTAGGTCACAGGTCTTTTCTCCATTCCGCAGGAAACAGCTTTCGAATTTTTTTCGAGGGCGTTGCAACTGCGCTCTTCTTTACGGTTCCGCTTGCCTACGCGCTTTCAATAAAATCGCTGCCGGGAAGGAGATTGCTCTATATAATTGTGCTTATCCCCTACTTATTCAATCCAGGACTCATCCCAAATTATCTGCTAGTAACTAAATTGGGGCTGGTGGACAAATTAGCCGCCGTCTATCTGCCTGGCGCCGTAAGTGTCTATAACACGCTTATAATGAAGAGCTTTTTTGAGGAACTGCCAGAAGAGTTGAAGGAGTCCGCACGCATAGATGGGGCTTCGGAGTTGACGGTGCTTCTAAGAATCGTTTTGCCGCTCTCAAAACCAATTCTGCTCACAATTGGCTTGTACTATGGTGTTCACTTCTGGAACGATTTTTTCAACGCCATGCTCTATATCAACAGTGCAAAGCTCCAGCCGCTGCCGATCCTATTGCGGAATATCTTGCTTTCCTCGGGTATGAATGAATATGTCGAGGTCAGCGCCTTCGGAGAAGCTCCGATATATGCCATAAAGGCAGCCAGTGTGTTTTTGGCTGCAATTCCCATGTTGGTCGCATATCCATTTATTCAAAAGTACTTTGTAAAGGGTACCATGCTCGGAAGCATCAAAGGATAAGAGCAAAAAATAATTGAGAAGCGGCATTTTGCCGCAAAGGAGGTTGGTATGAGAAAATATACAAGGTTCAGCTTGGCCATTCTTCTCATCTGTGTTGTCATTACGTCTGCTTTTGGTCAAGCCGCAAAGAAGCCGGTGACGATCGAGCTGTGGTATGGGGCAGCCATTACCGAGGCAGGCCCGCCACCGGATGATTGGGTGTTCTACAAGATCGCTCGCGAACAGTTGGGAATCGATCTAAAACTCATGGCTCTTCCATCGAACGAAAACGATCAGGATGTAAAGATCCTTGCCGCAGCAGCGGCCAATCAATTGCCCGATCTTTTCATGGTTCGCCGTGATCCATGGCAGGTTCTTATCAAGCAAGGACTTGTTGCTGATGTCGATGATATGTATCCCCTTATGCCACACCGAGCCAAAAATTGGTTCGACGAGGATAGCAGGGCGCATACGACAATAAATGGCAAGAGCTATGGTCTGGCTTTTCCTGGTTCGCTTCAGAAAAACGAAGGGCTTGTGATTCGCAAGGATTGGCTGGACAGGCTTGGGCTCAAGGTACCGACTAATCTGGATGAGTTCTTCGATGTTTGCTATGCTTTTACCTACAAGGATCCGGATGGGAATGGAAAGAACGATACCTATGGCTTTGGAGCTTTTGTCGAATACTTCGATCAGGAACAATATCTTGGGCGTCGCTTTGATCCCATAATGGGAGCCTTTGGAGTTGCCGGAACCTGGAACATGACAAAGGATAATTTTGGACTAAATGTCAAAAAGCCCGAGTTTTACGATGCTCTGCAATTCGTCAATAAGATGGTCGATGCAAAGGTTATCGATCCAGACTGGCCGAGTTTGAAAAAGGATGACTTCCGCGCAGCGTGGAAACAAGGCAAGTTTGGAATTATGCGCGAGCAATTTGCCGCGCTTGCAGCGGCAGCCAACTACGCTCCTTTCGATAAGAATTTCCCGAATGGCGAGTGGGCTGTGATTCCTCCTCCCAAGGGTCCGAAAGGAAAGAGCTCTGTAGGCATCTATGATACTAATTTCCGCATCTATGCGGTCTCTGCAAAGGCCGCTAAGGCAGGTAAAAAGGAAGCTATCGCTCGCCTTCTCGACTACATGGCGACCGATGAAGGCTACAAGCTCATAGGTTGGGGAGTGGAAGGAGTCAACTATTCGATAGATAAAGATGGCAATATTACCGATAAAGGCGTACCGAACGACACGAAATTCTCCTCGCCAAAAGGCCAGACTGTCACTCAGCTTCGCAACATGGTTTTCTATAACAGCGAGATGGAGCTTATCTCGCGTTATCCATACTTCAAGACCAGCAATGGTCGCACCATGGGCCCATTGCTTTACCTAAAGACGATGCAGAGCATGCCGTGGACCAATGTGACAGGCGCTGGAACAATAAGGCCACACCCCAACAATGCCGACCTAAAGCGCTATATGAATCAGGGGGTTCAGGAGTTTGTTCTTGGTAAACAAGCGCTGACCAAAGAGAACTGGCAGGCCTTTATTGTCCAAATGGATAAACTTGGAGCAGCTGAGTGGGAAAGAGCAGCTCGCCAACAGATGGAAGAAGCCGGCTATCTCCAATGAAGAGTTAGCTCTATAGATCTACTTAGAGGGTAGCCGCGATGCTTACCGACATGACAACCTTGTATCTGCAGACTCTAGCATCGGCAGCTGCGACTTCCCTTGCCAACTGCACACCCGCCTCAATCAAATGGAATTATGAGACGGGTGTGCTTCTATTTTCGCTCAGTGAAGCCTCCACAAAAGCGTTCTGTGGTCTTCTAGACGGCTCTGTTCAGGAAAGGCTCTCCGCGCTGATTCTTCCGGATGGCTCGATTCAAGGCTATTGTCTCGATGAATTCAATTTGGATCAGATCAATGCGGGAAAGCTGCTTCTCCGTGAGTGGGAAGCCAGTAGCCCGGAGAAAAAGGCAGATGGCGAAGAGAAAGATCTCATAGCTGGGGATCCTGATCAGCACACGCAGCACAGGAATACCAGTCGTGGGTGCATTCAATGCGCAAGCCATAGAGATAGCCTGTCTTATCGCGAACGACTGGAAAAAGCAATCGGAACTCTCGCGCAACAGCTAATGGGGCAGCCTCGTATCGCTTCTGGCTCATATTGGCATAAAAAGATATATCCGTATCAAGTATGGCTCGATGGTCTTTATATGTTTGGACCTTTTCAAGCGCACTATGGGATCCTCTTTGGACAAACGGATATGGTAGATGATGTATGCCGGCAGTTCTTGTTTGTTCGGGATAAATTGAGGCATAGACAAACCGGACTATATTTCCATGCAATGGATGATAGTAAGGCATCTAGATGGGCAGACCAGGAAACTGGCTGTTCGCCTCATGTATGGGCTAGAGCCGTTGGCTGGCTTGCAATGGCGCTCGTGGATACGCTCGATTGGATTCCTCTTGCGCATTCTAAGCGACCTTACATGGAAGAGATGCTTATGGATCTTCTCGATGCTCTTGTGCGAGAACAGCGTTCTTCTGGCCTATGGCTGCAGGTTATGGATGCTCCAGAGGCTAAGAGCAACTATGAGGAGACTTCGGCTTCGGCCATGTTCGCTTATACATTCTACAAGAGCCTTGGAAGAGGTTTAGTAACGAATGCAAATCGAGCCAAAATATGGAAGAAAACCGCAGACTCAGCGATAGCCGGGATAATAACAAAAAAAGTCAGATGGGAATGCGCTTCTGAACCTTCGATACAGCTTCTACAAATAGAACCGATGGCAGAACTATCGACATTTAAGTCTACAATGCCGCGCCTGCATCTCGATGGAATATGCAGCGTTGCTGGTCTTGGTGGATCTCCATATCGCGATGGCTCGATTGCCTACTATGTCGGAGAACCTATTGTATTGGACGATTTTAAAGGCCTTGGTCCTTTTATGCTTGCATTAACCGAAGCTCTCCACGCCAATTAAATCATTCCTTCCTGAATGGCTCGCCAAGAGCTGCAGGTGGGGTGGCATTCAGGGCTCTCAAGACTTTGGCTATATCTCTACGGACATTCTCGGGCAAACGCGCAAGCGATCGCTCGACCCACTCCGCGTTGCCTATATTCACAAATAGCAGTGTCAGGATCATAAGAGGGAAGGGTGCCACCTGTAGCACTTGGGATGGGATAGATGGCAGACTGGGCTGCAACACAAGACCTAACCATTGAAGGAAAGAAAAAAGATATGCTCCAAAAGCTGCCCTGAATGGCTTCCAGCCGCCAAAGATCGTAATGGAGAGTACAATCCAGCCGATACCATCGAGCCCCGAAATAGTGCCCTTCCACCCTGCCTTTATGGAAAGCGAATAAATAGGGCCTGCCAGTCCGGCAATTGCTCCTCCTGCCACCGCATACAGATATTGCAAGCGGGTCACGTTTGCGCCGCGAATATAAGCTGCGGCGGGTCGTTCTCCTATGCCTCGTAGAATGAGACCGGGCTTGGTCTTAAAGATAAAGAACCACGCAAGCACAATCAGCACAAAAGAAAGATATGTCATCATATCCTGGCGAAAGAATATGGGGCCAAGAATTGGAATTCGTTCGAGCAAAGGAATAGGTACCTGTGAGATACGTGGTGCTACCTTTCCCATGATTGGGCTGCCAAGAAAATAAGACAAATCCTTGCATAGCATTGCCAACACAAAGCCGACAGCTACCTGAGACTGCAAAAGAGTCAGGCTTGCAAAAGCCACTATGAGCGAGACAAGAGCTCCTATCGCTGCTCCTGTCAAAAAACCCAAGATCGAGCTATCAGTCGCCAGAGCCACCGCAAAACTACCCATTGCGCAGATTAGAATCAACCCATTCATGGAAAGATTCAGCACTCCTGCCCGTTCGGAGATTGTCTCACCAATGACAGCAAAGATGATAGGCGCAGCCGAAGCGAGCACCCCACCGATACTTATTAGAATCGCAGAATCGTTCATTGCATTGTCCTTTTTTTCTTTAGAAACTTAGCGCGGAAACCCTGTCCAAGAAGGACGCAAAGAACAAGCGTTCCCTGAAGCACTCCGGCCAATGAAGAATCCAACCTGAGGATGATAGGCAACTGAATAGAGCCGACATTCAGAGCAGCGAAGAACAAGGCAACCGGAGCCGCGAGACTTGCCTTATACCCTACTAACATTGCTACCATAAGCCCCAAATAACCATAGCCCGATGAAATCGAAGGGATAAGGCGGTGGTAAACGGCGGTAACCTGCACTGCTCCGGCAAGGCCTGCAAAAACACCGCAGATGGCGAAAGACGCCATCATGTGCTGCCAGGTCGGAACACCCAGCAGGTATGCGCTCCTTGGATTCTTGCCTACTGCCTTTAGCTTTAGACCAAAATAGGTGTTCTCAAGCAACACATAGACAATCAAGATACCGACTATAGCCATGACAATAGTTGTAGGCGTTAGCCTAGATGAACCAGTAGCGATTGGCATCCATAGGGAGCGGTCGAAGGGCAAAGTACCTGACATCGAAGCAACACCAGGACGTTTCCATGGTCCAAAGATTAGCCAGATATTGAGAGCTGTCGCTACAAAGTTGAGTCCAAGGCCTCCGAAAATCTCATTTACTCCTCCGAAAGTCTTGAGCGCACCCGCGAGCATAGCCCATAGCATTCCTCCTAACATCCCAGCAAAGATCGCAATAACCAGAATGAGTGAAGGATTCCATTCGGAGTTCTGCAAAAGCCGCATAGCCCAAGTCGTAAATATCGCGCCAAGCGTGATCTGGCCCTCTATTCCAATGTTCCACAAGCCCACCGTAAAGGTCAAAAGTAGCCCTGAGGTTGCCAGGAGCAAAGGCACCCAGGAAACGAGAACATTGCTCATCAAATCCCAGGAACCTACTGCTCCTAAGATTATGGCTTTATAGGCAGAAAAGGGTTCGACATTAGCCAGAAGAAGCACGATAGATGTAATCAACAGTGCGAATAAAACAGCTGCTATCTGAAATAGAACGCCACTGGCCTTTTTTTCACGCAAAGACGGCATAAACAGCTTCCTTTTCCAGGTTTTCCCAATCCTTACCACCTATGAGTCGGCCCAAACGCTCCACATTGAGCTTTTCTGCACAAAGTGGCGGCGTAACCTTGCCTGCAAAGAACACGAGGACTCTATCGCTATATGTTAGGATTTCCTCGAGATCCGAAGAGATGAAGATTATTGCGGTTCCGTTAGCACATCTCTCTTTGAGCTTGCCCCAAATATAGATTGTCGATTCGTAGTCAAGACCTCGTGTTGGATGCTCGACCAATATGAGCTCGAGATGATCTCGCAGAAGCGCAAGAAGAGCTCTCTGCTGATTACCCCCGGAAAGCGATTCAATTGGGCTGTCGGGTGCTCCCTTTATGTTGTAGAGAGCGATGCGCTCTTTTGTAAGCTCTTCCGATCTTTTGCGATCGATGAAGAAACCGGGCATTTTTTCCGAAAGCACAAAATGCTCCATCAGAGTAAGCCCACAGATTAGTCCTTGCTCCAACCTTGCCGCGGGTAGGTAAGCAACGCCATGCTTGAGAAACTCCAGATAAGAGCGGCCTGTCATATCTTTGTCTTCTTCGCCAAGGCAGAGTGAGCCGCCGACGGGTTGAGTAAGCCCGGCACAGGCACTAAGAAACATAGTCTGGCCAGAACCTTCCATACCTGCAAGACCGATAACCTCGCCAGCCCTAACTTCCAGATCGACTCCCTTTATATTTATTCTAGTTCCTTCCAGGCAGATACTTTTTGCGTGCAGCACTTTTTGTCCTATTGATAGCTTAGCCCTGTATTCGAGTTCTATCTCTTTACCGAACATCATTTCGACAAGCGCCTTGGTATTGAAAGGCGGATCCATAGCTCCAATCAGCTTTCCCTGTCGAAGGACGATAGCCCTGTCGCAAAGCTGCTCCACTTCTTCGAGCTTATGAGATACAAAAAGAATGGTCATGCCTTGTTCTGCTAGTTTTTTCAGAGTGGCAAAGAGTTTTTCTTTTTGTGGCAGGCTTATGCCGGTTGTGGGCTCATCGAGAATAAGCACCCGAGCGCCTAACCACAAAAGACGCAATATCTCTAACTGCTGGCGCTCGCCCACGGTAAGAGAATCCACATAGGCTTCTGGATCTATCGAAAAATCGAAGCGGTCTGCAAGCTCTTCGAACTCTCTAATTGCAGAACCTCGGTTGGGCAGAATGCCTCCTTTTTTACCGAGAATGAAGTTGTCGATTACCTTGAGAGGCGGGAAATCCAATGGATCTTGATGGAGCATACCGATTCCCAAATCTATGGCATCACCGGGACAAGAGATATCGACTTTTTTGCCATTTAAGTAGATTTCGCCGGCATCAGAGCTGTAATAGCCCGAGAGTATCTTCATGAGAGTGCTTTTACCTGCCCCGTTCTCTCCCAGAAGGCCTTGAATGGTAGAGGAGGGAATTATGAATGAAATATCGTCGTTTGCTCGCAATGGGCCAAAGCACTTTGTTATTCCACGAAACTCGACCTGCATTGAATCCTTCTTCTAGTCTATTTGATCTCGCTCATTTAAGATTGAAGCAATGAGCGTCAATTCAAGTCTGAAGCATGTCAAAAATAGAGCGCGGAGGCAAGCCGACCAAGGACCGTCAGCTTATGCCTCCGACATACTAGAGAAAAAGCTCTCTACTATATGAAATAAAGAAGACAATTACTTCGATACTGATTGTCCTTCCATGCCCTGCAAGAGCTGTGGCAGGTACCAGATCTGCTGATCTGTTGCTTTTTCTCCCTTTTTCAAGAATACCGTGCCATCTTGATAATTAAGTGGCCCAACCCACAGATTGAGTCCCTTGCCTAGCTCATCGATGAATTTGTCGACTGCGGCGGAAGCTTCTTTGGAGAGCGATCCTTTGATAAAACCCACTGCTGAGGTATCCGGATTATTGATGTCCTTCCAGTCCGGATCATTCCACTCGAAGTGATTCTTCCATGTACCATTCATTGCGGATCTCACGGCATTGGCATAGGCTGGACCCCAGTTGAAATACGGTACACCAAGGCTGACATTCTTGCCCTCATCTAGAGCCTTCGCATAATCATAGGGAATAGCCCATACCTGTTTGCCCTGGGCATTATATTTTACGGCCTCGGCAACTGCTTCTGTCGTATCTATACCAGAAATCACGACATCGTACCCGGAATTGTAAAAGTCATCTGCAACCTGGGTTGGATCTGAGGTAACACCAGGGATATTGAACCAAAATCCTATCCAGGTGACCTTAAAGCTAAGTTTAGCGGGATCTTTCTTCAGGTAATTGACCCAGGCATAACGAGCACCAAGATAAGCGGAAGCCGCTAGACGCCTTGTTTCGTCGTTGATAAGAGGGCCAAGGTAGCCGATTTTGCCGGTCTTGGTAGTCATCGCAGCAGCCACACCGGCTACCATCTTCATATACTCCATTTTGCCCATTATATTGACCATGTTTGGTAGAGGCAGATAATTCTTGCCTTCTTTCCACTGCTGAGAGCCGGATGTTAGGATTACAAAGATGTCAGGATGGTCCTGGGCGAATTTGATAGCCTCGTCTGTCATATCGTCAGAACTGAAGATAATGAGCCTTGCACCCTGTGCCATAAGGCTTTCGCCAAGCTGAGACACGGTAGTGCCAGGTCTGTCTGCAGTGTTGGCTCTATCTATATAGACCATCTTGGTTCCAGGCACTTTCTGGAGCACATACTGAACTCCCTCATAGTTAGCCTGACTCCATCCATGGTCGTTGTAAGGGCCAACCATGACCAGACCGATAGTTAAATTCGGGCCTGCTGCAGGAAGAGTACCCTGAGCAAAGGCGGCTCCTCCTAATATAAGAGCAATACCGACCAGCAAAAAAAGCTTGCAATTGTTACGCATCTTTCCGCTCCTTCTAATTCCGTTTCGGCAAAGCCGAGTAATTCGATTTTTTCATGAGCTGAGGATGATGTCAAGTTTCTATCCGCTTCATTGTCGTATACAAGGTTCGTATCACTAATCGCGCTAAACCTAACATGCTTTTATAATGCGCTCTCCACGGCTCGCTCCCTCAGCTTTTCGCGAAGATCCGCTATATCCTTTGGAATGAACCGTCCCGCAAAGATAAAGAAGGCAAAACAGATCGCCCATGCTCCAACGCATATCAAGAGGATAGCATTACCAAGCGTACTCTTGTCCGCGATGATACCCGCCATTAGAGGCGCAAGAGCGGATCCGGCTGTTTCGACAAAATTCTGCACGGCATTGGTTGTGGCTCGAATTTCAGGCTCGGTAACATCATAGAAGGATGATAGCACATTGGGCGAGGCAAAGGGAATGAAGAAGGCCGTGGCAAAGAGCATTATAGCAAAAGGCAGATGAGCATCGATAGGAATCTTCATTGTTATCCAGAGAAACACCGCCCCTATGGCCACGCCAGCTGCTCCGACAATAACGCGTCCTTTAGGTGTCTTTTTGAATAGCCTGTCTCCAAGCGCGCCACCCACAGGATAGCCAGCCGCAAGAATTATTACGGCTGGAACCATAGTCATAAGCGTCTGCATATCGCTATAGCCACGCTCGGTCTTTAAGTAATCGAAAAACCAGTAGGTAATTACATTCCAGGGAAATACGCCTATAAATCCCTGCAAGAATAGAATTATAAGGCTCTTTTTTTTAAAGAGACCTCCAACGGTTTTCCAGCTGAATTTATAGCGTTCGAGATTCCCGACAGAGGAGAGTTCTGGCTCAGTTGAGCCACGTGGTCTATCTTTTACGAAAAGGAAAACGATAAAGGAAACCACAATGCCCAAGGAGCCGGTCAAATAGAACACATTTCTCCAGCCAAAGCTCGCACCGAATACGAGCGCAAGCACCATACCGATTAGATAACCAAGGGGCTGGGCTACCTGCAAGAAACCGTATATCTTTCCCCGTTTTTTGGGTGGATAATAGTCCGAAATAAGGCTATAGAGGCCTGGGTAACTAGAGTCGTCGATGCCGGTGCTTGCCCTTGTTATCAAGAAAATCGAATAGGTGGGAGCAATTGCGTTTAGCCAGGTTGTCGTTCCCCAAAGAAAAGAAGCGAGAGCAAGAAGCTTCGGCCTCGAGAATCGATCATAGAGCCAGCCCCATAAAGGGTAGAAGATGGCACCCACAATCAGTGCGCCTGTTGTAACCGCTCCCATCTGGGTGTAGCTGATTTTGAAGCTGTCCATGATCTGGGTAGTCAGCGGTCCTATCAGGAGCTTGTCTGCTTGATGCAGTAACATGAAAAAGAACATGATCCAGAAGGTCGAGCGGGCGCCCTTGACTACAGTTTCAGTCGTATTTTCCTGCATCCTATGCCTCCTATGGGCAGCATAGCACAGCTATCGATAGGGTTTTAGCTCTTATCCGTCATTTTGATGTTTTTCTGGCGATTTTGTTTAATTTGTCTCCAGCAATTTCGCCTCCGCGCAGATTGTGATGCCGCCGCGAGGCTTTTGAGTAACAGTGACGGTGACGCTTTTTGGTTTTATTGTATCGAATATATCCTTGGCGATGCGGGCAGCAAAAGCCTCGCAGAATACTCCTTCTTCTCTGAATGACCACAGGTAGAGCTTGAGGCTCTTGGATTCGATGCATAGATCCCGAGGCTCATACTCGATGCGCACCATATCCCAGTCTGGCTGGCCGGTAACCGGGCAGAGACTTGTGACTTCATCGCTCTCGAGCACAACTCTTGTTACCGAAGCTGGCGCAGGGAAGGTTTCGAGCTCGCGCGAAGGAGTGCGAGTGCTCTTGCCAAGAGCTTTGAATTCATAATCGGTCATGTTCATTCTCCTAATCTGAATGGATTGTAGACGACATCTCTATCGAAGGTGTCGATATTCTCTTCGCGCTTTATGTAGCTTACTACTAGATATGTAAAAGGCGTAAAAGCGACCTCGTAGGCGACTTTGAAAAGGTATTGAGCGAGCATCATCTGGATTAAGCCGGTCGTGGGCATGGTGCCCCAAAACGCGATACCAATGAAAAGAATCGTATCGAGGCCCTCTCCTACAATTGTCGAGGCTATGGTTCTTGTCCAAAGCAGCCGCCCCTTTGTCGCCTTTTTAAGAGCCGAGAGTATGATCGAATTAGAGAATTCTCCTGCCCAATATCCGGCTAGAGAAGCAAGAAAAATTCTTGGTGAATTGCTTAGGACGATCCTATAGGCCTCCTGTTCGCCGAAGAATGGCGGAGAGGGTAGCGCAATAGCAACCAGGAATATAAGAGACATGAAAGCATTTGCGCCAAAGCCAAGCCAGATCACCAAGCGCATCTTCTTAAAGCCATACACTTCGGTAAAGACATCCGCGAGGATATAGGTAACTGGAAATAGAATTACGGCAGAAGGGAGAACTATGCCTGCAATCTGTATGAGTTTGCTGGCGATGATATTCGATATGAGCAAACATGTAATGTAGAGCGCCGTAAGTACGAGAAAGATGGTGGAATGTGTCTGTTGCTTCCCATTCATGGGAAAGCCTCCTGTTTTGTTCAGGCGGGGAACCGCGACCGCCGTGGAATAGAATGCAGTTTATCCCAGCGAGATATTTTGTGCAACGGATAGCAAGAACAAATGCTGCATGATCAGCTTTCCACAAGATGCTGTTTTGCAGACGCGACGATCTCAGCCTTGATGAGCGAGTGACCATCCACATTTGGATGGATGCCATCCTTGCATAAGAATCGCTGATAATTGCGCTGTTCGAGAAATGTCTTGCGTATATCAATAACCGGAGCTCCATGCTTTTCACCGATTTCCCATACCAGACAAGAATAGCTCTCGTGCCAGCGGTAAATGAATTCGATATCGCCTAGCCATGTGAGAATGGCTTTTTGATCGAGACCCGTGCGAGTGAACCATGCGAAGTAACGTTCCGCTACCAGTGGCGGAAGCGTTAGGAGTATTGGCTTCAAGTCCAGCGCTTTTAGCTTTTCTATGACCTCGCCATAATGCTTGATAAAGATCTCAGGAGGAGTTGCAGGGAGATGCTGATCATGGGGTTTGAGAGATATTTCATCCCAACGAAAATCGCAATCATTCCCTCCGAATTCCAAGAATACATAATCGAATTCAGGTGATTTGGATTCTCCAAAGAAGCGGTCGAACGTGCGTTCGATTATCTCCCGACCCTTTGCAATGGTACAACCAAAGCGCGCCTTGTTGACAAGCGCAACACCGAGCTCCTTTGCCGCAAGAGAAGCAAAGCAGTCCTTCAGTGGTCTGTAAGAGCCCTGATCGTCGAGTATCACGCCTCTAGCAATCGAATCTCCAAAAACAAAGGCATCTTTAGCAAGCATCGCTTACTCCATGAAATGAAAAAATATAGCCAGCAAATAGTAATTAAAACGAGATGATACAATATATGATACAATATAAGGTATTGTACAAAACGTCAAGATAATTTATGCCAGATGTTGAAGATTTCGATACCATATGATATAGTAAATAGTACCTTGTTTTGTCGGGAGAAACATTATGGATCCGAAAGATGTAAGAAATGGAGATGTCAACAAAGTTACGCAGCCTAATAAGGCAATGGACGGACTCGAATCCTTTCTGTCGGCTCTCGAATCCAACAACCCGCCTGAATGGGATGCATTACCCGATCTCGGTCTCTACATGGATCAGGTAATCAATTACCTAGAGCGTCAGATTGGCTTGCTTTTTCCTCCGAACAGAGAAGGCGCCATAACCTCATCGATGATCAACAACTATGTCAAAGCTAACGTCATTCCGCGCGCCCGGAGCAAAAAATACAGCCAAGAGCATATCGCCCTTTTACTAGCTGCATTCGTTCTAAAGAAGGCGCTGACCACCCAGGACATGAGCATCCTCTTAGCAGAGAACGCAAGTAGAGGTGAGAATGTCAATGGTAAAGATATGGATGGCACAAGGAGCGGAAGCAACTCGAAAAGCGCAGATGGCGCTATTGAAGATCCATATCGCTCTTTCTATGAACACTATCGCAGCACGCTCCTAGAATGCGGAAAGACTGTGGCTCAAGAGATTCGCGCAACCCTAGAAGAAGAGCCTTTTGGAGGCGATTCCCTGCGCCCTCTTGCCCTCAAACTCGCGGTGGAAGCCAGCATCCGCAGTCTTGCGGCGGAGATGTTGCTCACGCTCCTTGAACCAGTGGCGCATTCGAAGGCTTAGAAGGATTTTCGTGCAACTTTTCGAAATATCTTTTTTATCTTGTCCAAAGATTCGTCCAGGAAAGGCTGAGAGCCAGTAGAGGGAGAAATTCACAAAAGTCAAAGCAGTTTCGTGATAAATTTGCACATTTTTGGTGCGAGTTTTGTGCATGAATTGCGGGATTTTGGACAGGATTGTCAGGATGCGGCTAGGATGGACAAGATATTTAGATGTGATTGCTTGGGCACGCTTAGATGGACAGATGAGAGGAAAATTCTTTGACTGGATGACAGGATGGGGCGGGATTTATAAGATAAGATATTTTTAAGGAGAAAAGATAGAGGAAAAAGAGGATCGGCCAATCAAAGGTAATCCTCGGTCCTTAGATTTCTTGGCTGCTCACATTATTTGATAGCCATTTCTGTTAAGTTTGCTCTTTTTTCTAATTATATTCTGACAACTTACTCATACATCATCCTGCTAATCATCAAAAAAACTAGTCATCCCATCAGAAAGCCTGCTTATTCAATCTAAAAGCTACCATCTCGCTCATTCTGTGTTATAATCAAAAAATAAGGCTGAAAACAATTTCATGCGGAGTTTCCATGAATGAGCAAGTGATCGCAGACCTTATGAATTTTATTGAGAGAGCTCCTGCGCGCTTCTACCGCCTTGCATTGCTGGTTGGTCCCTTAGGATCTGGCAAAACGCCACTGATAAAAAATCTTGCAGAATATCTTGGATCCTCTATCGTGAATGTAAACCTCCAACTTTCTAGCGAGTTGCTTGCTTTTTCTCCGCGTTCGAGACCTTTTCAGGTCGCTCCAATACTAGCCGATCTAGTGGAATCGAGTTCGGAGCCAACATTGCTGGATAATATCGAGATACTCTTCGATCCTGCGCTCAAGCTTGACCCTCTTCGCCTCCTTGAAAACCTTTCGCGTAACCGGACAATTATCGCTTCTTGGCAAGGATCTTTGATTAACGGCAACCTAGTTTACGCAGAGCCTGGTCATCCAGAATACCACAGCTACAAAGAAATTGACGCTGAAGTAATAATACTCACTCATGATGAAAGGATACAAAGATGAAATATAAAGATTTAATACAATTTGATCCAATTGAGACAATCATCCAGCTTCGAGATGCGAATAAGACTGATGTAGCTCACAATCTCGTGCATACTTACGTGGTTTCCAAACAAATGGCAGAACGCATTTCTGATATTGCAATTCCTAACCTTCAATATGATGAGCCGCGCGATAACAAAGGTATTCTGGTTGTTGGTAACTATGGAACAGGTAAATCTCACCTTTTGTCGATTATTTCGTCTATTGCGGAAGATGCCTCGTATCTTGATGACTTGCATCATGATGAGCTCAGGGGAAAAGCAAGACCCATTGCAGGCCGATTTCAAGTATGCCGCCTTGAAATAGGCGCAACCACGATGAATTTGCATGATATTGTTTGTAATGCGATTTCTGATCATTTCGAGAAAATCGGTATTTCTTTTAAATTTCCCCAAATGTCGGCAGCATCCAATAACAAGAGTGCATTTGAAGATATGATGGCAGCATTTGAAAGAGTATATCCTGATAAAGGATATCTCCTTGTAGTAGATGAGCTTCTTGATTATCTGCGGACCCGTAAAGATCATGAGCTCATCCTCGATCTCAATTTTCTTCGTGAGATAGGCGAAGTCTGTAAAAATCTTCGATTTCGGTTTATTGCAGGAGTTCAAGAGGCGATTTTTGAATCGCCGCGCTTTAGTTTTGCTGCTGATAGTCTTCACAGAGTTAAAGATAGATTTGAGCAGGTAATTATTGCGCGCAATGATGTCAAATTTGTCGTTGCTGAACGTCTGTTGAAGAAAAATGCTGAGCAGCAACATCTTGTGCGTGAACATCTTGAAAAATTCAGTAAATTTTTTAGCTCTTTAAGTGAGCGAATGGAAGAATTTGTGAGCCTTTTTCCTATACATCCAGACTACATCGATACCTTTGAACGTATAAAAATTGCAGAAAAGCGCGAGGTGCTTAAAACTTTGTCTCTGGCCATGAAGAAACTGCTCGGCCAGAACGTGCCCGACGACCGGCCCGGGGTCATCGCCTATGACGGCTACTGGACGACCCTGCGCGAGAACCCGTCCTTCCGCGCCGTTCCGGACATCAAGGCAGTCATCGATTGCAGCATGGTGCTCGAGTCGCGCATCCAGCAGGCCTTCACCCGCCCGGCATACAAGCCCATGGCGACCCAGCTCATCCACGCTCTGTCCGTCCACCGGCTCACGACGGGCGACATCTACGCCACCCTGGGCGCGACGGCGGAGGAACTGCGCGACGGGTTGTGCCTCTTCCAGCCGGGCATCGAGGAACTGGGCGGCGACCCGGCCGATGACCTGCTCTCCCAGGTGGAGACCGTCCTGCGGGAAATCCACAAGACGGTCAGCGGCCAGTTCATTTCGTCCAACCCGGACAACCGCCAGTATTACCTGGACCTCAAGAAGACCGACGATTTCGACGCGCTGATCGAGAAGCGGGCAGAGAGCCTCGATTCCTCGCAACTCGACCGCTACTACTACGAAGCGCTTCGGCGGGTCATGGAGTGCACGGACCAGACCTACGTCACCGGCTACAAGATCTGGCAGCACGAGCTCGAATGGCTGGAGCGCAAGGCCGCGCGACTGGGATACCTTTTCTTCGGTGCGCCCAACGAACGCTCCACAGCGGTGCCGCCGCGGGACTTCTACCTCTATTTCATCCAGCCCTTTGACGCGCCGCATTTCAAGGACGAGAAGAAACCCGAGGAACTGTTCCTGCGCCTGACGAACACGGACGAGGAATTCCGCACCGCGCTTCGAAGCTACGCCGCAGCCCTGGACCTTGCATCCACCGCTTCGGGCCACGCCAAGTCCACCTACGAATCCAAGGCATCGAACTTCCTGCGCGACCTCGTGCAGTGGCTCCAGAAGAACATGACCACGGCCTTCGAGGTCACCTACCAGGGGCGCGCCAAGTCCCTGACCGAATGGGCTAAGGGTAAGTCCATCCGGGAGCTTTCCGGCATCGGCTCCCACGAGCGCATCAACTTCCGCGACCTGGTGAACACCACCGCGGGCATCTGTCTCGGGACGAAGTTCCAGGACCAGGCTCCCGAATACCCGTTCTTCTCGGTGCTCATCACGGGAGCGAACCGGGCCCAGGCCGCGCAGGACGCCCTGCGCGCCATCGCCGGACAGAACCGCACCAAGCAGGCCACTGCGGTGCTGGATGCCCTGGAGCTTCTCGACGGTGAGCGGCTCGATCCCTACCGGTCCAAGTACGCCAAACACATCCTCGGCGTCGCCAAGAAGAAGGGCCACGGACAGGTGGTCAACCGCTCCGAGCTGATCCAGGACGTCCTCGGCGTGGAATACCTCGCGCCGCAATCGCTCCGCCTCGAACCCGAATGGGCCGTGGTGGTGCTGGCCGCGCTGGTCTATGCCGGCGAGGTGGTCCTCTCCATCCCGGGCAAGAAGTTCGATGCCACGGGTCTGGCGCAACTGGCCGGAACCGGCATCGACGAACTGGCCCAGTTCAAGCACATCGAGCGGCCCAAGGACTGGAACCTTCCGGCGCTCAAGGCGCTTTTCGAACTGCTCGGACTCACGCCGGGTAGGGCCCAATTGGTCACCCAGGGCAAGGACGAGCCGGTTCAGGAGCTACAAGCCAAAGTTACCAAGTATGTCGAGGAGATTGTCAAAAGGCAGCAGGCTCTGAAAGACGGCCTGCATTTCTGGGGTCAGCGCATTTACGACGACTCAGTCCTCAGTACTCATCACTCATCACTGGAACGCTTGAAGGCGTTTTTGGAAGGCCTTCAAGCGTTCAATTCGACCGGCAAGCTCAAAAACTTCCGCTATGACGCCTCGGAAGTGACCGCTCAGCGGAGCGGGCTCGAATCCCTTGCCGAAATCAAGTCGCTCGAGGAACTGGTGGGGACCTCGGGTCCACGGCATCGTACCTCTCCACCGCCGAGGCGCTCCTGCCCACCGGTCACGAGTGGATCGACAAGATGAAAGCTGCGCGGGACGAGGTGCTCGCCCAGATCGGGGACCCGGCCAAACGGAGCGCCGCCACCTTCCGCCAGCAGACCCAGCGCAAGCTCGGAGACCTCAAGAAGGCCTACCTGCTGGCCTACCTTTCCATGCACGCCAAAGCGCGTCTCGGTGTCAACGAGGACAAGCGCAAGGCCCAACTCATGGGCGACGAGCGGCTCAAGGACCTGCAGAAGCTCTCCACCATCGACCTGATGCCGCGCCAGCACCTATCGGACTTCCAGAACCGCTTGGCTGGCCTGAAGAGCTGCTTCGCGCTCACCGAGCAGGAACTGGAAGCATCGCCGGTCTGCCCGCACTGCGGCTTCCGGCCTGCAGCCGAAAGCAGGACTGAGCAACGAGGACTGAGGGATGAGTCCGACTCAGTCCTCAGCACTCAGTCCTCAGTCCTGATCAACGCCGCCGCAGTGCTCCAGCAGCTCGATGAACAACTGGACAAGATGCTGGCAGAATGGACCGCGGCGTTGATCTCCAACCTCGAAGACCCGACCACCAAGGGGAACTTGAGCCTGCTCAAGCCCGAGCCGCGCAAGCTGGTGGACGGCTTCATCAAGAAGCGGACCCTGCCGGACGACCTGGACCAGGACTTCATCCACGCCTTGCAGGAGGTGCTCTCCGGGCTCACCAAGGTCTCGGTCAAGATCGCGGACCTGCGCGACGCCCTGCTCTCGGGCGGCTCACCGGCCACCCCGGCGGAAATGCGAAAGCGGTTCGAGGAATACCTGGACGGGCTGACCAAGGGTAAGGAACCCGGCAAGGTTCGGATCGTACTCGAATAAGGAGCGGCAGATGGCAAAGAACCCATACGAGCAGAGCATCTTCGACATTCAACCTGCAGCCAAACCGCAGGGACCTGTCGAGTGTCTCGGGATGATGTTTGATAATGATCAGAATCGACGGGAATACTTCCTGGACAAGTTACGCGAGAAGCTGAAGGACCCCGAGTTCCGCAAGATCGAGGGATTCCCCATCGGCTCGGACGAAGACATCCTGGCGCTCTCCGACCCGCCGTACTACACCGCCTGCCCGAACCCGTTCATTGCCGACTTCATCAAGCATTACGGCAAGCCCTACGACCCGAGCAAGCCATACAGCCGCGAACCGTTCGCCGCTGACGTAAGCGAGGGCAAGAACGACCCGATCTACAATGCCCACTCCTACCACACCAAGGTGCCGCACAAAGCCATCATGCGTTACATTCTGCATTACACCGAACCAGGAGATGTGGTCTTCGATGGGTTCTGCGGGACGGGGATGACTGGTGTTGCGGCCCAGATGTGCGGTGAGAAGGCAGTAGTCGAATCTCTGGGGTATCGGGTTGACAGAGACGGAACGATCTCCCAGCAAGAAACAGATGAGAGCGGGAAAACTATTTGGAAACCATTCTCGAAAATTGGCAGGCGTTGGTCTGTTTTGAATGACCTCTCTCCTGCCGCCACCTTCATCGCATACAACTATAACAACCCCGTGGATGTCGCGGAGTTTGAGCGGGAAGCACAGCGGATTCTGACGGAATACGAAAGCAAAACACGGTGGATGTGGGATACCCTTCATTCGGATGGAAAAACAGTAGGAAAAATAAACTATATCGTCTGGTCCGATGTGTACTCTTGTCCAGAATGCGCACATGAATTCATATATTACAATCATGCTTTTAAGGATAAGGGGAACTCTGTTGAATTTGCGCCTGCATTTAGTTGCCCCGCCTGTCACAATCTAATTTCTAAAAATCCGTCCAAAGACTCACGTGCTCAAAAACCAGATCGCGTTTTTGATACAGTATTTGATTCTCTGCTCAATAAGACTCTAAAAAAAGCCAAACAAGTACCTGTAATTATAAACTATAGCATAGGCACCAAAAGATACGAAAAGAGGGTAGACACAAAAGATTTAGATTTATTCCAATCGATACTGACCACCGAGTTGGAGTCGTCTTGCCTGCCTGTAGCAGAAATTATTGATGGTGATAAGTCAGGTGATCCATTTAGTGTTGGCATCAGATATGTCCATCAATTCTACACTCACAGGATCCTTGTTTCTTTGTCACGATTCATCAATATGGCCGGTGGAAACAAGCAACTTGCGTTTCTAATAGGGAGTGTGTTGCCAAAGCTGACCTTAATGAACCGGTACATGCCTCAGCACGGGGGTAGGGCCTTGGTCGGTCCGATGGCAAACACACTTTATGCTCCTCCAGTCTGCGTTGAGAACAATGTTATCGATCAGTTGTGGTTTCAGTACAAAAAGATAGTTCAAGCGCTTAACATACTTGAAGGCTCAATAATAACTACTCAAGCAGCACAATCAGTCATTCTTCCAGCATCTTCGATTGATTACCTTTTTCTTGATCCGCCCTTTGGCGCGAACATAATGTACTCTGAGTTGAGTTACATTAGGGAGGCATGGCTTCGAGTATTTACTAATAATGAGCCAGAGGCCATCGAAAACAAATCCCAAAACAAGGGCATTGATGAATATAGGCAATTAATGACTGAGTGCTTTAGAGAAGCTCACAGGGTGCTAAAGCCAGGGAGATGGATGACTGTTGAGTTTTCTAATACCAAGGCCAGCGTGTGGAATAGTATTCAGACCGCCCTGTCAGATGTTGGATTCATTGTCGCTTCTGTTGCAGCTTTGGATAAAACACGAGGGGGGTTGCATGCGATGCTTGGGCCTACAGCAGTAAAGCAGGACCTGGTCATTTCCGCCTACAAGCCAAACGGAGGATTTGAAGATCGTTTCCAGAAGGAAGCGACCACCGAAGAAGGTGTCTGGGATTTTGTTCGCACACACCTGAAATACCTGCCCGTCGTCAAACGCGGTAGCAGCGCGCACTTGATAGCCGTCACTGAACGTGATCCGCGCATCCTGTATGACCAGATGGTGGCCTACTATGTCCGCAAAGGTTACCCGGTGCCGATAAACAGCGCAGAATTTCAAGAAGGGCTAACACAGCGCTTTTCGTATCGTGACGGTATGTATTTTCTCCCAGACCAAGTGGCCGAATATGACAAGAAGAAGATGACCGCAGGGGGCATGGAGCAAATGTCGCTCTTTGTCTCAGACGAGTCATCCGCCATCGTATGGCTCCGCCAACTTCTCAAAGACAAGCCTCTATCATTTCAGGATATTCATCCGCTGTTCATCAAGGAACTTGGTGGCTGGCATAAATATGAAAAGCCACTGGAGCTCTCTGAACTGCTCGAACAGAACTTCCTTCGCTACGACGGAAAGGGCGAGGTGCCAAACCAGATTCATAGCTACCTATCCACTAATTTCAAAGACCTTCGGAACCTGACCAAGGACGACGAGAGGCTGCGCGCCAAGGGCAAGGATCGCTGGTATGTGCCCGATCCGAACAAAGCCGGAGATCTGGAGAAGCTGCGAGAGCGTTCGTTGCTTAGAGAATTCGAGGACTATCGGATGTCTAGCCAGAAGCGCCTGAAGGTATTTCGTCTAGAGGCGGTACGAGCCGGATTCAAGAAGGCATGGCAGGAGCGAGATTACGCTACCATCATCACGGTGGCTCGCAAGGTTCCCGAGAACGTCCTCCAGGAAGACCCCAAGCTCCTCATGTGGTATGACCAGGCACTAACCCGAAGCGGGGAGGAGATATGAAGCTCACAATCTACTTACTACGGGAATCTGTAAGCGATTTCAGCAGCGCTATTCTTGCTCGCTACACGGAAAGTGGAAGCTACGTCGAAGTTAAACCAACCAACGCATTACCATTTCCCTGCAGAGCATGGCTGCAGCAGAACAAAGCCAAGCCCCCACGTTGGCTTG
>ERZ1026800.518-NODE-518-length-32385-cov-4.775963_pt1 | contig 32385 bp, 49 predicted proteins | sample MGYA00520873_ERZ1026800 | MGnify/ENA primary metagenome ERZ1026800 (study PRJEB33270, sample SAMEA104284475) | anaerobic digester metagenome | biome: Anaerobic digester microbiome; feature: mesophilic sludge digester; material: Anaerobic digester biomass | place...
GACGTGGAGGTTAACCCGCCGAACGACAGCCCGGCGGTCTGTGTCCCCGCCCCGGCCAACCCTCGCCGGGCGGTATTCAGGCTACCGCCAGCCGACCATGAGGTCCCGTTATACTCTTCGGTAGTGGAGGCATACGTGGAGGTATACCCGCCGAACGACAGCCCGGCAATCTGTGTCCCCGCCCCGGCAAGATAATACCGTGCGGTATTGAGATCGCCGCCCGCCGCCCAGGATGACCCGTCATACTCCTCAGTGACATCGGACCACGCGCTGCCATGTCCCCCGAACGACAGCCCGGCGGTCTGCGTGCCGCAACCCGCTACCGCCTTTCTCGCTGTGTTCAGGTTCCCGCCGGACGACCACGAGCCCATAAGATTACTGCTCCATAAGCGTTATCCTGACATCCTGCCAGTATTCAGTCGAATCACAGTAATAGATCAGAGCGTGCGTGATGTTACTCACACGGACGGTCTTCGATCGTGCGATCCCCGCCTCGGTATAAGTAAACGGGATGAACGTGCCGGCGTCGTAATGCGTCAGGAACGTGGCGAGCTGTGTACCGGTTCGCACCTGATAATAAAGCTCAAACGTCATCTTGACAGCGATCACATCTACCACCAGCGACCCGTCAGCCGTGCGTTCAGCCGTCTCAATCCGTTGCCGGGAAGGGGTGAACGCGTTCGGGTCATCAATCGCCACGCCGTTCAATGTAAAATTTGACATCTTATACCCCCGTCCTGACAGATTCCATATTATTCACGCTCTTTAATTTCCGGTTAAGCTGCCGGAACGCCGCCTCGTCGCCGAAGAAGTTGCCGTGTAAGTGCAGGTCGCGGACAACACCGGACCCTATCGCCCGGGTAACGGCACCAGCGATCTTATCGGCTAACAGGTTGTAATCGATAGCCTGGTTGGTTTTATCCAGTGGGATCACCGTCGCGCCACGGTTCAGACTGACGATCTCCGGGCCCGCCTCACCGACCATCGCCAGCCCGGGTGTCATGACGATCCCACCACGGGCGAGCGCTAACAGTCCCGGGATAACCCCCGTGAGATCCTGCCCTGAATTGTATGCCGGTACGTAGTGGTTCATATACCATACATAGTCCTTGACAGGTACCCCGACATTCTTCCAATAGTTCAGAACGGATGTATCAGTGATTGTGCGTGAAGAATACCCGGACTCCGATGTGGGGTCCACATAGAACGCCGCATACTTTGCTGAACTACTGGTTCCCGCCTGTGCGATGAACGCCGGGGTCATATCTGCATTAGTAGGGTCGAACGCCCCCGCCGTTGCACCTGAAGCGTTCCCGGATGATTGTGACGGGCCGGTGTATACCCCGCCAGTATACGACGAGTTAGTATTCAGGACCTCCCCAGATACATTCACTAACGCCGCCGCCCCGGGTGCGGTCTGTGCCGTGTTTGCCGTGCCGATTGAGGTATACCCTGCAGGAACAGATACCGGGTTACCCTGTGCATCCGTTACCACACCAGTATAATTCGATGTGTTGGCGTTGCTCTGGCTATGCGCCACATATTCAGCGGTTTGAGCGGCAGCCGTCATGATCTGGGCGAAGGTCTGGTTAACCGTGCTCTCAACATTCTTAGCGGTAGCCGCGATCTCATTGATCTTGCTCTTGGTGCCCTCAACGCCAGGCGAGATGTTCCCGGGCATCTTGTCACCGGCAGTGCCGATATTCTCAATACCCTTCTTCGCATTGTCTGCCGGGGAGAGTAGTCCGGATAAGAACCCGGAGATCTTGTCTGCCGCTGATCCGATCAAACTGGCTGATGGCGCTCCAGCCGCACCTAAATCCTTCACCGCGTCCGTGCTGTCATCAATCGAACCCGTCAATTCAATACCGAACTTCTCCGCGAGTTTTGATACCGGGCCGCCGATAACAGAGATGATCGCCTGAACTGCCGGATGGTTTACCAGATCTATAATTTTCTGGATCACTTTCTGGACAGCATCCCTTACAGAGTCAAACACCTCGATAACGGGCTTAAACACCTCGTTAAATTTCTGGGCCACCGTATCAAACGCCGCTTTAATCCGGTCAACCAGATCCGAGAACGTCTGGATAATCGGGCCGACAATCTCTTTTACTTTATTGACTACCTCATCGAACCGTGCCTTTATGGTGTCGGCCATAGTGGAGATCGCGGATTCGATCTTCCCCACAAGGTCTGCGATTGTTGTTATTATTGGATCTAATGCGGATCTTATCTTATCCACCGTATCGTTGATGAGGGATACCACGAAATCGAGCCCTTTAAAGAAATCATCCTGGATTGTGGTGATGATCCCCTCAATCGTCGTGACAATCGGGGCTAATGCAGATTTTATCTTGTCTACTGTCTCGTTAAAGAAAGATACTATCCTATCCAGACCATCGAAGATCCGCGTATGTATCTTCGCGACGATATCCTCCGCTTTGGTTACCAGGCCGGACATCGTATCCCCTATACTAGGAATGACGGCGCTGACCTTATCAGCGATAGCGTCCCAGCCGCTAAAGAACCGATCACGGATCTTTGTGGTGATCTCCTCTACCTTATCAACCAATCTTGGTAGTAGATCCTGGATGTTAGTGATAGCGTCACTGATCCTATCCCTCACCGTATCAAACGCGATAAAGAACTTCTCGCGGATCTTCGTGGCAACCTCTTCGGCTTTATCGACGAGTTTAGGTAATATATCCTGTATGTTAGTGATCGCATCCCCGATCTTGTCTCTTATAGTCGCAAACGAATCGACGAAGACATCTTTAACACCAGAGAGAACGTCACTGGTAAACGCCTTAAACTCGCTCAGTTTATTTGATGCGGTTTCGATAGCGTCAGTGATCTTATCAACGATGGTGGTCCGGAGCCCTTCAAACGCGGTGGCGGCATTAGTGCAGAACGTCTCAAACGCCTGCCCCATCTCGGATACTTTATCCGATACCGTCTTATTGATACTTTCCCATCCGGCTTTTATATTTGATACCATGGCGTCGCTGTTCGATACCAGCGTATTGATTGCTGAACAGAACGCCTCGATCTTCTCGATCACTAATTTAATAGCGCCGAATAATGTTTCGCGGAAGAATACGGCTATCGGATGGTTCGCCACCTTGCCGAACCAGTCAACCAGTGATGTCAACCCTTCAATAAACAGGCTGATAGCATCAATCAGGATCCCGATCAGGCCGCCGAGCGCTTTAAACGCCACGTTCAAGACGGTATCTACTACCTTACCGACAACCTCCAGGATCTTCCCCAAAGCTTCCGATATGGAGATCCCGCCGGTCATCTTCTCAAACAGTTCGTTTATCTCGCCGAACAGGTCACCGAACGCCGCCTTAAGTTTCTCGACGTGTGGCGAGAGGGACGACGTCATATTACCGAACGCCGACTTCACGCCTTCAAACCGGTCAACCGCGTAGTCCTTGAACGTCCCCACTATATCCTGTATCCCAAGAAAATTTGATTCCCAGGCGAGGTAGAGCGCAGCTACCGCCGCCACCACGCCGGCAATTGCCAGGACAAGCGGGCCTAATGCTATTGTAATCCCGCCGACAGCTACCGTGCCCGCCGTTAACGCTGCTGACATTCCTGCCAGCCCGGTAGAGAGCCCGCCAGCTACCGCCGTCACGCCACCAATAAGAGAAGGTAACGCCATCAGGAGCGGGCCTATCGGGATAAGCACCTGTGCGAACTGCAGGAAGCCGCCTACCGCTGTCTGTAACGGGCCTGGGAGATCGGTTAACACGCTGGCGAACGTGCTCATTGCACCGGCAGCCGCCAGGGTTGCCGGGACCATAGCCTCACCAAGCGCGATCTTCGCCTCTTCCATCCGGTTATTAGCGATCTGGAGCTGTGACCCTACTGAATTAACCTTCGTATTAAACTGGTCATACATGAACGACGCATCGCCCATCTCCGCGATCAGACCCGGCAGTTCGTCTTTCTGCCTCATCAATGCGTTGGCCGCGTTGACTGACCGGGCACCGAACAGTTCTGTCAGGATGGTGTTCCGTTCGACCTCAGTATAATGAGCGTTCAGCACGTCATCCAGATCCGACATGATCGGGATCATCCCTCTAAAGTTGCCGTTCGCGTCAGAGACGGCGACACCCATCGCGCCCAGTTTATCGATCACCTGCTGTTCAACCAGGTTCATCAACATCATTTTGAGCGCTGAACCCGCCTCAGATGAATCAACAAAACTGTTTTGCAATGCGACGTTATATGCTGCTAGTTCCTGGAACCCGATCCCCAGTTCAGAGGCGACGTTAATATTCTTCATCATCTCCGCCAGGAAATCGTTCAGTTCCCATTTACCGACACCAACACCTTTCGCAAATATCTCGGTGGCCTGCGTGGCGGTAAGCCCGGTATCCTTATACGCCTCCATGGCGTTGATCACGGCGTTCGTGGCGTCTTTCAGATCAACTGATCCCGCTACCGCCAGTTTAGATGCCGGTTCAATCGCCGTCATCATCTCTTCAGCATCCCACCCCACCGACACCATGAGATACATAGCGTCCGCGACATCCGACGCAGATAACGGCATGTCACGGGATAGATCTAACGCTTTCTGGCGCATCTTCTCAAGTTCGTCAGTCGCTACCCCTAACGCCTTGACCTCCGTCATCGCGCCTTCAAACCCTAAAAAAGCCTGATTGATATTATCTGCAGCAAGTTTCGCGCTAATACCGATCCCGGTTAACGCTGCACCCACCTTAATAAACGATTTCTCGAGATCAGCACTCATCCCCGTGCCTTTCTTCCCGATAGTATCAAGGGTGCCGCTGGCCTGATCTATTGCCTGAATTATTAACTGTAACGTATTCGCCACGATTTATTCCCCTCCTCGCAGCCGTTGTTCATGATAAAAAGAAGAGACTAAGAAGTAACGCTGCCCCGGCGTCAGGGTGCCTTGCATCTGTATTGGGTAACCAAGCTGGGACAGGAGAAACACCTCCCGCCCGTCACTGGTTTGAACGAAAGGATTCCAGCTCTTTGATAGCCTCTTCGCTGATACCGCTGATATCGTATACTCGTTTCGCTATCATCTCCAGAACGCCTGCACGGTTGATCCTCTTGACTTCATCCGGGGCCATCCGGGGCTCAACTAACGCCATGGAAACGGCCATCACGTCAGCCTCAAAATCATTTATGACGGTCTTTTCCAGGTCAATAGTGATACTGTTATCCCGTGCGCCGGCGTTGGCCGTGGTGGAGAACCCCCGGAGTTTCCGGGCTTTCACCTGCTGGTATTCAGCCGATGAGAGCGGGCGGATCCGCACCTGCCCGCCGGGGACCTCAACCTCAACCGCCGCCTGTGTCCCGGCGATCAGATCATCTTTCGTAAGGAGTGGAATGGTCATCCTCTCCTTACGCCATGGTTCCGGTACCGTTCACAAGGCTGCACAGGATATCGGTATCCACCGTCGATGCGTCGTTAAGGACAACATCGTTGCCGACCATCGCCCGCACCGAGATCTCCTGGAGGAGATTGTCACGGCCACGCGGCTGCTGACGTGCCTGTTCCATTACTGTATTAGGGAGCAGGATAGTGAGCGCCCGGCTGTTGGTCGGGCAGTTCTGTGCGATGGTTATCTCGATTGGCAGTTCAGTTGACCCGCAGTTCTGGATGGTGCTAGCATCACCCCAGAACAGGGTCATCATCTCGGTATCCGGGAACAACAGGCTCATGTTACAGGTAACATCTCGCCCGGCGAACTGGTATCCTGACGGGAACCGGCTGCCTACCGTCCTTCCAGTATCAGCGTTCGTGTTGTTGTTTATGTTCAGGGTGAACGATTTACAGACGGCGTTATAATCCTCTGAATTAACCTCCACACTGACATCGGCAAACGTCATCGGGGCGTCTGCAGGCAACGTGAGATCACCGATCCCGCTCTTGATCGTGGCCTTGCTATCCTTCTGTGCCATGATCCCTAGCGAGGCGTTCGTCAGGCCGTTATCGACTGACAAAGCCAGACTGTTCATAACACAACCGGCGAAGGTATGCTCCAGCACATCTTTCCCAACCCTCGTAGTGAACGACTGGGGGGTGAGTGTGTCAGTACCATACAGCTCATGCAGCGTTGACCCGCCGGTATACACGTATCCGCCCGGCAGTGCCCAGCGGAGGAACCAGCCGATAGTCTCAATATCAAACGCATAATCGACGTTCCCTGATGGGTAATAGAACCCGGGAACTTTTACCCGTGGCGCCCGCCCCATTCCGGACGGCACCATGATCTCCGGGGCGCTTGGGGTATCTAATGTGACCGATGCCGGGTCGATATGGAACGTCGCATCGACTGCCGTCCCGAAATTGGATTCAACCCCGAACCCGGTATATCTGAAAATGTTAACCATTCTTCTTAACCTCTTATATTATTCGATTTCATGATCATGATCGTGTAGTCGCAAACGTGACGTTCACCAGCGCAAGAGCCGAGAACGTCTGTTTTTTCCTATCAATCGGTGCCGCGGGGTCGAACCGGTCACTCTTCAGGCCGGACACATAATCCAGCCCCAGGGTGTATGAATCCAGCAGGATCCCCCGGGCATCGCTTGCCAGTTTGTTTGCTAATATTCCTCCCGTCCTGCCCTCGGCGGCAGGTTTGGTATTATGTACGGATCCCGTATCCGGCTGGTCGCTCCATGTAAGCGAGGCAATAACTATAGGCATCTCCCAGATCTCACGGACAGAGGTAAGCGCTGACGGAGCGGCTAACGTGCCAGCGCTCCACCACAGCCCGGGGTATGGCGGGGTCGGCATATCGGAAGACATCAGGCCATACGATTTGACCTCTTCCAGCTTCCCGCCATCCTCCATTTCAGCAACCAGGTAGGTTTCCACCGCTTCCAGGATACCCTCAATCGAGGCGTATAGCGTGGTGATCGCCATACTTAGCCCACCCCTTCCGACTGCAGCCTGCCTATGGTATACCCGTCAAGGTTCTGCCGGTTCATCCATTCGATAGCCCTATCAGCGAACGGGTTTGGTTGGGTACCGTATCGCGAGATATGACGCCATATAGCGCCGGCTGGCAGGTTATGTCGTTCAGCCCACTGCTTGATCGGTTCGAACGGCGGGGTATACGGTGCATGACCGGCTGCCGGGCCTGTTCCCTGGTGGACGTATAGCGAATAGTTCTGGAAACTCACAATCTTCCTGCTGAAATTGTCTACCTTCTCGGTACCCCAATTGGATTTGTTATGCAGCAACCCCTGATCCGTCGGCGCTTCCTCACATACTTTCGCTAACAGAGCGTCAGCTATATCGTCTATCGACCCGCTGAACACCCGTTTAACACGGCGCACCAGCTCGTCGGTATCGCCTTTCGTGCCGTCAGAGAAGGTGATCTCGTCACTCATATGATCGTATCCCTATCCACAAACGGATCGACACCGGCGTTCTTATCCAGCTTAAAGTAATCTTCACCGGCGTCTGCTCTCAAGACGTACTCGTGTTCATACTCTAACGTCACGCTGGACCGGGCGGCTTTAATGATCGCCTCCACCTGTCGCAAATAGGTGGTGTCTCCGGGTTTCACCCATTTCCACGAGGTAGGATCCGCCGTGCTCTCGATCTCGATGGTCCCCTGTTTGCAGGTGTAGAGATGCGCCACCAGCAGAGCGTGGCAATGATCATACGATGTTGAACTGAGATCATCGCCGCCCATGGTGGACAACATCTCTTCCGCCACGTCGAAGTAGTAATCAAACAACGCCGACGTGAAGTTACCCGCATCGCTGACGGTATACGGGCTCACCAGCGGGATACTGTCTTCAGTGATCGCCATTACGCACCCCCGCTTATCAGGATATCTGCCACCTTGCCCAGCACGATGGAGAGGATCATGATGACAATGGAGTAGACGACAGCCTGGCCTTTCGTAATCCCTACCTGTTCAGACTGCCACCGTTCAATTGTGCGGAGCCGTGACTCGACGTCGGTGTTTACCTTTTCGATCTTCCTGTCGATCGTCTCAACATCGCTCGCCACTAACCGCAGTTTCGCTTCCAGTATCTCCGCCATCGCCCGGATCCATCTCTCATCGGACTGGTCAAGAGTCATTATGCCCCCTTCTGTAACACCCAGACGTCTTTCCCGTTCACCTTGAACTGGTGCATATAGATCTCAATCCCGACGTCTATCAGCTCCACCGCCGTCATGAGCTCTTTATATGTATCGTATTCGGTGCACACCCAATTTGCCATCTAGATCACACCTTAGGATCCAACGGCAGGATGCGGGCTGACAAGCATAAACTTAAGCTGGCCGTTCTCTCGGTATGGGTAGACCTTGAATGTGACGGTAGTGGCGAGCGCGATGATCGCCGCGTCTAACGCCGCCTGAGTCCCGTATTCCGTGCAGGTATATTTCGTCATGTTTATTCTACCTCTTGAATATTATTCATCTCACAGTCCTGGCGATGGAGTCACCAGCATGAACTTCAGTTTTCCCATGTGTTTGTAGGGGATGACTTCATGCGTTGACGTGGTATCCAGCGCGACTATCGCCGCGTCCAGGAGTGCCTGGGTAGCGTATTCAGTGCATACATAGTTAGCCATGAGATCACGATCCTATCTTCGGGTGAGGCGTCACCATCATCCATTTAGTCCGGCCGTCGGTGTCCACGTAGGGGTATACCTCAAACGTGGATGTGGTATCCAGCGCCACGATAGCGGCGTCAAGCAGCGCCCGGGTGCTGTATTCCGTGCAAGTATATTTCGCCATTCAGGTCACCCGACCCTCGGATGCGGACTGATCAGACAATATTTCGTGGCGTTGTTGTCCCGGTATATCACGATATCAAACGTCGTGGTAGTATCCAGAGCCTCAATAGCTGCTGCCAGGGTTGATTCGCTGGTATATTCGGTAGCTGTATAGTTGGTCATTTAGAACCCCCCTTACGCTACTCGGATCGCCATAACGTACGCCTTCCCAGCGACAGCGGTATCCGCGACTGCCGTGACCCTCATGGTGCCGGAAGCGTTGATCGTGCTGTAGGTATCGTCAATCGTGGTCGCCCGGACGACAGCGCTCTCTGTAGCGACACAAGCGATATTATCAGTAATCGCGTTCACGCCGTTGAACAGCTGCACCTTATCATCCACGCTAGGCACGCCTGACGGGATGAACCAGAAGTCCAGCACTTTGCTCTTGTGCGTGATAATAATATCATTATCAGCGCTAGCGTGCTCGATAGCGATCTCGTAGATCATCGGGATACCGCCGATAGCGTTATCCGATGCGGTATTCGCTATCTTATCGCCGGTCAGGATCCCGTTACTGATCATCCCCGCTTTCACAGCGGACGATGCGATAGTAACCGCACCCGTCTTATCGATGGTTACATCACCGGAGAGGGCAACATCTGCGCCTGCACCGCCGTCACCCACAAGGATATGGGCTTCAGTCAGCGCTACCATTGACGGGGTAACCTTCTTTGCCCCAATGGTAGTAGCGCCCGTCTTGCTGATCGTGACGTCACCAGACATAGCGACGCCTGCAGCCTTTGACGGTGTACCGCCGTCTCCGACAAGGATATACGCTTCTGTCAACGGGATTGACGTTACACCTGCGTTAGTCATCGCCAGGATACCGGTCGGCGTCTGTGCAGCAGCAGCTCCACCGGCACCGCCGATAAGGATCTTGCCGTCAGCCAGTGCCACCATTGATTCAGTGACTTTCTTAGCGCCGATTGTCACGGCACCCGTCTTATCAACAGTGATATCGCCAGAGAGCGCTACATCCGACGCAGCACCACCATTACCTACCAAGACATGGGCCTCGGTAAGTGCAATCATTGACGGCTTAACGGCTTTCGCCTGGATAGTAGTTGCTCCCGTATTAGCGATCGCCACATCGCCTGTCATAGCAACAGCAGCACCGCCGCCTCCAGCGTCACCGACTATAATGTATCCATCCGCCAGCGTGAGTACCGCCGGGTCAATAGCGCCGGCAGCCAGACTGACGACCCCTTCATTGGTCATCGTGATATCGCCGGAGATCGTCTTCTCTGCCGCTACACCTGTAGCACCGCCGATCATGATCTTGCCGTCGGCTAGTGCGGTCATCGCAGCGGTAACCTTCTTCGCACCGATTGTCGTGACACCCGTATTCGATATCGTTACATCACCGGACGGAGTAACCGCCGTCGCAGAACCGCCAGCGTCACCGACATAGATTTCACCTGAAGCGAGTGTCAGGCCGCCAAGAACAAGGGTATCAAGTTCTGAATCGATAAGGGCAAGCTCCGCCGTGATCTTCTCGGCAAGGCTCTTCCGCTCTTTAGCAAACGTTCTTGCATCTGGGGCTGTATAAGCCATTTATTATTTACCTCCTGATATTGTATTCGTACTGGAGCAGTCCTCTTTTTCACTGAAGAAAAAAAGGGTAGTTTTAGATTCCGTTATCGTAAAGAAGCCCGTATGCGTTGATTACTACAGGTTTCCCTTCGACCCAGAACTGCATGATCGTATCGTGGGTATCGTCCTCTTCAAAACTCTTGAAATGAACGCCCATGTTCGGCACGGTCTTCGGCGTCTTCTTGCCGTCCTGCATGGTGGTATAGGTGATCCGTGCAGTCCCGAACTTCGGGTCGACGTAGTAGTGGTATTCACAGGCAGGGTTACCCTTATCCACAGCAAGGGCATACCCTTCAGTGATCCCAGAATCCAGCCCCGTGACAGTGCACCCGGCAACCGGCACATAGATACTATCCCCGTTCCCGCCAGGCATCCCATAGATACGTTCCTGCTTGACAGCGGAGATATCCATAGCGGTCAGGTATGCTTCCAGCTCGGAGAGGTTTTCGACATCCACAAGGACATCAGTGAGCCTATACGGGTATCCCTCACGCCTCATCTGGTATTTGAGCAGACGGAGATCTTCGACTGGTGTAGCACTGGGAGAGTCCCAGGTATCCGTCGGTGTCCATGTCGGCGTAGTAGCGCCGCCGGTCATCGCTGCCAGGATCTTGGTGTTCAGCCATTCAGCCAACCAGAACCCGGCGTTCTCGTAACACCGCATGATCTCGTTCTTACCGGCATCCTGCCGGATCACGTTACGCGGGAGACGAACGGAGAATCCGTTACTTTCCATGAGTGCAGCGGCGGTGCTCGGACGTGAGAAATCAAGCTCCGGGAATGCGCCACCTTGGGTATACCCGACAGGCTGTTTCTTCTTGGTATCGCCTGACTTGCTGGTGTCGGAATATATATACATGAACTTGCCGTCGGATTCGGGCACAGGGCGCACGAAATCCAGCGCGACAAGGTAAGGCTCCATCTTCTCGTAAGCAACACGGAGCGCCACATCGGATCGCAGGTAGCGATCATTGGTTCCTGATACGGTCATTTATGATCAGCTCCCTGTGGCCGAATACATCAGCCCGGTAATCCCAACGAGAATCGTATGGGTATCTCCGGCAGTCGTTGCCGGTACGTAATGGAACGGGATATATCCTGCACCATTTGATGCCGCCTGGATGAAACACAGTTTGTGGTTCGCGTAGGTATCGGTCATGTTGAGGTTCAGCGTGGTCGTGACACCGGGGACCGTGGCGTTACTGCCGTCACACTTGACGATAGCTTCGTCGATCTTGGTGATGCCGCCCATAATCTCAACCAGTGCCGTCCGGTAATATCTCCCGGCCAGCCGCTTGGTAAGCGAGTTTCCGGCGGTAGAGCTCGGAGGCATTACCTGCAGGACAGGTTCAGAGATGATCTTGCCGATCACCAACGTATCCTTATCGACCGCCTTCTCAACAACCGGCAGCCCGTCACAGGCGTCAAAGGTGACAGCGGTATCATTAGCGATTGCCACGTAGTCGCCCGGGTAGAGCTCCGCCGACCAAGTAAGCCCGGTAGTATACAGGCCGTCAGGGCCATACACGCGGGTGCTTACCGTAGGGTCGCCATCGTTCAGGATACAAGTGATCTTGCAGTTCGCTGCACCGGGATAGTTCCCAGCGTAAGTTGTGGTATAATCAGTAGCCATGTTATCTTACCTCCGCCCGGTAGACTCCATGAACTCGTCGTAGATCTGATCAGATTCCGGCGAGCCGTGGGTGAACTCTTCGCCCTCTTCCTTCGTCGGAGGCGTTGTGGTCTTGACTGCAAGCACGCTCTTCAGGAAAGATTTAGTATCTTTCTCGTAGGCGTTCCGCAGTTCCTCTTCCTTTCCCTCTCCGTGAAGCATACCCGTGGGAAGCTGGTTCTTGACCTCCAGCCATTCCGCATCAGCACGTTCTTTCCGGAGTCCTTCAAGCTCAGATTTCGTATTGGTGAGCTCTTCCGTCAGAGCGGTGATCTGGGTGTCGCGTTCCTCAACCAGTTTCTTGGCATTGGTAAGTTCCGTCTCCAGAACGCCGACCTGGTTCTTCAGTTCGGTATCCATTTTGGTATCTTCCTCTTCCTTAACGTCGGGAACCTTGCTTTTCAGAAAGGTTACCACCGTTTCAAAAGCGGATTTCAGTTGCCCTTCCGGGCTATCGTCAGTCATATCATATTCCTCAAGATTCAGGAGCATGGCGCTAGGATCACGGGGTCCGAATGAATCAGAAGGTTCAAAATACAGGATATGGTTCGGCTTGATCTGGCCCTGTATCCGCCCGTCATCCCCCACATTGCATAGAAAAGCCGATGACAGGCTCAGTTTCCCTTGATCGTAAAGCGCCTGCACCCGTTCATCCGAGAAAACAGTCTTTATGGTTAAACGGGGTTGTCCTGTTTTGACTATCGCGGCGTCACTATGCGACCCGCAGATGGTGCCCCCGACATCCTTCAGGGCGTCATCTAACCGGCCTGATTCGATCAGCCGCCCGTCCGGGTGCCTGGTGGCGTATACAGCAGGAACGGCATTCCACCCACTTTCAGTTCCTGCGAAGTTGGTTACGTCAAAATAGATCCGGCGTCCGTTCTCGTATGTCATCCAGCGGTTTAACGCATGAATGATCGTCTCATGCCCGCCTTGTGGGTTGGCATGGGTTACCACTTGAACAGATACGAGATCGCGTTTAGGCTGCCCGTCTACAGTGTCATCTGTAGTAATATCAGGCATGGATTATAATATAGATTGTATAATATTTATACGCAAATTTTCAACATTTGTTTTTCTGGGGTTTCACCATCTGCTCTTTTTCATTACACTTATAGCGGTCTGTTGGCCGCACACTATACAAACTACCCACAAAACAAACTTTACGCCATGTTTATTTTTCACGTGTGAACTACCACGCCCTGAAGGGCGTGGCTTCCTGCTTCATCCCCCCTCTATTGAGGTGAGTCCACAGGCTCGACGGTGCGTTCCGCACCTGATACCCCGACAAGATTCTGCTCTTGCAGGGCGAACTTCTTGATATTGATCGCCGCGTTGATGTCGCGGTCGTGGTGAGTACCGCAGTCAGGACAGACCCACTCTCTGTCTGAAAGGGCGAGATCCTGCTTGAGATACCCACATTTACTGCATATCTTCGATGATGGATCGAATCGTCCGATCTTCAGGAGGGTCTTGCCATACCTCCGGCACTTGTACTCCAACATCGTGAAGAACGTGCTCCACGATACATCCCCGATCCCCTGCGCCAGATGATGGTTCTTCATCATCCCGCCAACATTCAACGATTCGACTGCAATGGCTTGGTTCTCGCTCACAACGCGAAAAGAGAGGTTGTGCAGGAAATCGTTGCGCTGGTTGGCGACCTTCTCATGGCACCGGGCAAGTCTCTGGATTGCCTTCTGCCGGTTCTTCGACCCTTTCTTCTTCCGGGACACCCGTCGTTGCAACACTTTCAGACGCTGAAGAGAATTTTTCAGGTATCGGGGGTTCTCGACCTTCTCTCCCGTGGAGAGAGTCGCAAAGTCCTTCAACCCGACATCAATCCCAAGAGTAGTGTCCAGAGAGAATGGAGCGGGTTCAGGTTCGGGTTTCCCGTCATCGACAAGGATGCTAACGAACCATTTTCCGGTCGATGTCACGGAAACAGTAGCGTACTTCATCTTTCCGGTGAAGATCCGGTGGAAGATGGTCTTAACCTCACCAATCTTTGGAAATCTGATCCTCTTCTGATCAAAATCCACACGGTAATGCTGCGGTACCTGAAAGGATTGTACCGGATTCTTCTTTGACTTGAACCGGGGAAACCCCTTCTTCTCGCGGAAGAACCGGGTGAAGGCATTGTCGAGGTTCTTGTTTGCACTCTGGAGGGATTGGGAGTTCACCTCCTTGAGCCACGGATGCTCTTCTTTGAGGGCGGGGAGACGGGTGTTCAGGTCGAAACAGGAGAGTTTTCGACCTGCCTGCTCGTATGCCCGGATCTTCTGCTCCAGAGAATGGTTATACACAAACCGACAGGCATGGATGTGCTGCATGAGGAGCGAGATCTGCTCCGGAGAAGGATACATCCGATACTTGTAGGCTTGGAGCATACAAGCAATAGTAAGCGTTACAATAAGATATAGTTTCCGGTAAGTGAGGAAACAGTATCAGAAGGGCGGCTCCGCTTTCATCCCCACCCTGAAGGGCTGGGGTCTTCTCTACCCCTTGACCCCACGAGATAGAAGCGTTCTGTTAAAGGTTAATTATTGATCTCCACTAACACAGCCTTTAATAAAAACGATATATCTTTTTTGGTGTATCCTTTCGCCTTGGCAAGCAGCATCACTTGTGAGTCTATCGGCACCAGCACTTTCGGGGACGGCAGCCGGTCCTCATGCTCCCGGGCCTTGACATACGATTGCACCCCGCGAGACGTCCGGGATCCGCCGTTATCCTCCTCATAAAGTTCACCAAGTTCCCGGGCGATCTGACCCCAGCTCTTCTTATACGCCCAGGTATCAATATACGTTCTCTCCCTATCGCTGAATACCCTACCGGATGCCAACTAATCAAGCCCCCGGCGTGCACGCCACTCCAGCGTGCTCTCATCGTTCAGGCCCTCGATCACGGGGATACTGGTGCATCTGCATGAAGGATGCTCCGGGGGTTCAGTATCCCCGACATCATATATCTTCCCATCCTTCGCCAGACAATCTTCACACGTCCTGCCGTCATCCCCCGCCGATAACCACCGCCATTGTTTTATATTACGTGATTTATAATATTCCGTGCTGGCTTTATTAAGAGCAGCTACCGCTTCCGTCCGGGCGATCAGCTCGCTCCTGGCCCAATTGAAATCGTCTGATGTGGATTGCACCCGTTTAGTGAGATCGTATACCCCTTCACCGTTCATCAGGCCCTCCGCCAGGTTACGCCCGATCTGTTGCCGGAGATCATCCGTAACGCCAATGATAGACTGCATACCCTGATCGGTGAGGATATCTATAACCAATGAATCACGTTTCCCGATAACGAACGGTGCTCCTCCGAGTATAGGCGCTACCAGTTCATTCTCGAACGTCCAGCCCTGTTTATAGGACGCAATAACCTGTTTCTTCACCTCTTCCCGAATAGATGGCTGCATCGCCATGATCGCTTTATCAATCAATGCAGTCATGGCGGTTAGTGAGATGGCGAAGGTGAGCACCCCGCGGCCTTGATGTGTGACGTTCTTCGTCTCGGAAAAGTCGATCTCTTCTATTTCCTTCCTGATCCGCTTGAATACCTTATCCAGCATCTTTTTATATGCCTGAATAGCGCACTCGCTATCGTTCGGGTCGTTCGGGTCCAGATCCCAGAGTAACCAGTCACGATCCGGATCCCTATATATACTGTCCCGTATCGCGGTGATGGAGGGCACGATCACTCCTCGTTAGATAAAGATATTTGTTTGGTTTTATATTTCCTATATGTCTTAATACCCTTCTCCGGGTTGAGCGGGGTTGCTGCCATCAATGCCGCTATACCTTGCATCTCGTTCACCTGTTCCGGTTGGACGGGACGGGTTGCCCGTTCGGCTGCCAGTTGGGCTAACCCTTCATCATCCAGTTCGTCACGTTCAAGGAGATCCCTCTTCTCGTTATCTAACAGGACACCCATCTTATCGCCGGCCAGCGCCTGCTGCAGCCAGATCTCCGCCTTCTCGATACTCATTGTCGGGATATAGATCTTAACGTGCCAGCCTTCCTCATACCCATTCGCCGGGAAGTATTCATCGATCATATCCTCGAACCCAGTGGTAAGGATATCATGTTGCCGCCGGACGTAGTTAATTAGGAGCTCCATCTCGCTCTTTGTGCTGCCGCCTAACTGGTTGCCGTTAGTGTTCCGTAACATATCCGCCGGTGAGAAATAACTGATCATGAGTTTGTGCAGGACGCCGATAGTATCTAACGCCGTCGCGGCATTGTTCGCGTCGCCCAGCATGATCGGTTCCATATTATCGCGTAACGTCCACCCAGTATTCTTGCCGTAATTCCTCAGAAGGTCCTGGGCGTAGTCGATATCATCCCCGGTGGCGTTCGTTACCTTAATAAGAAGGTTCCCTCCGGCACCCCATCTATTAACCCATTGCATCTGGGCTTTCCAGGAGAAGTTCATCAGGTTCAGTATTGGATATAATGGCGAATACAGCGGGTCACCGACGTAACTGTCATCCGTAGGGTTCCGCACGACTGATACGTTCGTCAGTTCATCAAGTGTGCCGTCAGCCTGTTCCTGGTAATATTTGATCTCGCCTTTATCCGTCTGGATAATCCCGGGCAGGATATCGGAGAATACGTAACAGGTGCCTTCATACGTCGATCCCGTTCTGAAGGTGTAGGCCGGGAGAGGTTTCAGTTTCTTTAACTGCCATTCCGTGCCAACCTGTTCCCAGACAGGATTGAATACCGCGATACCATAAAACGCGATGTCCGGGTATGCCCGTTGCATATTATGCCATAACCGGACCCCCTTCGCATCCAGCATCGCCTTAATGTGTTTCGCCAGCTCGGTATCCGGCTCACCTTCAGGATCAAACACATCGATAGTATACTGTTCCCCGAACAGGAGCGAATGCTGCTGTTCCAGGAACTTTCTTAAGTAGATATTCCGTCTATATTTCCGTATCAGGTCGGCGTCTATGACGGGTTCGGTATACTGTTCAGCGTTATCAGCGCTGACTAACCACGTCTCGCCTTTCTCTTCAGTTATCTTCTTCTTTGCCATATCATTCCCCCACTATTCCACTTATTATATACGGGCAGTTCATGCCGCTGGTAGTCTCATACGGGTAATTCGCACAACAGTCTGGCCGTTCAGGCTCGTTGTATATCCGGCATTTCCATACCGGCCCGTCCTTTATCAAGTATCGGCATTGCCCCAGGAACGTCACCGAATACCCCGGCCCGCGTTCCGGTGGGCGTGGCGGGGCGTCCTGGTCGATCAGGCCGTCCGGGATCCGGTACTCCGTCTCCATCCCTAACCCTGGGTAACTGGCAACGTAGTCACAACAGCACCACCCGCATTTTTGGCAGTTATCCGGGTCCACCCGCACGGACTGGTTCATGGTATCACGTTCTCCTTGATGAGATGGGGACAGTCCTCTTCCGTGGCGTCAGGGTAAGGGAACCACGCACAGTTCGGCGGTCTTGACGGTTCGTTATATATCTTGCACCGATACTCCCCGCCGGTAGTGTCCAGGTGTTTGCAGGGATGGTCAAATATTAGCCAGGTGCAGTCCCGGCGATCATCCGGTTCCGCCCGGGCGGATATCCCTACCCGCTGCGTCATGAATACCAGCTCATAGATCTCGCTCTCTGTCATTCCGAGGGGATACCGGATCTTAAACTCCAGACAACATTTCCCGCATTTCAGGCAGTCCCGGGCGTCCACCCTGGGCGACTTATTCATAGTGATCGTATACCCGCATCGTATACGTCTCACCTCGGTGCACGGAGGTATCCCCCCATTTTATGTAAGCCTGTAATTTATATTTCCCGGCAACATTCAGATCGGATACTGCCGGGCTGCCTGACGTAGTAGTGGTATACGTGATTACCTGATCGCTATACTCCGTCGCTGTCCATGACGCGGTAGTGCCGTCAGGTTTCTCGACCTTAATTTTCAGTTCAGTTGCCCCGGTGAGCGATTGACCCACATCTAACCGGATTTCAACCCCGATATCGTCAACATAAATTTTACCCATGATAATACTCCTATTGTTATTGTAACCTGGAATTGCCGTCTTTCAGGACGGTGATCGTGCTCTCTTCATCAGCGGATACTGATATCCCCGAATCACCAGAGATCAGGTATGTGACCTGCGAGTAGGCGCTGACCAGTTCATGCCATGCGGCGATCACCTGATACGCCAGGGTATAGGTGAGCGTAGTATCAGCGGTATGGAAAACGTCATACTCTAACGCCGCTGTCACGGAATGGGAGGAGGATACCTTATACGCCGTGGTTGCTGATAGTGCGCCTGTCGTGCTGACGGTATACGCCAACGCCTCGGATACCGTTGCCGGGACACCCACCACGTATTCAGCAGAATAGTTAAGCGATCCGGTAGTGCTTACCGCATACGACAGGGTATAATCTAAACTACCTTCGCTGGATACCTGATACTCTAACCCTGCCGATACCTCATGCGATGTTGCTACCTCATACCGTGACGCCGGGGTAAGGGTTGATGATACCGCCACGGCGTACTCTAACACGGCGGTGACTGTCCCGGTAGATGGAACGCAGTAGGTTAACGGCGCGACAACGGTATCCGGTTTCGCCACGTCGTAGGTTAATGAGTAGGTGGCTGTCCCGGTAGACGGCACACAATAGGTTAATCCGGCGGTGATAGTCCCCGCAGCGGTAACGATATACTCCAGGCTGTAATCTACTGATCCTGTGGTGGGGACACAATAGGTTAGCCCTGCGGTGACTGTTGAGGCCGATTGAACGGTGTATTCAAGGGTAACAGTCTGGGTGTCGGTTGATTGGACGGCATACTCAATCGCTGGCGTCACCGTGCCCGTGGTGGCGACAGTATACTCAATGGCGGCGGTCTGGGTATCTACTGATAAAACAGTGTAAGTGAGCCCATACGCGAGCGACCCGGCAGCCGTAACAATATATTCTAATGGAGCTGTTACGGCGTCAGTAGACTGGACGGAGTAGGTAAGGGTAGCAGATTGTGAACCCGCGGTGGAGACAACGTATTCCAGCGTGTAGTCTACCGATCCTGATATCGATACCTGATACGTCAGACCGTAATCTATCGCTCCTGATGAGGGTACACAGTATTGTAATGCTACCGTGCCGGTTTGGGTATTGGTGACCTGATAAGCAAGCCCTGCCGTAACGGTTCCCACCGACCCGACAACATACTCTAACGTGGCGGTCTGGCTGTCCGTGCTCTGGACGGCATAGGTAAGTGTGGCATCCGTTGATCCTTCCGCCGCGACAGCATACTCTAACCCAGCCTGGACGGTTGAGGTTACCGGGACACAATACGTTAACCCTGCGGTAACGGTATCCACTGACTGAACGGCATACTCTAACGCCGCCGTGGTGCTGTCCACCGATTGAACGGTATACTCAAGCGTAGCGGTCTGTGTATCGGTGCTCTGAACCGCATACTCTAATGAGGGGGATACCGTGCTCGAGGTGGCAACCTCATACGCCAAGGCGGCCGTCTGGGTATCTACCGTCTGAACAGTATAAGCCAGCCCATACGCGAGCGATCCGGCGGCGGTAACGATATACTCTAATGGAGCGGTAACGGTATCGGTGGACTGGACGGCATACGCCAGGGATACTGATTGGGTATCAGATGCCGCCACGGCGTATTCTAACGAGTAGTCTACTGATCCCGGGACCGCTACCTGATACGCCAGACTGTAATCTATCGCGCCGGATGAAGGTACACAGTAGGTTAACGAGGCACTGGCTGCCGGGGTGCTGGTGACGCTATACGCGAGATCCGCTGTTACGGTAGGCGATGACCCGACAACGTATTCCAGCGATGCAGTAACAGCGTCAACTGATTGGACGGTATAGGTTAATGATGCGTCAACTGAACCGGGGATAGCGACAGCGTATTCCAGCGTGGCCTGCACAGTGCTCTCTGACGGGACGCAATAGGTTAACCCTGCCGTGACGGTATCAGTAGACTGAACAGCATATGTCAGGGATGCCTGTTGAGTATCGGACGCCGCGACGGCGTATTCCAGCGTGTAATCTACTGATCCTGTGGCCGCTACCTGATACGTCAGACCGTAATCTATCGTGCCTGGCGAGGGTACACAGTATTGAAGTGCTGATGTGGTTGCCGGCGTGCTGGTGACGCTATACGCCAGATCGGCGGTGACGGTATGCGTTGACCCGACAACGTATTCCAGCGATGCCGTAACGGTATCAGTGCTCTGGACCGCATAGGTTAATGATACGTCTACCGTGCCGGGGGTGGTAACGGTATACGCCAGGCCAGCGGTAACGGTGTCGGTGGTCGGGACACAGTAAGTTAATCCGGCCGTAACCGTATCCACCGACCCGACAGCATACTCTAACGCCGCCGTGGTGCTGTCCACCGACTGAACAGCGTATTCAAGGGTGGCGGTCTGGCTATCGGTAGATTGGACAGCATACGATAACGATGCGTCAACTGAACCGGGGATAGCGACAGCGTATTCCAGCGTGGCCTGCACAGTGCTCTCTGACGGGACGCAATAGGTTAATCCGGCGGTGGTGCTATCGGTGCTCTGGACCGCATACGCCAGATCAGCGGTGACAGTTCCTACCGCCTGGACGGCATACTCAAGGGTAGCCGTCTGGGTATCGGTGGCCTGGACCTCATACGTGAGGGTGTAATCAATAGACGCAGCAGAAGAGACGGTATATAAAATAGTATAATCTATCGCGCCGGATGACGGCACGCAGTAGGTTAACGAGGCGGTAGCGGTATCAACACTCTGGACGGCGTAATCGAGCGCTGCATCGGTTGACCCTTCCACCGCCACCGTGTATGCAAGGTCCGCTGTGGTGCTGTCTACTGATTGAACGGTGTATTCTAACGCTGCCGTGACGGTATCGGTAGACTGGACCGCATACGCCAGATCCGCTGTTACGCTATCAGTGGCAGCAACAGTATACGCTAAATCAGATGGTGCAATGTGGATGATTGATGGATTGATTAGATACTCAGATACCGTGCAGGTGGGTTCGGTGGCAGCATACGCCCGAACCCTAATCCAATCAATGTATTCGCTGCCGGTATAGTAATGTTTTACAAATAATGACCCCGTGCCGCTATATGATCCCCCGGTGATCTGAAGTGTTCCATCATAGTATAGTTTAGAGTTAGATGGACCAAAGATAATCTTCCATACTTTATATTCGGTTGTTGATGGGGTTGACCCCGATCTATTTGGTGATCCGAACGCATACCAATCGTTTCCGGTATCATAGTTTGCCTCAGTAATACCAGTATACCCTACCATCATCCTACCGACGGATGTGCTGCTAATCTTGATGTATGCTTCAAGTATGGTGTTTGATATTTCCCAAGAGGTGTTACTGGTGATCTGGGTGTAGTATGCCCCATTGGTGCCGGTGATGGCAAGGGTAGCTATTGAGTTAGATACGCTGGTATCCCCAGAGACATTGGTCTCGGTCCATTTTGTGAGGTCGGTGAAGTGATCGTGGAATATGAATACATCATCTGCGTCGCTCTCTGATGTAGCACCACCATTCCCATAATACAGGAAGAACTCTCTTGCCGCTTCCCCAGTCTCGGTGAGTTTTACCCAGACGGTAGCGGTTGATCTTGTAGTGGATGATTCTATCCAATATGGTAACGTTCGATAATAATCAGAAAACCGGATGTCTGAGAAATCGTCAGACATCCCCGGCATCCAGGTAACAGTAACCTGAACTTGGAACCCTGTAGTTGTCGGGGGGTTCGCTACGCTAATCCTTGCGACTCTTAACCATTCTGGATAGAAGAGCCCCATTTAAGAGCGCCCCTTATGGCCCGGTCTGGTATGTTAGGTAAACGTATGAGGCGGTGATGTCCTGGGCGGCGTCGCTGTTGTAGATAGTGCATTTGAGGTATTTTGCCGATGGGATTATCGTCTTGCTCCACCGTTTGGTAGTGTTTGCCGTGAACGGCATGGTAAACTGATCCACCGGAGAGCTCCCCCAATTGCTATTATCACTTGACGCATAGACCCGCACAATCGCCCCGGCGGTTGCTGATGAGTGGTACGTGCATACCCCCTCAACATCAGCCGCCCCGATGGCCGTTGACATATCGGTGGCGGTGATCGAAGATAGTGCGTATTCCGTTGCCTTAGCTACAGTTTGGTTAGATACGTGTGTCGCTACAGTCTTCGCAAATGCCATACTCACGCCTCCGGGAACAGGACGCCGGATTCAACAGCTACGATCTTTACGGGCTGCGGAGTGACAGTAGTATCCGGGTCTGTTCTTACCACAGCGATACCATACTTCGCCTTCAGGGTATTCTCGAGTGTCGTCTCCGCTGCCGGTTTCCGGGCGGCGGCCATCGCGGCGGTTGCCACCGTATTGAACTGCGCAGCAGTCATGACAGTATTATACCTGAACTCCGCATGAAGCCACTTGACTAACCACCCTTTCGCAGGGTCAACCGCCTCATCAGTGAAGTCAAACCCGATAAGAAAAACTTTTGGATCTTCTGTCGCCTTCGCCGTTATACTTCCTTTATCAATTGTTGTTGCCATCTTGCCTCACTAATATCCCTTTCTTAACGCACCAGTCGATCATCTGAACATCCCCCTCGATCTGCTGCATGAACTGTTCCTCTAACCCCTTCTCACGCACCTGTTTGATCGCGTGGTGGAGTAACCCGTAGAGGTTCCGGGCGTCTGCGGGCGGGAAGTGCGCTTGCATAACCTCCATGGCGTGGATCTCTTTACAGAACCGGACGGCCATACTTACCGATTCATCAACCATCGGTTTCTCTTGTAGCTCCTGGATGATCTGACGCCAGGTATTGATCTCCCTGATACGGTGATGCGCCGTCTTGCTCATCTGCGAGAGGTGGAATTTAAGCCGGGTGATCTCTACCTCATGCCGGCGTCTATCGAACCCGTCACGCCATTCGATATTGTCTTCCTCCTCTTCCAGATCAATCAGTTTCTTGTGATACTCGCAGGCCAGTTCAAACAGTTCGGTAGCATGAACGGCACACTCCCGATAAGCCTGCGCCAGTTTGGAAGCGTCGGTAGGGTGCCGGGTATCGTTAAGCACACTCACCCGCATCTGGGTCTCCGTGCGGAACATCACGTCGTTACGATAAGCGTCCGCGATTACCGCCAGGCTATCGGTGAGCCTGACGACATCCTCATCGGTGACCAACCCCTGCGCTAACTCGACGGCCTGCTGGACAGGTTCAGCCTCAATGATCTGGATCTCTTCCATCAAATCACGTCACCCTGATACTGTCCGGTCTATCAGTGATGATTACCCCGTCGTCAGGCATGATCACGATAATAACCTTATGCCCTTTCTCCTCATAGCCGAAACAATATAACCGGTATTCCCGATACGTTGGCAGCCCGATATCCAGTTTATAATTATAATAGTAGTGGATCAGTTTCCGCCCAGGTTTCCAATGCAGGATGAACGGCGTTTTGCCTTCAGAGGATACCATCGAGAACGATGCTAACTTATCCTGCTGGATCTCATTGAACCGATGAAAAAGAGAGGTTTCCGGGTCGAACTGGCATAAACGCGAGCCGTCGGTATACGTAGCCACCCAGCACCACCGCTCAATAGGCGTGGTAACCCATTCCTCTGTTCCGTTCGACTCACGGCAGAACCGGTATTCAGTCATTGTATTGACCTACCTGCCGGCGTTACGCGACTTCTGTATATTTCATATTGACTGTCGCCGAGCCGCCTGCTACCGTGGAGGCGTCAACCGCTACCTGGACAATGCAATAGTCTGAGTAGCTGTCTGATGTGGTAAGCGTGCCGTCAAGTGCGCCACCGATCCCGACATTAGCGCTGGCGGGTTCAGAGGTGGGGACCGTCTGCGTGTAATCATAGGTTGCTGACCGGTCAGTCGCTGCCGGACCGTTCGTGGTGTCAAACGTCTGGGCGCCTTCATACCCGCTCGTTCGGGCGTTGGTATACCAATCGTCATCAGCATCCCCGGTGAACCCGGAGATCCAGAACTTTACGTTACTGATTGAAGAAGAGGCACCGATATCATGGACGTGTAACCTCCACCATTTCTCATACGAACGTCCCCCAGCGGGGATAGGGTAACTGGCTGCCACCAGGTTAACAGCGTCCGTGCTGCCGAGATTACAATTCGTTACGTGCGTGATTGTCGGGGTCTTCCCGTTACTTTCCGCGATCACTACCGTTGCGGCCATAGAATAGTATAAAGTTATTATTATATAAACGGTTAGTTATATGTGAAAACGGTATAATATGGTGTTAACTGGTATCAGGATCTACCCTATGCAGCCCGTAATGCAGCAGCCTATAGTATCTCGCACATACGGGGCAGGTTTCCGGCAGGGTGTAATCCCATTCACTTGCCCGCCATTCCACCTTGGAGAACGTCCTGCCGCAGAGGGTGACAAGGGACTGGCCGGTGAAGTAGTGGACTGACTTACTCCGGTTCCGTTTGCCCCAGTACCCCCGTGCCATTATTCCTCTATTTTATGCACCGTATGGGTAGCTGCCGGGGTATTCTGGGTGAGCGATACAAACAGGTTCACAGCCTCCCCGTATTTCGTGCCGAAGAACGTCCAATGCGGGCAGTCGCTGACATCTAATAATAGGATCCAGCCGTTCGTGCATCTTATCGGGCTGAATGGGAATACCCGGCAGATCATCGGCCTGTCGTCCATATCAAGAGCACAGCCTGTCACCGGATCGAATAACGGGCAGTCGTCCCGCATCTTCCACCAGCCATCCATCACGGGGTCGAACTCTATCTCTGGATGCGTCTCGAGGATCCGGTCTTTCTCATGTGTCATTACGTGCGGGTGATGCCCACAGCATTTCCCGCCGCAGTCTTTACAGACATCAGGGTAATATAAACTTGTCATTCTTAACCTACCATAGATGGGATCGAATCGTGTGTGTATCCGATATTCGGTACCTGTGAGGTATGCCCGGGATCCGCCCGTTGTATCGTCTCGCCGCCCCGCTCCAAGAAGAATAAGAGCGCCTGGGTCATGGCGTCCACCTGGTCATCGTATCTCCCCTTGGGAAAAGCAGAACATTCTTCAATGAAGTCATGGATACGGGGATTAATTGATGGGTCAGGGAGGTAGACGTTCCCCGACTCAATGTATGGGGTTACCGCTCTCGCCCGCACAATCTTACCCCCATGCGGTTCCACCGGCACCAGCCCGGGGACCTTCCGCTGTAACATCTGGATCACGGCGGGCCCGTTCGCCTTGTCCTCAATCAGTTTCCGGCGGGCTAGTTGCCATTTATGCGATAATGTCTTGATCGCCTGCATGGTTGCCGGCAGGTCCAGCCGGTCATGTACCCAGTCCATCAGGTAGACGTCCGCACCGTTCCGCCCCCATACCTGCCCGCAGACGTAATCGCTCCCTTTCTCATCCTTGAACGAACAATCCCATGATTGGATATACTCTTTTATTTTCGGCGGGCCTGTATAGAACTGCCACCATTTCCTCCGGAATATCTCGCCCTCTTCCGGAGCCGGACGCTGTTGATACAAGGAGGACCACCAATACGATCCCACGGTGCGTTTAATCTGCATGAGTGACTCATAAGGGAACCGTGCGGGCCAGAGGGGTTCTCCTACCGCCCTTCCAAGCTGATCGTTCTCTTCAGCGATTGCCGGGAGGTTGATCACCGTCCATACATCCCCGCCAGCCTGCATCTCCGCTAATAACCGCCCGCCTAAATCGTCTTCATGCCACCGTGTCTGAATTAATACGATAGCGCCGTTCGGTTCAAGACGAGTATATAATGTAGATTTATACCATTCCCAGGTCTTATCCCGATACGTCTGTGAGGCCGCCTGTTCGGCATTCTTTATAGCGTCATCGATAATTATGAGTTGCCCGCCTTTCCCCGTGATTGCCCCGCCAGCCCCCGCGGTTATCATGCCGCCAGTATGCCCGTCAATATCCCACCGGTTAGCCGCCGACGAATCGCTCTTTACTTTAACAGGTTCCGGGAATACAATCCCGAACTCTTCTAACAGGTCCCGGGCACGTCTCCCCCACTGTGCCGCGAAATCCGCTTCGTAACTGGTGAGAATAATACGCCTGTCCGGGAACATCCCTAGATACCATGCCGGGGTATACTTGGAAACAAGTTCGCTCTTCCCGTGCCTAGGTGGGAGGTATACCATCAGCCGATTAATCTCGCCGTCAGCTATCCGCATCAGCTGATCGTTCAGCAGCTCTAAATGCGGGGCGGGTTCCCATCGGCCTCCTGACGCAATGATCGCAAAGTCTGCTGGTGACCTCCGGGCGATCCGGCAGGCCGCTTCGTTAGCGTTAGTTGTTGACATCCGGTATTGGTTTACGGCTCTTCATCAGGAGCTCTGCCAGACGTTCATCTGATAGCGTGGTGATACGGATAGCGCCACCACCAGCGCCAGTGACCTCCTGCTGGATCTTCTCGTTATGGCCCCGATCCTTACCCACACCCTTTAAGCAGAACTGGATCGCCCAGGGTTCCCCGTTCTCGACAGCGGTATATAACGCATCCTCCGCGATATCTTTCAAACCTTCACGTTCGTCATGAACAATCTGCGCCAGCTCTTCCACCTGGTTCACCCGTTTCCAGACGGTTTGACGGCTGCATCCTAACAGTTCAGCAGCCTGCCGGAAGTTCCCATGCGATATTTTCAGCGCCTCAGCGATCTTCTCGTTTGATATAGTATGACCCATTTTTGTAAATTCCGTTAATGCGGTCCCCTAATGCACCTCTATGGTATCTATTGTCCCTGTGTAGGGCCGGACCTCTTCACGTCCGCAGACCGGGCATTGCCATCTCTCAAAGGGATACGCACCCAGCCCGGTAATGCCTCGATACTGTAACTCTTTACAGCCGTTTATGCAGGGTTGGATCATATCCAGTAATCCTCTTCTGATTCATATTCGAAGCCGGACTCCACATTTATGCTGATCGGCTCCTCTTTCGGTTCCGGTGGTGTACCCTTCACCCGTTTAAACGACGGGCATACGTCCCGGTAATCCTCCGGGACCATACATACGATCTTACTGATATTCGGGGTGGCGCCGTTGCCTACCCAATACTCACATTGCTTACATAATGCCATTTTAATTGTTCACCTCCATTACGTGGTTGATCTGTTCGGTATACCGATCATACATCCCGGTCTTCAGCAGGTTATCCATCTCGATTAACAGGTTGACGCATGAGTCGGTGCCGTTTTCTTCCAACTCTTCCATGAGGATGTTTACGGTATGTTCAGCGCCATACTTGACAGCGTAGTGGATACTGTTCATCGCATATCCCACCATTCGAACGTCCCCCAGACGGCCAGGATAGCGTATACCGTGAACATTGCTGATGCTGAATAGGTCCCTTTACTGAAGTTATAGAGCGCCCAGGTTGAATCGGTAAATATCCACATCGGGAACGCTACCCGGTATTTCTTTATGTTTAGGATGGTAGCGGTGATGCTTGCTATCGTTAGCGCCCACAAGAAGACCTGGATCATATCTTCCCCCTGATATCGTCCCAGAAGAGGCCGACCAGGAACCCGATCACTAGCCCAATAATGAACTCAACCATTCTGCACCTCCCTCACTTTCCGTAGTGTATCCCGGAGCGCCATCTCACGGGTATAGTCCTGATTACTAACGGCGGCCTCATGCTGTTGGATCAGCCATCTCTCGACCTTCCTTAGTTTCCTACCCATAACTCACCCCCTCGTAATCTGCCGGGATGGTATACCATTCGCCCGCATCCTCAAGTTGTATCGTTTTCTCACGGGACTGCAGGATGTCCGCGAGAAGGAGGATATCGTTCAGCGTGTATGCGACTACCTCATTGGGTGCCCGGATACCGGCTATCCTATAAAAAACACGGTGCCACCAGGGATTCACGTATTCCGCATGAAAGTCGCGTTCATCTGCTATGTATTTTAACAACGCTTCACACGTCATGTGTTATCATCCAACCGTTGACGGCGTTCGACTGCCCGTTCCATATCCCCGGCCATTGAGTCTCTTACCCGTTGCCAGCATTCCCCGCAGAGAACGAAACCGCCGTGCCATGTGCCTTTCGGCCCGACCATCCCGTAATCGATCATATTGCCAGAGAACTCCGCCGCGATCTCTCCGTTGTAGATCGCAATCCCGCAGAATGCACAGATGTCGCTTAATATGTCCTGAGGGATCGCGTCTACTGTTTCCGGCATTCATACACAACCTCGTATGGATATGCTAATCGGTAGCTTTGGGAATGGAGATCGTCAAGCTCTTCGTATCCTCCGGGCGGGTAGGCGATCACGGTTGTCGCCATGTCATAGAGTAAAGCGTTCCGCCCTGCTCCATACCAGAAAGAGAACGTGCGGGCGGTCACATCGCCACCCCTGAGTAAAGTATTAACGCCCCGCCACCTATCGCCCAGGAGGGACTGTCAGCCAGTATCCCGCAGAGAAGCAGCCCGACCCCGCATACTAATACGAACTCTTTGATCAATGCGGACACACCCCTAGACATGGAGCAGGGCCACCACTTATCCAATAAAGGAGAGATACCGCGATTGAGACAAAGATCGCCGCGAGGTATGCCATGGTTTCATCCGTCATGCCGGTACCTCTCCTCTTAACCTTACCGTGCCAGTATGATCCGGCTCAAACCCGATCAGCACGTTATCCTGTAAGAGATAGAATCCTGCCCTTTGTGTTGGATGGCAGGACGTCTCCCGGGCGTAATCAAGACTTTTAACATCAAACAATCCGCCGCCGTCCGCTACCTGATACCTTCCAGAGCGATCCCATCCCTTATCGAACTGGTGCCCGTGAGCGCCAACGATATTACAATGTTTTTTAGCAGCGAGATCCCTAACCACGCTTAGGGGGGTGATGCGGTAATTCCTGGGGTGGCATAACAGCCAGTCTTCCCCGTTACAATGGAGCATCATGTGATCGTCCATCGTCGTTTTATACCCTTTCGTGATTTCAGTGACAGCGAAGAGCATCTTCATATCCATTTTACCGGCGTTCAGATCGATCCATCTCTTCTCGTGGTTACCCCGGCAGATGTAGACGTTCTTAAACGCACAGGTAACCATATCCAGAACGTCCCGGGCGGCCTCCACCTCCTGTTTGAACGCGGTTGAGTATCCTAAATGGGTGAACCTGGAATAGTTATCGCAGTCCCAGAAGTCGCCGGCTATTGATACATCAGAGACGCCATACTCTTCAGCTACGTCGAATACCTGTTGTAACAGGCTTAATGAGTGGAACGGGATGTGGTAGTCGCTTGTGAGGATGATATTAGAGGACGTGATATTGATCGGCGTGCGGGCGTCGTCTACCATGTGGGCGTATATCCCATCATTCCGCCCGTTCTCCGCTCGGATCTTCCGCATCCTGTCGCGAGCCCATTCAGGATGTTTCTTCTGGAACAGGTTACCTTTCGCGCTCTGTTGGGCACTGCGTTTCGCATCACGCCGTTTCTGGGCGACCTTCGTCTCCTTAGACAAGGTCCACCCCTAACGGATCAATCGCGTCTTTGAACGGGCAGGGTAGATCCGGGGTAGGGCATACCCAGCCCCAGTTGATCAGCATACATTCATAAAACAAGATCCCTTTTTCCCGTTTCCCTAAACAGTATTCGCACATTTTTATAATGCCTGTATTCTATTTTATTCGGTTAATGCCGGGGAGGGGGTTGAGCCCTTGAATAAGCACTATCTTATTGTATTGGTATGGAGTGATTCAGAGGGAGAGAGTTGAGATCCTTGACTGGTGATAAAGTTATGGCATGAAGTTGATTTTTATAATGAGGTGACATGCTTGGCCCCGGCCTCTTTTTCTAGGGGGTTGCCCCCCCTATCTGTTAATAAGGTATACTGATCGGATCAATACCCTTATAAATATCAATAAGTTACACTGCTATATAATGTTTACGATGTTATACCGCGTTACACTTAAGAATAAAATAAGCAAAGACGGCCCCACCTCCGACAAATGGCTCGATATATCGGCTAATCTCACCATTTTTTACCTCTTGGGGCAAAAAACTATCAATTGTATCTAGCAATTGAGTTTTTCCACCAGCCCATTTTATTACAGGCTTAACGGAATGCGCTTTACCATTCATTTCCAGGATGATCCTTCAACGAAATTTATTTTACCTTTCGTGTTGAATTGTTAATAATTATAATGAAACAGATGCCTTTAATGCCACCACAAAAAATTTCATCCGATTATAATGAATTATTTGATATTATTGTCCATCAAGGGGATACACTCGAATTTCTGAAGACTTTACCTTCAAATCTAGTTAATCTGATAATTACATCCCCGCCTTATAATTTAGGAAAAATTTATGAAAAAAAATCAAGTCTAGAGGAATATTTACAAAATCAAGAGTATGTGATCAAAGAATTAGTAAGGGTGCTTAATGTTCAAGGAAGTATTTGTTGGCAAGTGGGAAATTATGTTCTTAAAAGAGAATCCTATCCTTTAGATATTTACTATTATCCGATTTTTAAGAAACTCAATTTAAAATTAAGAAATCGAATTATTTGGCATTATAGTCATGGATTAAATGAATCTTTTCGGTTCAGTGGAAGATATGAGACTATCCTTTGGTTCACAAAAAGCGATGATTATACCTTTAATTTAGATGCTGTTCGAGTTCCAAATAAATATCCAGGTAAAAGACATTATAAAGGTCCTAATAAAGGTAAACCCTCGTGCAATCCAAGGGGAAAAAATCCTTCGGATATTTGGGAATTCTTAACCAATGAATGGGAGAGGGGAGTTTGGGAATTCCCTAACGTCAAATCTGCACATCCCGAGAAAACGATACATCCGTGTCAGTACCCTATCGAATTGGTAGAGCGGTGTTTGCTTGCTTTCACGAATGAGAATGATTGGATACTAGATCCATATTGTGGTGTTGGATCGTCATTAATTGCAGGGTTAAAGCATAAACGTCGAGTTATTGGTGTTGATCAAGAAGAGCAGTACATTGAAATTACACATCAAAGAATCGATGATTTTTTTAAAGGAACGTTAAAATTTCGAGAATTAGGGAAACCTATTATGGTCCCAAATGGTCGAGAGAAATGGTCAAAAATTCCTGACGAATGGAAAGATCTAGAAATAAATAAGCCCCATCAAGGTACAGTAGGTGATCGTGGTGGGGGCACGATCCCCACCGCACCTCTCAGGGGACGCCTGCCATGCCGGGAGCGACTAACAAGAGCCCTATAATCAGGACTGATCCGGCCCCGGCACCCCACCGGCGGAACCAGACCTTACTATAGGTCATGTTGAAAATATGTGCCTTAAAAAAGTTTATACGTGTGGTTATAACATTTCTTCGACGGAAGAAGGAATTATCATATCCGTCTGTGTCATCATCGCAATCTCTATAGCGACTGCCCGGATCTCCTGTTCGGCATCCAGATAGTACGCTCTCTGAATATCGTCGGTCATTTTACCCTCCGTTTAATCTCCGGGCCGATTACCCATATCCATATCCAGGTCGCCCCGAATATCATGGCGGCCTCCTGAAAGGGGGTCATCGGGCCTCCCCCTCTTTTGTCGCAGTCGTTTCATTCTGCGCAATCTGATAACAAGCATCACACAGGTATTTCTCAACTGTTGAGTCATCGACCAGTGTGATCCTTACTCTGTGGATGTTGTCAGATTTAGAAAATGATTTCCTGCAATCTGTATTTGCACAGTGGGATTCGTTCCACCACTTGGGAACCCCCATAACTATATTCATTCTTTCCCCTCCCGCGTCGCAGAATCTCCATTTCGCGCAAGATCCTTCTCGATCTCCTGAAGCATATCAAGCCGACCTTCCAGCCAACCATTGTAAAATGCAGCATATAAGTTTCTACCAGTTGGATTCCTAGTAGATCGGGTATCCCATTCAGAATATCTACTCTTGATATCCCCTATTACCCTTCTGCTATCCCATCCTTTCATTCCCTCACCTCACCGTTCTCCGCAATCTTGAACCATTGTGAATATCTCCGGTGCTCAACACAGATTGGACACCCGATAGGTTTCAGATTCCTAATATCTCCATCAGTTGAGAATCGGCATGTTGTATCATCACATCGCTTACATTCCCAAGTTGTTCTTTGCGCAGAATAGATGTTCCCTGAAGTCATTCAGTACACCCGATTCCAGAATCGATCAAATATGTCGAGATATTCGTCATAAGCGTCCTCTCCTATCTCCCACTTCAGGGTATCATACCCAATGGGAAAGTCCCCTTCCATGTGCATAACGC
>ERZ1026800.519-NODE-519-length-32314-cov-3.981452_pt1 | contig 32314 bp, 27 predicted proteins | sample MGYA00520873_ERZ1026800 | MGnify/ENA primary metagenome ERZ1026800 (study PRJEB33270, sample SAMEA104284475) | anaerobic digester metagenome | biome: Anaerobic digester microbiome; feature: mesophilic sludge digester; material: Anaerobic digester biomass | place...
CCACCGTGCCGGCCGCCAGCGGCTCGACCCCGACGACCGAGGTCGTTCCCACCGGCAGCACCCCATCCGGCAGCACCCCATCCGGCAGCGTGCCCTCCGGGCAGCCCGGACAGCCGCCGGGTACGGCACCTGCAACGACACCACCAACAACCTCGGCAACAACCTCGGCAACAACCTCGGCAACAACCTCGGCAACAACAACGACAACGACAGCGACGACCAGTCCGGCGGGCACCGCACCGACCGGCTCGGCACCGACGACCCCCACTACGCCGGGCGACTGCACGACTGCCACCACCACCCCGACGCCGACCGGCGGCGCGGTGCCGCCAGGTAGCGCGGTGCCGACCGGTGGCGCGCCGACCAGCAGGAGCGGCGGCACCGGCACCTCCGGCACGGGCACCTCCGGCACCAGCACCCGCGTCACCCAGGTGGTCACGTCGGTCATCGCGGACGGCAGCGACGTCACGATGGGCACGGTGCTGTACTCGGTGGAGAGCTCCCCGGTCGTGGCGCTGCCCGGCTCGCTCCCGGCCTGGCGCACGCTCGACACCAGCAGTGAGGACGGCATCGACGTGCTGCAGTTGGAGATGGACCTGACCGCGCTGGGCTACGACCCTGACAGCCGAATGACGATCGACACCGAGTTCGACAGCGACACCAAGGCCGTCGTCAAGGCGTGGCAGGCCGGCTACGGAATGGAGGTCACCGGCTCGGTAGCGCTCGGGTCGGTGGTGTTCGTCGGTGGCGAGACCACCGTCGCCGGTGTCGCCGTCGCCGTCGGTGACGAGGTCGGCGACGGCGACAGCATCCTGTCCCTCTCGGCCGCCAGCCAGCAGGTCGTGATCGACGTGCCCGACGGCGCCGAGGCCTACATGGTGCCCGGCCTCTCCGTGAAGGTCGGCAGCGGCGACGGCACCGTCACCCTGCTGCGCAGCCTCGAGCGCGACGGGTCGGTCGTCGTCCAGGCGGTCATCACCCCGGCGGCGGCGATCGAGGGCGCGGACAACGGCTCGTCCGTCAAGGTCACCGTCACCACCACCAGCCTCGACGGCGTGCTGCTCGTGCCCACCGAGGCACTCGTCTCCCGCCTGGATGGTTCGTACGCGGTGCAGGTCGTCGCCGACGACGGAACCAGCACCTTCGTCGACGTCGAACTGCTCGGCGTGTCCGGCTCCGCGGCCGGCGTGCGCGGCGAGGGGCTCACGGCCGGCAGCGAGGTGCTGCAACCGGTCTGAGTCGAGCCGTCCGACAGCGGTGATGCCGACGGCGTGGCCATACGCTCGCGCGATGCACGTCGATGTGATGCTCACGCCCAAGCCGCTGCAGCAGATGGGTGCGGCTGCCCGGCAGATCGAGCAGGCAGGTTTCGACGGCATCCTGTTCACCGAAGCGGGGCGTACCGCCTACCTCTCGGCCGCCGCGGCAGCCATCGCGGCACCGGCGCTCGAGCTGAGCACCGGCGTTGCGGTCGCCTTTCCGCGCAGCCCGATGGTGACGGCACAGAGCGCGTGGGAGCTGCACGAGGCCACCGAAGGCAAGTTCCGGCTCGGCCTCGGCACACAGGTGCGCACGCACGTGATGCGCCGTTACGGCACCGACTTCGACCCGCCGGGCCCGCGCATCCGCGACTACATCCAAGCCGTGAAGGCGTGCTTCGCCGGCTTTCGTGGTGAGGCACTCGACCATCACGGCCCGTACTACGAGCTCACCTGGTTGAACCGCCAGTGGAGCCCGGGCCCGATCGGGTTCGACGACCCGAAGGTGGACGTGGCCGCGGTCAATCCGTGGATGCTGCGCATGGCGGGCGAGGTGGCCGACGGCGTGCACGTGCACCCGATCGGCGAACCGGGCTACCTTGCGCGACACGTGCTGCCCAACGTGGCGATCGGCGCCGAAGCCGGTGAGAGAGACGTTGCCGACGTGGCCATCATCGTGCCCGTCAACCTCATCGTCGGCGACACCGAGGCCGAGCGCGCCGCCGACCGGGAGTTGCTGCGCGGCATGCTCAGCTTCTACGGCAGCACCCCCAACTACGCGTTCATCTGGGACGACGCCGGCTACGAAGGCACCACCGCCCGCATCCGCGAACACCAGAAGGCCGGCGATGTGCTGGGCATGGCCGCGCAGATCACCGACGATCACCTGGCCACGTTCTGCACCGAGTCGTCGTGGGACGACCTGGCGCACACGCTGGTCGACAAGTACCGCGGGCTGGCCACGCGACTGGTGTTCTACAACGCCGCGATGGGCCGTCCGGAGACGATGCACGAGCGACTCGAGCGCTTCGGTGAGGTGGCCCGCAGGATCGGCGTGCTGACCGAGCCTCCGCAACCCTGAACGGCAACCCTGAACGGCAACCCTGAACGGTCAGGGTTGGCGGCCGGTGAGGGCGATCAACCTGGTCTGCTCGTCGGCGTCGGCCGGCACTGCGACCGGGGCGTGGTAGTGGCCGCTCTGGCTGAGCATGGCGGTGATCGGCTCGATGCCCACGCGCATGCGGTGCACCTCATCGGCATCGAGCACCACCCCTTGGCCGGTGGCCGTGGCGAGATCCCAGGTGTGCACGAGCAGGTCGCCGAGGATGAACATCGCGATCGCACCGTCGAGCGGGTGCACACCCGCCTGCGGATGGCTGAACTCGACGTGCGCAGTGCTCGGGTCGTCGACGAGCGACTGCAGTGCCGAATCGAGCGCGGCCCATGCCGCCGATGGGGAGTCGGCGACCGACGGCAGCGGGCCGAGATCGCAGCCGGCGCCGGCCTGCAGGAACGGCGGCACCCACTCGACCAGGTGACGCACGATGTCACGCGCCACCCAGCCCACGCACGGGGCCGGGCGTTGCCACCCGTCGAAGGGCACGGCGGCGGCGACCGCGGTGAAGCCGGCGGCAACTCGGCGGTAGCGCCCGGCGACGCTGCCCTGCTCGGCGAGCAGCACCTGCAACCGGTCGAAGGTGTGCTGCATGCCGGCCTCCATGCCGGCTTCGAGGTGGCCATCGCGGTGCTCGCGGCAGGTGTGCTGCGCCAGCGTGGTGAGCGTGGTGACGCCATCGGCTTCGGTGAGCGTGGTGGTGTTCAGCGAGGCCGCATCGGGGAAGCCTTCGAACACCTCGCTGCTCACCATGCGGCCCGGCGCATCGAGCTCCGTGTACTCACCGTGCCAGCCGAACTCGCTGCCGTGCTCGTCGCGCACCACGTAACGCCACCGGCCACCCACTCGTAGGTCGATGTCGCACACGATCATCTCCGAGCTGCTCCACCCCCACCATCGGCGCACGTGCTCTGGCGTGGTGAGTGCAGTGAACACCAAGGAGGCAGGTGCATCGAAGCGGCGGGTGATGAGGATCTGGGTGTCGGTGGGCAGTTCGACGGTGGCGGAGCCGAAACGGGTGTTGGTCATGACGTGGTGCCGTTCGCCTGGAGGAGGGAGAGGTAGTTGTCGAGCCGGTCGAAGCGTTCGTTCCACTGCTGCTCGAACGCGCTCACCCACTCGTGCACCGGCTGCAGCGCCGGAGCATGCACGCGATACAGGCGTTGCCGGCCGACGGATCGGCAGCGCACGACGCCCACCTCGCGCAGCACGCCGAGGTGCTTCGACACCTGCGGTTGGGTGAGCCGCAGGCGCGTGACCAGATCGGCCACCGGTGCCTCACCCGCACCGAGCGCAACGAGGATGTTGCGGCGGCACGGCTCGGCGATCGCGTTGAACACGTCGGAGGTGGTTGCTGCTCGGGCCATTTCGCCATCATATTCCGATATCGGAATGTGTCAAGCAGCCTCCTCCGGGAGCGTGCGCACCCCCACGTTCAAGGCAACCGATTGCGTCACCGTGCCGGTCGCCGACCGCAGCTCGAGGGTGCCGTCGACCGCCGTGGTGCTGAACCGCACGAGCGCCACCCGGCCATCGGCGAACGTGATCTGCACCCCTTGCCGACCGACGGCATCGCTGCGGACGGCAGACGAGACGGTGGCCCCCGCGGCGGCACCGAACGACAACACGTGCAGGAACGTGTTGGAACCTCCGGCAACTGCCTCGTCGAGCCGGAAGCCGCCCGAGTACTCGCTGTCGGTGCTCCAATCGAAGACCGACGTGGTTGCTGCGGCGGGGATCACGCGCTGCAGGGTCATCGTCTCGTCGGTGCCGGCGAACGTGGCCGTGGCCCCGCGGACCACCGGCTGCACCGGTGAGTTCAGCTGCCACGTCTGCTGCGTACCGGCACCGGTGTTCACGCGGTCGAACACCACCGCCACACCAGGGTCGAGCCACACGATCTCGCGCTGCACCCGCGACACAGGCGGGTTGTTGCGCAGCGTGTACACCGCCGTCGAGTCGGCCGCCATGTGCACCCACCCGTCGCCTTGTTGCAAGGCCTGCATGGTCGAGCTCGCGCCCTCCCACTGCCGCAGCGTGCCGGTGGCATCCGACAGGCGCACCAGGTTGTGCAGCTCCTCGCCCTGCTCGATGCCCGAGTGCGAGTGATAGTTGGGGTCGTAGGCCATCCACTCCTGGCGGTAGAGCAGGAAGGAGCCTTGGTCACGATGCGCGTGCGACTCGGTGTAGGGCCCGGCAGTGAAGTTCATCCAAGCCGCATCGGTGGCCCATGAAGAACGCGCGTACACCTGCCCGATGCCGCGGGCGTAGTAGGCGGTGTTGAGCCCGGCCAACGGGGTGGGTGTCACCGTCGGATCGGCATACAGGAAGTCGTTGATCACCATGAACCCGGAAGTCATCGACGGCACCGAACTGTGGCCCACCAACCAACGAGCACGTGGCGCCAACGGGTCGCCGGGCAGCAGGGTGGCCAGCTGCTGCGCGTAGTGACGGTGATAGTCGAAGAACGCACCGGTGGAGTCGCGCGAGTGGTCGCCGTTCAGCGACACCCCGTCCAAGGTGGGCAGCGTGTAGTGCATGAAGTGCAGCAGCGACGCCCGGGTGTGGCCCGTCCACGACGAGATGTCCTCACCGGTGGTGCCGTACCACAGGTCGTAGATCTCCCACAGCCGCATCATCGCCGTGCCGTAGCCGGTGCCTTCTCGCGAACCGCCACCGACGAGATCGCGCTCGAAGGTGGGCACCAGCTGCTGCGCGATCTTCGTGTTGCGGAAGAAGTCGAGCCACTGGTCGGCCGACGCCAGCTCGCCGCGACCGGCGAGGCCCAGCAGCATCGTCGCCCGCAGGAACGAGTAGTAGTAGTTGTTGCTCGGGTTGTCGATCGACCACCCTGTCCACGGCCTGGCGCGCCCACCCCACTGCGCGTCATCTGGATGCCACACGTTCCACACCGCCTGGTCGCCGTATGCAAGCCAGCGAGCGCGTTGCGTGGCAGTTGTCTGCTCGAAGCACCAATCGATGACGATCGACAGGTCGCCGACGATCGGGCCAACCTCCAGGTACGAATCGCCGGCCACCGCCGGCGTCGTGCCCGCCGCGATGCGACCCTCCTCGGCCGTCACGAACTGCTCGATGCCGGTGACCGCGAACGTGCAGTAGCTGGTGTCACCGGTCAGCTGCGTCACCAGCGCGAAGTGCTCCATCGTGTAGGCGCTGTTGTACAGCGAGCTGTACGACCGGCTGCGCAGGGCGGCAGCCTGCTCCAGGTAGCGAGTGGCGCTGGGGTGGTTGCTCGCAATCAGCGCCGTCAGCCGTGTGGCGTTGCGCGGCAGGTAGATGCGCGGGTGCGCCGACGCGATCGGTGGCATCGTGTCCGTCGGCAACGTGGTCGTGGTCGTAGAGGTCGTCGAGGTCGTCGACGTCGTCGAGGTCGAGGTGGTCGGTGACGTCGTTGACGTCGTCGAAGTCGTCGAACTGGTTGACGTCGAGGTCGGCATCGAGGTGGTCGAGCTGGACGTGGAGGTCGTGCTCGGCGTCGTGGTCGTGCTCGGCGTCGTGGTCGTGCTCGGCGTCGTGGTCGTGCTCGGCGCCGTGGTCGAGGTGGTCGAGCTGGACGTCGTGGACGTCGAGGTCGAAGCGGACGTCGAGGTCGGCGCCGAACTGGACGTCGACGTGACCGTGGTCGACGAGGGCGTGGTCGTCGTCGGCGTGGTCGTCGTCGACGTGGTCGTGATCGGTGGGGCAGCGCCATCATCGGCGAACCAGCCGAGCACGTCGACCACGAGGTGCGCACGACCCCCACCGGAGAGGAAGATCGAGACGCGGCCGTCGGGCCCCACGGGCACGATCACCAGGTTGGCGGTGTTGCGACCGGCGCCGGCGTTGAGGTTGCTGGCCAACGGCCGCGGCGCACCGCTGGGGTACACCGTCACGTAGAGCGCCTCGGTCGGGTCGACCACGGTCACGTTCAACACCACGGTGCCGGCACCCGTCGACGGCACCCCACCGCGTCCAGCCACCATCACATGCAGCTCCGAGCCGCCGCGCATGGCGCCGCTCGACTCGAACCGACCGTCGGTGGTCGAGCTTGCTGCGCGCGTGTCGACGAGCCGCGCCGGGAGCAGCACCGTGTGCCACGGCGAGGCGGCGAACCAACCGAGCACATCGACAACGAAGTCGGTGGCACCGCCCGCCAGGTACAGCGAGATGCTCCCGTCGGCACCCACCGGCACGATGGTCATGTTCGCCGTCGTCGTACCCGGGTGCACGTTCAGGGTCGAGGCCAACGGCCGAGGGCCTCCCGACGGGTACACCGACACGTAGCTCTCTGCCGTGGGGTCGACCGCGGTGATGTTCACCGCCACCGCCGCCACGTGCGCCGCCGGGACGCCGCCGTTGCCGAGCACCGCGACGTCGACAGTGGCCGGGCCACGCACGCCAGCGCCGGCCCGGGCGAGACCGTCGGTGGTCGCCGTGCCGAGCCGAGTGTCGAGCAACCGCTGGGGCGCGACGGCCGAGAACTCGGAGCCCACAGGGAACCAGCCGAGCACATCGACGAGCAGGTGGGCCGAACCGGCGTGCTGGAACAGTCGCACCGTTCCGTCGCCGACACCGACGATCACGCTGTTGGCCACCGTCGCGCCGGGCACCAGGTTCACGTTGCTCGTTCCAGGTTGTTGCTCGCCGCCCGGAAATGCCGTCACGTACGACACCGCCGTCGCTTCCGTGGCCGTGACGTTGAGCACCACGGCCGCAACACCGGTGCGAGGCACACCTCCACGACCGAGAACCGACACTTCGATGGTGGTGGCCGCGCCCACCGGGCCGGCGCCGCTGCCGGCGCCATCGACCGTCGGCGCGCCCGAGCGGGTGTCGAGCAAGCGAGCCGGCGCGAGGCCGACGAACCGAGGTGACGCGGCGGCCGCGCGGCCGACGCGTGCGTCGAGTCCGGCGCCGCCGATCACGGCGGCGACCGCCAACGTCGCGGCCAGCACCGTCGCCACCATCGTCCGCATGCTCACTCTTCGAGGTTCTGTCGCTTCCATGCGTGGTAAGAACGGTCTGTCGCCGTGTTGACAACACTTTTCGGGAACGCCCCGCAGAATCTGTTGTCAACCGGCGCGAGCGACGCTCCTACACAGCGTGGAACGGAGGGACCGGCGATGGTCGCGTACGGTGAGCGGCGAATGGACGAGACTCCGCTGGTCGCACGCGCCCTCGCCGGTGACGAAGCTGCCGTCGCCGCGCTGTACGACCGGTACGCCGACAAGCTCTACGACTACGCCCGCTTCCTCACCGGCAGCAGCACCGACGCCGGCGACATCACGCACGACGTGTTCCTCGTGGCCATGCAGCGCCTGTCGCAACTCCGCGACCACGCCAAGTTCCGGCCATGGGTCTACGCGATCATGCGCACCGAAGTGTCTCGTCGGCGGCTGCGTGCCAGTCGCCTGCACCTGGGCGCGTGGGACGACAACTCGGGGGAACCGGTGAGCAGCGACCTCACCCCGACACGGGCGGCAGAGATCGCCGAGCTGCGACAACTGATCGCCGCGGCGGCAGATGGGCTCAGCGACGACGACCGTGAAGTGCTCGACCTGCACCTGCGCCACGGACTGTCGGGAGCAGAGATGGCGGCGGCGTTGGAGATCCCCGAGCGGCACGTGTCGGTCACCATGCAGCGCCTTCGCGGCCGGCTGGCACGCGGGTTGGGTGTGGTGCTGGTCGGTCGCGCTCCCACCTGCCCCGAGTTCGTCGCCTTGCGCGATCGCGAGGGCGAGTTCAGTGAGCTGGCCCGCAAGCGACTCGCCCGGCACATCGACGGGTGCGTGCTGTGCAGCGCCGATCGCGACGACCGGATGCGCCCGGAGGTGCTGCTGGGCGCACTCCCGATGGCGTTGGCCCCGGTGGCCCTGCGCGGCAGCACCGTGCCCACCGCCGTCAAGGCGGTGGCCGGCGCCCGAGGGCTGCCTGCACCAGCCGCGACCACCGGCGTGCGCTGGCTGCACAACGGGTTCCCCACACTGCAGGCAGCGAGGAAGGTGTCGCGACTGGCGATCGCCGCGCTCACCGGGAGCGCCACACTCACCGGCGGCGCCGTGCTGGTGATGCGTCACCAGAGCACAGAATCGTCGCCGTTCACGATCGCCGTGGCCACCAGCACCGGGGCAGCATCGGCTGCCGGTGGGCCCGGCACGCCGACCACCGCCACCAGCACCGACGGCGCCGTCGGCAGCGCCTCCACATCGATCACGGTGATCGGCGCAGGGGCACCGCCAGGAGCAACCATCACGGTCGACCCGGTGCCCGGGCTCGGCGGCGCACCCACCGCCACCAACACCTCGTCGCCCACAGCCGGCACCGACAGCCCGGCACCTGCCAGCACCATCAGTGCGACCGCACCACCGACCACCGCGGCCACGACCAGTCCGGCAACCACAACCACCGCCACGACCGCGGCGACGACGACCACCGGTGCGGCGCCCCCCGACACGACCCCGCCGGCAGTCTCCGGCGGTCAGGTGGTGCCGTTCCGCATCAGTTCACAGGGGCCCAGCGGCGACGGCACGTGCACCACGCAGATCACCACCGAGAACCCGGTGGTGATCTGCGTGGTGCACGTGCCGTCGCTGCGACCGCCACCTGGGTCGCCCCCGGCGGCGCCGCCCGCACCACCTCGCTCTCGCGCATCGACTCCACGTGGTCGGGCACGATCGGCCCCTTTCCCTTCGCGGAGATCCCGGTGGGCGACGTGGTCAAGTACGACGTCACCGTGACCACTCACGATGCCGCCGGCAACACCACCGTGCAGACGTTCCCGCAGGTCGGTGCGGTCGACAGCTGCCCGTTGGTCTGAGTCTCAGGAAGCCGTCACCCGGCAACGTCGGGCGCCGCGGCACCGGTGTCGACGACCGCCATCACGTCGAGGCCGGCCGTGCGACCGGATGGGTCGGCGACCTCCACCACCCGCTCGTCGACATCGTCGAACTCCAGCCGCAGTGCCCGGCTCATGATCGCGTGCATGCCGTAGGTGGCAGTGATGTAGGTGAGCTCGAGGATCTCCTCGTCGGAGAGCAGCCGCTGCAGTTCCGCAAAGAGCGCATCGGGTACTCGGCCGTGCTGCAGCACCAGGCAGTCGGTGTAGGCGAGCACCGCCCGCTCCACCGGCGACCAGCAGTCGGCCACCGACCACGCGGGAATGGCAGCAACCTGTTCGTCGGTGAAGCCCACGTCGCGACACGCCTTGCAGTGCTGGCTGAACACGAACTGGCTGCCCACCGCGAACCCGGCGCGGATCTGGCCCAGCTCGCGCAGCTTCGGCGCCAGCACGCGAGCCGGTGATCGGTAGAACTGGAAGCCACTGGTGGTGTGGTCGAACGCGTCGGGCACCAGCGCGAACACGGTCCACCAGTTGCCCGGCGTGCCCGAGGCGGTGCCCGGCTCGGCCACCGGGTCGCGATCGCCGAACAGCATCGTGTAGATCGCCTGCCCGAACGGATGCGCATCGTCGCGGCCGACCTGACGCAAACGAGGCATCAGCGAGACACAGAGTTCGAGGGGCACGTCACGCGGCGAACCGTAGCGCGCGACCACCGGCGACGAGCGAGGCGTGACCGGCCTTCGCCGAACACGCGATCTCACCGGTGTCGTAAGGTCGGTTGCATGACGAATCCCAACATCCGCTTCGGCCTCCAGATCCCGTTGTTCACCTTCCCCGACGTGGCGCCGGGCGACCTGTTCGAACGGGTCAGCGACATCGCCGTCACGGCCGAGGACAGCGGCTTCGACAGCGTGTTCGTGATGGATCACTTCTACCAACTGCCCGGTCTCGGCCGCCCGGAAGAGAACATGTTCGAGGCCTACACGCTGCTGTCGGCGCTGGCCGCGTGCACACACACCGTGCGCCTGGGCTGCATGGTGGGTGGCATGACGTACCGCAACCCTGCCTTTCTCGCCAAGACCGTCACCTGCCTCGACGTCATCTCCAAGGGCCGCGCCATCTGGGGCATCGGCGCCGGCTGGTTCGAGCAGGAGCACCAGGACTACAACTTCGAGTTCGGCTCGTTCACCGACCGCTTCGAGAAGCTGGAGGAAGGCCTGCAGATCGCGAAGAGCATGTTCGTCAACGACACCACCACCTTCGAGGGCAAGTGGTTCAAGGTCACCAATGCGTTCAACGTGCCCAAGCCGGTGCAGGCCGGCGGCCCGCCCATCCTCATCGGCGGCAGCGGCGAGAAGAAGACGCTGCGCATGGTGGCCCAGTACGGCGATGCCTGCAACGTGTTCGGTGATGCCACTCATGTGCGTCACCTGATGGGTGTGCTCGACGAGCACTGCGCGCGCCTGGGCCGCAACCCTGCCGACATCTGCCGCACTCGCCTGGGCACGCTCATCGTCGGTCGCACCATGGAGGAGGCGCAGGCCAAGTTGAGCGCCCGGCTCGGAGGGGCAACGATCGACCAGTTGCCCGCCGACATGCAGGCTCGCGTGAAGGGCATGTTCCTCGTCGGAGACGCCGACGAGGTGGGCGCCAAGGTGCAGGAACTGCTCGACGCCGGCCTCGACGGCATCGTCGTCAACATGCCCGACGCGTACGACCTGGAAGCCGTCGCGCTGGCCGGCAGCGTGCTCTCCACCGTCTTCGCCTGATCGGCAATCAGGGTTGATGGCCGAAAGGCGCCGGTCTCCTCGACCCGCACTCACATATCGTTGACGAACATGAGCGACACCCGCATCGTCCACGGCACCTGCCACCACGACTGCCCCGACAGCTGCGGGTGGCAGGTCACCGTCGATGGCACCGGTGCCACCGCGCACGCCGTGCAGTTGCGTGGCAACCCGCTGCATCCGTTCAGCAAGGGCGAGCTGTGCCCGAAGGTGAACCGCTTCCTCGATCGTGTGTACAGCCCGGATCGGATCCTGCGGCCGCTGCGTCGCATCGGTGCCAAAGGCGAGGGCCGCTTCGAGGAGATCACGTGGGCGGATGCACTCACCGAGATCGCCACCCGCTTTCGCACCATCATCGACCAACACGGCGCGGAGGCGATCATGCCCTACGTCAGCGCCGGCAACCAGAGCCTGCTCTCGATCATGTTCGGCGATCGGTTCTGGCACCACCTGGGCGCGTCACGCGTCACCGGCGCGCTGTGCGGGGCAACGGCCGGCGCCGGCGCTGCCACCACCAACGGCACGGGCAAGGGCATCGACCCCAGCGATCTGGTGCACAGCAAGCTGATCATCCTGTGGGGCACCAACACCCGTCTCACCAACCGCCACCTGTGGCCGGTCATCGAGGAAGCCCGTGCCGCGGGGGCGCAGGTGATCGTGATCGACCCGTTGCGCACCATCACCGCCGAGAGCGCCGATTGGTTCCTGCAGCCCCTGCCCGGCACCGACGTGGCGTTGATGCTGGCGATGATGCACGTGCTCATCCGCGACGACCTCGTCGACCAGGAGTGGGTCGCGGCCCACACCGTCGGCTTCGAGGATCTTGCCGCACACGTTGCCGACTGGACCCCAGCGCGCGCAGCGGCCGCCACCGGCCTCTCCGTCGCCGACATCGAGCGGCTGGCCACCCTCTACGGCACCATTCGGCCGGCTGCGATCCGCACGCTGATCGGCGCCGAGCACCACGAGCACGGGGCGATGTTCTTCCGCACGCTCACCTGCCTGCCGGCACTGGTGGGCGCGTGGCGCGACCAGGGTGGTGGCTACGCACGCAGCGTGGGCGTGTGGAGCAACGACGTCATGGACCATGCCGCACTCACCCGCCCCGACCTGCTGGCCGGGCGCAGCCCCCGTGAGCTGGCAATGGTTCATCTGGGGCGAGTCCTCACCGGCGATCACGACGCACTGCACGACGGGCCGCCGGTGCAGGCGGTGGTGATGATCAGCGTCAACGCGATGGTCTCGGTGCCCAACACCGAACTCGTCCGGCAGGGCCTCTTGCGCGACGACCTGTTCACCGTGGTGCACGACCAGTTCCTCACCGACACCGCGCGCTACGCCGACATCGTGCTGCCCGCCACCACGCAGATCGAAGCCACCGATGTCGTCACCAGTTGGGGCCACCTGTACCTCGGCTGGAACGAGGCCGCCATCGCTCCCGCCGGCGAGGCCGTCAGCAACAGCGAGCTGCACCGCCGCCTGGCCGGCGCGATGGGCTTCACCGAGCCCGCCCTGTTCGACGACGACCTCACCGTGCTGCGCGCCACCCTGCCCTCGATCGACCTCGATCGACTGCGGGCCGACGGGTTCACGAAGGTGCCGTACCCGGCCGACGGACGCCCCTTCGCCGAGGGCGGCTTCCCCACTCGGTCGGGAAGGGTCGAGCTGCGTTGCGACGCGCTGGCTGCGCTGGGCCAGCCGGCGCTCCCGACCTACGCGGCGCCTGGCGAGGCAGCGTTCGCGCCGCGCTTCCCGTTCTCGTTGATGACGCCCAAGGTGCACACCCGCTTCCTCAACAGCAGCTATTCGCACCTGCCCAAGCACGGCCCGCTCGAGGGCGGCCCGTACGTCGAGGTGCACGCCGACGACGCAGATGCACTTGGCCTCACCGACGGTGCCAGCGCCCGCGTGTGGAACGACCGCGGCGCCGTCACCGCGACGGTGCGCATCGGAGACCGCGTCCGACCCGGCGTGGTCGCGATCCCTTGGGGCTGGTGGGCGGGGCAGCACGCCGGCGGGTCGACGCAGGGCCCGGTCGCCAACTCGCTCACCAACGACACCCTCACCGACTGGGGTGGTGGCGTCGCCTTCTGGGACACCCGAGTCGCCCTCGCCCCTGCTCCCACCCCCGCCTGACCGCAACCCGGCTGTACGTGAAGGCTGTCGGCCGACTCCCTGGGCGGCCGGGTTCCGAGCCTCGACACAAACCCGACCAGCGAGCCGTCGACGACTCGGTCGGCTCGTCAACGGGCCCGGCCGGGCCGGGATACCCGTCACGCCATCGCCGCAGGTGAGGGGTAGCCTCTCCCGCATGGCAGGGGAGCTGATCTACGCATTCCGCATCATGCGGTTGCCGCTGCTCGACGCAGGCGGCGCGGCCATCGGCAGGCTCGACGACATCGTCATCATTCCCGGCGCTCGCGGTGGCAACCCACGGGTGCTCGGCTTCGTGGCCACCAGCCAACGACGGCGCATCTTCGTCAACGCCGGCCGCATCGCCACACTCGACAGCGACGGTGCCCGCCTGCGCAGCTGGGACGTCGACCTCAACCCGTTCAAGCCACGCCCCGGCGAGCTGCTCGTTGGCCGCGACATCATCGACAAGAAGGTGGGCGACGAATCGGTCAGCGACGTCGCCCTGCGTCAGGCCACCGACGGCAAGCAGACGTGGTGGGAGCCCGCCAAGGTGCGCCTCGCGCGGCGCAGTGCGCTGCGGCGTCGCCCCAGCTACCGCCTCCTCGATGTGGCCGACGTACCCACGTTGTTCCACATCGTGGCCGGCGCCGAGATGGCCGCCGAAGCAGCTCGCCTGCGCGACATGCACCCCAGCGACGTGGCCGGTGTGGTGCGTGCGTTGCCACTCACCCAACGCAAGCAGCTGGCCGAGGCGATGGACGACGAACGCTTGGCCGACCTGCTGGAGGAGCTGCCCGAAGCCGAGCAGCTGCGCATCATCGAAGGTCTCGACATCGAGCGCATGGTCAGCGTGCTGGAGGAGATGGAGTACGACGACCTGGCCGACCTGCTGGCCGAGATGCCCGGCGAGCAGCGCACGCGAGTGCTCGATGCCATGGACGAGGAAGACGCCGACGTCATGCGCCGGCTGCTGTCGTACGAGGAAGGCACCGCCGGCGCGTTGATGACCCCCGACATCATCATCCTGGGGGCCAACGCCACCGTCGCCGAGGCGCTTGCCGAGATCCGCGACCCGGAGTGGTTGGTCAGCATCGCCGCGCAGGTGTTCGTGGTGCAGCCACCGTACAAGCCGCCCACCGGTACCTACCTGGGCGTGGTGCACTTCCAGCGACTGCTGCGCGAACCACCCTCGATGGAGCTCGGCCGCTGTGTCGAGCAGGAACCCACCATCACACCCGACATCTTCGAACGCGAAGTGGCCGAGCGCCTGGCCAGCTACAACCTGTTGTCGCTGGGCGTGTGTGACGAAGCCGGGCGCCTGCTCGGCGCCATCACGGTCGACGACGTGCTCGACCGCACACTGCCCACCGGCTGGCGGCAACGCAGGCGGGTGAGCACAGGGTCGGTGTCGCGATGAAGCGCCGCGACGATCTCACCACCCCACGCCAGGGTCGCCGCCTCGGTGTGCACTACGACCCCGACGCCTTCGGCCAGTTCAGCGAAAGCATCGCGCGCACCATCGGCACCGCCCGGTTCCTCGTGTGGCAATCCGCATTCATCGCACTCTGGATCCTGGGCAACAACATCCGTCAGTTCGACGGCGAGCAACTGCAGTTGCTGACGCTGCTGCTGTCGCTGCAGGCCGCCTACGCCGCGCCACTCATCCTGCTCGCGCAGAACCGACAGGAGACGCGCGACCGGATGACCACCGACAACGACCGCAAGACCGCAGAGCGCACCCAGGCAGACACCGAGTTCCTCGCTCGCGAGATCGTCAGCGTGCGGCTCGCGCTCGCCGACGTGCCCAACAGCAGTGACCTGGAGGACCAGCTCGACCGACTCACCACCGCCATCGAGCGCATGACCGCGCGCCTCGACGAGCTGGAAGTGCAGAGCCAGAAGGAGCCCTGAACCTCGTCGGTGCGCGTGATCGGCTCAGCCGACGACGTGCTGCACGAGTTGCACGGTGGCCTTGGCGAACGCGTCGGGTGAGGTCCACGACGCGAGATGGTCGTCGGGGACCTCCACCACGAAGGCATTCAACGCGTCGGCCAGGGCACGCTGCTTGCGCGGCTTCACCAACCGGTCGCGAGTGGTGACCATGCTCGCCGCCGGCTTGCCCAGCGCAGAGGCGAACACGCGGGCGTCGTAGCGGCTCAACGACTGGCCCGCATGCACCAGGCTGAACGTGTCGTTGCGACTGAGCTCGCACGCCAGCCACGGCACGTACTGCTCGAGTGGGTGGTTGGGGCCCAGCAAGCGGCGAATGCCCCAGCGCATCCAGCGCGGGAACATGCTCGAACGCAGCACCGGGCCCATGACGTGCACCGTCTTCCACTCGAGGCGCTCGTACCACTTCGCCCGCCACTCGAGTGCAGTGGCCTGCACCACCAGCGCGCGCACGAGTTGGGGATGCCGTTGGGTGAGCAGCAAGCTGATCGGCCCACCCATCGAGTACCCGACCGTCACCACCTCGGCGAGCCCGAGCGACTGCACGAGCAGCGCCGCGTCGTCGGCAACCTCGACCAGGTCGAACTTCGCAGGGCTGCGCAAGCCACGGCCGTGGCCACGGTGATCGATGGCGACGAACGAGTAGTGCTCTGCCAAGGCCTCGTACGCCGTGAAGAACTGGAGATCCGCGCTGGCGGTCCAGCCGTGCAGCAGCAACAGGGTGGGCGCAGCCGGATTCGCGTGCCGGTGGTAGCGGTAGAAGACCTCACCGCGCCCGGGCAGCACCATCGTGTGGCCGGGCGGCAACCACGGCATCACCAGCGTTGCACCCGCGGAAATGGGTACGGACATACCCCTAAGTTACCAGCTGGTAGCTCTGGCGACGCCGGTGAACTCCTGCACTCGCACGCCGAGCGCGGTGGCATGGTGCAACAGGTCGAGCGCGTCGAGCGCGTCGTCGCCGGGCGTGTGCACGCCCGGCGTGATGCCGTCGGCGAGCAGGCGCAACACCACCGCCGAGCACACCGCGGCAGCCAGATCGCCGGTGTGGCCGGCCGCCCCGGCGATGACCGTGACGCGCTCGCCGTGCTGCGCGGCACCCCGCGCCTCCACGCGCACCGAGCCGATGCTGCCCGAAGCATGCGGCGGCGCCAGCATCGGCAACCTGGCCGTGAGCCGGTCTCGACGAGTGGCCGACACACGCGCGGCGATGCGCGAGGCCTGAGGAAACGCTCTGTGCAACAGCAGCGGGTCGCCCAAGGCGGCTCGATAGCAGTCGCGGGCGGCCACCGGGTCGGGGAACCACACCAGATCGCGGCCGCTGCCACCAGGGGGCTCGATCCACTCGCCATCGTGCCACCCCAGGGCCGTGTCGCCCAGCGCATCGTGGTGCTGGCGGGCGCAGGACGGCCCGGCGGTGCCATGGATCGCAACGTGCAGCTCATCGAGCGTGTGCAGCTGTGCGGCCAACGACCGGGCGAGCAAACCCGACAGACCTGGGGCCATGCCGGCTCCGACGATGAGCGCTGCGTCGTGCTGCACGGCCAGCGGCTGCAGCGCCAGCATGGCCATCAGGTCGTCGACGTCGTCGCCGATGGAGACCACCGGTGTACCGCGGGTGAGCAACCGTTGAGCGAGTGCTGCGTGCGGTGCGGGCTGGCACAGCACCACCACGTCGCACACGCTGAGGTCGTCGGCGTCGTCGACGACCACCACACCCTGGCGGCGCACACCCAGCCCCGGTCGAGGGTCGTACACGGCAACCGGAACCCGGCGCGCCACGAGGTGGGCGACCGCACGGCTGCCGGTGACGCCGCAACCCACCAGACCGACGATGGGGGCGGTGGCTGGGCTCATCTCGGCGGCACGCTGACCTCGCGCCAGCCACCCTCCTGCGGCGGCACCCCGCCTTTGCCCCGCAACCGCAGCACCCCGGCGATCGTGCCTGCGAACGACAGTGCCACCAGTGCCCGACGCAGCATCTTCATGGGCGGAGCGTACCAAGGGCGGTGCCATCATTGTGCCCGGCGGCAGCGCTCGCGCGGCCACCCTGAGTACCGTGCGGGAGATGGAACTCCGCATCGTGCGCCACACCACTCGGTTCGACGCGGCATGCCGCTTCTACGGCGACGTGCTCGGATGGCCGGTCACTCGCGAGTGGCCGGCCGGTGACGGCCAGGGTCGTGGCCGCATCTTCGGCTACGGCGACACGGCCCGGGTGGAGCTCATCGAACACACCCGGCAGGCCGAGGTGTCTGGCCTGTTCCTCTCGGTCGAGCACCCCGATGTGGCCACCTTGCGCGACACGTTCGCCGCCGCCGGCGTGCCCATCCTGCGTGGCCTGGCCGACCAGCCCTGGGGGCACCGCAACCTGGCGGTTCACGACCCCACCGGGCTGGAGGTGGTGTTCTTCCAGCCACTCTGAACGCAGGGTGTGTCGCGCGAGACTGCGTCGATGGAACCCCACGCGGAGCACCGACGACTGCAGGAGATGAGCCAGGGCGACGCGTGGCGCACCTGGGGGCCGTACCTGAGCGAGCGCCAGTGGGGCACCGTCCGCGAGGACTACAGCGACGACGGCGACGCGTGGGCGTACTTCACCCACGACGAGTCGCGTTCGCGCGCGTACCGCTGGGGCGAGGATGGGCTGGCCGGCGTGTGCGACAACCAGCAGCGGCTGTGCCTCGCCGTCGCCTTGTGGAACGAGCACGACCCCATCCTGAAGGAGCGGCTCTTCGGGCTCACCAACAGCGAGGGCAACCACGGCACACGAGAGCAGTCATCAAAACCGGGGCGATTCAACCAGAAGTCAGAAAGGTCACCTACAAGGACAAGCTGTACCGGCTACGACGGCCGGCTTTTGGGTGCATAAGTACCACGGCGCCCCACCCACTGCAACGGGTACCTTCGGCACCCACCCTGGTTGCCCCCGCTCCACCGAGGATCGGCCGGTCGGGTTGCATCACGGTTGCCTCACGCCGGAACGACAAATCCCCTGGCCGTTCGGTCTTTCGCCGACTTGCCAGGGGATTCACCATGTGGGGCTAACAAGAATCGAACTTGTGACCTCATCCTTATCAGGGATGCGCTCTAACCGACTGAGCTATAGCCCCAGTAGCGGTAGGCAAGGCTAGCGGGCGCGCACGAAAACCCTCAACCGGGTTCCTTCTCCTCGGGCACGACCGGCCGGCTGCGCCCGCCGCGGCGCCAGCCCAAGCCGCGATCCTCGCGGGCCACCACTTCCTCCTCCAACACACTCACCCGAATGCCACCGACCAGGTCGGTGATCAGGTTGAACAGCGTGGCCATCAGCACCGCCAGCCCGGTGAACCCGACGACGAGGAACAGCCCGGCGATCCACGAGTTGTGGAAGATCTCGCCGCCCTTGAGCTGGAAGGTCTCCCAACCGAAGCTCTCGAAGAAGCGCTCGATGTTGTCGACGGTGCCGGTGTTCTGCGCGACCTGCCACAACAGCACACCAGCGGTGAGGCAGACCCCATAGAGGAACAGGTTGAACACCAGTGCCACCTTGAACACGCTCCAGGTGTCGACGTGGCGCACCACGCGGGTGACCCGGCGCACTCGCGGCCGGCGGCGCTGCACGGTGATCGGCTTGCGCAACGGCCGCATCGGCTTCTTCGGGCGTGCCAACGAGGGCATGCCATCGGTGCCATCGGTGTCGGTGAACTCGGGCATCGCCACCGGCACCAGCACCGTCGCGCCGGCGGGCGTCGGTGGCGCGGCCAGCGCGTCGGGCTCGCCCGGCACGATCGGTGGCAACAGCAGCGGCATGCGCGCCTGCTCGGCGAGCACACCGTCGACTCCGAACGGATCGGCGAAGAGATCGAGGGGTGCCTCGGGCAGCGGCAACGCCACCAACTCCGCCGCAACGCTGCCGCCGGCAACCGCTGTGGCCGTGGGCGAATCGAGCGCAGGGCTGACCGATGCCGGCGCTGTGTCGACGACCTCGCTGGGCAACACGACCTCGCTGGGCAACACGACCTCGCTGGGCAACACGACCTCGGCGGGTGGCGCGGCAACGGCCGGCGGCGCGGCAACGGCCGGCGGCGCGGCAACGGTGGCGGCCGACGGTGCGTGGTGCGTGCGCGTGGCGGTGGCGGCGCTGGAGCGTTGGCGGGGTGTCTTGGGTACCGCGCGGTCGCCACTGCCGGTCGTCTCGGCACTCTTCCCGTTCCCCGACCCGTTTCCCGATGTCGCACCGACGCTGTGCGCACTGCCGTTGGCACCCTCCGTGCGCGGATCGCCCGGCGGCGCCGACCGCGCGTTCTTCTTCGGCCGTGCGGCGGGGCGCGGCGGCGTGCGCTTGTCGGTGGGAGGCACGCCGTTGTCCACGTGGCGAGTGTAGGCAACACGGCGTGGTCAAGGGGCGCGCGTGGCACGGGCGGTCGCCACTGCGTCATCCACGCGCACCGTCACCTGCACCACGTCCCCCACCCAGCTGAAGCCCACCACCACACCACCGTTGGCCGCGGCAAGGCGCTCGGCGGCGGCGCGGCCACCAGTGGTGCCTGCCAGTGCCGCTGCATCGGCGGCGATCTGTGCGTGCTCGCGCGTCACCACTCGGCCGCCGAACCTGGCGGTCGCCACCATCGTCACCACTGCCAGCACCACCAGCGCGAGCAGCAGCACCGTTGCCTGACCCGTCTCCGTACGTTGTCGCACGCGCATCACACCCGATCGTTCGAAACAGCTGTCGGTTGTGGCGGCTCAAGCCGCAAGGCGGCGCCGAGGCGCAAGGTACGTGGAGTTGCTCACTCCTCCGCGTCGTCGCTGGCCAGGATGGGTGCCACCGAGGCGACGAACTGGCCGTTGTCGAGGCTCATCAGGCGCACACCGGTGGCGTCGCGGCCTTGCGAGCTGATGTCGCGCACCGGCATGCGAATGGTGACGCCGCCGTCGGACACCGCGACGATCTCGTCGTCGAGGCCCACCATGAACGCAGCCACCACCTGCCCCTTCTTGCCGGTGAGGCGGATGCCGATGACACCCTGGCCGCCACGACCCTGCACGTTGAAGCGATCGAGTTGTGTGCGCTTGCCATACCCCGACTCGGTGACCATCAGGATTGCCGTGTCGTCGCGGCCGACGTCGACCGACACCAGTTCGTCGGCGGGCTTCAGCTTGATGCCACGCACGCCGGAGGCGGCGCGACCCATCGGCCGGACTTCGGTCTCGTTGAAGCGGATGGTGATGCCCTTGCGGGTGACGATGAAGATGTCGTCGCTACCGCTGGTCTCGATGACCTTCACCAGCTCGTCGTTGTCGCGCAGGTTGATGGCGATGAGGCCGTCGCGCCGGCCACTGTCGTACTCGTTGAACGCCGTCTTCTTCACCACGCCCAGTCGAGTGGCGAAGAACAGGTTGCGCTCACCGGCGAAGTCGCGAGTGTCGATGATGGCCTGGATGGTCTCGCCTGCCTGCAATGGCAGCAGGTTGACGATGGGCATGCCCTTCGCTTGACGCTCGCGCTCGGGCAGGTCCATCGCGCGGAGTCGGTAGACCTTGCCGCGGTTGCTGAAGAACAACAGGAACGCGTGCGCCGTGGTGAAGATGACGTGACGCACGATGTCGTCGCTCTTCAGCTTGGCGCCACTGACACCGCGGCCACCACGGCCTTGCGTCTTGAACGAGCCGGCCGGTACGGCCTTCACGTACTGCGCTTCGGTCATCACCACGACCAGTTCCTTGTCGTCGACGAGGTCCTCGATGCTCATCTCGCCCGAGTCGTAGGTGATGGGGCACACGCGTGGCGTGGCGAACTCTTCCTTGATGGCCAGCATCTCGGCCTTGATGACCCCGCGCAGCTTCTCGGGCGAGTCGAGGATGCTCTGCAACTCGATGATGCGCGCCTGCACATCTTCCAGCTCGGTCTGCAGGTCGATGCGGCTGAGCCGTGTGAGCTGTGACAGGCGCATCTCCAGGATGTCGGTGGCCTGGATCTCGGTGAACTCGTACGGGGCGGCCATCAGGCCGGCCTTGGCGGCCGCGGCGTCGTCACTGGCGCGGATGAGGGCGATGATGGCGTCGATGACGTTGAGCGCCTTGATGCGCCCTTCGAGGATGTGCTCGCGCTTCTTGGCCTTGGCGAGGCGGAACTCGGTACGACGAGTGATGACGTCGACCTGGTGGCGCACGTAGCCCTCCAGCGCCTGCACCAGGTTGAGCGTGCGCGGCACACCGTCGACCAGGGCCACCATGTTGACCGGGAAGCTGGTCTGCAGCGACGTGAGCTTGAACAGGTTGTTCATCACCACGTTGGCGTTGGCATCGCGCTTGAGCGTGACCACCAGGTTGGTCTTGGCTGCAGCCGAGGCATCGTTGACGTCGGCGATGCCGTCGAGCTCGCCGGCGTCGACCAGCTCCTGGATGCGGCTGGCGATGGAGTTGCAGCTGGTCTGGTAGGGCAGCTCGGTGACCAGGATCTGCATCTGGCCGCGCTTGCCTTCTTCGATGCTGGCCTTCGCCCGCATCTTGATGCTGCCGCGGCCGGTGCGATACGCATCCATGATGCCGGCGCGCCCCAAGATGGTGCCGCCGGTGGGGAAGTCGGGGCCCTTCACGAACTGCATCAGGTCGTCGGCAGTGGCCTCGGGGTGGTCGATGAGGTGGATGGTGGCATCGATGACCTCACCCAGGTTGTGCGGCGGGATGCTGGTGGCCATGCCCACCGCGATGCCCTGGCTGCCGTTGACCAAGAGGTTGGGGAACCGCGCCGGCAACACCGAGGGCTCTTCGGTGGTGTTGTCGTAGTTGGGCAGCATGTCGACGGTTTCCTCGTCGATGTCGGCCAGCATCTGCATCGCCAACGGGTGCAGCCGGCACTCGGTGTAGCGCTCGGCGGCTGCACCGAAGTCGGGGCTGCCGTAGTTGCCGTGGAAGTCGATGAGCGGGTGGCGCAAGCTGAACGGCTGGGCCATGCGCACGAGCGCGTCGTAGATGGCCGAGTTGCCGTGCGGGTGGTACTTGGCCATCGTGTCGCCGGTGACACGGGCGCTCTTCACATGGGGGCGGTTGGGTCGGAAGCCTTGCTGCTCCATGTCCCAGATGATGCGACGGTGCACCGGCTTGAGGCCGTCGCGCACGTCGGGCAGCGCACGCGACATGATGACCGACATCGCGTAGTCGAGGAAGCTGCGCTCCATCTCGTCTTGCAGTTGGATGGGCTCGATCAGATCGTGACCCACCTCGTCGTCGTCGGCGGGCGGGGTGTTGGGGGTGTCACTCATGTCAGAAGTCCAGGTTCCGTACGTCGCGGGCGTTGGTGGTGATGAACTGCTTGCGGAGATCGACGTCGTCGCCCATCAGCACGCTGGTGATCTCGTCGGCCAGCGCGGCTTCCTCGACCGTGATCTGCAGCAGCGTGCGGGTGCTCACGTCCATCGTGGTGGGCTTGAGCTCCTGCCAGTCCATCTCGCCGAGGCCCTTCAACCGGTTGAAGTCGTTCTTGTGGTTGGGGTGCGCCTCGAGGAAGCGGTTCTTGGCGTGTTCGTCCTTGAGGTAGATCTTCTCCTTGCCGACCAGCGTGGAGAACAGCGGCGGCTGCGCGATGTAGACGTAGCCGGCCTCGACCATCGTGCGCATCTGACGGAAGAAGAAGGTGAGCAGCAGCGTGCGGATGTGGCTGCCGTCGACATCGGCGTCGCACAGGATGATCACCTTGTGGTAGCGGGCCTTGGCGGCATCGAACTCGTCGCCCACGCCGCCACCGATGGCGGTGATGAGCGCCTGGATCTCGTTGTTCTTCAGCATTTTGTCGAGGCGTGACCGTTCGACGTTGAGGATCTTGCCGCGAATGGGCAGCAGTGCCTGCGTGCGGGGGTCGCGGGCGTTGAGTGCCGAGCCACCCGCCGAGTCGCCCTCGACGATGAAGATCTCGCTCTCCTCGGGGTTGCCGCTGCTGCAGTCCTTCAGCTTGTCGGGCATGCCGGCGCCGGCCAATGCGGTCTTGCGCCGGATGGCGTTGCGGGCGTTCTTCGCCGCCACTCGGGCCTGCGCGGCCGCGAGACCCTTCTTGACCAGCTTGTTGGCCTCGGTGGGGTTCTCCTCCAGCCATTCGGCCAGGCGTTCGTTGGTGGCCTTCTGCACGAAGCTGCGCATGGGGACGTTGCCCAACTTGGCCTTGGTCTGACCCTCGAACTGCGGCTCGCGCAACTTCACCGAGACGATGGCGGTGATGCCTTCGCGGATGTCCTCGCCGAGCAGGTTGTCGTCCTTTTCCTTCAGCAGGTTCTTCGTGCGCGCGTACTTGTTGACGACACTGGTGAGGGCGGTCTTGAACCCCTCCACGTGCATGCCACCCTCGATGGTGGAGATGCCGTTGGCGTACCCGTGGATGCCCTCGTAGTAACCCGTGTTCCACTGGATGGCGATGTCGAGGGTTTGGCCACCTTCGGTGTCTTCGTCCTCGTAGTGCGCGACCTTGCTGAACAGGGCTTCCTTCGACATGTTGAGGTGCTTGACGAAGTCGACGATGCCGCCCTTGTACTGGAACGTGACGTCTTGCTGCTTGCCCTCACGCTCGTCCTTGAAGACGATCTCGAGACCTCTGTTGAGGAATGCCATGGTCTGCAGGCGCTCGAGCACGGTGCGGGTGACGAACTCGGTGCCTTCGGCGACGAACACGGTGGGATCGGGCCAGAAGCTGACGGTGCTACCGCTGGTGCGACCGCGCGCCGGCGTGGGCCCGATGTCGGCGATCTTGCCCTGCGGCTTGCCGCCCTTGGCGTACTCCTGCTGGTAGCGGCGGCCGCCCTTGTCGACTTCGAGGAGCAGCCGTTCGCTGAGGGCGTTGACCACGCTGACGCCCACGCCATGGAGACCGCCGGAGACCTTGTAGCCCTCGCCACCGAACTTGCCGCCGGCGTGCAGCACCGTGAGCACCACCTCGGCGGCGCTCTTGCCCTTGTGTGGGCCCGACGGGTACGGATCGACCGGGAAACCGCGACCGTCATCGTCGACGCGGCAGCCGCCATCGGCCAACAGCGTGACGTTGATCCGCGTGGCGAAGCCCGCCATCGCCTCGTCGACCGAGTTGTCGACGACCTCCCAGATGAGGTGGTGGAGACCAGCGAGACCGGTGGACCCGATGTACATGCCGGGGCGTTTTCTGACCGGGTCGAGACCCTCCAGCACCTGGATGTCTTTGGCGCTGTAACTAGCGCTGGCTTGATTGGTGTCGGACGACACGCGCACCTCGATCGTTTCGGGGGAAAACAGGCGTTGACCTGCTGGTTTCTTGGCGACACATGAGCTGGATCCCTGCGCTCTCAGCCGTCGTCGCGAGTGGTTCACAGCCTACCCGAGGGGTGTCGCAAAGAGGTGGAGGGTGAACACTTCAAGGGAGACGGTCAGTGACCACAGCTACCAGCGCCGGAGAAAGCCCTGTGGGGGCGCCAGTCGCACGCTACGCAGGGCCGGCTGGCCCCGACTACCGACCGCTGTCGATCCACGCCGCTCCGGTGGATTCTGAGGCCACCGGCACCCACCACTGCCCGCCCCGCCCTCGATCAGCGCCCGACACGCACCTCGATGCGCTCGATCGTGGCGCCGGCGACTTCCCGCAAGCGCGTGCGCAGCGTGCCCTCCAGGAACTTCAGTTGGGTCGCCCATGCCGGGTCGTCCACCTTCACCACCAGCGTGGTGCCGTCGAGCTTGACGGGCTGCACGTGCAGCGCCAGCGCTTCGCCGACGGCTTCCTCCCAGCGACCGAACACTCCACCCATCACCGCCGCCGGGGCCGCCGCCGGGCCGGTTTCGGGGCGCAGCGCACGCACCACCTGGTGCAGGCTGTCGCCCAGCCGAATCGGTTCGTCGCGCGTCACCGGATCACTCTGCCAGCACCGCACCCGATTCGATGCGCACGATGGCGTCGGGGTGCGCTGCTGCTGGCAGCACCCCCGCCGTGGTGAGCACCACCTGGCCGGGTGGAAGGTGGGTGAGCAGCGCCGCCGAGCGCCGCGGGTCGAGCTCGCTGAGCACGTCGTCGAGCACCAGCACGGGGCTGCTGCCGGCCTTCTCGGCCACCATTCGGTGACCTGCCAACCGCAGCGCCAGCGCCAACGTTCGTTGTTCGCCCTGCGACGCGTGCGTGCGCGCCGGCAGACCGCCGATGAACAGCTCCACATCGTCACGATGCGGGCCGACGGTGCTGACGCCGCGCCGCACGTCGTCGCCGCGAGCCGCGGCCAGTGCGGTCACAAACCCCTGTGCGCGCCACGCCGGCTCGTAGCGCAGGTCGACCACGCTCGGTCGATCGGCCAGCTGCTCGTACGCCTCGGCAACCATCGGCGACAGGCGAGCGATCAGCACCGCGCGGGCGTGACCGAACTGATCGCCCACCTGCGCGAACTTCGCGTCCCACACGTCGAGTGTCACGTCGAGCTCGTCGGTGAGACGGCCGGCCGCTTGCTTGAGCAACGTGTTGCGCTGCTTCACGATGCGATCCAGCTCCAACCGCAACGCGTCGTACTTCAGGGCCAACGCCACGAGCGTGTCGTCCATGAAGCGCCGCCGTTCCTGCGGGCTGCCCTTCACCAGCGCGAGATCGTCGGGTGAGAACACCGTCACGCGCATCACACCCAACAGCTCGCGCGACCTGCCGAGCTTCTGCTTGTTCACCTGCACTCGCGTGCGGCCGTGGCGCGACAGCTCCAGCTCGACCAGTAACTCGCGTCCGTCGGGGTGCAGCACTGTTGCTCGCACGACAGCGGTCTGGGCACCAACGCGGATGAGCGCGTCGGTGGGCGCTCCGCGAAAGCTGTCGAGCGACGCGAGGTACGCGAGTGCCTCTGCGAGGTTCGTCTTGCCCTGCCCGTTGAGTCCGACGATGGCGGTGATGCCGTGATGGAACTGGAACGATGCCTCGACGTAGTTGCGGAAGTCGACGAGCTCGAGCCGAGTAACGATCATGCGCAGGCCACACTACGGGCCAGCGGTGTTAGGGCACCCGCACCGGCATCAGCAGGTACAGGTAGTCGTCGATGCCCACTCCGCGAACCACGGCCGGCTTGAGCGCATCGAGCGTGGAGAGCGTGATCGAGTCGCCGATGCACGCTTCGACACCGGCGGCGAAGTAGTCGGGATTGAACGCCACCGTCAACTCGGCGCCCACGTACTGGGCGTCGAGCTCTTCCGACGCGTTGCCGACGTCTTGCGTGATGGCGGTGAGGCGCAGCGTGTCGCCCCCCATCTGCAGCCGCACCGGGGTGGCGTCCTTCGCCAGGATCTTCACGCGCCGGATCGCCTCCAGCAGCGGCTCGCGCTCGACCGTGAGGGTGTTGGGGTGCGATCCGGGGATGAGCTGGCGATAGTTGGGGAACTCACCTTCGATGAGGCGGGTGGTGAGGCGGGTGGTGCCGACCTCGAAGGTTGCGTCGCGGTCGCCGAGGCGCATGGTGACCTCTTCGCCCCCACCCACCAGTCGCTGCAACTCGGTGAGGGCGCGCCCGGGGATGATGACCTTCTGGTCGGCGGCCAGCACCTGTTGACCGACCAGATCGCGCACGGCCAACCGGTACGAGTCGGTGGCCACCATGCGCAGGCCATCGCCTTCGGCGGTCATCATCACGCCGGTGAGGATTGGCCGTGCCTCGTCGGTGCTGGCGGCGCGCACCACCTGGCGCAGCGCGGCCCCGAACTCGGCGGCCGGCAGCGTGACCGAGGTGTTGACCGGCGATGCCAGCTTCGGGTAGTCATCGAAGCTGAGTGGCCGCACCGTGAAGTTGGACCGACCGTTGCTGATCGTGACGTCGTCGCCCTCGACAACCACATCGACCTTGCCCTGGCCCAGCGAACGAACGATGTCGGCAGCGAGTCGCGCCGGCAGCACCACCCCACCGTCGCTCTCGCCACCCACCTCGACCGACAACTGGATCGTGAGATCGAGGTCGGTGCCCGTGACCGACAGTTGGTTGCCAATGAGCTCGAGCCGGAGCCCGGAGAGCACGGGCAGGGCGCCGGTACGACCGGTGGCTGCACGACCGGCGGTGGCCAGCGCCTCGGCCAGCGCTTCACGTTCACAACGGAACTTCACAGCGTTCCCTTTCGCGTCATGGGGTGATGTACAAAGGTAATAGAGGTAATAAGGGCTGTGGATTGTGCACAACCCCTTGTTTGCCCAGCGTAGGTGGCGAAAGTCTGTGCACACGGGTTTCCCCACGCGTGCACAGGTGAAAGATCACCCTCGTGTAGTTCGGGGGACAACTTGCTGTTGTCCCCCGCCGGGTGCACCGTACCCCACAGGTCATGCACAGCCCGGCGCGTGCCGGCAGCGAGGGTGGCGGGCCCGCTCATGCCTTCTTCAGTCGCTGCACGAGGTCGGTCACCTGGTCGTAGATCTGCTTGCGTTCCTTCATCAGCCGCTGGATCTTGTCGACGGCATGGATGACCGTGGTGTGATCGCGGCCGCCGAAGAGGCGAGCAATGGCCGGGTAGCTCAGATCGGTGAGGTCGCGGAACACGTACATGGCGGTCTGGCGAGCCGTGACCAGTGGTCGCTGCCGGCTCTTGCCGCGCAGCGACTCGACGCTGTAGCCGAGGATGACGGCGATCTCGTTGAGCAGTTCCTCGTCGGTGCGCGGTTTCACGTAGGAGCCGGTGAGGAGGTCGCCCAACAAGCCCTCGGCCATGTGAGTGCTGATCGGCACGTGGTTGAGGCTGGCGTACGCGGTGACTCTGATGAGCGCGCCCTCCAACTCGCGGATGTTGGTGGTGATGCGTGACGCGATGAACTCGAGCGTGTCGGCAGGCACCGGGCTGTGGTCGCGCTCGGCCTTGTTGCGCAAGATGGCGAGACGAGTCTCCAGATCTGGTGGCTGGATGTCGGTGATGAGCCCCCACTTGAATCGGCCGCGCAGGCGCTCCTCGAGCGTGGGGATGGCATCGGGCATGCGGTCGCTGGAGATGACGATCTGCTTGTTGGCGCCGTGGAGCGAGTTGAACGTGTGGAAGAACTCTTCCTGCAGGCCCTCTTTGCCCTCCATGAACTGGATGTCGTCGATGAGCAGCACGTCGATGTCGCGGTAGCGACGCTTGAAGTTGGCGGTGGTGTTGGTACGGATGGCGTCGACGTACTCGTTGAGGAAGGTCTCTGTGCTCACGTAGCGCACCACGTCGTGCTGGTAGTGGTTGTGCACGTAGTGGCCGATGGCGTGCAACAGGTGAGTCTTGCCCAGGCCGGCGGAGCCGTAGATGAACAACGGGTTGTAGCTGCGCCCGGGTGTCTCGGCGACCCGCAACGCCGCGGCCAGTGCGAACTGGTTGCTGGCGCCCTTCACGAACGTCTCGAACGTGTACCGGGGGTTCATGCCGCCGGTGTCGGCCATGTTGCTGCTGCTGGAGCCCGTCGGCGCCTCGCTGTGTGCGCCGGTGTGGCCCTGGCCGGTGTGGCCGGCGGGGTCTCTGCCGCTGCTTTCTGGCGCCCACTCGGGTTGTGGCTCGTTGTCGGCCAGCTGCACTTCGATGACGAACTGCAGGTTGCTGGCACCGATCTCTTCGAGAGCATCCCTCACCAGCGGCAGGTAGCGCGACAGAATGCGGTCGCGAGCGTGCGCATTGGGTGCACTGACTCGCAGCATCGACGAATCGCTCGCAAGGGCGACCACGTCCTGGAACGTGGAGAACCACACCGCCTCCGACACCTGGGCCCGAAGAAGTTGCGCAACGGCTGTCCACAGCTGTTCGTGGTCGCTCACCAGCGCCTCCTCTCAATCGGTCAAGTACTGTCCACATGCTTGTCCACATCGTGTGGACAAGTCACAGATCAGAGGGGGCACGCTAGCAGGCGCGCGCCCGACCGCAAGACGCCGCTGTTCGGTCGGCATCGCTCTCCGTCGTGCTGCCGGTTCGCGGTGGGCTTCCTGGCCGCTCGGTTGCCACTCAGGCGCGCGCGCCTCTAGCCTTGGCGACTGGCCTTTGGCGTCGCTGGTAGCAGCGGCGCGCCATGGCAACTTGTCGTCTTTGCTGAACCGCCACCACAAAGTGGCTCGAGGAGGGCTGCGTGAAGCGCACCTACCAACCGAACAATCGTCGCCGTGCCAAGAAGCACGGCTTCCGCCACCGCATGAGCACCCGAGCCGGCAGGGCAGTGTTGAAGTCCCGTCGCGCCAAGGGTCGCCACCGTCTTTCGGCTTGATCTGGCGCATCCGAGAGCGCAGCGCGTTTACGCGCATTGCCTCGCAAGGGCGGCGCGCTCGGGCCGGAGTGCTGTGGTGCACCTACGTCCTCGATCCTCCAGGCACCGTCACACCCCCGCGTGTGGCGTACGCCCTGGGTCGCGCGCTCGGGCCCGCCGTCGTACGCAACCGTGTTCGCCGGCGGCTGCGGGCCATGTTGCGGCAGGAGTCGTCCGCGCGCGGGCTGCCGCCGGGCTCGTACCTGTTCGGCGCGCAGCCGGCCGCAGGCATGCGATCGTTCGTCGAACTGCAGTTCGATCTGCAGCAGCTGCTCGCTCGCATTCGCGCCTGATCCGCCTGGTCATGGCCTATCAGCGGGCGATGGAAGGCCGGCCGTCACCGTGCCGCTTCACACCTTCGTGCAGCAGCTACGCGGTCGAGTCGCTGCAGGTGCACGGTTCGTTCCGGGGCTCGTGGCTCACCCTGCGCCGGTTGCTGCGTTGCCGCCCGTTCGGGCCGTCGGGCTGGGATCCCGTGCCGCTGCGCGAGCCTGATCCCCACGCCACTGCTGCATCTCACACGACTTCACACACGACGCCACACACGACGTCTCGTCAGGACAAGGGTCTCTTCGCATGATCGCCATCCAGTTCTTCGAACAGCCAGCCAGGCTCCTGGCCTGGTTCTACAGCTTCACCCACAACTACATCATCGCCATCTCGATGATCGCGTTCGTGGTGATGCTGGTCACCGCTCCGCTGGTGCTGAAGAGCACCAAGGGGATGCTGGAGATGCAGAAGCTGCAGCCGCAGATGAAGAAGCTGCAGAACCAGTACCGCGGCGACCGTCAGAAGCTCAACGAAGAGATGATGAAGCTCTACCAGGAGCACAAGGTCAACCCGCTGGCGTCGTGCTTGCCGCTGGTGTTGCAGATGCCGGTGTTCATCATCATGTTCCGGGTGTTGCACGGCCTCACCACGACGGTGACCTGCAGCCCCGACAGCGAGGGCAAGATCGCTGCCGTGTGCGGCACGTACACCGACGGCCGCAAGATGTTCAGCCCGCAGTACCTGGATCACTCCACGGCGTTGTACAAGTCGCTCGCCGGCCAGAACGAAATGTTGGCGTGGGGACTCGACCTGTCCCGCCGGCCCTACCAGGTGATCTCCGAATCCTTCGGGGAGGGCGTGGTCTACGCCTTGCTGGTGGTGGCCCTGGGCGTGCTCTACTACGTGCAGCAGCGGATGGTGGCGTCTCGTGCCGCAGTGTCGCCGTCGGTGTCGCCGATGCAGCAGAAGCTGATGCAGTACCTGCCGGTCGTGTTCGCCGTGTTCCTGGTGTTCTACCTCACCGGCCTGGTCATCTACTACATGGCCCAAGCCGTGTTCCGCATCGGCCTCAACTTCTACATCACGCACCGCTTCTACAAGGGCGAAGAGTCCCTGGGCCGTGTTGCGCAACGCGCCGGCGACGAGGCGCGCGAGATCGCCAAGAAGGACGGTGGCGGCGGTGGGATGTTCGCCCAGGCCAAGCGTGAAATGACCGCCGCGAAGGACTCGAAGCCGGCACCGAGCAGCACCGTCAGCAAGCGCGTCACGCCACCCAAGAACAAGCCGACCCCCGCCACGGGGCGTTCAGCGGCTCGTCCAGCATCCACCGGGAAGGCTGCGCGGCCCGACGGCTCCAGCCGCTCCCCCAAGAAGAAGTAGCAGGTCAGACAGCATGGAATGGGTAGAGACGATCGGCAAGACGATCGAAGAGGCCAAAGAACGAGCCCTCGATCAGTTGGGCGTGCACGAAGAGGATGCCGACTTCGAAGTGCTCGAGGAACCCAAGCAGGGCCTCTTCGGGCGAGTACGTGGCGAAGCCCGCGTGCGTGCTCGTGTGCGGCCCACGCAGGCACGGCAGAAGGTTGATCGGCGCGACCGCAAGCGCAGCGAGAAGGCTGACAAGGCTGACACCACTGCCACGACCGACCAGTCCCCCGCACCTCGCCAGCGTGCCCCACGCGCACCGCGGGCACCGAAAGCAGCGGCCGCCGCTGAGGATTCGGCCGCGTTGTCGAACACCAAGCCGTCCGATGCCAAGCCCGCCGCTGCCAAGGCGTCGAACGCCTCGCGCTCGAAGGCCAGGCCGGCCAGCGGCACGACAGCCAGCGGCACGACAGCCAACGACGACAGGGTCACGACCGACAACGAACGCAAGGAGCAACTCGTGGATGCACGCCAGGTGGGCGAAGAAGCGGTTCGGTTCATGACCGAGCTGGTGTCGGCCTTCGGGCTGTCCGGTACTGCCGAGCTGTTGGAAGACGGCGACGACCTCGAGGTGCGAGTGCATGGCCAGGAGCTCGGCCTGTTGGTGGGTCCCCGCGGCACCACGCTGCAGGCAGTGCAGGATCTGGCGCGGGTTGCCGCGCAGCGCCGGCTCGGTGATCATGACACTCGTCTTCGTGTCGATGTCGGTGGCTATCGCGAGCGCCGGCGGGTTGCCCTGGGAGCGTTCGCCAACCAGATGGCCGACGAAGTGAAGAGCTCCGGTGTTGCTCGCGTGCTGGAGCCGATGTCATCGGCGGATCGCAAGATCATCCACGACACGCTGTCGGGTGCCGCCGGGATTGCAACGCGCTCGGAAGGTGATGACCCGTATCGCCGGGTCATCATCGCCCCGGCGAATGACTGACGACACCGCACTGGTCACTGCGCTGCGCACCATGCAGGTGCGCGGCGCAATCGGTGAGTCGTCGCTGGAGCTGGCCATCGCGCATGCAGACCAGTTCGTCGCCTCCGTGCCGGGCACGGCGACCACGCTCGTGGATCTCGGCTCCGGTGGAGGGTTGCCGGGGCTGGTGATCGCGGTGCGGCGTGACGACCTGCGGGTGACGTTGGTCGAGCGCCGGCACTCGCGTGCCGACCTGCTGTCGCGTGCCGTGCGCGCGTTGGCGTTGAGCGACCGGGTGACGGTGGTGGCCGACGACGTCAAGACGCTGGCTGCCCGTGCTCCGCACCAGTTCGATGCCGTGACCGCCCGCAGTTTCGCCGCACCCGCGATCACCGCCCGTTGGGCCGGCGCGTTGCTGCGCACCGGCGGTGTGCTGG
>ERZ1026800.520-NODE-520-length-32306-cov-4.421269_pt1 | contig 32306 bp, 34 predicted proteins | sample MGYA00520873_ERZ1026800 | MGnify/ENA primary metagenome ERZ1026800 (study PRJEB33270, sample SAMEA104284475) | anaerobic digester metagenome | biome: Anaerobic digester microbiome; feature: mesophilic sludge digester; material: Anaerobic digester biomass | place...
TTCGCGTTTGGTTCGCGGACTCATCGTCACGGCTCCCAGAGAAGGTCTCTCTCCCGGTAACATGAATTATGAGTCAACGACCACTATGCATCGTCACCTCCGGTAACATTTATTGTGAGGCAATTCGGTCGCGGGCGGACCGGTGCGGCGCACGGTGAACGCGGCGTCTCCGGGCAGGCAGAGAGGCGGCACGGCCGGGAAAGACGGGAGGGCGCACGGGCCACCGCCATCGGGCTGCGCAGGTCCGCAGCCCGGGACGGCGTCATTTGAATTGGCCCGTCTCGTCGAAGGGAAGGCGGAAGGAAGGGGCTCCCGTATGAACCGAGCCCTTGAGGCGGTAGGTGAACCCCGAGGCGTAGCTGCCCTTCCTCGCTTCCGAGAGCTGCCGCAGGATGTCGGTGAGTCCCGTGTAGGCCTCCACCTGGACGAGCTTCGTGCTCAGGCGTTCGACCTTCACGCCCTGGTTGGAAACCCCGCGGGCAAAGGGCTGCCCGTTGATCTCAAGTTCGAAGGACAGGCCGTTGACCTCCAGGTCCGCGTCCGTGGGGTTCTGGATGCGGAGCTCCATGAGAAACGTCTGCTCCAGGAGCCGCATCTCCTTCGGCGTGAGGTTGACGATGTCGATGCGCGGCTTCTCCCCCATCCAGAACAGCGAGGCACAGCCGGAAACCAGGACCGCCAGAATCGTCAGACAGGCCGCAACGGCGCTTCGTTTCATCTGTTCCGCCTCCTTATCATCGTTTGCTTGCCGGACAGGATACCAGAACTCCATCCCGGATGGAACCGCGGCCCTGCGTCGGCTCCCGTCAATGCTTATGGGCGGCCGCGACGGCGCTCCGCTCCGCCTCGTCCAGCAGGCACCCCCCGATGCACCGCTCGCTGCAGGAGCCGTCGCAGGGCTCGACGTGGATCGTGACGCTCGCGCCGGGAAAATGCCCGTGGATCTCCCGGGTGAGACCCTGCGTGATGCGGTGGGAGGCTTCGACGGTCATCGAAGGATCCACCTTGACGTGGAACTCGACGAAGCGGAAAGGCCCCGACTTGCGGGTCCGCAGCTGGTGGAACCCCTTCACGACGGGTCTGCGCCTGACGATCAGGGCCTCGATCCATGCGATTTCGTCTCCCGGCAGCTGCACGTCCAGCAGGTCCCGTACCGACTGCCTCGTGAGATCCCAGGCGGCCTTGACGATCAGCACGGCCACGCCGAGGGCCGCCGCGGGGTCCACCCAGTTCAGATCCACCCCGGGAGCTACGTGCGACGCGGCCCAGATGGCTCCCAGGCCCGTCATGACGCCGGCAGAGGTATACACGTCGGTCCGCAGGTGCCACCCGTCGGCGATCAGGGCCACCGAGTCCGTCTCCCTGCCCACCCGAAAGAGCCTGCGCGACACGAGGGTGTTAACCGCGGCCGACAGGAGCATGACGGCCGCCCCCCAGGAGGCCAGCTCGACAGGCTCGGGCCGGACGATTTTGCCGACGGCCTCGTAGACGATCCACCCTGCGGCCAGGAAAATCAGGAGGGCTTCAACGGCGCCCGAGACGTTCTCGATCTTGCCGTGCCCGAAAGGGTGCTCGCGGTCGGCGGGAACGCCCGAGGTACGGACCGAGTACCAGGCGATGCCTGAGGCAACAAGATCGACCCCGGAGTGGATCGCTTCGGACAGGACGGAAACGGCGCCGATGGCAAGGCCCACGGCGAGTTTCAAGGCAACGAGCGTCGCGTTGGATACGACAGACAGGAGCGCGACCCGTTTCTTCCGCTGTTCCCTGTCCATGGGGCTCCACCGTCCTTTGTCCGGCGGATCCGATCATACACGACAGGACCGCCCGTGGAAAGCGTTTTCGGCGCGGTTGCCCCTTGCTTTTTGGGGGCCTCTCCCGTATGGTTCCGTGAGGCTTTCATCCCCCGGACTGCAGCCGGACCATGGACAACGACAAGAAGATCATCCTCTTCCCCGCGGCATCCCACTTCCTGTTCCACTTCTACGAGATCGCCTTCCCCGCGCTCGCGATCCCGCTGACCCTCTCGCTGGGAATGGATCTCAAGGACGTTCTCGCCCTGGGATTCCCGATGTATCTCCTGTTCGGCCTGTGCGCCCTGCCCTGGGGATTCTTCGCCGATCACTTCGGCAACCGGCTGGCCCTCACGATCGGGTTTTTCGGCGCCGCCGCCGGCTCCTTCCTCACCGCCCTGTCGACGACGCCCTCGGGCATCCTGTGGTCGCTTGCGCTGATCGGGGCCTTCTCCTGCATCTGCCACCCGGCAGGAATGGGCCTCATCTCCCACGGGGCGAAGAACCGGGGGGCCGCGCTGGGGGTCTTCAGCGTGGCCGGGACCGTGGGCCTGATCGTGGGCCCCTTTCTCGCAGGTCTCATGAACTGGCTGGCGGGCTGGACGGTGGCCTACGCCGTCATGGGGGTCGTGAGCCTGTTGTGGGGCTTGGCGCTTCTCTTCGTCCGCATCGACGAGACCCCCGTGACGCATGAAAACACCGGCGAAGGCGTTGAACAGGGCAGCGGTTTCCCGCTCGGAACGGTGATCCTCTTCTTCTGGATCGTCACCCTGGGGGGGCTCGTCTACCGGATCAACATCGTCGCCCTTCCCGCTTTCCTCGAATACAAGGCGGGGTTCCTCGCCTCAGCCCTGCACGACCTGCTGAAGATCCCCGCCGCGGCGGCCACGGCGACCATGGCCGCCGCCTCGCTCACGTCGCTGATCTACGCCGCGGGGATCTTCGGCCAGCTCTGGGGGGGACGGATCGCCGACCGCCACGAGCTCAGGCGTCTCTACATCCTCTTCAACGCCACCATCCTGCCCCTGGCGCTCCTCATGGCGTTCCTGACGGAACAGTACCTGGTCGCCGCGGCAGCGGCCTACGTCTTCTTCGCCCTGGGGATCCAGCCCGTCGAGAACAGCCTCGTCGCCGCCTTCACGCCGCCCCGCTGGCGCAGCACGGGGTACGGCCTGGCCGCGATTCTGGTCTTCGGGGTCGGTGCGCTGGCGGTTTACCTCGTCGGGTGGGTCTCGGCGCGCTGGTCACTGGGGACCGTGTACCTCTTCTCAAGCGCCCTGCTGGCGCTCATCGTCGTGAACATCGCCTGCCTGTTCGCCGTCACGCGCGGTCGTGACCTGTACAACCGTCGGTGACAACGGCCCCGGGAACGCGGGCTGCGGGGGACTCAGGGCTGCTCGGCGGAAAGCTTCACAGGCCTGCCGCCAATCTCGAGGGTGGTCTTCGAATAGGTGTACTTCCGGATGACCCTGCCGCCACGGAAGTGCATCACGTCGACGCCGCGGCGCCGCTCGGGCTGCCCCTCGCGGCCTTTCTCGACGGACGGCCAGTCGAGGCGCCAGCGGAAGAGGACCTTCCCGGCCTTCTCGTCGACGAAGAGGTCCTCCGTGGTGAACCGGAACCCGCCGTGATTCGCAAACCAGGGGGCCCAGGCCCTGCGGAGGGCCTCCTTGCCGCGGATCCGGCCGCCGGTCCAGTTCTCGAATTCCACCTCGTCGTCCAGCAGCTCCATGACGCGGTCGAGGTCATGGTCGTTCCAGGCGTCGTTCCAGCGGGACAGCAGCGCTATCGTTTCTTCACGGTCGAGCATGGGCCGGCCAGTCCTGCCAGGGCAGGGTGCAGGGGACAGGGCTCAAGGCGATCCGTTTCCTTGCCCTGAGCCCTCCTCACTTCAATATGATTTTCGGGTCCGCAAGGCTGCCCTCCGGAACGATGATGCGCGACTGTTCCTGGCGCTGGGCATCCTTGATCTCCTCGGCGAGCTTCGCCAGGAACTGCTCCATCACGTCGGGAAACTTCTCGGCCGCCTCCTGGAGATTCTTGGCGTCGATGGGGAACTGCACCGGCAGAGGCCCCTGGGGCGACATGATGTTCGTCTGCCCCACGAAGAGGAACTTGCGGGTCTTGTCGATTTCCCCATTGGGTTTTACGGGTGTGAGCTGGCGGAGGGCCGCCGTTCGCATGTCCGTGTACATCTCTTCCCTGTACAGGTTCTGCAGGTTGACCTTGACTTTCCTCTGTGCCGTATCATCCATGTCCATCCCGTCTCCTCTCGTGGCTGCCCGCGGCGCGGGCGCGTTGCCGCTCCCTTAGCACATTCCCTGCTTCAAGACAATCGCCGGCTTCCGGTCGAAGGACAGGGACAGATCCCTCTCCGATATCCGTGCAGGCGGGGCTGTCAATGGTCGAGGGCCCTCCGCCGGGAAAAAGATCGCTTGACAACCTCCCGCGAGAGAGTGTTTACTGGCGTCAGCACCGCATCGATTGCGAACCTCTCTTCCTCGTCGTCCGGATACTCGCCGTCCCCGCTTTCTCGATTCACCGGTTCGGCCCTGCGCTCCCGTTTCCCGTGGAAAGGCCGCTGCCCGTCTCATACCGGCCGCCGACCCTGATTCAATCGTCCTCTCCGAGGCGACAGCAGAACCGATTCGGGAAGGAACCCCCGCCCGGGAGGGTTCCCGTTCCCGCCGCCTCTTCCTCACCGCAACATCCCCCGAGGGTGCGCGCGGCCCGAGGGGATGGTTCCATAGCAGGGGGACCTCCTCCAAGGGGTTTCGAGGGGGCCCCCCTCATTCATTCCGAACGAGGCACCCTCGGTCAACAGAAGGCAAGAGGGTATGAGGGTGAGAAGGCTGGAAAACAGGAGACAGACAACGGCCGCAGCTTATCCTACGTTCTTACCCTCTCACCTTCTTGCCTTCTCCGGTTCACAGCCCCAGCCGGCCGCTGATCTCGCCCATCGCCTTCAGGGACAACTCGACGAACTCCTCCAGCGGGATACCGATTTTTTCGCACTCGCGGATGTTCTCGCGCCTCACCGAGGCGGCAAAGGCCCTCTCCTTCATGCGCTTGATGACCGACTTCGCCTTCACGGAGGCGATTTTTTTGTCGGGGCAGACCATGGCCGTTGCGGTGATGAGGCCCGTGATGGTCTCGCCCGCGGCAAGCCCGTGCTGGAACTCGGTGCTCCGCGGCGCTCCGGCTGCCTTCTCGTTGTGCATCCTGATGGCGTCGATGATGTCGGCCTCCAGGCCCTTCTCCTTCAGGATGCGCTCCGCCTCCAGGCCGTGGACGTCGAGATCGGCGTTGCACAGCTCCACGTCCAGATCGTGGAGCAGGCCCGCCAGGCCCCACTTTTCCTCGTCCCGGCCGAGTCTGCGCGCCAGGGCCCGCATCACGGCCTCCGAGGCCAGGCTGTGACCGATCATCCTTTCGCTCCGGACGTGTTGCCCGAGCAGTTCCAGCGCTTCCTGCCTGGTCATGGTTCTGCCTCCCCGGGTGACGTACCGGGGGAAGAATCACACAAAACGCGGCGCCGATCAACCCCGGAGGTTCCCTGGTTGCCGGTCCCCTGCCTGCGCCCCGGGGACGATCGCCCGAAGATCCACGGCGGTACCTGCCCGCCGGGCGCCTGCCGCGTATTGACAGGCGCCGCCGTTGCCCCTAGAATGTCGACGGCTTAGCGATCAGCGCTTTCGAGCTTTTTTGAGGGGCCTGCGGGCCCAGCGGGATCTGCCTGGAGCTCAACGGTCGCACATCGGCGACGGAAGGAGGGATCGGTCATGGCGCTGGACCTGTCGGCCATCGGACGCCCCATCGGCCCCATCGTGCGCGAATACGGGTGGAAGGACGTCATCCTCTACGCCCTGTCGGTGGGCGCGGGGTTCGACGAGCCGCTCTACACCTGGGAGAAGGACCTCAAGGTCATCCCCACCTTCTCCGTGGCGACGATCTTCGACTTTTTCTGGGCCGTCGCGAAACACTCGAACCTCAACCCGCGCGGGGCCCTGCACGGCGAGCAGGAGGTCGTTTTTCACAGCGCCATCCCCGTCTCGGGAACCCTGACCACGAACGGGACCATCACGAACATGTTCGACAAGGGGAAAAAGGGCGCAATCATCCGCGGCGAGAGCACCACCGTCCACTCCAGCGGGACGCGGCTCTACACCAGCGTCATGAGCATCTTCAGCCGGCTCGACGGGGGATTCGGCGGGCAGGAGGGAATGTCCCGGGCCGTCGAGTTCCCCGGACGCGAGCCCGACGGCGCGATCGACGCACGGCCCTCTCCCGATCAGCCCCTGCTGTACCGCCTCACGGGGGATTTCTTCGCGCTGCACGTGGACCCCGCGTTCGCCCGGGCCGCGGGCTTCGAAAAACCCATCATGCACGGCCTGTGCACCTTCGGGTTTGCCTGCAGGGCTCTCCTGCAGTGCCTCATCCCGGGCGAGCCCGAGCGGACCAAGCGCATCGCCTGCCGGTTCACGAGCCCGCTCTACCCCGGCGAGCCCATCCGGACGCTCATCTGGAAAACGGCGGACGGCAACGCCCTCTGGAGGGTGATCCACGCCGCCACGGGCCGGAGCGTCATCGACGGCGGAGAGTTCGAGTACGGCACCCGCTGATCGCCGCATCCCCTACCGGGGCACGCCGGGGCCATCGGATGCCGGGAAAAGAAGGGGGCGAGACCGCAAGGAACCGGGGCCGGGTCGTCTCGCGGGCCCGCCGTGCAACCAATGTCCGAACATCTAATACCCGCGTCGTATTTTTCATGCCCGCCTCATTGCCCCCTTTACTTTCCGGGGTTCCGGGTTTATTTTTCACGAACCTCCTTCCACCCCGCGGGCTGCGGTCCCGTTGCCGCCCGGCCGTTCAGGTGCCGGCGGGCCGAATGCTGCAGCCGCAGGGCAACAAGAAACGCGGGACGCGTTCAAAAGGAAGGAGGGATTTCCATGATCTGCAGATTCAGCGGAAAGAGGGGCACGAGGGGGTTCACGCTAATCGAGCTGATGATCACCGTGGGCATCATCGCCATCCTGGCGTCCATCGCCGTGCCGCAATTCATCCAATACCGGCAGCGCGGCTTCCGGACCGAACTCACCTCGGATCTGAAAAACGCCTACACGGCTGCACAGGCCTATTTCGCCGACTACCCGGGGGCAACGATCGACGGCATCGCCAAGCTCACCGCAGCGGGCTGGCTCGCCTCGCCCCGCGTGAGGTGGAGCTCCGGCGACCTTCGAATCGATTCCGGGGCGGTCTCGCTCATGCACAGCCAGCTCCCGGCCTCCAGGAATACGGGCTCCGTCAGCAGCACGGGCGCGATCAGCCTTCCCGGGTCCTGAGCCGGCGTTCTGACCGTCCCGGCCCGGCGCGTCAGGTCCAGCCCTTTCGCCACATGTCCTCGTCGTCGTAGACCTTCTCGTCGGCGGCGTGGGTCTCGGCGGCATCGGCCTCGTAATCGCGCGGGGGCTTCCCCTTTCGCGTGAGATGCTCCCGGTACCACTCGTGGGCCGTGATCAGCGACATGACCTCGCTCGTGCCCGTCCAGATGGAGGCGAGGCGGATGTCGCGGAAGATCCGCTCGACGGGAAAGACGTTCGTGTAGCCGATTCCCCCCATGACCTGCATGGCATTGTGGACGGCCTTCTGGCAGGACTCGGTGATGAACTTCTTCGACTCCGAGACGAGCCGGCGGATGAGGTTCGCGTCCGCCCCCGCGTCGACGGCGCCGGCCGTCATCCGCGCCATGGCGCGGCAGGCATCGAGCAGCATGGCCGCCTCGGCCACCTGGAAGCTCACGCCCTGGAACTGGTTGATCACCTGCCCGAAGGCCTTGCGGCGAGTCGTGTAGGCCGTGGCGACGTCGAGGGCCGCCCGGGCCGATCCGATCGTCATGGCCGCCGTGCCCAGCCGCTCGGGGATCATCATCGTGTTGAACACGTCGTAGCCCCCGTGAAGCCTCCCCACCACGTTCTCCTTCGGGACCTTCACGTCGCGGAAGACGAGACGTCCCGTGCCTCCGCCGCGGCAGCCCATGAGGCCGTAGAGGTACTTCGTCTCCACGCCGGCTCCCCGCTCGACGAGCAGGCAGGAGATCGCGTCCCGGGGCTTCGCGCCGGGATTGGTGCGGGCGTAGACAAGAAAGAAGTCCGCCCCTTCGGCCCCCACGATGAAGCGCTTCTGGCCGTTGAGCAAAAAGTGGTCGCCCCGGTCCTCCGCTCTCGTCGTGGCGCCGAAGAAATCGGAGCCCCCCCGTGGTTCCGTAAGGCACTCGGCGGCAAAGCGCTCGCCCCTCAGCAGGGGCTTCACGAACCGCTCCTTCTGCTCGTCCGTGCCGTGCAGGACGATCGCGTCGCAGACGAGTTCCGCCCCCACGCCGAATACGCAGGCCATCTCGTAGCCCAGGGTTCCAATCTCCTCCATGATCATGCATGTCGTGACCCAGTCCATCCCCCGGCCGCCCCACTTCTCCGGGTAGCGGCAGCCCAGAAGGTTACGCCTCCCGGCCTCCTGCAGGAACTCCTTCGGGAACCGGATCGCATCGGCGTCCATGTCGAGGATCATCTGCCGGGGGACCCACTTCACGAGATCCCTCGCCTCCTGCACGATTTGTCGCTGTGACGGCGTCATCAGAAAGTCGTACATCGCCCCCTTGCCTCCTTTCCCGCCGGCTGCGTGCCCGTCGGGTTTCTTTTTGCCACAAAGGGCGGGCAAAAGAAAGGGGCGGCCTTGCGACCACCCCTTCCTGTATCCTGACGCGGGGAAGGTGAGAACCCTGGACGGACCGGAAATCAACCGCGGACCTTCCGCTTCTCCAACCGTCTTCCCCTCAAGGACTCCTATGGTTTTCTACTTGGATACCTCCTGCCAGCCCGCGGCGCCGGTGTACCGGATCCAGGGCCCGTTGAGGGTCTTCACCTTGACGTAGTCCCCGGTCATCTCGAAGTTCGTCTTGAGCATGCCCGTGCTGTCGTCGGCGCCGCGCCCCCTGTAGACGGCCCACTGGTGCTTGCCGTAGTCATAGACGGAGACCTCGTGAAGGCCGGCAGCCAGCGCAAACTTGTCGTTGACCATGTTGACGAACCCTTCCACCTTGCTGCGGGTGATCGTCGTCATCTTGTGGAAGTTCCACTTCTTCGTGGAGCCGTCATAGACCGAGGCCCCCAGGAAACCGTACCTGAGCGTCATGTTCCCGGACTTGCTCGACACCGGCTTGAAGGCGGGCGTCCCCACGTTGGCCGGGTCCTGCTGCGCGTGGCAGGCGAGGGCCCATGACAGCATCAGAACGGCGGCGAGTAAAATGACAATCCCTGTTCTTTTCATGAGAGACCTCCTCGGGAGTTTGTGCTGACGCGAAAAGGGTTTGCAAGGCCCATGCCCACCGGCCGCGGCCGGTCGCCTTCTCTGCGGGATCCCGGGTCCGCCCAAACTTGAGCATGGGCCCCCGGATGCGCGGCATCCCACGGGGAAAGGGCCATAAAAAAGGCGGCCCGAAGGCCGCCCCGTTCTGCTTCCGCAACCTGGAAGACCGTCAGGCCAGGTTGATCGTGTGAGTCTTCAACAGGAATTCCTTGAACTGCTCCTTCGTGGTTTCCCTGACGTCGGAGAGCTTGACCAGGATGGCGTTGTTGTAGAACGAATACCCGTCGTCGATCTTCTCGGGGTTCTCGTCATCGTCGATGAAACGCTCCATGAAACGCAGGGCGAGCTTGCGGGCCTCTTTCTCGTCCTTGGCCTCGATGAGGTAATGGTGGTGGCGGATGTCCTCATCCTCGCGCTCGGTGATCTTGATCCAGTAGTCGGGCATTGTCCCTCCCGGTTCTTCATGATGTTTTTTTGCGTTTTTACCACGTCGCCGTCCGACACGCAACGACTCTTTTCACGCGGAGCACGGCCTCATCGAAAAGAGCCGCCCTCTCGACGGGCGGCCCCTGTCGGTTTTCGCCCTCCGGTGCCGGGGCTCAGAGCCGCCACCAGCGAACGGGGTCCGCAAAGCGGAAAAGGCTCCTCAGGAAGATCTCGTTGCAATCCGCCGCCGCGCCGCTGCAGCATCGGATGATCCGGGACCAGCTCTCGTAGACGCCCTGGACCGTCCTGGAGACGTCGCCGTAAGCCAGATACGCGGCATACCCGGGAAAGGGGAATTCGTCACGAGGCGCTGCGGCCGGCTTCGGCTCGACCGTCGGGGGCTGCGCCTTCGGTTTTCCCGCGGCGGCCGCGCGTCCCGGCGCTTTCGGCAGGGCGGCCTTCTTCACGCGGGCCGGTTTCGCCGCGGGCTTGCGGGCGGCCCTTCCCCTCGTTTTCGTCGGCTCGCTGGGCTTCAGTGCGCTCAGCTTCTCCAGGATGTCGGTGCGGCTCTTCCTAGCCATGGACAATCTCCTTCGCCAGAGCGAGGAAGTCCTCGGCTCCCTTGCTCGACGGGCTGTATTCGAAGAGGTTCTGCTGCGTGATCTGGGCCTTGACGATGTCGACGTTCACGCGGATGACGGTGCGGAAAAGCTTGTCGGGGAAATGGCTCTTCAGGGCCTCGTAGGTCTGCTCCGAGAGGCTGCTTCGGCGGTCGAACTTGCAGGCCAGGACGCCCAGGAGCCCGAGGGACGGATTGAGGCCGCGCCGGATGTAGCCGACCTCCTCGAGCAGCTGCTTGAGCCCCAGCAGCGGGAAGAACCCCGAGTCGACGGGAATGAGCACCTCGTCCGCGGCCACCAGCGCGTTCTTCGTGAAGATGTTGAAGCTCGGGGGGCAGTCGAAGAGAATGAACTCGTAGCGGGTTTCGAGGGGCTGCAGGGCCGTCTTGATCCGGTCGAAGGCCTGCCCGCGCAGCAGCTTCTCCTCCACGTCCTTCAGGGCGTTGTTGGAGGGGATGATATCGGTCCATCCTGTCGCGACGATGTAATCGGAGGCCCCGCCCTTTTCGAGGAGGAGGTCCTTGAGCGTCGGCCCGTCGTCTTCGATGATGAGCCCCACGGCGGCCGAGGCGTTGCCCTGGCTGTCGAGATCGACGAGCAGCGTCCGTTTCCCAATGGCCCTCAGGGCCGCGGCGAGACAGACGGCCGTCGTGGTCTTGCCCACTCCGCCCTTCTGATTCGTGATGGCGATCTTTCGGGCCATGACCTCCCCTGCCGGATCTGTTCATTGGATCCTTGAATTCCATAATATAAATAGGGTGAAATGACAAGGGCGAAGGACGCGGCCTGCGTCGAGTCGACCCTCAGCGCCGACTGCCCCAACCCCTGCGGGGGCTTCGGCATCTTCGACGGCTACAACTGCTACGCGAGCAGCCCGCCTGCCGACCGCACGGCAACGCCGGCCCTCTGCGGCCCCGCCACGGACTGGCAGAACCTGCAGCGGGCGCCAGGCAGGGTGACGGTGCAAAACGTCTGCGAACCGTGAGGCCGGGCTGCCGGGCCGGAAGACAAAAGCGTGGAGGCGCCTGCCCGGGTCCATGCGGACCTCGCAGGGCCGAAACTCCTGGAGGCCGCGGGGCCCCGGGAATAAGCCCGCGTTTCGGGACACCCGGACGAATCCGGTCGGGGTTTCAAGCGGTATCCGGAACCGGAGGGGCCGCCCCGCGCGGGGCGGCCCCCCTGCGCTAGAAGGCGTAGACGAAGTTGAGCCAGAACTTGTTGCCCTCGGGCTTGTTTCGCGCCTCGAACTCGGGCTGCCATTTCGCCGTGAAGCTCATGTTCTTGTAATTGAACTGCGCCGCGGGCCCGATGGCGAAGACCCGGCCCTTGTTTCCCACGTCGTTGCCGTTTTTCTCATCCTCTGTCACCTGTTGGTAGTAATACCCGTTGAGACCGACGGCCCACTCCTTGCCGATGTGGTAGCCGACGGTGTAGTCCACGTGGAACTCCTGTCCCGACCGGTACTTCGTGTCGTCGTTTTCCGTGTTGATGTCGTACATGAACTTGGCCGAGACCTCGAAGCCGCCGTCGCTCAGGAAGGTCACGCCGAGGACGGGCTCGAAGGTCCAGTAGTTGCGGCCGATGTTGGCCAGGCGGTCCTTGTTGTAGCTTCCCGTGGGGATGTAGATGTCGAGGCCCACCGTCACGTGGACGTTCCGGGAGTGCCAGCCGAGGATGATCGGGTCGATGATGATGTCGCCCAGCCCGAACCGGTCGTCGTCGCGGCCGGGGACGCTCACGTCCTGGTAGGCGATCGGGATGAAGGCGTGGACGGCCCAGTTGGCCCCGAGGACCTTGTAATTCGTCACGTGGACGAACCGGAGAACGTCGGCCGCCACCTTCAGCTTGAAATCACCGGGGGCATCATTGCCGTTATTGTCCTTGAACTTCGATGCCGTGTAGTAGGTCAGGTAGTTGATGAAGTAGGTCCCCGGGGGCGGCAACGCCCCGGCCATGAACCCCTCCGCGCCGTTCGGGTAGGCCCCCCCGCCGCCCTCGGTGGCGAGCGCCGGCGACGCCAGCGCCGCCGCCGCAACGAGGACGACGACCCACAGACTGAATGACTGCCGCTTCTTCATACCGCTGCTTCCTCCTTCCTGGGATTTTTCACGATCAAAAAAGGCCGCCGGGTGCCCCGCCCCCGCAGCCTCCACAAAAAAAGCCATGGGCGGTTTCCGATCCACCCATGGCTTGCTTTCACCCGTTGCCTTGCGGCCGGCACGTTACGATGGGCAGACCCGCGCGCTGCTGTTGGCCCACCACCAGCCGATAGAATGAATGCGCGCCTGTCCTGCCATCGTCATCGATTTCCTTGGAAAAGTGAGCGCAGTTAACCACAGGTTGCCCCGTTGTGTCAAGGGCGTTCTTGTTGACGGCCGCGCCCCCCGATTCCGCTAAAGGATTCGTGTCGGCAGGCCGAATAACGGGTAAGGATAAAATCCCGGGGGAGCCGCGGCCGGACCCGGGCAAAACGAGGCTGACCCATGACGACCTTTACACCCCGCGAGATCAAGAACCGGAAGTTCAAGCAGAGCCTGATGGGGGCCGACGCCGAGGAGGTGAAGGACTTCCTGAAGATCGTGGCGGCGGAATTCGACAGGATCCTCACCCAGAATGCCCTGCTGGAGAAGCGGCTCACCGAGCAGACCGTCCGGTCCACCCTGGGCACGAAGAAGGAGGCCGAGAAGCAGCGCCAGACACTCGAGAGCGCGGACAAGGCCGCCGGGGAGATCATCGCCCGGGCGAGGGAAGAGGCCGACGGGATCCGGCAGCAGACCGAGCGGGACCTCGCCGAGCTGCGGCGCAAGACCGAGAGGGAAGCCCACGAGAAGGCCCGCCGCGAAACGGCCCTGATGCTGTCGCAGGCGAAGGTAATGGCCGACGAGGTGATCCTGAACGCCAAGCAGAAGGCCGAGAAGATCGAGGCCGAGGCGAAAGAGGCGCTGGCGGCTGCCGCAGCGTCGGTACCCGACTTCGAGCGGCCCCTTTCGATCCCCCCATCGCCCGGCGAAGGCGCCTTCGGGTCCGACGAGGCCGAAGACCTGAGCAGCGAAGAGGCCCTGCAGAACTTCGACTCCCTCATCGCCGAGGCCCGGGTGAAGGCCGAGACGATCATCCAGACCACCCGGGCGGAGGCCGAGATGGTCACCAGCGGCCTCATCGGCCGTACCCTGGGGGAACTCAACAAGGAGCACGAGCGGCTGCTTGCCGCCGTGCAGAACGCCGTCCACAAGTCCGAGGAGATCGTCAAGGCCGCCCGCGAGGAGGCGGAGCAGTTCGCCGTGCGCAGAAAGAGCGATGCCTTCGAGGAGTGCAACGCCGTGCTCCTCGAGGCCGAGCGCAAGGCCGGCGTCATCCTCAGCCGTCTGAGGTCGCGCAGACCGTCCCACGGGATCAAACCGGGCGTCGAGGGGAAAACGGCCGGCAGCGGCGGAAAGACAAGTCCAAAATACCAGTGAGCGGATGCCGAAGCGAAGGCCCCTCCTCCCGCCGGCTCTACGACAGGAAGCCCCGTCCCTGCGGCGGGGCTTCCTGTTTCGCGGGGCCCTGTCGGGGCGCCTCGCATCCCGGCCCTCATCCCTGGCGGCATAAAAAAGCCCCCGGCCCTGAAGCACGGGGGCTCGCCTTTCCATTCGGCGGGCGCGTCACGTTTTGGCATCGGTGGTCCCCGAGTCAGTCCCTGCTTCTTCATGCCTCGATACGTCAGAGCGGGCCGCGCTGTGCAGGACCTTGCCGCAGCAGACCCATACCCATCCCCCCCCGTAAGAGACGGGCTGGACGTCCTGGGAGCAGGAAGGGCAGACGACTTTCTTCATCGGCGCTCAACCGCGGAGGGAAAATGAAGAACTGGAGCGACGATGACAAAAGGACGGCCCGAAGACAATGGCTAAAAAACAGGGATGGATTGGGGATGAATTCTCCCTATATTTCGATTGACCGGAGATGCGATTGGAGATTGACCTTCTCGTTGCTCAACCCGAGTTTCTTCCGGATGCTCTTCCTGTGCGAATCGACGGAACTGGTCGCCACGTCCATGACGGCGGCGATCTCCTTCGTCGTCCTGCCGTCCCGGATCAGCGAGGCCACCCGGGATTCCGTGGGCGTGAGGCCGTGATACCGCATGGCCCTCATCAGCGGTGACAGGACCTCGTCCAGGTGGGTTTCCATGATCGAGAGGTAGGATTTCTGCCGCTCGTCGAGGCGGGTGCCCCTGAGTTTTTCCACGTAGGGGAGGATCAGGTTCTTCATGTTCGCCATGAAGCGTTCCCCGATCTCTTTCCGGTCCTCCTCCCGTTGCCGCAGCAGCACCCTTGTCGCCGCATTGAGCTCCTCGAGAATCCGGGTCTTTTCCTCCAGCTCCCGCGTTCGCTCCTCTACCAGGGTCTCCAGGTGCTCGCGGTGCCGGGCCAGTTCGGCTTCCATCATCTTCTGAGCGGTGATGTCCAGCCCGATGCCGGCGACGTAGGGCTTCCCGGAGGCGCGGAAGGGAAATTTGCAGCCCAGCCAGAAATGGCGCCCGCCGTCGGGGCTGACCGTTTGTTCCATGACCTCGGTGGGGCGATCGGCTTCACGCACGGCCAGATCGCTCTGCCGGAATTGTTCGGCGATGTTCGGCGGCCAGATTTCGGCATCGGTCTTTCCCATCCAATCCTTCAGCCAGCTCCCGAAGCTGTCCTCGCACCTCCTGCTGAGGTACACATACCGGCCCTCTTCGTCCTTGATCCAGGCAATGGTGGGGCTGTTGTCCATGAAGAGCCGGAAGCGCTCCTCGCTTTCGCGCAAGCTGTCCTCCGCCCGCTTCTGTTCCGTCATGTCGCGGAAGATCAGAACCCTCATGGTCCGGCCGTCCGCCCTCCCGAAGGTTTTCGCGCTCGTCTCGGCCGGAAAGGTCGACCCGTCCTTGCGCCGGCAGGTGAGCATCCCCCGCCATTGGCCGTTCTTCTCCACGGCCTCGACGGCTTCGGCCAGCGCCTCGTCCTGTATGACCATCCCCGCACGCCCCACTCGACGGATCTCTTCCTCCGTCATTCCTAGGAGTACCCGGGCGGCCCGGTTTGCCGCGACGATCTTGCCCGCGGGCTTCGCCAGCATGATCGCGTCCAGGCTGTTGTCGAAAATGGACCGGAAACGCTCCTCGCTGTCTCGCAGCCTTTCCTCCATCTGCCGGGACCGCGATTGCGCCTTTTCGAGCTCGGCAATCCTCGCCCGGAGGCGGGCCAGCTCCCGCTTCCGTTCCCGCCCCGCCGCGGATGAGTCGTTCATGGGGTTCCTCGCTTCCCGGAATCGTTTGCAGGTTATCTATCACCACGGTTTGCCCGCCCCCGCAACAGAAATCTGCGGGCATGACGTCCGGGACAAGGGACCCGACGGGCGCAAAGAGCGTTGCAATTGATCCGCCGATGTGGAAAAATCGTGGCGGCTCCGATCTCGCGCCGGGGGGGATGGCCTCGCGAAAACCGGCGTGCTGCGACGGTCGGGTTCCGAAGGGCGAGGGCTGCTCCTCCAATGGCGGCACACGGCCGATCTGCCGCATGATGCACAAGGCCGACGCCGGGCCCCCGGCGAAGGAAGGAGGAACGGGAGATGAGCACGGAGGCGTTCGGCTTCGAGAAGTGGTTTGTCGAGACGATGATGGGGCTCGCGCCCGACCCGGAGACGGTCCGCGTGGACGGGGCGCCCCCGGACATGACGGACTTCGCGTCCAACAAGGCCTTCTCGGTGAGCTTCGCCTCGGGGATGATGCCGGGCCCCTTCGGCATGGCGACGATCCTGCCCGAGCTCGCCGCGGTCACGAAAATCCAGATGGACCTGCTCTACAAGATCGCCAAGTACCACGGCAGGCTCGACAAGGTGAACCGCACCCTCGTCCTGTACGTCTTCGGCTGCGCTCTGGGCGTGACGGCGGGGCGCCTGCTGGTGCAGAGGGCGGGCTCCCGGCTCATCGTCAAGGCGTTCAGCACGCAGGCGGCGCAGAAGATCGCCGCGGCCATCGGCGCGCGGATCGGGTCTAGCTTTGTGCAGCGAAGCGCCGGTCGCTGGATCTGCATGGCCACGGCCCCGGTGTTTGCCCTTCTCTCCAAGCGGATGACGGAAAAGATCGGCGGGTACGCGGAGGATCTCTTCCGGCAGGACATCGAAATCGAGACGATCGAAGACTGAAGGAGCGCGACGGCGCTCCCGGACCCCGGGGGACACCGTGGACGACCACATCGCCCTGGACCAGCTCGAGGCCCTGGCCTGCAGCCTCGGCATCGAGGTCCGCCACGAGAGAATCCCGCAGGACGACGTCGCGATCGCCGGCGGGCTCTGCCGGCTCAAGGGAAAGAACGTCATCGTCCTCGACGCGCGGGCGGCGGCCAGGGACAGAGTCCGCACCCTGGTGCAGGCCCTGAAGCCCTTCGACCTCAGCAACGTCTACATCCGCCCCGCCCTCCGGGAACTGCTGGAAAAACCCTGAGAGGCCCGCCGGCTACTGCGCCTTCGGCATCTGCGCCTGCCCCACCCTGTAGTCGAAATCCCCCAGGGGCCGCTGGAACGTGAATTCGAAGGGGTCCGCGACGAGAAGCTTCCCGGCCGTACCGACACTGTCGCTGGGGATCGAGAAGGGCAGGGATACGAGGAACATCGCCGACCCGAACACGCCGGCGACGAGCCCCACGGGGCGGACGAGCAGCACATCGGCCACGATCGCCATGCCGTCCTTCGGCGGTTCGGCAAAGGCCTGCGCCGTGCTCGCGAAGAGAGCGCAGACAACCAGAAACACAATCGCCGTCTTCTTCATGGAACACCCTCCCGGGAACCGCGGTTCCCTGTCGCATTCGATGGCCGCAGTTTCGTTTCTTTTCCGCGGGAAGTCAATACGACGGCAGCATGAATTGCCCCTACGACGTTCTTCCGACCTGTCTCGCCCGCGCGGCGTACCCGGCCCGGGCCGCTCCCGGCGTCACTCCCCGATCGGGGCACAGGCCTCCCGACCCGTGACGCGCCGGTCCGCCTCCAGCATCCCGGCGGTGAACAGGGCCGGGGCCGTCGGGGCTCCTTTCCGGCGTAGCGGACGGCGTGAACGCCGCCGGCGGGATCAGTCGACCCAGCGGACGATCTCCCTGGTGTCCGCCCTCGTTCTCTCGAACCGGTTGAGGGGGCAGTCCGGGTCGGGGTACCCCAGCGCGATGCCGGCCACGATGCGGCGGTCCTCGGGGATGGAGGCGACCTTCCGCAGCACGTCGGGGTAGCGGACCGCGGAGGCCATGATGCAGGTGCCGAGACCCCTGGCGTGCGCGAGCAGGCAGATCGTCTGCACGACGAGCCCCGCGTCGAACAGGGCATACTCGACGGCCACGTCCCGTGGAACGGCGACGACGATCAGGCAGGGCGCCCCGTAAAGGCCGGCCATGCGCGCATAGAGCCGGTTGCGGGCCTCCCGGTCCGCCCGGTCGATGCCCATCAGCTCCAGGATGGTCCTGCCCATCCGGCCGTAACGTTCCTTGAGAGGTGAGGGCCACGCCTCCGGCATGGGGACGTCCGGGGACGCCGCCAGCCCCCCGGACAACATCCGCTCGTTGGCCTCCCTGAAGGCCGCAAGAGGCGCTCCCGTGAGCACGGTGAACTCCCAGGGCTGTGTGTTCCCCCAGGAGGGCGCCCACCGGGCGGCATCGAGGATCTCGTCGATCAGCAACCCCGGGACCTTCCTCTCGGTGAATTTCCGGATGCTTCTTCTGCCTTTCACGGCCGCTTCCAGTTCCATGGCCCGCCTCCTTTCTCCGGCAATCGTTCCGAGCCAACGGCCCGCCGCGACGCCGGCCCCCGCGGCGGACTCTCCCCCCGCGACAGCCCGTCATGGGCATTCGCCGGCCCGTCTCCGACCATCGGTCATCGCGTCTCAAGGGTCTCGGGTTCGAACGCGGGGACCGGGCGGATCCCCCTGTTTTGATTATAAGGACAACGGAGAGAAGGAAAAGAGAAAAAATCCCCCCCGGGGGGATCGTCGCGCACCGCCAAGTTCAGGACAGATTGCACACGGTAATCTCCGGCCACGCGCCCAGCCGCACCGGGGTGAAGGTCGTGCCGATGCCGCGACTCACGTACAGACGGGACTCGCCGATGCGGTGAAGACCCTCGGGGTACGGGGTCCGCAGGTGGGCGAGGCTCGTCGCCCCGCCTCCGGGCAGGGGCAGCTGAATCTGCCCGCCGTGATAGTGGCCCGACAGCGTCAGCGCAATCTTCCGTTCCGCTGCGGCCGGAAAAATTTCGGGGCGGTGGGAGAGCAGGAGGGTCGGGATATCCGGGGCAAGCCCCGCCAGGGCCGCGTCGAGGTCGTCGTTGCCGATCCGCATGTCGTCGATCCCCGCAACGGCGAAAGGTCCCCGCGCGGCCCGGATCACCCGGTGCGCATTGCAGAGAAGGGGGATGCCGTGCTGCCGGAAGATCGTCCTGAGCCTCTCCGGGCTCGCGACCCAGTGCTCGTGATTGCCCAGGACGGCGAAGGTCCCGTAGCGCGCCCTGACGCGAGCCATCTCCTCGAGGCACCCCGGCAGAAAGGCGATCGAATTCGAGACGTAGTCCCCCGTCAGGGCAAAGACGTCGGGCTCCAGCGCAATCACGGCCTCGGCGTAACGCCTCAGGTCGCTGCGGGTCATGTAGGGGCCCGCATGGTGATCGGTGAGCTGGACCACCCGGAGCGGAACCCCGAAGGGCAGAGAGAGCTCCCTCACCTCGTGGGATCGCCCCGCCCGGGCCGCCCCGTATCCGCAGAGGACAAGGGGCGCGGCCGCGATCGCCCCGGCCCCGGCCTGCAGGATCAACCGTCGTCCGGGATCCGCGGACGATCCGCCCGCCCCGGAGGCGGGTCCATGGGAACGCCCGGCGACCGCCCGCCGGGCTCCCCCCGCCAGCCGGAGGGCGGCCAGCAGCAGGGCCGAAAAAATCGAACCCAGGCCCCAGACGGCCGGCAGGTAGAACAGGAGAGCCTGTGCCGGCGCGGGCGGGTCCACCCAGGGCACTGGCCTCAGGAGGATGAGGACGTTCATGGCGAACAGCAGGCCGATGACCGACCCTGCCAGGAAGACCGCCAGGAGCTTGAATCGCTCCGAGCTCTGCGAGGACCGGACGGCCGTCCGCAGACGGAGGAACAGGTAAATCTGGGCGAAGACCGCGAGACCGACGACGATGAACCGGAGGGTGCCGAAGGTGACTGTAGGTACCATAAGCCGTTGATTCAATCTGCCACAGAATCGGCGCGCCCGCAAGCCGCGAGATGGCGGGCGAATCCCCCCGTCTTCGCACCGGTGCGGGGGAGGAAGCCGACCCGGCCCGCTTGACGTCGCCCGCGCCGCTCTGTTATAAATCCGAAAGGACAGGGATCCACGGGTTCATCCATCCCTTTCCCCTCCTTCCCGAGAGGCAGCAGCCATGTTCCCGCGCCTCGAGAGATTTCTTGCCGCCCTCGCCGTGGCGGCGATCGCCGCCACGGCCGCGTTCTGGGCATTCCCCCCAGGGCCGCGCCTCCCTGCCCCGAATCCCGGGGCGGTTGCCTCCCGGCCGGTGCCCGTCGAGCCCACGGCCGCGGAGGTGGCGCCGGTTTTCGCCCCCCCTCCGCAGGATGCGCCGACGTTCCCGGCGAGGAGCGAGACCCCGGTCGAGCCGCCGCCCGCCAAGCCCGGAGAGGCGGGGCGGGACCTGCCCGCCCTGATTTCCCGGTCCCTGCGCGAAGCGCTTCCCGACACGCCCCTGTCGGACGAGCAGGTCCGCGAGCTGACCGAATCCGTCCAGGCCTTCCGGGAATCGATGCAGGCGCTCCGTGACACGGAACGGACCCCGGAAAACGCGGAGAGGATCCGCGAGTGGATGGAGCGCGTCGAGGAGAACCGCCGCCGCTTCGAGAAGACGGCGGGCGTAAGCATCAACGAGTTTCTGCGGCGGACCACGAGGGACGGGATCGACAATGACAGGCACGAAGAAAACGGGACGGTTGCGGAGCCTCTCGATCGCCCTGGCCGTTAGCCTTGTGCTGGCCCCCGGATGCATCCGGGCGGACGGCGACGAGGTGATCGCGATGATCGACGGCAGTCCCATCACCCTCTCGGAGATCGAGGGGAGCGCCGCTTTCCAGATCTACCGGCTCCGCGGCAGCATCCACAGCCTCCTGCAGCGCGAGGCCCGGGAGATCGCCGACCGGCGCCTGCTGGAACGCGAAGCGGCCCGGCAGGGGCTGAGCGTGGGGGCCCTGCTGAAGAGGGAGGTCGACGGCAAGACCGCCCCGGTGACGGAGAAGGACGTCGATGCCTACGTCGCGGCGCATCCCGCCGAGGCGGGCGGGGGCGCCGAGGGCCGCGGACGGCTGACGGCCTACCTCGAGGAGCGCGCCCGGATCCAGCGAAAGCTCGACTACCTGGCCTCGCTGAGGGAAACGTCGGACTACCGGTTCCTTGCGGCGCCTCCCGAACGGCCGCGTGTCCGGGTGGAGATCGAGGGCGCGCCGCAACGGGGCCCGGCGGACGCGCCCGTCACGCTCGTTCACTTCGCCCGGTTCTCCTCGAAGCCCTCCGCCGAGAGCGCGGAGAAGATCCGCCGCCTCCTCGAGGAGTTCCCCGGGAAGATCCGATGGGTGCACCGGAACTTCATCGGCATCCAGGACCCCGTCGCCCTGGCGGCCGCGGAGACGGGGGAGACGGCCTTCCGGCAGGGGAAATTCTGGGAGTACCATGACGCGATCTTCGCCCGCGGCGGCAGGGTCACGGCCGAGGCGGTCCGCCAGGCGGCCCGGGAAGCGGGCCTCGACCCGGACCGTGCCGAAGCCGGACAGGAACAGGGGGCCCTGCTCCGGAGGGTCCGGGAGGATATCGGCATCGGCGTGCGCCTCGGCGTGCAGGCCGCTCCGGTCGTGTTCGTCAACGGGATCTACTTCGGCGGGACCTTCCCCCTCGAGGACCTGAGGGCCCTTGTGCGCCGGGAGCTCGAAGGGGTTCGTAAGAAAGAGGCCCTGAAGTGAGGGGGCGCTGACCGAATCAACCGACACAGGGGAAAGGAGGAAGATCATGAACAGGACAAACGTCTGGATCCTTGCCGTGCTGGCCCTGCTGTGCCTCGCCCTGGCCGCGCCGCAGGCCCTGGCCCAGGGGAAGGCGGCGCAGCTCAAGCCCAAGCGCCTCTCCAGCACGGGCGACAGCATGACCGAGGCCATCGACGCGGAGCTGCCGGCGGCCAACCACTGGGCAAGCTGGGTCAACGGCTACCACGGGTTCTGGGAATGGCTCTTGGGGCTCACCAACGTCAACAGCCACAACCAGCGGATCACGAAGGCCTTCGGGAGCTCCGGCCGCGCCAACTACATGGAGGCCAAAAGCGGAGCCGACATGTTCGACTTCCCGGCCCAGGCAAAGCAGGCCGTCAGCCGCAAGGCCTCGTACGTGACGGTGCTCATGGGTCACAACGACGTCTGCCAGGACCGCTTCATCGACATCCCGTCGGACGAGGTCTTCGAGGACCGCTTCCGGGAGGGGATGGAAACGCTGAGACAGGGCCTGCCGGCGGGGGCCACCGTATACGTCGTGGGGATCGTGGACATCTACCGGCTCTGGCAGGTCGCAGGCGACAAGAGGGCCCTGGGGATCGTGGATTGCGAGGTCTTGTGGGCGGCAACGCTGCTGAGGTGGTACCCCTGCGGCACCATGCTCAACCCGCTCATCGGGGAGGCGGGCCGGCAGTTCACCCGGGAGCGTAACGTCGCGTTCAACGCCATTCTCCGGCGGGTGACCGAGGAGTATCAGGCTCAAGACAGCAACCACCACTACGTCTTCACAGACGAGATCTTCAAGTACCCCTTCGTCGAAAGCCATGTCTCGGACATCGACTGTTTCCATCCCTCCGCGCCGGGGCAGAGGAAACTCTCGGAGATCACCTGGCGGCACGGGCCGTTTGCCGAGCCCCCGAAATGACCGGAGCCGGTCGCCGGAATCGGGGCAGGCAAGGAAGCCCCGCACCTTCGATGCGGGGCTTCTCTTTTCGCGGCGGCGGCGAGTCTGAACAGCCGGAAGGCCCGCCCGTTCAGGCCAGGTCCGGAAGGGGGATCTCCGGGCGGGCAGGGGCCGTTTTTTTTGGGGCATGCAGGCGCCGTTTGTACTACAATGCAGCAGTACGCCGCAAGCGCTCCGGCGGCGCGCCGGCTTGCGAGCCCCGGTTCAGGAATCGGACATGAAGACCCCCTTCGCGCAGAAACTGGCATCCGCCCGCGTCACCTTCCGCACGGCCCTGGCGACGCTCCTGGCCGTCATGCTCATCGGCACGGTCCTGCTCCTCGGGGGCCTGTCCTACTACAACCTGAAGCGAAACGCCGACACCCTCTCGGCGCAGGTGCTGGACGAGAGTTCCCTGCGCATCCGGCACTGGGTCGGCACGCTCCTCACCCGCGCCCGTGACCAGGGCGAGATGAACCGCCAGATCCTGAGCACCGTCCAGATGAAGCCGGAGACGCTGAACTGGCTGACCCGCTACCTGCAGCGGGTCATGGAGACGCAGACCCACTTCACGTTCCTCTCGGCCGGCTTCGAGAACGGCCTGATGCTTTCCATCGAGCGCCTCGCGGAAGGCGGGTTCAGCATCCGCGAGGCCCGGTTCGACCGCAAGGCCGGCAAGGCGGTGATCCTCGACTTCACGCCCGAAGACTATCCGCGGCGAAAGGCGTTCGACCGTCGGGAGTTCCCGCTGACCGGCGCGAGAATGCTGCCGGAATGGTACAGCCTGGCCCGCGACGCCGAGGGGCCGGTCTGGACCGAGGGGCGAACGCTCCGAAGCGGCGCACGGGCGGTCCCGGGGATCAGCCTGGCCACGCCTGTCTACGACCGGGACCGGCAGTTCGTCGGCGTGACGACGGTCGACATCGACATCAGCGCCATCTCCCGCTTCCTCAACTCCAACCCGATCGGCCGGGCGGGCTTCGCCTTCATCATCGAGCAGACAAAAGAGGGGGTGCACCGGGTTCTCGCCCACCCGCAGCCGGAGATCCTCACCCGCGAATTCAGGGACGAGCGGGGCCGCACGCAGTTCGAGTTCACGCCCTGGCGGAAGCTCGCCGACGAGAAGGTCGTGCGCTTCATGGACAAATTCACGCAGGACGGCGGCTATCTCGGGCACGACCTCCGGATGTTCCGTTTCGGCGCCGGCGGCAGGGACTATTTCGGCTGCTACCGCCGGATGGCGGGCAGCAACGTGCCGGGCTGGACCATCGCCCTCGTCATCCCCTACAGCGAGATCATGGGGGCCGTGGACCGCAACAACCTCGAGACCGTGGGGATCGGGATCGCCGCCTTCTTCCTGATCCTGATCTCGAGCGCCTGGATCTCCGCCCTCGTCGCAAAGCCCCTGCGCCGGATCGCCCTCGACTCCGAGGCCATCGGCCGCTTCGAACTGGAGCCCCGGCCCCTGGAGCGCTCGCAGATCAAGGAGGTGGATCAGCTGATGGTGGCCACCCACGACATGAAGCGGGGCCTGCGCTCCTTCGGCAAATACGTGCCGGCCGACCTGGTCCGCGAGATCCTCGCCTCGGGGGGCGAGGCGGAACTCGGCGGACGCAAGGCCCATCTCACGATCTTCTTCTCCGACATCGCCGACTTCACGTCGATCTCGGAACGGCTCGCGCCCGAGGAGCTCGTCGAGCAGCTCGGCGAATACTTCGAGGCCATGAGCAACGCCCTGAGGCGTCGGCCCCCGGGGACGCTCGACAAGTTCATCGGCGACAGCATCATGGCCTTCTGGGGGGCACCCACGCCCAATGCCGATCACGCCGTGTCGGCCTGCCGGGCGGCGCTTGCCTGCCTCGAGGAGCTGAAGGCGCTCCACGAGAGGTGGAAACGGCAGGGGAAGCCCCTGTTTCACCAGCGCATCGGCATCAACTCGGGCGAGGTGATCGTGGGCAACATGGGCAGCGCCAGCCGCCTCAACTACACCGTCGTGGGCGACACGGTGAACACGGCGAGCCGGTTCGAGGGCCTCAACAAGCTCTACGGCACGCAGATCATCATCGGCGAGAGCACCCGGGCGCTCGTGAAGGACCAATTTGTCGCGCGTCCCCTCGACTTCGTCTCCGTCAAGGGAAGCGCCAGGGGGATCCGGATCTACGAGCTGATGGCGGAGACCGCTGCGGCCGACGAGCGCACCCGCTCGATCGCCCGGCTGGCTGAACAAGCGCTCGATGCATACCTCGGCCGCCGCTGGGACGAGGCCATGGAGCACGGCGGGAAGATCCTGGAGCTCAATCACGGCGACGAGCCCGCCCGTATCCTGATGGAGCGCTGCCGGCGATACCGGGAAACCCCGCCGCCCGAGAGTTGGGACGGCATCCACCGGGTCGAAAGCAAGTGACGGCGCCCGGCCCGGGGAGCCGAAATCAGTCCCCGGACGGTAAACCGGATCCTCCCTGGCGCGTTTTACAAGAAAAGACCGTTTTGCCCGCGCCGGCATCCCGGGAGACCGGGGAGCGGTTTCGCGGCCCGCAGCGCCTGCTGCGGCCTGCGCCTCGGTGCCGGTGTCCGGCCGGAGACGATCATGAACCTATGGAAACCCTCCCGGTATGCCCTCGTCTGGTGCCTGGCGCTGCTGATCGCCGTACCGATGCCGATCATTGCTCAGGAAACGTCGCCCGATGCCGCAAGGACGGGCGCCAGGGCGTTTTCCCAGCCTGAGCTGGACCAGTTGCTTGCCCCCATTGCGCTCTACCCCGATTCGCTCCTCGCCCACCTTTTCATCGCCGCCACCTACCCCCTGGAGGTGGTACTGGCGGAGAGATGGGCGCGGGAAAACAGGAGCCTTCCCGCCGAATCGTTCAATGCCGCCCTGGAGAAGCAGAACTGGGACCCCAGCGTGAAAGCCCTGGTCCCCTTTCCCGACGTCCTCGAGATGATGAGCCGGAAACTGGACTGGACCGAGAAGGTCGGCAATGCCTTCCTCGCCCAGCAGGCCGATGTGATGGACACGGTCCAGAGGCTCCGCAAGCGGGCCCACGACGCGGGGAGCCTCAAATCGACGGAGCAGCAGAAGGTCATCGTGGAGCGGGACGTCATCCGTGTCGAGCCCTCGAGTCCTTCGATCGTCTATGTGCCGGTCTACGACCCCTGGTGGGTCTACGGGCCGTGGTGGTGGCCGGCCTATCCCCCGTACGTGGTCTACCCCTATCCGGCCGGCGTGGCGATCGCGCCGGGGTTCATCTGGTTCGGCACGGGTCTTTTCGTCGGGGCCTACTGGGGCAGCTGGGGGTACTGGGGCTGGCACAATCACACCTGCTACGTGAACCGCGCCTATTTCCGCGGCGGTTACGGCAGCCGCGGGGGACAGGGGGGAGGAGCCGTGGGCCGGGCCTGGGCGACACGGCAACAGGGCGCACCGGGCGCGTCCGGAGCTGCCGGCGGGGTTGCGGCAGCACAGCCCTGGCGGCACGACCCCGCCCACCGCAGGGGAGTCGCTTACCGGGACACGGCAACGGGCGAACGGTACGGTCGGACGAACCGCGCGGCCGTTGAGAACAGGCGCAGCTTCCGCGGACACGAGGCCTCCGGGGCCGGGCGAACGGCCGGCGCGGAGAGCCCGGCGATGAGCGCCCGCGGGACCGCCAGGCCCGACCCCTCGGCCGTCCGGGAGGCGCTGTCAGCACGGGCCGGAAGGACGGGTGCCCCGGGGCGAAACGATGCGCTCTCCCTGCGGACAGGCAGAGCCGACGCGGTCTTCTCCCGGGCGGGGAGGCCGGATCGGGACGGCCGGCGAGAGATCGGGCGGGCGCAGACGGGCGCGGAAAGGCGGCCGGGCCGGGCAGTCGTGGAGCGCGGCCTCGCGGGGCGGGCCTTCGAGGGGATCGGGCGGGGCGGAGAGGTCCGCCGGCAGAGCGCCTGGGGCCGCGGGAGCCTCGATGCCGCACGAACCGGAGGCGGCAGGCCCGGGGACGCCGTTCGCGGCTTCCCGCAGGGAAGAGCGGCAGCGGGCAGTGCCGTCCGCGGCATGCCGCAGGTCAGCGGAAGGGCCGGGGATGCCCCCCGCACCTTCCCACAGGGAAGCGGCGGCGCCGGGGGCGGATTCTTCCGGGGAGGCCACCGCTAGGGCCGGCGGACCCCCCGGGATGGACCGTGCAAGGCCCCCCTGCGCGAACAACGGTAACAGGAACCCGCTACCTGCCCGGTTTCGCCGGCGGGGCGGCCTTCTTCCGGCTCCCTGGCTTCCCAGCGGACGCCGCTTTTTCGAGCCTGGCGATCCGCTTTTTGAGCGCGTCGATCTCCTTGATCAGCGGGGCGTGGAGCCGGGCCTGGGCATCGGCCATCATCTGCTGGATGCGACCCTCCAGGTCTTTCGTGGCCGCTTTCGACTTCGCAAGGAGTTCGATCATGAGCGCCCTGCCCTCCTTTTCGGTCAACTCCCCCTTCTTGATCAGCTCCGCGACCGTCTCCTCGACCTTCTCCTTGCCCAGGTAGAAAAGACCAACCCCGAGCAGCCGGGCCTTCTTGATGAAATCCTGCATGTGGGTTCCTCCTTTTCTTGCAGGATACCGTCCCGCGACGCACAACGCAAGCAAAAGGCGTCGGCACGCCACGGCGCGGGGCCCGCAAGAAAGATTGGAAAAAACGTCTTTTTCTGGTAACAAGGGCCAGGGCGGACCGTCGGGGCCGCTGCTGCATCTCCGCGGAGCAAGACGCACAGGTGGCATTCAACGTTTCGATCCTCTTCAGGCTCATCAGCAGCTATCTCCTGATCATCGTCGTGGTCCTGCTGTCCGGCCTGTACACCATCTGGAACCTCAGCGAATTCAACCGGCTCATCCGCGCCGTGGCCTCCTACGACACGCGGATGATCCAGCTCGCGGAGGAGTGCCAGGAAACCCTCTACAACGCCAACGCGGCGGAAAGGAAGTTCTTCGTCGCCGGCGACGAGACATACCTGAGACAGTTCAAGGACATCGAGGCCGCGCTTGCCGGAAAGCTCAGTGAGCTTGCGACGCTGGCCGACACGGAAAAAGAGCGCGCCCTCCTGGAGGCCATTCGGGCGTCCCTGGTGCGGTACGGCGCGCTGTTCGACGAAATGGCGGCCCGCGTGGGAAGCGGCCGGATCCCCGCCGACGAGGCCGCCCTGTACCGGATCGAGCAGGACCTGATCGTCGGGGACACGGGACAGAACCTGCGCGAGTTGGCGAGGATCTCCTCCGATGCGCGCGAGGAAAAGCTCCGGGAGATCGAGGCCCTCTCGGTGCGCAATGCCGATGCGATCCTGATCTCGCTCGTCGTGGCGGTGGTGCTCATGATCGCCATCTCCATCCTGAACACGCAGTCGATCAACGTCCCCATCTCCCGCCTGCGGGAGAAGACGAAGGCCGTCGCCCGGGGAGACTTCGGAGACCCGCTGGACATCGGCTCGCCCCCGGAGATCCGGGAGTTGGCCGCGGCCTTCAACACGATGTGCGACCGGCTCCGGGAGCTCGACCAGATGAAGATCGATTACATCAGCCACCTCTCCCACGAGTTGCGCACGCCGCTGACCGCCATCCGGGAGGCCTCGAGCATGCTCGAGGAGGGGCTCTTCGCGGAGATGCCGGAAAAGCAGCGGGAGCTGCAGACCCTCATCCGCGAAGGCTGCGAGCGCCTGATCCGGTCCGTCACCCGGCTGCTCGATTTCTCGATGATGGAATCGGGCATCATGCCCCTGGTGGTGCAGGAAGCGCCCCTGAGGCCGCTCGTGGAACGGAACCTGCAGCGATTCTCGCCCGTCGCCCAGCGCAAGCGGATCGACATGAGACTCGACATCCCGTCGGACCTGCCCCTGATCCGAATGGACGCCGAGAAGATCGAGGTGGTGGTCGAGAACCTGCTGAGCAATGCCCTCAAGTTCACCCCCGACGACGGGCGCATCACGGTCGCCGCCCGGCACCTCGGGGACGAGAAGCTCGTCGAGGTGGCCGTTTCCGACACGGGCCGGGGGATCCCCGAGTCGGGGCTGAAGGAAGTGTTCGAGAAATTCAAGCGCGTCGACGACGGCAAGGGCGCCGTGCGGGGAACGGGGCTCGGGCTTGCCATCGTGAAGCACATCATCAAAGCCCACGGAGGTCGGGTATGGGCCCAAAGCGAACTCGGCAAGGGAAGCACCTTTACTTTTTCCTTGCCTGCCTGATCCTGACCGGCGTCTCCGGGTGCGCCGGCTTCCAGGGAGTGATCTCGACGCCCGACTACTGGCAGGCGGACCAGCAGATGGCGGCCGGTCATTACGAGGCCGCGATCGACCGGTACCGCGAGATCGGCCGCCTCTACCCGAGGGCGGCCGACGAGGGCCTCTTCAAGATCGGCTGCATCCAGGCCCACCCCCGCAACCCGAAGAAAGACTACGGGAAGGCCCTGGAGAGCTTCCGGCAACTCGTCGCCGAGTATCCCGGGAGCGCGTACCGCGTGCCGACAGACGCCTTCATCGCGGTCCTCGTCGATCTGGCGGGCCGGGAGAAGGATCTCGCGAACCGCGACCGGGGGGCGCCGGCCCTGAAGAGGCAGGTCGACGCTCTCGAGAGACAGCTCGATGCCCTGCAGAAACAGATCGAACAGATGAAGGAAATCGACCGGAGCCGGGAAGAGAAGCGGCGACAGACGCCGCCGCGCAAGTGAGGATCCGCCATGCAACGAATCCTGATCGTCGATGACGACGTGAGTGTTCTGAAGGTGCTGCAGATGCGCCTGGAATCGGAGCGCTTCTCCGTGACGGCGGCTTCCGAGGCCGGCGAAGCGAAGAAGAGGCTCGAGGAGGAGACCTACGATATCGCCCTGTTCGACCTGAGGCTCGCGGAGGGCAGCGGCATCGAGCTGATGAAGAGCATCCGGGACATCGACCCCGACCTGCCGGTGATCATCCTCACGGCCTACGGGACCATCGAGAGCGCCGTCGAGGCCATGAAGGAGGGGGCGTACAGCTATCTCACCAAGCCCTTCGACTACCGCGAGCTGCTCGTCCAGATCCGCAACGCGATCGAGAAGTCAAGCCTGTCCCGGGAGGTGAAGCGGTTGAGGCACATGATGCGCGCGGACCTGGAGGGGTCGAGCATCATCGCGCGCAGCGAGGCCATGAGGCGGGTCCTCGACGCCGTGGCGCTTGCCGCCGAGACGGATTCCAACGTCTTCATCAGCGGCGAGAGCGGCACGGGCAAGGGGATGGTGGCCCGCGCCCTGCACAGGCTCAGCAAGCGCAGGGAGCAGCCCTTCGTCGGCATCAACTGCGCGGCGATTCCCGCCACCCTGCTGGAGAGCGAGCTCTTCGGGTTCGAGAAGGGGGCCTTCACGGGCGCCGTGGCGAGCAAAAAGGGGCTCTTCGTTCAGGCCGACAAGGGCATCATCTTCCTCGACGAGATCTCCGAGATCCCCCTGGCCATGCAGGGAAAGCTCCTCAAGGCCCTCGAGGAAAAGGAGTTCTACCCCCTGGGTGCCCACAGGACGGTGAAGGTGGACGTCCGGATCGTCTCGGCGTCGAACAAGGAGATCGTCCAGGAGGTCGAGAAAGGGACCTTCCGCAATGACCTCTTTTACCGCGTCCATGTCGTGCCGATCAGGGTGCCGCCCCTGCGGGAGCGCAAGGAGGACATCCCGGTGCTCGCGGAGCACTTCCTGGGCAAGGTGGCCCAGAAGCTCGAAAAACCCGTCAAGCGCCTCTCGGCGGGCGCCATGCAGAAACTCATGATCTATGCCTGGCCCGGCAACGTCCGGGAGCTCGAGAACATGATCGAGTGCGCCGTGGTCATGTCGACGGAAAACGTGATCCCCGAGGATCTCATCATCGTCCCGGGACAGCCGGACGCAAAGCAGGCGTTCAAGCCCCTGAAGGAAAGCAAGCAGGATTTCGAGAAGAACTACCTGGTCCAGCTCATGAAGATCAGCCGGGGGAACGTCAGCCGGGCCTCCAAGCTGGCCGGCAAGTACCGGGCCGATCTCTACGAGCTGCTGGAGAAATACCGGATCGATCCACTGGACTTCCGAAAGGACTGAGGGGCGGTGCATCGCTTTGTCAGGCGCTTTGAAGGGAAAACCCTGCAAGGAAAGCGTCGGCAGACAGGGGCGCCCGCCTCGGCTCGCATGACAAGATAAGCGTATTCAAGGAGTTGGAAAGTCAGGACCGGATGGTACGGGCCTTGCTCTAGAAACCCTCGTCTGAAATTACGGTGGTCGCTGATGAGAGTCCTGGTTGTAGACGATGACCCCTTCATGACGGAGATCCTGAGACTCTACCTGCTGCGGGCAGGCCACGAGACGGACACGGCTGAAAACGGTCTCGCGGCCCTTCGCCGCCTGGAGAGCGCCCCTTACGACGTCGTCATCACCGATGCGGTCATGCCGGGGATGTCGGGCTTCGAGCTCTGCGAGGCAATCAGGACAGGGTACCCTCACATCCGAATCATCGGGATGACCGGCCAGGTCAACGTGAACGAGTTCGAAAAATCCGGCGCCCACCTGTTCTTCCGCAAGCCGGTCCCCTTCCAGGATCTGCTCAGGGCCATGCAGGGCCTCTTTCAGACGGATTCATCCGCAGCGCTGTAGCGTTCGTACACCCCCATCCCCGTCTCCATCGGCCCCGCTCCCGGGGGCGATCGTCCGGCCAGATGCGCACGGCCCCTCCGATTCCCGTCCGTCGAGGTGCATGGAGGGAAAACCATACACAGCAACCAGCTGATTTCAGGGATTATTTCAGAATATCGCCCCGGGTTGCGTAGGATCCTCCCTGCAACAAGACCCGCATTCCCAAGGGTCTCCAGCTTGCCGGAACTATCCAGATAATCAATTATATCAAGAACATGAATTATTTCCGCTTCGGGTGGTATGCTCGTTGCCTATAGGCTCCGCGCAGGCAGTTCACCTGCCCGATCTCTGCCGGCAGGCATTACGGAGCGGCACATGGGCCTTGCGAGGCGACTCGTCTTCCGAAAAAGACTTTTTTTGTCCTTTTTTTTCCTGTTGATCCTGACCGGGTTTGCCCGACAGGCCCTTGCGGCCGACGTGACGCTCGCCTGGGACGCCAACAGGGAAGCAACCGTGGCGGGCTACAGGGTCGGCTACGGGACGGCCAGCGGGAGCTACCCCAGCACGGTCGATGTGGGCAACTGGACCAGCGTCAGCATCAGCGGCCTCGAGGCGGGTCGGAAGTACTACTTCGCCTGCAAGGCCTATGACGCTTCGGGCAAGGAGAGCGCCTACTCCAGTGAAGTCTCCTACACGGCGCCGACCGCGGCCTGTTCCTACACGATATCGCCCGCGAGCCAGTCCTTCGCCGCCTCCGGGGGGACGGGAAGCGTGACGGTCACCACCCAGGCGGGTTGCCCCTGGAACGCGTCGAGCACCGCCTCCTGGCTGACCGTGACGGCGGGCGCGAGCGGCTCCGGGACGGGGACGGTCGGTTATTCCGTGACCGCCAACACGGCCGCCGCGGCCAGATCGGCGGGCATCACGATCGCCGGCAGCAGCCTTGCGGTGAGCCAGCAGGCCGCATCGGCAAAGGCAACCATCACGAGCTCGGCCGGGACCGGCGGCAGCATCTCGCCCTCCGGTTCGGTCGCAGTGGCCGTCGGGTCGAGCAAGACGTTCACCGTGAAGCCCGGCTGGCTTTACCGGATCTACGACGTCAAGGTGAACGGCGTCTCCGTGGGGGCCGTCAAGTCGTACACCTTCTCCGGCATCAGGGGCGACCAGACGATCAGCGCAACGTTCAAAAGGAAGTTCTAGGGCCGTCCTGATATGGATCCCTCCCTGGGGAATTCTTGTTTGACGCCCCCTCTATTCCCCAGGGAGGATGTCCCTTCGCACCCCCCGGCAGGACGGCCGGAGCCGGATGTTCGTTATCCGGCCCCGGGAAGGCTACGCGATCGGCGATGTCGAAGTGGACGGCGTCTCGATCGGGCCCGTGAGCCTGTACATGTTCACGGACGTCACGGAGGATCATACGATCCGCGCCACGTTCAGGAAAAAGGACCGGCGCCCCGCCGGACAGAACAGGGAGGAAAAACCGTGCTTTCGAGACTGAGACGCCCCATGCTTGCCGTTGCGTTCGTCTGTTACCTGACAGCCTTCCTGACGTCGCCCGCCCTGGCGGGGATGGTGGGGGGCCTTGCCTCGGC
>ERZ1026800.521-NODE-521-length-32268-cov-4.005351_pt1 | contig 32268 bp, 30 predicted proteins | sample MGYA00520873_ERZ1026800 | MGnify/ENA primary metagenome ERZ1026800 (study PRJEB33270, sample SAMEA104284475) | anaerobic digester metagenome | biome: Anaerobic digester microbiome; feature: mesophilic sludge digester; material: Anaerobic digester biomass | place...
GCTTCAATTCTCGTCCATTGGCAGATCATGGTCAAGGATTTTGTTCCAAAATACTTGCACGGTCTTGTCTTGGATGATGGCTGTGGACACGCACCGTATTTAGAGGTAGCGAGACAATATTCTGAAAAGTTGATACTCCTTGATCACCAACTTTGCCACCCCGAGTTAGATGTATGCGCAGATGTCCGAAAGTTGCCCCTTCCAAGTGAAGAGTTTGATTGTGTTCTGAGCTTCCAAGTTCTGGAGCATGTCCCAAATCCCTTTGAGGCAATTGGTGAAATCAGTCGAGTGTTGAAACAGGGAGGTATTCTATTATTGTCTGTGCCACACCTCAGCCGGCTCCATGAACTTCCGCATGATTATTTCCGCTTTACAGAACAAGGATTGCGAGAATTAGCAAATATTGGAGGATTAGAAGTATTGGAGTTAGTAGCAACAGGTGGTCTCATGGTTTTTTTGGGGCATCAAATCTCTACGGTATTCCTATTAGGATTATGGAGAATAAAACCTCTACGCAAATTATCTCTTTGGTTCAATAAACACTTGATTAGCCGAGTTGTTGCATGGCTAGATCGTTACTTGGGTTTTTCCAAATTGTTTCCTCAAGGGTATGCTCTCGTAGCTAGAAAAAAATGAATTGGAAAAAGGTTAGTGAGATTCTTAGGCTGATGGGAACCCTAGTAGGATTCGGTATATTCGTATATCTAATAATTACGAACATAAATGAACTCAATGATATGCCGGTCAGAGTTAAGTTCGAATGGGATTTTGCCGTTTTGGCTGTGTTCTTGTACCTGTTCGTTTACTTTCTTCAAATGATTAATCTCAGGTTGATATACATAAGCATAGGACAGAAGATTAATCTCCTTGATGTTGTGATAGGTTTTTCAGTATCCTTACTGCCAAAATACATACCCGGATATATATGGGGTTACTTTTCCAGGGGTAAATGGTTTGAGAATAAAAAGGAAATTCCCGCTGCATATTCTTGGGGAGCAGCAATAATTGAGCTGTTAATAACAATTTCAACTGGACTGGTAACCATTGGAGTTTATTTACTCTGGCAGAATAACCAGTTTTTATGGATGGCGGTTTTGTTGATTTTCATTCCCATTTTAGAATTCTATTTTTTGAAACTTGTTGGCATGAAAATATTAATGAAAATTCTAAAATTGGACCAGGGAATAATGCATTTGACCGTTAATCGATGGTTGATTTTCTATATTAACTCTCTTTTCCAATGGGTAATCTTGGGATCAACACTTTATTTATTAATCATTTCATCTTCTATACAACTCGATTACTCTTGGGAGCAATTATTTACAAGCACATATATTTTTACAAGATCCTGGCTAACTGGTTTCTTAGCATTCATCATCCCTAATGGCTTAGGGGTTAGAGAATTAATTTTAAAAGATCTATTAACCGTAGGATTGGGCATACAATCCGAATACACCTCTTTAATCGCAACAATTTCGAGGTTGTTGCTTTTTCTCACTGAAGGTTTGTGGATTCTAGTAGGAATAAGCTTAACAAAGCGAGGAAAAACGAAGAATAACCCGAACGTATTATTGATATAAGAGTGTTTCAAAGTTATTATAGAACAAATTCAATTTCACTGGAGGAACAGATGAAAAAATTAACAAGTATCTTACTAATAGTACTAATTGTCTTGGTGCTGTCCACCTCATCGATTGGTCAATCACACCAAATAGCTTTGGCAGCCGCAACTACTAAAACATTTGCGACAAACTATACATTAATCAATCTTGGCGATTCACAAGCAAATGTAGAAGCCCAATATTTAACCCCCGCTGGCACAGAATGGGGTGATTCTATTTTTAAATCTTTCACAATCGACGCTGGTGCTAATCAAATCGTTCGCCAGTATGATGACACCGGATTAACCCCAGGAAGAGGGTCGGTTGTCCTATCATCCAGTCAGCCTCTTGGTGCACTCGTTCAAGAAATAACTCGTTCAGGTGTTCCATCATCTGGCGCTTACACAGGAGTATCAGTCTCTAGCAATGAATGGGTTATTCCGCAATTAGCCCGACGTGCAAATTCAGCTAGTGGATTAGCAAATTCTCAAATCATTGTCCAAAATGTTGGTACAGCCCCTGTGGATTTCACCATTGATTACTATAAATTTGGCACTACAACGATCGCCTTGTCAAAAAATTATACAGGGCTCGCTGCCGGGGCATCTGAGTTGATAGACTTGGACCTTGAGACCGGGTTACCTACAGCCTGGTGGGGTTCTGCAGTTGTTCACACGAGTACTGGGAGCCTCGGCGTCATTTCTCACCTTTTCTTTGGTGCCGATAGCCTAATGGCGTTTAATGCCTACCCGCTTTCAAGTGCTACTGACTCTTGGAAAATTCCGCTGCTCTACTCGCGCTTACCAAACACCCTAAACACTTCTTTAGCTATTCAAAACCTGAGCGGTGAGACCATTCCTGTCAATGATTTGACACTCGATTGTATCAAAGATCCTGCTGCACCCGGTCCCGAAACATTATCTCTTAAAAATACGGCAGCAATTGCGAATTACAGTTCATTTACATTCAACACACTAATCGACACAACGAACTTCCCTGCTGGATGGTATGGTAGCTGCGAGGTCACATCCGCAACTAACAAAAATACCGCAGTTTTAATTATGTATCGATACACCAAAAATGCTGAACAAGCTGCTTATAATGCTGTACCGAGCAATTTGACCAGTACAACAGTTTCTGTTCCATTAGTTGCGAAGCGACTTGCAAATGGTTATGCCAATACTGTAACAATCCAAAACATGGCTGACACCACAGCCACATTAACCATCACTTACAACCCAACCGGTGGTGGTACACCTATAGTTCGCACTGGTGTCACAATCCCTGCCGGCGCAAGCTATATCCGGAATTTCCGCCTTGCAGCTACCGAAGCTCCTGATATGCCCGATGGATGGGTCGGTTCAATGGTCATTGAATCAGATCAACCTGTTGCAGCTTATGTTTCAAACACTTATTTGACACCAAGTGGTGACCAATTCATGGCTTACCTTGGTTTCAATAATTAAGGCGAAATAGCGATTATAATAGCCCTCATAAATCGTGAGGGCTATTATAATTAAACTATGGCAAACAAAAAGAGATCAATTCTAATCATCCTTATTGTGCTACTTCTGGTTTCTGCTTGTAGTTCGGAAGTAACACACTCAATCCCTACCCATCCTGTGAATCTTTTGGAGACCAGCGAACCAAAAGAGGAACTATTTGAAGATTTCCAAGTTACTGGGGATACATCAAGTATGTATCCCAGCGAAAATGCCCAAATCGCAACCGTTTATCCCGCTTGGGATCGTCCTAAAGTGAAGATTGAGGATTTGAAGCCTCCTGTGGATGCGCACAAGCCCTCAGATGGAAAGGCCTCAATATCTGGATTATTGTATGCTTTTGATATCTCAGTACCACTGGCTGATATCGAATTCATATTCGTGCCAGCTGTAATCGTTGAAGGAACACCAATTGTTCCTCCAATCATCACTAATGGGGATCCTGCAAATGGAGATATCATTGGGAAAACAGACGCAAATGGCGCTTTTTATCTTGATAATATTCCGCCGGGGTTATATTACCTCTTAATCAATTATCCTGACCACAGTGTAATAGCTGTTGAATCAGAAAATACCAGTCATAATAGACTGTTTAAATTTGAGGCTAATAAGTCTTATCCATTAGGTGTGATTAAAATTCTCAGCTGATTAATCACGGGTCAGCGTGAGCAGCATCATTGAATAAAATGCATGGAAACAAAAAGAGAACGGTTAGGATTCTCTGTGATTGTTTCTTCTATCCAAGGTATTTAGTCTGTTGTTGAAATAGTAAAAAGAAAAAATTGAATCAAACGCGAATACCTGCGGGTTGGGTTTGTTGATCTATTTGGTATGTTCTACCGAAAGCTTTTGCCTCGGGACGGGTGAAAAAAAAGAGAGTCAATGCCAACTGGTCAAATTTACAATAATCAGCAGTTACCAACAAGATAATTACTAGCGTAAAGAAATTTTTAAACCCGGCAACGGAGAGGAAGTATCAAAATCGATCCGGATTGGCTCCACAAAAACATCTGTTCTTCCTATAAGCAAAATTCTATCACCCCATTATGTACTGTTTATAAGACACGATATTGAGAGATAGTCTCTTCTAGTGCCCATTAATCAGTGTAAGATCATAAAAATAGACCTGTTCTTGAATATCTGATTAGTAACTCTTTCAAAAAATAAGGTTTGCCCTCAAATAATTCCAGGGCATAATCGGTGGAAGAAATGTTGAGCTGGTTTATAATCGACACCACCACACTAATCGCGAAACTACTCAATTTTTACTTCCATTAAAACAACACATTAGAAAGATCGGCGCGGTATTGGCGCACGTCCGGATGACGCTCACCCAGGACCTCGAGCAAGCCCAAATAAACCTCGCGCACTTCATCATCCCGGTAATGCTTATCTCTGCGCAAAATATCCAAAAAACCATCTAAGGCTAACTGGATCTTGCCTTGTTTGGCTAAGCGCAAGCTGTTGCGATACGCCGCCTCAAGCGCATCCTTTGGCGGGTCTTGTTGCTTCTCCAACCAAAGGTAAGCATTTGCAACTGGCTTGAGCAGTTGAGCAGTGTTGAACTCATAGCTGGCTGGGAAGTTTGCCAGAATCCCTTTAGCCTCCCAGGCACGTCCCTCAAGGAGCAGCAGCCGAACAAGAGCCAGCAAACCAGCAGAGCTCTCCGGGTTGCTAGCCAGATATTGCCGCAGGGCGTCTTCTGCACCGTCAAGATCGCCCAGGAGCATTAAGCTTTTTCCTTTTTCCAAGAGGAGATCACCAGTTTCGGGCATAATGCGGCGGATAAAAGCACGCAAGTTTGGTTCAGAAAGTACACCCGTAAACTCAGAAACGATGCGCCCATCCACAAAAGCTTTGACGGTTGGTACCGATTTGACTTTGAGGCGCTCAGCTAATTTGGGTTGTTCATCCACATTAACTCGTGCTAATCGAAAAGCTCCTTCGGCTTCTTCAGCAAGTTTGGCTAACAGCGGTGATTGCACCCGGCAAGGGATACACCAAGGTGCCCAAAATTCAAGGACAACTGGTGTGTGAGATGAGTAACTCACTACTTCGTAATCGAAGCTTTCATCACTAATATCGATGATATTTGCATCAGCCATCATGTGTTTCTCTCGCCTTAATTTTATCAGACTCCAACACGAATGGTTTTATTCATTGCCTTCATCGCCATATACTTGGGGCTGATTTACCTCGATCACCTTCCCATGAATATCGATGGTAATTCTAAATCCCATCATGCCCAAATACTGGCGCGCTTCCTCAGGCAAACCTTTTTCTTGGATAGCCTTAAATTGCTCATCTTTATTTTCTAACTGGCTGCGCAACATCGCCACAGTAAAAATATCTTCTTGACCCAGCATCTTAGCTGCCTGCTTGCTGAGAATATCCTCGTGACCGGTGATTTGCGATGTTAAAGCCTCCCACACCTGCCAATCCACATCTCCGGCGGGGATGTAGCGTAAAAATCCATCATCATTCAGAACATAACACGGCTCTGAACCAACATAAGCGACCTTTATAGGTTCGCCCTTAGGGTCGTAAACCAATCCTTCAAAAACAGCTTTTATCACAAACAGTCCTTCCACTCTATGTTTTATAAAATATTACACGCATTGTATATAAAAAAGATTAACTTCCATATACAAATCTAGTATCCGCTGAGGACGTCCACACGGGTACCAGTTTCTTCAATGTGATAAGGCTCACCAAATGGAACCACTGGAGTCGTCCAACGGTAGATCCACTTGGCATCCTCCGGGGTCATTTCTATGCAGCCATGGCTCATGGGGTTGCCCCAATTAGCATGCCAATAGGATCCATGAAAGGCAATGCCTTTGAGTGTGAGATAACTTACCCAAGGGACGCCAGGAAAATCATAATCCACCTTTGGATTTCCTGAAAGTAGATACATACGCCGCGAAGGGCGTTTACGGTTGGTCATAAAAGTCCCTGTGGGTGTAAATGTCGCGGGAAGTCCTGATGAAATACGCATAGAGAATACCTCACGATTGGCTTCGAGAGCTATTAACCGTTGAACTCGCAAATCCACCAGGATGCGCTTCTGCTCAGGGGGCACTTCTGCTGAAAGTGGCGCGATTTCCTCAGGCTTCATCAAGTGTACAGCATAAGCGCGGACAAAATAAGGTATTCCGTTGATTTCGTCAGGCAGTTCGTACCAAGGGACGCCAAATTCATCCATCACGCGCGTTTTGACCCAAAATGTGGACCCGTAGTAATAACGCCGGCGAGTTTTCTGCACGCGAGGCTGAAGGTAAACATCAATCGCGGGCACGGTAATTTCTCCCAAGCTTCCATCAGCTGGGATTGGTTCCTGGCTCACGTTACGTCGGTTTTCTACCATTTGGATGAAAGCTGAGCGCACATATTCTCCATCTGCTAGCCGATACCAAGTTTCGCCCTGGTTAGCTTCCTCTGTTTGCTTAATTGTTTCTAATATGGGAATAATTTGGTCAAACTTCAGGCTGTAGCAACGTCGTGCGTTTTGGTTGGGTTCAGCATATACAAGCCAACCCTCCTGGGCAACACGTCCCAACTTAATTTTATTTTTAGCTGCAAGTGCTTTCGAAAAGGAAAAATTTGGTATAGCCGCCGATAACATTCCTGCACTACATAGCTTCAAAAAATTTCGACGCGTCAGCCTTAGTTTTGGGGAGTTCATCAATAGTGAATATACACCATTATTCCAACGTAAGACCAATAGTATAGCCACTCAGCGTCACTTGTTTCCATGTTGATGCAACCGTGGCTCATTGGATAACCAAAATTGTTATGCCAGTAGGTTCCGTGGATGCCATAATCATTATAAAAATACATGGTATAAGGCACATCGGGTAAATAATAACCTGGGCCGGTCATGTCAGCATAAAGATACTTTACATATACGTAATATGTTCCTGTAACGGTAGGTGTATCCGGTAAACCTGTGGAAACCAAGAAGGATGCCACCACCGTATCATCCACATAGGCATAAAGCATTTGTTGGCTCAAGTTTACATCAATCCACTTAGTGCCACTCGGATCAGGCGGATCTTCTGGGGGATCCTCCTCCTCAGCCACATACGTCACGGTCACCTGAGGGACCTCTGTGGGTGTATGCGTAGACGTTGGGGTTGGCGTAGGTGTCTGTGTCTGGGTTGGGGTTGGTGTGGGGGTAAGCGTAGGGGTTGGCGTTACCGTGGGTGTAGGCGTATTAGTGGGTGTCAAACTGGGTTTGACCAAGCCAGAAGGATCATAGCGGTCAAACTGTTTGCCAGCTTGCGCAGCTGGGGAGAGGAAAGCACCCATCGTGTGCAACTGCATAACCAAGAAGCACACAACCACAATGATCAAGGGGATGAGCAAATTTAGTTTATGCCGCGTCAAGCTAGCGGTGTCAATTTCAGGCATAGCAACCTGCGCCGCTGCTTCGGGCTGCCAGTGTGCAAGTCTGCTTTCACGCAGCTGCTGGGAGACCCAATGCATTGCTTCCCGCGCGGTTGCGTTCTGGGGGTCCAAATCCAGCACGCGCGTGAGGTAGCCCAAACTTTCCTCTGGAGCAGAAACTCCCGCCAAAATCAGCAAAGCATCGATGTTATTTGCATCCTCGGCAAGCACTTTCTCAGCTATGCTCTTAGCGTGCAGCAAGTCGCCTTGCAAGATTGCTTGTTTGGCTCGTTCGATTTGGTCTTCGAAGCTTGTGGGGGTGTTTTGCATAGATTATGGCTCTGATGTGGGCGTGGGGGTTGAGCTCACACCTTCATTGTTGAGGTAGCATTGAATCCCTGCCACGATGCCATCCGCAATGAGTTCGGGTTTCTTGGTCAGGATCTCTTGGTCCAAGTTCAAAAAGCCCGTTTCGATAATCGCAGCAGTGGTTAGTGGATCAATTTCAGTAAAAGCATGATAAGAAGTCATGTCGACGGTCACCGTATGATAGTTATATTGCAATCCCGTAATTTTTTGGTAGCGATCTGCCATACAGGCAACTAAACGGGTGGCATTATCCGCTTTGGTTTCTGAGAGTGCAGCCGCAATCTTGAAGCCAGTCGCAGAATCGGAATAATACTCACATGAATCTGCATGGATAGAAAGCAGCAAGACAGCTTGATAGCCAACTAAGCGCGGGTCAAACTCATCCAAGAGCTCCACCTCATAACCTAAATCGGTAAGCTTCTTCTGCACAAAGGATGCTATTGTGCTGTTAACTTCCAGCTCAGTCAAACCACTGGCACACACTGCCCCGCTATCGTTCCCGCGGTGCCCAACCACGATGCCAATCTTATTCACTGGGAAGCCTTCGGGTAGCAAACCGGCAGCCATTTGGGTCTGATCAGCCGCGCTGCTTTGGGCTAAAGCTTCAGCTAAGCGTTCCTGCAAGCTACTCGAAAACAAACTGGCAGGCGTCCAAATAGTAAAAAGTGTAGCAAGGATAGCAGCGCCTGCTAAAATCACGCGCAAAGTTTGCCAAGTTAGGCTCTGCGGAGGTATTGGTTTGCGCTCTTTTTTCACTTTCTCTTCGGTGACCGTCTCCATGACGGGACGTTTTTCCTTATTATCAGGCGTTTCTTCCCTCATGCTCATGCTTTTGCTCATAGTTTAATCTTACCTTATCTCGATTAGTTTATGGTTAAGAATAGACTTTTTATTTAAGCCTTACTATAATTAAGAATGACCCACAAAAGAAAGGTCGAAAGGATTGGTGCAATTCCTATGCCACAGCCATTAACCCGTGAAGAACAAAATATCCTCCTTGACATTGCTGCAGATGCAGTCTACGCTGCCGCACACCGCCAGCAGCCACCAAGAATTGACCTTGCCAGTCTGCCACCAGCTCTGCAGCAAAATGGTGCCAGCTTTGTCACCCTTACTAAATATGGTCAGCTGCGTGGATGCATTGGCAGCTTGCAAGCCTATCAACCCCTCGCGCTTGACGTACAAGAGCGTGCTGTACAAGCCGCGGTGGAAGATCCTCGCTTTCCCCCTCTGCGCCCAGAAGAACTCCCAGCAATCGAAATTGAAGTCTCCCGCCTGACCGAACCAGTGCCCTTGCATTATGATCGACCCGAAGACTTGCCCAAAGCGCTGCATCCAGGCGTGGACGGCGTCATTTTGCAAGATGGTTTCCGCCGAGCTACATTTCTCCCCCAGGTTTGGGATGAGCTGCCAGACCCTGAAGAATTCCTCAGCCACTTGTGTATGAAAATGGGTGCGCATCCTGACCTCTGGCGCAGGAAGAAGTTGAGTGTGCAGGTTTATCACGTCGAGGAGTTTAAAACAAAACCGGAGTGGTAAATCCACTCCGGCATATTGCAGCTATAACCAGAATTAGGCTTCGACATCTGGGGTGCCTGAGGGAGCATCAGGGGGCGTCTCTGTAGGCGCTTCCTCGGTTCGTGCCTCAGTAGGCTCCTGAGCAGATGCTTCAGCCTCAGTCGCAACGACAGTCTCAATAACCTCAACTTCCGGTTGCGAAACAGCGTAAGCCTGCCCCTCTAGGTTTGCTGTGATCAACTGGGCATACATTCGGGTAAAAATTACGCCGATGCCAAAGGCAATAAAGCCAATTGGCGCAATCATATTAGCCAAGATGGAACCACCCACAACGAGCAGCCACGCGGAGATGTTCTTGCCCAACATCCCAAAGATATTCTTGAATTCGAAGCCAGCAGCAATGCTGTTCTTTACCGCTACATTTGCTTGCACCACTGGCATCACCAACATCAGGAAGATCGCATACGCAATCATAAGCAACACGATCAATACCATCGCAAAGACGAACATAAAATTAGGGAGGTCGGTGCCCATTAATGCTCCGCAAATAGCCAATATCCAGCCTAAGAAAGCAGGAATTAATCCATAGACTAAGCCGACGACAAAGTACTTGAAGCCAAGCGCTAAATCCTCGCCAAAGTCACAAACGGGTAGAGGTTGTTCCAAGCCACTAGCCACGTTGCGGGTAACGCGCATCACATAGCCCGACACTACCAACCAGCCGACGATCGGAATGAGTCCGTAGAGAATGGGAATGATGACTTTATCAAACCACTTAGGGTCATCAAAAATATAAGAAAATGCCTTACCAAAATCAACTTTCATTGTTGTTCCTTTCCTCATCTGAATTTACAAATTGACAATTTGTCCAGGGTAACTTAAGCCTGAATAAATTCCTCAACGTTGAGGACAAACACGATAGCCTTCTTTTCTTTGCCTTCCTTGTCCGTCACGCAATTTTCCCGCAAGAGCTGCAACGCGCGCTCCAGGCGCTCATCTTCCACGCCAATTAGCAACGTGCTGCGACCGCTGCGGAGAAATCCGCCCGTTGATGCGATCATGGTCACCCGAAAGTTTTCACCCGTCAACATTCTGGAGACCCGGTCATTATCTTCGTCATGGATGATAGCAATAATGAGTTTCATCGTTAAATCTCCTCAAAATGATCCAGGTCTAAAGAAAAAACATTAATTCCACCCACAATTGTTTCAGCAATGAAGGGCATTGTCATCGTGGGGTTTTCCAGCGGTGTCGCCACAAAGCTGATGCGCTTTTTGCAAGTAGTTATCAGGATGTTCTTAACTGAGACGTAATTCTCGTCTGAGCAGCCAATCAGGAAGGTAACATTATGCTCGCGTAAGAACCCTCCGACGCTGGGAAGGTGGTAATAACTCACTTCAGCTTCATCCAATGCTTTTTCGAGCAGATCACAGTCAGCAGTTTGAATGACAGCTATCAGGAGCCGGTTTACATGGCTATCAAACTCATTCATCATATTGCTACCTCCTTTCAGCTCTTTATATTTATTGTATCCTAATTCAGGGTGGAGTTCAACTTGAGCCCAACAGCTAAGATATAGGCATTGAAACAGTAACCCAACCCTCGATGAAAGAACGCTAAACGCTCATTTATCGTTATAATTAATTCATAAATACACGGAGGAAATTATGACCGTCCGCCTACGCAAAAATCCCAATCCATTCAAAGGATTGCTTTTTATACTGCTTGTGGTATTAACGCCCTTCAATCTGGCTGGCTGCTCTTTATTCACTAGTAAGCCAACTCCGCCTGCTATAGAGTGGGATCCTTCACCTGAGGCTGTGATCATCGAAGCTGCCAGCCCAATCAAGCAATATCATGCCAGCCTCTCTCCTGATCTGGTCCGAAACTACATTCCTGAAGGACGCGTGTTTGGGGATGGGCGCATCATTTGGGCAGTCTACGCTGAAGACGGATCCCGCACGGTCTTTGAGGGATACCTTACCCGTGACCAAATGACTGACCTCCTGCAAGATTTTGTCGATGCCGGCTTCTTCGGCTGGAAAGAGGCATACTTTTCGAAGCTTCCTTATGATAACCCCCCTTCTGATTATTTAACAGTAAACCTAACCTCCCTTTCAAAGACAGTGCGCGTAACCATGGCGCAACCCCCCGAGGGTTATACGGAGCTTTTCGACCGCATTAGTACAGGTGCCGGAGCGGAAGGTAAGCCATTTATCCCCCAGAATGGCACGCTCATTCTAGAGGAGACCGCAGAGGAGGCTTTGATTACCTGGGATCAGGAAACCTACCCTCTCACTCTGAGTCAAGCCACTGCAGGGATTCCGCTGGAAGGTGAAGCCCTAGCTGCTGCTTGGGAAATTGTCAATCAGGAACCGCTTGCACCGCCAGTGGTCGAAATTGACGGAAAAGCCTACCGCTTCTTCCTTCTCATCCCCGGTTTGATGTATGAGCCGCAATAAGTCACCCAGACTTCACTCGAACCAATCCACAACCATATCTTCCAGGTCATCGAGGTCTACGTCTTCCTCGCTGACCACCTTACCGAACACCGATTGACCAGCTAAAATCACGCTCTTAGCATTGCCGCTGCGTAAGGGGTGCCACCAAGGCAGCTCCTCGCCATGCGCCAAAAGCCGATAAGCGCAGGTTTTGGGCAGCCAGTTGGCTTCGCGAGCAAGTTTGGGTGTCACTATCAGGCACTCAGGCACGTTTTCATGCCGATGGTCGTAATCGGTGCAGCGGCAGGTTTCTAAGTCCATATAACGGCAGGTCACGTTGGTAAAGCGCACTTTGTCTTCCCCCGGCTCGATTAATTTGAACAGGCAGCACTTGCCGCAGCCATCGCAAAGTGCTTCCCATTCTGCTGCCGTGAGCTCTTCTAAAGGCTTTTTCTTCCAGAATTCTGGTTCTAGGGGCATTCGCTTCCTTATCCTAAACGTTTGGGGTAAAGGTGCGGATTGATAAAAGGAATCAGCGCTAACTGCACCGCTTGGGCATAAAACTCGTCCCGCGTGAGCGCGTTATGCGTCAGCAAACCCACCGCGCCATTCTGCTGTTTGGAGCCTTGCGTGCCAAAGACTTGGTCATCTGCTTCGCCTAACTCTAATCCGCCGCGCACAAGCTTGGCAACCGGTGCTGGCAATCCAAAAGCCCCGGTGCGTGCGCATCCGCTTTGCTCTGCCGAGAGCACCACAACCCAAGCAAATGCAAGTAAGGTTTCAGAGTTACCAGGTAAGCCATCTACGCCGCCTTCGATTCCTACCCAGAAGTCCGCCTCAGGCACTTGCTCTTGCGCATTAGCTGCGCGCTGCTTAGCACCTTGCAGTGTCTCCGCATCATTCTGCGGTTGATCGCTCACACCGGAAGGCACATCGATGCCTCTGAAATTAAATCGCTCTTGTGGGAACATGGCACCAAAGCCAGTCTGAACTGCCGTTAGCTTAACCGGGTTGGTCGACCCAACAATAACTGTTCGCATCGCCTCTGCTCACAGTTTGGGCAGCATGATGCTCTGCTGACCTTGGTACTTGCCCTTCTTCATCGCGTAGGTAATTTCGCAGGGTTCGTCGCCCTCAAAAAAGAGCACCTGGGCGATGCCTTCGTTGGCATAAATCTTGGCGGGTAAAGGTGTGGTATTCGAGATTTCCAGAGTAACGTAGCCTTCCCATTCAGGTTCAAAAGGCGTCACGTTGACGATGATGCCGCAGCGCGCGTAGGTGCTCTTGCCGAGGCAGATGGTCAGCACGTTGGCTGGGATGCGGAAATACTCCACGGTACGCCCTAGCGCAAAGGAGTTTGGCGGAATAATGCACACCTCCCCGCGAAAATCCACCATGGAGCGCGGGTCAAAGTTCTTCGGATCCACGATAGCCGAATTGATATTCGTGAAAATCTTGAACTCGTCCGCAACGCGGATATCATAGCCGTAAGACGAGGTACCATATGAGATCACGCCATTGCGAATTTGTCCTTCTTCAAAAGGCTCGATCATGCGTTGTTCGAGCGCCATTTTTTTGATCCATTTATCCGGTTTCAGACCCATTGTTTCACTCCATGTTTAGATTCCGCGTCTAAGCGCGCTGTTTTAGTCCCTGTGTATCCTGGTTAATTTAACTGCTCAAGCCGGCACGCTCAGCCAGGTTTTCTTTTAGCGCCTGCATCAATGGCTCGGTTTGCTGCTCGAGGTCTGCCAACTCTTTTAATATCTGCGCTGGCTCGGTTTCCTGCTCCAAGCCCTGCAGGTTGATGCGCACGTTCAGTGCGGCAGATTTCAGCGCTGCTAAAGCCAGGTTGGCGCCAGCGGCTGCATCCGAAATGGCGCTGAGGTTACCGATAGCTGCCATACGCACAGCCAACTTCAATACTTCTAAAGCCTGTTGCGCCGTTTGTAGCGGTACACGTGCAGCTTGCAGCGTTGCCTCTTTGATAGCCTGCGATCGTTCTTGCTTTTGGGTTTCCGTCTCCTTGGGCAGCTTGCGCGCCTTGAGGATGCCCTCGAAAGCAGCTGCGTCTAATGCTACAGCTTCTGTAAGGCTGGAACGTAGGGCTTCGCCTGCCTCAATCACCTGCCAGCACTCCGCTTCGGATTGGGCATACTTGCTCTTACCCACCGTCAGGCGAGCCACCATAACGACCAAGGCAGCCGCCAAAGCGCCAGTGTATGCAGCAGCCGAGCCGCCACCCGGGGAAGGCGTGCCTTCAGCCACTTGGTCGAGGAAGCTCTCCTCAGGTTGAGGCGCTTCCATCATTTGTTCCATTTGGAAGGAGAATAAGCGGTTATCGAGCAGCTGCTCCAGGTCAAAATCCTCCAGCTGCAAATACCAACCCGCGGCATTCACCAAGGCTTGGTTGGGTACCAGACCGACAATTTCTGAGTGATGAATGGAAGTGCCATAGCGCTCTGCTTCGCGCCGCACAGTTTCGGTGACCAATGCCATCGGCGTGCGGTGGTAATTGGTAAGATTCATCGAAACTTGCGCCCTGCCTTCCACCAGCAAACCGATTGCCTTAACGAAACGGAACCCGCCCGAAGAATGGCGTACCCGCCGTGCGATTTTTTCAGCAATGCTCACATCGGTCGTATTCAGGTAAATGTTATAAGCGATCAGTGCTTCGCGTGCGCCAATGATTGTGGCACCAGCCGGCCCCAACACCTTTGGACCCAGATCCGGTTCACGGGTCGGGTCAGTGGCGATCAGCTCCTTTAAGCCTTCATACTCACCACGGCGGATATCTTCCAGGTTTTTACGTTCTGGACGTAGGGCGGCTTCTTCGTAAAAGTAAACCGGAATGCCGAGCTCCTCAGCTACACGTTTGCCCAGGCGGTGCGCCATCTCGACGCATTCCACCATGGTCACGCCTGAAATAGGTACAAAAGGCACCACATCAGCAGCACCAATGCGCGGATGCTGCCCTTCATGCACGTTCAGGTCAATGAGCTCGGCAGCTTTTGCGATGCCGGCGAAAGCCGCCTCTTCCACTGCTGCCGGCTCCCCCACAAATGTCAGCACGGTGCGATTGTGGTCCAGGTCCGAATGCTGATCAAGGAGCTGCACGCCCTTGACTGAGCGGATCGCTTCCATAATCTGCTCCACCACAGCACTGCGCCGAGCCTCAGAAAAATTGGGGATACACTCTACGATTTTTATCGGCATGCAAGCCTCCTTGATAGTTCTGAGCATATTATACCAACCAAGTTCTCATGCCCATAGTTGCGCTTTAGTCTTCAAAACTAAATGTCCTGAAAATATTATTACATGTAGATTGTCTTTATTGAAGTCTTGCCAATATTACATTAATTTTCTTAATTTGCCTATTGACATTATTGATTTTATGCGCTATACTTCTATTATAAAAGGAAAGGAGGAGTAATGCCAGAAGCACCCGAACTTTGCCCAATTTGTCAATCCGAAATGGTCATCACCCGCTTTTACTGCCCAGCGTGTGAAACGACGATAGAAGGATACTTTAACCGCAAATCCAACCCTTTTGCCAAGCTCAGTGATGAGCAGCGTGATTTTTTACTCACGTTTGTACGCTTGGAGGGGCGCCTGAACCGCATGGAAGAAACCTTAGGCATCTCTTATCCCACGCTAAAGAATCGCCTTACGGAGGTAATTCATGCACTCGGTTTTGAAACCGATAAGCAGCCGGCGTCTCCCAGTGCAGACCGTCAACAGATCCTCGAGGACCTTAATCAGGGCTTGATCACCCCTGACGAAGCCTTGGAGTTACTCCAGTCACTTCAAAAATAAGCTAATAGAAAAGGAAAATATGACTACAAACGAAGAACGTCTAAAGATCCTGACCATGTTGCAGGAAGGCAAAATCGACACCGCAGAAGCAGCCCGCTTACTGGAGGCTTTAGAGAGCAGCCCAGAGCCTGAGCCGCAAACAAAAGCAACCGGGAAACCACGCCATTTGCATATCAAGGTTACCCGCTTAGCCGACAACAAACCCGTTGCCGATATCAAAGTGCCCATCGCTCTGGTCAACGCCGGCATCCGCTTAGGGGCTAAATTCGGGACTGATTCTTACGGTATTGACCCAGATGCATTGCGCGAAATGCTGGATTCTCCGGAGCCGCAACAAATCATTGATGTTACCGACGAAGAAGAGGGAGAGCATGTGCAAATTTCATTAGAATAAACCCACCGGATCAAACACACCCTGCGCCAAGCCCAATGACAAACTTTTGGGCTCGGCGCAATTTTCTCCCCCAGTTATCAGCATGACCAAGGCGCTTTGCCATCTAAAGATGTATAGGAAACAATCAATTTGCTACTCTTCGCTTTCAACGAGTTTTGTTCCAAGATCCAGATTATTAACTACGGGTAAAATGTGGATTAAATCCCCCTCCAAATCGCAAAAAGTATAAGCCCCAGGCTATGCAATCATTGACGCACAACTTATTCGTAGTATGATTGCGTCCGTTAAATTTCATAACATCAACCCAATCAACGTATAATAAGATATCTATGGATTCATTAAATTTTCCTATTGACCCTGATTTCCTTGCCAAGATTCATGAGAAGACTCCAGAGGAACTTTATGCTGGCTTGCATTCTCGACCCGATGGGTTAACCCAAGAGGAAGCCCAGCAACGCTTAGCCGTTTTTGGGCCAAACCTACTCAAAGAAGCCAAGGGTAAACCCTTAATCGTTAAATTCCTGGCTAACTTCACGCATCTCATGGCAATTATGCTGTGGGTAGCAGGCATTGGTGCATTTTTAGCACAAATGCCGCAGTTAGGCATTGCAGTCTGGGCAGTCAATATCATCAATGGCGTCTTTAGCTTCTTCCAAGAATACCGCGCAGAAAAAGCCACCGAAGCGCTAAAAAAGATCCTCCCGCAAACTTGCCGCGTCATGCGTGATGGCGAGGAAAAGCGCATCCTTGCTGAAGAGCTGGTTCCCGGTGATGTCATCTTCCTTCAAGAAGGCGATAATATCCCCGCCGATTGCCGGCTGATCTCGAGTGCTGATCTGCGTGTTAACCAATCTACCCTCACAGGCGAATCACACCCGGTGAACCGCTCCGCCTTACCTGTCAGCGGCGAGGGATTGACCGAGACCGAAATCCCTAACCTCATTTTTGCCAGCACCTATGTGGCTGCCGGCTCTGGTAAAGCCATTGTTTACCGCACGGGGATGAACACCGCCTTTGGGCACATTGCCCAATTAACGCAAGAGGTTGGCGAAGATCTGAGTCCTTTACAAAAAGAGATGCAGAACGTCACTAAAGTGATTACGATAATCTGCTTGGGTTTCGGCGTTATTTTCTTTATTATCGCCATCACACTGGCAAATACCCCGATCCTCACGGGTTTGATTATCGCCTTGGGTCTAATCGTTGCCTTCGTCCCAGAAGGCTTGATGCCAATTATGACGTTGGCATTAGCTATGGGCACCCAACGCATGGCAAAGAGGAATGCTTTGGTCAAAAAGCTTTCAGCTGTGGAGACCTTAGGTTGCACCAATGTAATCTGCACCGATAAAACCGGTACGCTCACTCAAAATGAGATGACTGTGCGTTCAGTTTGGGTGCCATTTTCTCATGACGGTCAGGCTCATTCTGGCCGTGAAATTAGTGTTTCAGGCATCGGCTACGAACCTGTCGGCGAGTTTAGTGAAGACGGCAATCGTCTAGACCCTAAGCAAGACCCCGCGCTCAGTGCAGTGATCCTCACGCAAGCCAAGTGCAACACCTCTCGCATTATCCCGCCGGAAGAAAAATCCGATGGCACTAAGTCCAAATGGAAAGTTTTAGGTGACCCCACCGAGGCGGCTTTGATCGTGCTTGCCCAAAAAGCTGGTTACAACCAAGAAGACTTCAATTACGCCCAAAATATAGCCGAACTCCCCTTCGACTCTCGGCGTAAGCGCATGAGCGTCATCCAAATGGTACGTAACGAGGATGGCTTCCAGCGCGTAGCCTATGTTAAAGGCGGCATCCGGGAGATTTTAGATGTGTGTACCACCCTGCGGATAGGCGATCAGATTGTCCCGCTCACACAGGAGTGGATCAACACCATCATGGCACGTAACGATGACTATGCCCGAGAAGGATTGCGCGTCTTGGCTGCAGCCGAGCGCACTCTACCCCAAGACCTACAAGATTATCAGGTTGAAGCCATCGAAAATGGACTAACCTTCTTAGGTATGGTGGCGATGATGGATCCTCCCCGTGAAGACGTCATGGAAGCCGTCAAGAAATGCTACCATTCTGGTATCCGTATCATCATGATTACCGGCGACTATGGACTTACCGCAGAAAGCATTGCGCGTCGAATTGGCATCGTCAGCGGAGAAAACCTGCGCATCATTACCGGTGCCGAGTTAGAGAACATGACCGATGACTCTCTGTTAGAGGCGGTAAAAGAGCAAGTGATATTTGCGCGCGTTGCCCCTGAACATAAATTGCGTGTGGTCAGCGCTTTGCAAAGCCAGGGGAATGTCGTCGCTGTAACAGGTGATGGTGTCAACGATGCCCCTGCTCTCAAGAAAGCCGATATCGGTGTAGCTATGGGGCTCTCCGGCTCCGATGTGGCTAAAGAAGCCGCGGATATGATCCTCCTTGATGACAATTTCAGTTCAATCGTCAACGCCATTGAAGAAGGGCGTGCAGTATATGAAAACATCAAGCATTTCACAACCTACGTCTTTACCAGTAACACACCTGAAGCCGTACCCTTCATCGTCAATTCTTTCACAGCAGGGCGTGTTCCGATTGCCTTGAACGTTATGCATGTCCTAGCCATTGACTTGGGGACTGATATTGTGCCTGCGCTCTCGCTAGGAGTTGAGCCTCCTGAACCAGGCACGATGGACCGTCCTCCGCGCAAGCTGACGGATCATTTGATTACCAAACAACTTTTGATACGTGCCTACTTGGTATTGGGTCCCGTTCAATCCTTAGCAGCTATGTCTGCGTTCTATTTCTATTACTGGACTAATGGCTATGCAGGTCAGTGGATCAATCTACCTGCAAGCGGGCCTATTTACCGCTCAGCAACGGCGATGGCGGTGGCGGCGGTAGTATTTTCGCAAATTGGCAACTTATTTACGATGCGCTCATCGACCCGCTCCGTTTTCAAGACGCCACTTTTTACCAACCCCATGATTTGGGTCGGCATTGCCACAGAATTATTGCTGGTGCTTGCCATTGTCTATGTACCTTTCATGCAGGATTTTATCGGTACTGGTCCGTTTGAAGCGAAATATTGGTTGTTCCATTTATTATGGGTTCCCAGCCTTCCACTTGTAGATTCCATTTGGAAGGCAGTTCAAAACCGCAAGGAAAAACAAAAATTGGCTCAATCTGCAAAAGGAGAAGTATTATGAAAGTAATCATTATTGGGTGCGGGCGAGTGGGAGCCGGGCTCGCCAAAGCTTTAAGTATTCAGAATATTGATGTGTCCATCATCGATAATGACCCAGCAGCCTTCGCCTTACTTGGTCCGGCATTTAAAGGAAATAAGTTCGTGGGGATTGGCTTTGACCAAAAGGTACTCTCAGATGCTGGCATCGAACAAGCAGATGCCTTAGCAGCAGTAACCGCCTCAGACGAAGCAAATCTGGTGGCAGCCCGGATGGCAAAAGTCGTCTATCGCGTCCCCCGCGTTACCGCACGGGTCTACGAGCCTGAAAAAGCGAAAATTTACCGCCGCATGGGCATCCAGACAGTTTCACCGGTCACATTAGGAATTGACCGAATGAGCAGTCTAATTATCAACCCCCAGCTCGTAATAGAGCGTATGATTGGCGCCGGTCAGGTACACTTGGTGGATGTGGATATCACTCCGCAGTTGAATAATCACGCAGTGAAAGAAACCGAGGTGCCAGGCGAGGTTCATGTTGTAGCGATCACCCGCAGCGGAAAGACTTTCCTGCCTAATCCTGCCACCAAATTTAAAACGGGTGATATCGCCCATCTTTTTGTAACCACTGGCTCCACCAATAAAGTCAAGCGCATTTTTGGTGAGTAAGCACAAGCGGAAGGAGAAACGAACATGAAAGTTATGATTATTGGCGGTGGCAAGGTCGGCACATACTTAGCAAATTACTTACTTAGCGAAAATCACGAGGTGCGCCTGATTGAATTGCGCCCTGAAGAAAAATCCAGAATACTTTTGGACGTGCCCGAAAGCGCCCTTTATTTTGGCAGCGGCACCGATCCTGATACTTTAGAGGCAGCCGGCATTCGCAAGATGAATGTGGTTGCAGCTGTCACCGGAATCGATGAAGTCAACCTGGTCGCGACCAGCTTGGCACGCTTCGAATTTATGGTCCCGCGCACCATTGCGCGCATCAATCACCCCAAAAACGCTTGGATGTTCACCGAAGTGAACGGCGTTGACGTGGCGCTCAACCAGGCAGACCTGATGGCAGCCTTGATCGCTGAGGAAATGTCCTTAGGCGATATGATCACCTTGCACAAGCTGCGCCGTGGCAAGTTTGACTTAGTTGAGGAAAAGGTTGCCCCCAATGCGATCGCCAATGGCAAGAAGCTCAAGGACCTCAAGCTGCCCGACCAAACGACCATTGTGGCAGTCATCCGCAGCGGTGAGTTGATTATCCCCTCCGGCGATCTGCAATTCGAACCCGCTGATGAGGTCCTGGCAGTGGTGCATAGCAGCCAAAAGAAAGAATTAGCAAAATTTTTCGACCGCGTCAGCTAAACGGCTCAAAATCGAAAAAATATCCCTGTCATAAGCTTGCAGGGATATTTTTGCTTTTTTAGTAGCCGGAAAAGTAAATTTCAAACAGCGCTTTATGGTAGGATTGACTCAGATTTTATTGAGATAATTGGCAGGTAATATTATGTTTAGAACCCGTTTTGCCCCCAGCCCCACCGGCTACATGCACATTGGCAATTTGCGCACTGCGCTGTATGCTTTCCTCTTAGCGCGCAAACATCATGGCACTTTTATTTTGCGCATTGAAGATACCGATCAAACCCGTAACGTGCCTGAGGCTGTGGATGCCATCTATAAAAGTTTGGCTTTAGCCGGCATTACATACGACGAAGGCCCCGATAAAGACGGCGGCAGAGGGCCTTATGTGCAAAGCCAGCGGCTGCCTATCTACAAAAAATACGCTGAGCAGTTGATTGCTTCAGGCGATGCCTATTACTGCTTCTGTAAAAAGGAAGCACAAATTGATAATGAGGAATCGCCGGGGATCGCAGAACAAAAACGTGACCCTTGCCGCTTTTTGACACCCGAGCAAGTAGCTGCCCGCTTCGCGGAGGGTCTCATCCCAGTTATCCGCCAGCGCATCCCCGATCAAGGCAGCACAACCTTCGTTGACCATGTTTACGGCGAGATCACTGTCGAAAACACACAATTAGATGATCAAGTGCTGCTCAAATCGGATGGATTCCCCACCTATAACTTTGCCAATGTAGTGGATGACCACCTGATGGAGATCACCCACGTCATCCGCGGGCAAGAATACCTTTCCTCCACACCAAAGTACAACCTGCTCTATCAGGCTTTTGGCTGGCAGATCCCAGAATATGTTCACCTGCCCCTCATTCTGCGCGAAGATGGCGCCAAGCTCAGCAAACGTGCCGGCGATCCTTCCTTTGAGGACCTGGTACAGATGGGCTTTTTACCAGAGGCAATTGTCAATTATGTGGCTTTGCTTGGTTGGAACCCGGGTGATGAACGTGAGATTTTCACCATGGAAGAACTCATCGAGGCTTTTGATATCGAACGCATCAACAAGTCTAGCGCTGCTTTTTCGCTGGAGAAACTCACCTGGCTGAATGGCGAACATATTCGTCGGCTGGATCCACAAAAATTCCACGAACTGGCGCTGAAGTATTATCCTGAAGGTGTGCGCCACCTGGACTTGGAAAAAATCAGCCGCCTCATCCAAATCCGCATCGAACGCTTTACTGAAATCCCCACGATGGTAAAGTTCCTTTATGAGCTGCCAGATTATGACCCAGCGCTCTTCGAGAACCCCAAATCTAAATCCACGCTGCAATCCAGCCGTGAAATCTTACAGGAGGTCATCCCCCTGCTTGAAAGCATGCAGGAATGGACAAACGAGTCGCTCTTCTCTGCACTCAAAGAATTTGCAACACTCCATGACTATAAGATCGGCACCGTCATGTGGCCTATCCGCACAGCGCTTTCCGGTCAGTTTGCTTCACCGGGCGGCGCCACCGAGCTTGCTGACCTACTCGGTAAAGAAGAAACTTTGCGCCGGCTGAAAATCGGCTTAGCTAAATTGCAGCCATAGATAGAAGATGAAAACCGCCCGAATTTGTATCAGTCAGGGCGGTTTTTTGGAATAATTCTTGCACAAAAACTAACAAGATTAACGTGCTAAGAAACTGACCATGAACATACTCCAGGATTTCGCCTTGGCTCTTGTGGATTTTCCCACTGCCTTGCCCTATTACCTTATGCTGCTGGCAGCCAGCGGCTTGGCATTTTTAGCTGCTAACCGAGCAACAAACGCTGGCGAGCAGCTCGCTCTGCCATTACGTACAGCTTTCTTGGTTGTGTTCTGCTCACAGCTTGTTCTGCTGACCTTAAGCCTGCTGCTCTTTCAGGGTTATGCTGATATAAATGATTTTTTCCCTCTGGTGTTCCAAACCCTAACCTTCATCACTTTGGTCTGGATTGTTTGGGCATTGGCGTTTCCGCAAGCTAAAGGGTGGCTGAGGCGCATACCGATTATTCTGACCTTGGTGGCTTTTCTGGCTGGCTGCTTTACCATTTTTTATCCAGCTCAGCAAATCGCTGCTCATGGAACCAGCTGGATTCATCAGGTTTGGGCAGGGGCATCCCTTGGGCTTCTGATTGTTGGCATTATTTCTATCCTTTCTCGCAAGCACTTTTTTAAATTAGAAGGTTTTTTGGTGCTCCTAATTGCAGCTTTAGGTTACTTAGTTTACTTATCTAACCCAGTATCTGCTGCACTGCCTTCCGCCGTTGCCCTCAGCCAGTTACTTTACTATCCGCTTTTGGTCAGCATTGCTTGGCAAACTCAACCCAAGCCAGCCGTAGTCCAGCAAGTTAGCCCGCTGCCTGCCTCGCCCCAGATGGCGGAGGCTTTCCTCGAGCTCAACTTGCAAACCGAGCAGGAGCAGATTCGCAATGCGCTCACCCACAGCCTGAGTGTTTTCTTGATGAGCGATTTGCTTGGGTTGGTGGAGCGCACCTCAGAGGGTAACCTGCGCGTGAGCAACACTTATGACTTGATCCGCGAGGCTTGGCTGCCGGTTTTTGAGCTTTCCCCTGAGCAGGTGCCTCAACTTAGTGCACATTTTGAAGACGGATTGCCCCTCAGCGCAAACAAAACAGAGGAACTGGCTGAGGAAAAAGCAGCGCTCCTTCAAGCGTTGGGCTATAATGCCAGCGGCTGCTTGTTTCTTTACCCGCTCAAAGGAGCGGGAGAAACCCCCAAATATGCACTGCTATGCCTTACCCCTTATACCAATCGCGCTTGGACGCCTGAGGATCAATCGCGCCTAAGCGTCATTGCAGAAAAAATCGTGCGGGTTTTGGATAATTCCGCTGCGACTGAAGCTCAAGCAAGAGCTGTTGAAGAATTGCGCATCAACCTCAACCAGATGCAACGCCAAAATGCGCACTTAGGGGAAGATTTGGAGCGCCACCAAAAACTGCTTGCTGAGTTGCGTCAGGAATATCTGCAAGTTAAGAACCGTTATTCGAAGGAAACCCAACTTTGGGCTGAAAGGCAAAAGTTTCTCGAAGGCAAGTTGGCAAACTTAGAAGAAACGCTCCAAAAACAAGCGGCTGCTTTTGCTGAGGTGGAAAGCTTGCGCCGGCAAAAAGCCGAATTGGAAGCAGAGCTCACTAAGAACAATGAAAAGTTAGCCAGCCTTAAACACGCTTTAGCGAGTGCACAAGAAGTGCTCAGCGGCGAAAGCCTTACTCCTACCGCTAAGGTTGAGCCAGAGGCAAGCGAAGGCTCAGAAATGCTTTCTGGCATTCAGGCTGCCGCTGCCCTGGAAGCAACGCTGAAAGAGAGTGCCAATTCCCTCGATTCCCACACGATCCAGCTTGAAAACCGACTCCAGGCAATACCCCCGATCCCTCGAAGAGTCCTTGCTACACTGCAAAAAGTGCTGCAGAGTTTAGTGAGCAATGCCATAGCAGCTTCACCTCAGGGGAGCAGCATTTCTGTTGAACTTATGCCTTCTGAGGATCAAACCCTTCCAGAAAGCTTAGAAATCCGCGTGACAGATCAAGGCGGCGGGCTCAGTGAGGCAGAGCAACATGCTTTCCTCAGCTTCGTAACGGGAGCGGAAAACGACATTCCCAAGAGCATTGGTAACGCGGGAGCGTTACAGCAAGCCGTGGCGCTTGTCCAGGCAGCCGGAGGACACTGGTGGATCCATGCGGAGCCTGGCTGCTCGAGTACCTACCGGGTGAGCTTGCCGCTTGATGAGCATGCTGCACTTTCCCAGCGCAGCGTAGAAGATTAAAATGAACCTTAAAAAGTACCAGCGGAGAGAGCCGTAAAGAGCTTATGAGACTAAATCAACATCAAAAAATTACTTTAGCAGTTTTTATTGTGCTTACACTCTCGTTTGTTGGTGTGATCTTTTCAGCTGCCTTGGTGCGCGGCATGGCTAATTCTGCCTCATCCAAATACCAGATCAGTCTTAAGGACTACCCACCCACCGCCACCCCTTTCCAACCTAATGCTTTTGCTAATATCCTGGAAGATGGCACGATTGAACTATTACCGCAGCCAGTCCATACGCCCACGCCCGTGCCAGTGATCTCGGAGGATCAGCTGCCCGACCGCCAGATGAACATCCTGCTCTTAGGCGTAGACGACTTTGCAGCGAATGGTTTTCGTACCGACGTGATCATGCTGCTCTCTCTCAACCCAAAACATAACTCCATCAGCTTGGTATCATTCCCGCGGGATCTTTATGTCACCATCCCCGGTTACTGGTCTAACCGGATTAACACCGTTTGGGGATTGGGCGGCTTTGAGTTGCTGGCAGATACCTTCGAAGTCAATTTTGGCATTCATCCGCAATACTATATGATGGTCAATTACAATGGGTTTAGAGATGTGGTTAATAGCTTGGATGGCATTGATGTGGTCGTAACCCAAGAATTACAGGATTCCTGTGGACGAGACGCCAGCGGTTGGTGCATTATTAAACCGGGCACAGTACACATGGATGGCGACATGGCATTGTGGTATTCACGCTCCAGATTGACCAGCAGCGACTTTGACCGTAACAGACGGGCACAAGAAGTAGTTAAAGCGATGTTCACCAAGGCAATGAACTTAAACATGCTCCCCAAGGTACCAGAGCTATATGGGCTCTACCGCGAGTATATCGATACCAATGTGCAGCTCCTTGATATTCTCCCTTATCTGCCCTTAGCGTCTGAGGTTATGAAAACAGGCAACATCAATCAGTATGCCATCGGTCCCGAAGTGGTCAGCAACTGGATCACCGCCGAAGGCGCAATGGTCCTCATTCCCAACTATTACGGAATTAGTGCAATCTTGAGCGAAGCACTGTACCTGAATGAATAAGGGTTTACCCCTCACTGTATTTAATGCTGTCTCTCATAAACTGTATACCATGTGCTGACCCCCGCACAACCCACGCACAATAATCAATTGACAGTTCCCCTCAATTAGCATACACTATTGTAAATATTAGCTATGCGAAACACAAGCGAGGACTTATGGATCCATCTTCAGAAAGCCTATCAGCTCATATCACCGAGCATACCCTGCTCCCACCGGCTACCCAAGCCTGGAAAATCTATTTGCACGATCAAGGGCGCACAAATAACACCCTCAAGGCGTTTTCGGCAGATCTCTCCCTTCTAGCGGATTTCCTCCCGCCGGATAAACCCTTAGGGCAGATTACCACCAAAGACCTTGAGGACTTCCTCGATTGGCTGCAAAACGATCGCAACGTGCCCTGCAGCCCAAAGACACTCTCCCGCCGCATTACCTCAATCAAATCCTTTTTCCGGTGGTTGACCGTGAACGGCGTTCTTTCCCACAATCCTGCCGAAAAGATCGTGCAAAAGACGGTTGTCAGCCCGCTCCCGGAGGTGCTCACTGCCGCGGAGCAAGAAAAAGTGCTGGATGCTGCTGAAGCCATGCGCACTGCTGCCAACCCAGACCTGCGCCCGTATGTGCTCTTGCGCTTACTGCTTGAAACTGGCTTAAAGAAAGGCGAATGCCTGCACCTGATGACCAATCACGTGGAACTGGAAGGACCGGAAGCTCCACGCATCTTTGTGCGTTATTCCAGCCCGCGCTACCGCTACAAAGAACGCAATATTCCCGTTTCCCCGGAGTGGGCAGAGGCTTATCGAGAATACATCCAACGTTATGATATTAAAAACCAAGTATTTCCGTGGTCTCAGCGGCGCTTGGAATACCTCCTCGAAGATGTGGGCAACGCAGCCGGCTTAGATAAGCACCTTTCCTTTGATATGTGCCGCTGGACCAGTGCCCTGAATGACTTGACCGCTGGTATCGATACGGATAAAATCCGCCAGAAACTGGGCATATCCAAGATTCAGTGGCGCGAGGTTTATGCTAAACTGCAAAGCTTAGCAAAAGAGTTAGGTTATAAGCTCTCTTCAACCTCCCCAGCTGAAGTGTTGGATGAACTAAATTAATAAGAAAGATCGTGAATATGCAAACAAAACAGCGGAAATCCGCTTCACCTATTCTAATTGCGCTTGTGGTGGTCATCCTCATAGGCGCAGCGCTTCTGGCAGCCATTAGCCTTAATCAAGTGCGTGCCGGCGACGGCGCTTTTATCAGCAACTTATGGGGCAGTAACGCCACAGAAGCAGCTGCTGACCTTTATCTAGAAGGCAATAGTGCTGCTTTGCCCATTCCACCATACGTCAAAACAATAATGCTCTTGGGATCAGACTACAGCCCGGGAGGCGGTCACCGTACGGACGTGATGCTGCTGGCTGCCTTCAACCTCAAAAATGGCAAGATCAACTTGTTTTCCTTCCCCAGAGACTTATGGGTAGAAATTCCGGGTTACTACCCGCAGCGCTTGAATGTCGCTGAACCTTTAGGCGGGTATGAGCTTTTAGGCGATACCTTGGCATATAACTTCGGCTTCCGCCCAGATCATTATGCCATTGCCGATTTTGAAGGCTTCAAGCTTGTCGTTGATTGGCTCGGCGGTGTAGACGTCAAGGTTACGCAACACATGGAAGATTCCTGCGTTTTCACGCCTGAAGGCTGGTGCGTAGTCGAACCAGGCACGGTCCACATGGACGGCGACTATGCACTCTGGTATGTGCGCGCCCGCCTTAATAGCTCTGATTTTGACCGCACCCGCCGCGCACAGGAGGTAATCCAAGCTATTGCCCGCAAAGCACTCAGCCCAGCTTACATCTTCCGTCTGCCTTCTTTTATCGAAACTGCTTTAGATGTGGTCGAAACGGATATGAGCGTTGCGGACATGTGGTTATATGCCTTCCCGCTTTCCAAATTTTTCAGGCAAGACTTGTTTACGACCTACACCCTTACCCCCAATGAAGCTGCATTTTACGTTACCGATGAGGGTGCCAGTGTTTTACTGCCGAATGTCCCCGCCATTCAAGCAATTTTGCAGCAAGTCTTCTGGATTGAATAAAAAGATGGCTTAGCGCTTGGGCGATGCTAAGTGGAGATGTAAAATCTCAGGCTCATCCCCAATCAACCGCCAAGCCTGGGAAATGCGCAGCCCGCACACCCATAAAACTGAACCCTCAGAGAGCACCAGTGGCCATTTTGCCCGTGCTCCCTGGGGGATTTTTTCATTAATAAAAAAATCGCTCAGCTTCTGATGCTTGCCTTGCATGCCAAGTGGTGCCCAGCGTTCTCCGGGGCGCATACCGCGCACCTCCATGGGCAGCACCAGGTCAGCTGGGTTCAGCCAAGCATGCTGCCGATCTTGCTGCAGCTCTATGGGTTGGTTTTCGTAAACTTTTCGGCTTACCAATTCTGCTTCTAGCCGCCAGCCATGTGTCAACTGCAAAGGCTCCCCAAAATCGAGTGCATAGGTCTTTTCTGATGGCAATTGTGGGAATTCTAGGAAACCCACCTCTGCTCGGGAATAGCCTAATTGAATCGTGTCGTGGTTCACCCAAACTTTTATCTTTGCTAAGAAATCCACCTGATTTTGTCCGTTCAGGATTGCCTTTCGTACCCGTTCGACGGCTTCATATCCAATGTTACGCAACCCGGGCACAAGTTCGTTGAGTGCGTGCATGAGCACGCGGCGTTGCAGACCTTCTTCTAAGCTTAAAAAGCTGCCTTGATCCAGCAGCAACCAATTTTCTTGTTTGTTCCTCAGGCAAGCTTCAAAGGCTTGCTCCTCGAGCTGCTCAAGCAGGCGAGCATCCGATTGCAAGGCTAAGGTGTTCCTGAGCACCACTCGTTTGAATGCCGGGTTCACTTGTTCGAGCAGAGGAATGACCTCCAAGCGCAGCCTATTACGGAAAAAGCTAGGGTCTTGGTTGCTTTCATCGCTCAAGAAGAGCAAGCCATGCTTCTGACAATAAGCCAGGGCTTCAGCATGAGAGACTTCCAACATCGGTCGTAAAATGGGCACTTGCGCGTTAAGTTCTTTCTGGTAGCTTACGGCTTGCATGCCTCGCAGTCCATTGATCCCCGCACCCCGCAGGAAGTGCATTAAGACTGTTTCCACCTGATCATCGGCAGTATGCCCAACCACAACGCCAGCAGCACCGCGCGCTTCGGCTAAATCTAAGAGAAACTGATAACGGCAAATTCTAGCAGCTTCTTCAATGCCTAATTTGTGTTCTCGAGCATAAGCCTGCACATCTGCTTTGCCAACTTCGCAAGGAAGCCCCCAGCTTTGCATCAACAGCTGAACCTGTTCTGCTTCTTGGGCTGAAGTGGGGCGCAAGCCATGGTCTAAATGACCGACAATTACAGCGATATCGGCTTTCCACAAGCAATGCGCTAAGGCTAAACTATCCGCCCCGCCAGAAACGCCGACTACAAGTGGTTTTGATGCGTCATACCCGCAGGTTTGAAACAAAGCCTCAAGAATTTTTTCGGCAATCATGTCAAAAATTATACCTTACGAACGCGAACCCTTTAGACAAGTATTCCTTCGGGGATTAGTTACGGCTTACCCTTGGTCGGCTTGCATTTGATGTATACTAAGCACAGAGAAAAGAAGAAATGAACGCGCGCCCTATATTACTTGGCATAACTGGGAATATTGCCTCTGGTAAGAGCGCTGTCAGGCAATACCTCGAAAACGAAGGCGCCCTAACCATTGATGCCGATTTGTTGGCACAATCTACTTACTTCCCGGGCGGTCCAGCCTACCAACCCATATTGGACACTTTTGGGGACGATTTGTGCTTTGGAGATGGTCAAATCAACCGCTCCCGTTTAGGTCGCATCGTTTTTGCCGATCCAGCTGCTATGCAGAAATTGGAAGCTATCATCCACCCTTTGGTAACCGAGCAAATATTAGAAATCACTGCACGTGCTGAAGTTGGTTTGGTAGTCGTCGAGGCGATTAAATTGTTCGAGGCAGGGATCCACGAAAAGTGCGATGCTGTCTGGACGGTCGCTGCGAATGAAAACGTGCGCAAGGAAAGGCTCATGAACACGCGCGGCTTAACTGAAGCCGACGCCATGCGGCGCATTCGCTCCCAAAGCCCCGAAGAGGAGAAAATTCGCCGCTCTGATTACGTCATTTATACCGATAACGACTTCCGCTCTACTTACGAGCAAACCATGCAGGGTTTAGCCGCGCTCAACCCAGATTTACCAGAAGAGGTGGTTTCTTTTACCGGGGAAGTCTATCGCCCCTTACGTCCAATGGATTTCGACAGCTCCTCTGCATTGTTTTCTCGGGTCTTTTCGCGGGAGCAGACTGAGGATGATTTATTCCGATCGCTTAGCCGCCAGTCAATCTTGGCAGGCTTCCATGAAAACGAAATCACCACACTCGCCTTTTGGAAGACAGAACTTTTTCTCAGTTTGATTCAGAACATAATCCCTTATGGACCCAAATCTGAGGAAGCAAAGCGCACCCTGGAGGTGTTAGCGATTATTGCGCATGCTCACCTTTGTGAAGCTCTTTATATCTCCCGTGAGTTGATTCACCCTGCAGCAGCAAAATCCCTTGGCTATTTACCCGGAGACTACTTTCCACCGGAGCTTAATCCCTACGCCGTAACGAACTTCTTACGCAAATACGGCTTAATGCCAGAAGAGGTGTTTGTTAAACCTGACCTTTAAATTATTCGTGCGATAATTGGTATTATTCAAGTTATACTTAGAATAACAGGTTGAAAGCAAACCACCATGCAAGAACTGATCAACGATATCCTTTTCATTTTGCAGCGCTTTACTTGGTCAAGCGTGCTGGATATTGCGTTGGTAACTGCCTTTTTTGCCGTCCTGCTCTATATGCTGCGGGATACCGGCGCGGTGACGCTCTTGCGCGGCGTGCTCTTGGTGGTCGTCCTTATTACCCTGCTCACTACGTTTATCGAATTGCCCGCTTTTTCATGGTTGATTAATGTGATCTCGCCAGCACTGATATTTACCATCCCTGTCATCTTTGCCCCCGAAATCCGCCACGCCTTAGAACAAGTGGGGCGTATTAGCAACATTAACTTTCTCACCCGGCGCGTCAGCCCAAAGGAACGCGAGGTCCTCGAAAAAACATTGCAGGAGATCACCAAAGCAGCCGTGCGCCTTTCTGAACGCCGGCATGGCGCACTCATCATTATTCGGCGCAATGATTTCTTGACACAATATTACAAAACTGGCGTGATTCTCGACGCTGAAGTGACTGCTGAACTCCTTCTTCAGATTTTCTACCCCAATACCCCATTGCACGATGGCGCTGTGATTATCGATGGCAACCGCGTTGTTGCAGCTGCCTGTGTGATGCCGCTTTCAGCCAGCGGTGTGCTTAACAGCCTGCCAGAGCGCTCGATGGGGCTGCGGCATCGCGCTGGTTTGGGGATCAGCGAGGTCAGCGATGCCATTGCCTTAGTCGTCTCGGAGGAGACTGGCAGTATCTCAATTGCCTATCAAGGTCGCTTCATTCGCCGATTGGATGGAGAGCGCTTACTCAACACTTTACGTGCGCTGCTCTTCAGTGAGGATCAGCAACAAACAGATAAGAAACGCCGTCCACGCGCAGAGAAGAAAGCCAAAGAAAAGAGCGAAGGAGGGACCCAGGCGTGAAAGTTATCCGTCAGATCCTCAGATTCCTGCCAACGCTGCTGACTGCACTGATCTTAGCCTTGATCGTGTGGGTCTCTGCTGTAACCAGCAGTGATCCGAACGAAATCGTAACTTATCCCAAACCGATTCCCCTTTCGGTCTTAGGGCTTGATCCAGACTTGATCATTGCCGGAGATATGGTAGACACGGTTACGGTAACCATTCGTGCACCTCATTCAATCCAACAAGAATTGGTGAGCAAGCCGGAGAGCATTCATGCTTTTGTGAACCTTTCCGGGTTAGGAGCAGGGGTTCACACGCTCCAACCTGAGGTTATCATCGATATCCGCCCAGCGCGGGTAGAGAAAATCTCCCCTGAAACTATCACAGTCACCTTGGAAAACTTGCTCACGCGGGAATTTCCTATCGATTTGCAATTAACGGGCAGCTTACCAATCGGCTACGAAGCTAGCCAACCCTCAATAGAGGCGGAAACAGTGCTTATCACCGGACCCGAATCAAAAGTCAGTCAGGTGGTAAAGGTGATCGCTACCGTCGATCTGAACAATGTGACCACCAGCATCTCCCGCGCGGTAGAACTCAAACCCTTAGACAACCGCGGGGTAATTGTTAGCGGGGTCAGCCTGAACCCAACCCAAGTGACTGTTGAAATTCCTGTCCGGCAGCTTGGCGGCTATCGCAACGTGTTCGTCAAGGTCGTCACCACAGGGCAAGTGGCGCAAGGTTTCTACCTAACCGGCATCAGCGTCAACCCGCCAACAATTACGATTTACACCACCGATCCAGCTTTAGCGACAAACATGCCAGCCTACATCGAAACCGTACCCATCAGCCTCAATGGTGTTAGGGAAGGTTTCGAAAGTGTGGTCGCTTTAAACCTGCCTGAAGGTATCCAGGTGGTTGGCGAGCAGAACGTCACCGTAACCGTGGGCATTGCAGCGATTCAAAGTTCTCTCCAGTTAGTGGACGTGCCAATTGAGGCTATCAACGTAGCCAGCGGATTGAAGGTAACACTCTCCCCAGACCGCGTTAATCTTTATCTCTCTGGGCCACTCTACCTCCTCGAACAGCTCAATGTTGCTAACATCAAAGTGACCGTCGACTTAGAAGGGAAGACTGCCGGCACTTACCAGCTAACCCCCTCTGTGGATC
>ERZ1026800.528-NODE-528-length-32140-cov-6.361541_pt1 | contig 32140 bp, 25 predicted proteins | sample MGYA00520873_ERZ1026800 | MGnify/ENA primary metagenome ERZ1026800 (study PRJEB33270, sample SAMEA104284475) | anaerobic digester metagenome | biome: Anaerobic digester microbiome; feature: mesophilic sludge digester; material: Anaerobic digester biomass | place...
CCGCCGTCCGGACCTCGGGCGGCGGGGTTCCTCCTTCCCGGAACGAATCCCCGCTGGGCGCCGTGTTGCCTCAGTAACGGTATCTGCACTGGAGGAAGTCGATCCTGTCCTTCCGGACGAGGTACACGACCCGATGCTCCTGTGTCAGCCTGCGGGACCAGGCACCCTCGGCCAGGTATTTCAACGGTTCCGGTTTCCCGATCCCGGTGAACGGGTCATTCAGAACCGCCCGGACGATCGCAAGCGCTCTCGGAGCGACCTTGCGCTCTGTCTCGACCCAGTACTGAAGATCCTCGATGAACTCGGGATGGAAGACGGCCGACTGTTCATTGGTCTCTACTTACCCTTCACATACTGTCATCATCTTACTGAATCCGGCGGGAGCTTTTGTTGATCGGACTCAGTGTAGGTGATCGCGAACACCATGTCCGTCAGCCATCTCTTGAATGACTCGTTGTCGCAGAATTGCTTGAATAGCTCGGTGTCGTCGTTGAGGATGGCGCTCATCACTCGGCCGAGGGCCTTGTCGTGCTCGATACGGGCATTCTGGCGGTCTGAGTTCCTAATGGCGTTCCGGTATTTCCTGTCCTGGGCCACTCTGGCCGGGATCTCCTCCATTATGAGCCTGTGGACCCTGTCCTTGTCGGACCATTCAATGTTCCCGAACTTATCGTTGAACTCCTTCAGGATGTTCGAGAGCCGGTCCATCTCGGGTTCCGGCTTCCTCCTACCGCCGTCAGAGGAAGAGGGATCGATGGCCGAATCCTCGTCCGGGATCTGTATCCTGATCGCTGCCCTCTTCTCCACCCTGTAGCTGTCCATGTCGATCGACTCGAGGATGCCGCGTGCCAGATCCTCGTCTTCCGGTGCAGGCAGTTTCGGAACCAGAAAGTTCAGAAAGATCGACAGCCTCTCCCACTCTGCAACCGAGTAGGGCAGGATCGATGACAGAAAGCCGTAGGTGCGCAGGAAGGCCTTGGCCTTGCCCTTGAAGTCGATCTGGCCGTCTTCGTCGAGCTGGATCCTGTAGTTCGCCACGCAGAGGTCCAGGATGGGATCGAGCTTCTCTCGCGGGGCGTCACCAAGAAAGAGCCTCACCAGCTCATCGACCTGCTCCTGCGAGTACACCTGCCGGGCGTCGAGGGCGGCCTTCAGGTCGTGCAGCTTGTTCGGATCGGTCTCTTCGCTGAGGATTGTCGTCCGGTAGTAGTCCGAGAAGGCAGCCTTGATCGTCTCGGTATCGTTCATGAAGTCCAGCACGAAGACATCGTGCTTCATGGGATGAGCCCTGTTCAGGCGTGACAGCGTCTGCACGGCCTTGATCCCGGACAGGACCTTGTCCACGTACATCGTGTGGAGCAGAGGCTCGTCGTAGCCGGTCTGGAACTTGTCGGCACATACCAGGAAGCGGTACGGATCCTCCCGGAACCGCTCGGCGATAAGGCTGCCCGGGAAGCCGTTCATGAAGGACTCGGTCACCTGCTGCCCGCCGTACTCGTGCTCGCCCGAGAAGGCCACCAGAGCCTTGTACGAGCTCTTCGTCCGCACAAGGTAGTCCCTGATAGCTACATAGTACTGGATGGCACGGTCGATCCCGCCGGTGACGACCATGGCGCGGGCCTGTCCACCGATCTTCCCCAGGCAGATCACCTGCTCATGGAAGTGGTCGACCATGATCTCGGCCTTTAGCTGGATGGCGTGCTCGTGGCTCTCGACGTAACGCCGCAACTTCTTCCGGGCGCGCTTCGTATCGAACTCCGGATCGCCCTCGATCTTCTTCACGAGTTTGTAGTAGCTGTCGACAGGCGTGTAGTACTGGAGCACATCCAGGATGAAGCCCTCCTGGATGGCCTGCTTCATGGTATAGCTGTGGAAGGGCCTGTGGGCGATCCTGCCCTGGCTGTCGGCAGGCAGCTTCTCCCCGAATATCTCCAGGGTCTTGTTCTTCGGCGTGGCCGTGAAGGCGAAGTAGCTGGCATTGGGCAGCAGCTTCCTGGATTCCATGATCCGGTTGATGGCGTCCTCAACGGTCTCATCGTCCTCCTCCGCCCCGGCTTCCGAGAGAGCCATGCTCACGGCGGCGGAGGTCCTTCCGCCCTGGCTGGAGTGGGCCTCGTCGATGATGATGGCGAAGTTCCTGCCGCGTTGAGTGTTCCCGATCTCCTCCAGGATGAACGGGAACTTCTGCACGGTGGAGATGATGATCTTCTTACCCTCTTCGATGAACTTCCGGAGATCCCCCGAAGCCTCGGCATGGGCCATGGTCGATCCCACCTGCACGAACTGCCTGATCGTGTCCCGTATCTGCCTGTCGAGAAGCACGCGGTCGGTCACTACTATGATCGAGTCGAAGACCGTGGCGTCTTTCTTCCGCAGGTTGATGAGCTGGTGGGCCAGCCAGGCGATGGAGTTCGACTTGCCGCTGCCCGCCGAGTGCTGGATGAGATAGCGCCTGCCCACTCCATTGTCCTGGGCGTCGTGCAGCAGCTTCCGGACGACGTCGAGCTGGTGGTAGCGCGGGAAGACCTGCATCCGGCGCTTCCTGCCCGTGCGTTCATCGGTGTACTCCGTGATCTGGGCGTAACGCTCGATGATGTTCGCCAGGCTTCGGGGAGACAGCACGCGCTTCCAGAGGAAGTCGGTCTTCAGGCCGTCAGGATTCGGAGGATTGCCAGCCCCGTCGTTCCAGCCCTTGTTGAATGGCAGGAACCACGAATCCTTCCCCTTGAGGTGGGTGCAGAACCTCACCTCCTGGTCGTCGACTGCGAAGTGGACGACGCAGCGCCCGAACTCGAACAGAAGCTCCTTCGGGTCTCTATCCCGCTTGTACTGCCGGATGGCGTCATCCATGGTCTGCTTCGTCAGGCTGTTCTTCAGCTCGAAGGTGGCCACCGGCAGGCCGTTGATGAAGAGGCACAGATCGAGGGCGAGCTGTGTCTCGTCGCGGCTGTACCTGAGCTGCCATGTGACGCTGAAGCGGTTCTGCTGGAAGCGCTCGATGGCCCTGGCGTTGTCGGGCGACGGGATGACGTAGAACAGGTCTATGTGGTGCGGCCCGTGCTTGATGCCGTTCCGCAGGACGTCGATGGTGCCGCGCTTCGTGATTTCGCCCTGAAGCCGGGCAAGGAACTTCTGCCTGGTGGGGCTGTCGGAGTTCAGGTCGAGCGACGGGACGACCAGGGGTTGAGTGGTCTGCAGGAATCGCCTGAGCTGGAACAGGTCGATGGCGTATCCCCTGTCGTAGTCCCCGGAGTCTCCCTGTATCCAACACGGGATATCGAAGGGAAGAGGAGGCTCGCAGACCTCGTCGGAAGGGCATGGTGATGGTTCTGTCGCCCCGGTCATGGCAGCGACGATCAGACTCTCCAGGCCCTTCTCGCTGGTGTCAGTGGTCATTTCCAGTCCCAATCAATTGCCCATCAATTAAGGCGCTCGGCTTCATGTTGTTGTCCGGTAAAATGATATAGCTACTACTGAAGCCCAGGGTGCGCCTGGCATCAATTGACCATCAATTAAATCAGGCCCAGAACGGGACATACTTCATCATCTTCCGCCCTGCGTGTTCATCGAATGGTTTGATAGCTCCTGCCGTAACTGCTTCGCGTATGTAGCGCGAGATGGCCGCCTTGTTCCTCTCTTCGACACCGAATCGCAGGCGCAGGGAAGCATTGGTCAGATGCTCTCTCATTACATGCTTCAGGCAAGCATGAAGATAACAGGCGCGTATTCTATCAACTTTATCCATCCTACTAATCGGTCTATGCGCGAACAGAACAGCGCGAGTAAAACCTGCGGGCACCTCAAAAAGGGGAGCCGGTAGCTGGTAATACTCGATCTGGGAAATAACCTTGTCGATACCGCTTCCTCGCTCCTCGCATATCCTGAATCGCCTCATCATCGATGCGAGGGTTTCATTCCGGGATCGGGGAGGGGTATCGATAAAACGCCGGGTATCTACAAGAGGCTCGCCTGGATTGGTGATCTCGATTCGATCATCGAAGATCTCCACCATTGGGCCAGCTCCAGACACATGAAAGTCCTGATGGATCAGGGCATTAGCAACAAGCTCACGAACAGCGGGTTCTGGGAACACCGGAACAACCCGACGCAGAGCAGCATCGATCACTTCTTTCGTAGGAAGCAGCCCGTTGACGGAATCGATCAAGCCTTCGAATCCGCAGGCGTAGCCTCTATCACTTTCCTGCTCCCTGATGGTCTCAGTTCTACCAGCACCTCTATACTGGATTACGCGAACTGCCTTGCGCCTGAGGCTTGGAAAGTCGGAAAGCCTCCTGGCAAAAAGGATTGCGCCGAGATTAGTGATGTTGAACCCACCAGCCTCACAGGGAGCGATCAGTCGATCCTTCTCCAATGCGTCTAGAATGGCGCTGTGTCCGTCCGGCAACGGGATCTCGAGTAAGTCGAAGTAGGCAGGACACTCCAGTTTGCTGAGAATCTGGTCTGGGCTTTGTCTCTCTGCTGCTACGATGTCTTCGAACCTGACCTGATTGAGAATACGCCAGAGTGCCCGTTCCTTCTCGGGGAAGTCCACGAGTTTTCTCTTGCACTCACCGACTCTCAGATACTCGGTCCTATTGAAGGCTACCGGATGCCTCGATGCCCTGTCGATCTTGAGCAGCACGATCTTGCATCCATCGATGGTCACTTCATGAAATTTGAAGTCTATCCTTGGGCTTAGAAGGCGAAGAAGCCAGGTTTCGAGTGGTTCGTTCCCTTTCCTAGTGAGGGATGGTTCGAAAGTAGTACCGATTATTTCGTGTGTGGCGTCCTCGATGCCCCAGAGGAGGTAGGCGAATGCCTTGTCATTCAGAGCTGCAGAGTTTGATAAGGCTGAAATGTACTCGCCTATCTCATGCGGATCATCGTTGTTGAGTTTGAACTCCGCCCACTCGGTCTCAGAAGGCAGCTTGACCAGTTCCTGCACCAGCCCGCTCAGATACTCAGGATCATGCGAACCTGTCATTCCTCTTCCTCGTCCTGCTCCTCATCATCTAGGCCCGCGTCGGCCTCGTCCTCCTGTCCCTGATCCTCCGGCAGTTCTTCTTCGAGTTCTTCGGGAAGATTCGCAGCGGCCTCCCTCACGTCGAGCTTGCCGGTAACGACGTCGGAGATGAGGCGAGTGCGGTATTCGCCCAACAGGACTATCTCATTACTAGCTTTCTCATTGGCGATATCCAGTTGATTGGATTGCTCAGAAATCCATTCGATGGCTTTTCTCTGTTCGTGAACGCTTGGCAAGGGAAATGGGAAGTCACCAAGGGTTGTGCTATTCGTTGCAGCCAAATTCGTCGTTTGCTTCGCAGTGAGCTGGAAATATCTCCGGCCCAGAAGTGATCCAATCAATGCGACAAGAAACTCAGGCATGAGCTGCTTGTGGAAGGGCCGAACAGCAAACACATGGTTTTGATGAAGGCAACCTAATATCTCTCCACGCCAGATACAGCCTCTCCCTAGCTTGTCTATGTCTCCACCTTCTGTCATAAGGACATCACCCGGTTCGAGGGTTGACCTGTTGGCCTCTTCGATGGGAACTCTGATTGTCTTGATCAACATAAGGTCCATCCTGCCGGCCTGAACATTAGCCACCCGTAGATATGGTCGTTCGACAAGTGGCAAGTTGCCATAGTTCTTGCCCAGTGTGATACCTGTCTGAACGCGGGAGACTCGCTTTAACCGAGTCATCTCCCAATGCTCCGGCACATCACCCAGCCATTCCACACCGGAGGGCTTGTAGGCCGGGTAGGGCTTCCCGGTCCGGACATCGATCCGGCCGGTGACCGCCTGGTGGATGATGGCCTGCTTCTGCTCCTCCAGAAGCATGATCAGCTTCTGCTTCGCCCGGATGTACCGCTGGATCCGCCTGTCCACATAGTCGAGGTAGCGGACGATTGTGGATTGCTCGGGGAGAGGGGGTATTGGGACTGTCAGTCCTCGCAACTGGCTGCCATATATGTGTATGACAGTAAAACCCTTTCCCATGCAAGCTTTTTGATGACGCGATGCAGGCGAGTCAGAAGCATAGCCAAGATACCTTGGTATGAACTCTATTTTCGGACGAAACAGGAGTACATCCCCGCCGCAGAAAGTCTCTGAGTTAATGAGATTTACAGCTGATCGGCCAATATCCTCGATTGTTTCCCCGCTTGCTGCGAAGAGGATATCTCCATACTCAATCGGGGTGTAGTAGCACGCTGACTCCTTAGAAATAAATGCCCTGGTTTGGTTTATATGGTACTCGTGTTGCGTGTAGAGATCCCCATAACGGATGCATGGCTTCCCTTGAGGAATCTCATCCGCTTTGCTTCTACCTCTACCTTTCAACAAGAACCCGAGTCTACCGATCGGCTTAATGTCCCAATGCTCCGGCACCTCTCCCAGCCACAGCACGCCGGAGTCCTTGTAGGCAGGATATGGTTTCAATCTGTGGTTCATTCAGTCAATCCCAGTATCTCGTCCAGCAGCCCTTCCGTCTCCTTCTCCAGCGCCCGTATGTCGGCACGGATCTCCTCGAGCGTGCGCATGGGCTTCGGCTTGTAGAAGTACCTGGTGAAGCTGATCTCGTAGCCCGTCTTAACGCTGTCCTCGACGAACCAGGCATCAGGGGCGTAGGGCAGCACCTCGCGGCGGATGAAGGCCTCGATGCCGCCTTCCTCCGGCAGAGGAATCTGCTCGGTATCGCGTAGATCGGTATCCGGCTCGTACTCGACGACTGCCGGCTTCCCGTCGATGGTGGCTTCAAACAGGCCGTGGATGGGATCGGGTGCGGTGCCCTTCCTGTGGATCTTCCGGACGACCGGCGGGGCAGCCTCGTCGGTCTGCCGTTCCGCCTTCAGGGCCTTGATCTCCTTCGGGCTGTACGCCCGCGTCGGATCGATTCCCTTCAACCTGAGCGGGCGCTCAACCGTCACCTTCCAGTAGCCGAAGGCTGCGTTGGGGAAGATCTTCGACTGCTCCGTCTCCTCGAAGGCCGTGAAGGTGTCGCAGATTCTCCGGATGTCCTCCTCCGACAGCTCGCAGTTCTTCTTGCCCAGGTTCTTCCGGAGGGGCTTGTACCACTGGGTGGCGTCGATGAGCTGCACCCTGCCCCTGCGGTGCATCGGCTTCCTGTTGGTGAGCACCCAGATGTAGGTGGCTATGCCGGTGTTGTAGAACATGTTTAGAGGCAGGGCCACAATGGCTTCGAGCCAGTCGTTCTCGATGATCCAGCGTCGGATGTTGCTCTCGCCCTGGCCGGCGTCCCCGGTGAAGAGCGAGCTGCCGTTGTGGACTTCGGCTATCCTGCTGCCCAGCCTGGTATCCTGCTTCATCTTGCTGAGCATGTTCGCGAGGAAGAGCATCTGGCCGTCGCTGGAGCGCGTGACGAGCGAGTATTCAGGATCACCGGCATGCTCGATCAGGAAGCGGCGGTCCTTGATGCCGTCCTTCCCGCCCATCCGCTCGAGGTCGCTCTTCCAGCTCTTACCGTAGGGGGGATTCGACAGCATGAAGTCGAAGTACTTCGACCGGAAGGCATCGTTCGACAGGGTGGAGTACTCGGGGCCACCCACGATGTTGTCGGCGGCTTCTCCCTCGCCCTTCAGCAGAAGGTCGGCCTTGGCGATGGCGTAGGTCTCGGAGTTGATCTCCTGGCCGTACAGATGGGTCGAGACCTCCTTGCCGTAATCCTGAGCAAGCTGCTTCAGAGTCGCCTCGGCCACCGTCAGCATGCCGCCGGTGCCGCAGGCTCCGTCGTAGAGCAGGTAGGTTCCCGACTCGATCTGATCGGCTATCGGCAGAAAGATCAGCTTAGCCATCAGCTTCACGGCATCGCGAGGCGTCCAGTGCTCGCCGGCCTCCTCGTTGTTCTCCTCGTTGAAGCGCCTGACGAGTTCCTCGAAGATCGTCCCCATGGCGTGGTTGTCGAGGCCCGGCTGTTTCACCGAGCCGTCGCCGTTGATGACTGGGTTCGGGCTGAGGTTGATGTCGGGCGACAGGAACTTCTCGATGAGCGTGCCGAGGGCATCCGACTTAGAGAGCTTCGGGAGCTGATTCCTGAACTCGAACTTCTCCAGGATGTCCTGCACGTTCGAGGAGAAGCCGTCCAGATACGCCTCGAAGTCGGCTTTAAGCTGCTGCTGGCTGGTGCGTGATCTCAGGTCCCGCAGGGTAAACTTCGAGGTGTTGTAGAATGCCTGGCCGGCTGCCTTCTTCAACGACTCTGTCTGGTTGACGATGCCGGCCTTGTCCAGGGATGCCTTCATGTCCAGAACGGCCTGCTTGGTAGGCTCGAGCAGGGAGTCGAGCCGGCGCAGGACGGTCATGGGGAGGATCACGTCACGGTACTTGCCCCGGACGTAGAGATCACGCAGGACGTCGTCAGCGATTCCCCAGATGAAATTTGCTATCCAGCTCAACTGCCCCTGTTCCATCACCCACCCCGAATAGGAAAGTCCGCATGCCTGGTCGTGCTATTCTATGGAAGCTATTGCCACCGGGACCAGACGACGGCAAGCCCTCCGGGAGGACTGGCAGACAGGCACACCTCTTCCAACGGCGGGCCGAATGAATGATGACGAGCCATGATGTAGGATGAGTCTATGATGGAGTGTTCAGGGAGTGGAGCTTGCTGCCGAACCAGAATTTGGGGAAGGCCAGCTCACCCCTGTGTTGCTAATTGGACCGGCGCCCCGGTTAATGGTGAAGGGACCAAATTGGTGTCCCTCGTTCCGGAAACCTGGAACAGCCTTATGCCCTGGCTCATCTTGATTCGGGGTAATTACTCTTAATCCGCCACAGGTCGGCAGTTACACCGGAGGCAGTAATGAAGGCGTGTACCTCATCGAGAGAGTTCTTTACCTGGTGAAGTGCGATCCTCTGTCCGAGAAGGTAGACAATGTACTGATTCAGGCTGCAGCCGGCATCGAGAGCAGCTTCCGAGAGTTCTCGATGGAGCCGCTTCGGCATTCTGACAAGCAGTCTTCCGCTATAATCCCTGTCTGAAGATGGAGCAGGAATCTCATCTCCATGCTCCATTGCGCTTTCGATCCAGAGGCTCTTCACTTCTTCCAGAGCGGCCAGTGCTTCCTCAGCGGAATCCCCCTGAGCGATACATCCCTGGAGATCTGTGATCTTAGCGACAAATCCTCCATCTTCGCAGGGGACGAGTGTAATCGGATAGCGGGGGAGGGTCTCCACATCCAGGTGATCAGTCTCACTGTGACTGCTCATCCAGCCATTCCTCCAGTCTCAAGATCCCGGCGATTTCGATGAGGTAGTGTTTCTTGATGGATCGGCCTCCTGTCCTGGGGAAACCTATCTTTCTGCCATCCTCATGGCGATATACACAGTGGCTACCTTTCTCTCTATCGCGGCGGAAATCGAAATGCTCCAAAATCGCCTTAACCTCATCATAGTCCATCTCAGGCGGGCACGAAAGCAGGCGTCTCACTCGATTCTTGAAGCTTGTCATCCCGCGCGGCATGATATCACTATTGATATCACCCTGTCAACTCCTCCCGCCTGGTAAAAACCCGTCACGTCGAGAATACCTCCAGAACCTCGTCCCCGTAGTGGTTTATGACAAAGCTTGCCGGTTTCCAGCGGGTCGAAGAGCCGGCCGGTGGTGCTGCTGAGGCTTGCCCAGGCCGACTTGTCAGGGTTCCGAGAGGCCATCCACTTCGTCCTCTCCGTCGCCTTCTCCAGAAATCCCAACACCCAGGGTGGGCAATATCCCGAGCACGCCAGCTTGAGCGAGATCGCGAAGTCTATCAAGCAACCAACCGGTTGCTTCTTCTGCGTCCTCGAAGTGACAGAGCGAACGACTTGCTGAGAGAAGTTCAAAACAATCAGGGACACGAGACCACACTGTCGTATCCAGACTACCAGCCTGCTTCCAGAGCTTGTCACGCTCTTGTATGCGCATCGGCTTCAACCAGATCCACATCCGAAGTAGAGCATTTCCAGTGCTCTCGCCGCTACACACCCCCACTGCAACTCCTTTGTTTCTATGAGTACGGGCGTTCATAGCGAAGACACCATCTCTGACAAAGAACTTGCCTAGTTCTTTTCGTATATTACCCTCTGTAGGCGGCCAGTTTGCTTCTTCCCAGATAGTCTTTGATTGATCGACGAAAGAGCGAAACAATCGGGCGACTTTACCCAGTAACGAGCTCGCAGGCCTCAATGCGACTAGATCAGCAGAGGTGAACGGATCTGAGAAACTATCTGCCATGCCAATCTCCTCAAGAAACACTTTAAGATCATTCCAGTACGGGTTCGGGTTGACTGATTCCGTTGACTCGATTCCGTCTCGCACGCTCTGCCACGAGATCCACTGCACATCTTCTCGTAATGGCCTAGGACCGAGTATGCGGAGTCTCGGGCGATCTTCCTCGGGATAGCTGTCGATCGCGCCAAGGTACTTCTCTATCTGGTCACCATGCTCGCCTGCGTTGACTTTCACTTCGAACCAGTATCGCCTACGATTTTCAAGCGAGCCGACCTCGACTACTAAATCCAAGATCCCATATCCGTGCTTGCCTTCGACTGGAAGCTGCGTACCAACAAAGAAGACGGATGTGGTCTCATGCTCTCCAAGAGCCTTCAGGAATGGCCGAGGATCAGACCGAATCGCAGCTGCGAGCGCTTCAGTTGTGAAGTTCTCTTTATTCTTGTTGCAGAGCCGTCTAAGCACTGAAGCCATGTAACCCTCCTGTACAACTTATAAAGCAGTCCTCTAGTGAAGTCGACGTACAAGCTATTTTGCCATTGTGTTCAGGGAGAGCGATATCGAGCTGACCGGCGATCAAACGGCTTCAGGCAATGGGTCGTTGAAAGTTACGTTCAGTACATCATCCTTGGAGAACCTGATCCCGATTTTGTTCTCGGCAAGCATCACGATAAAGGGCTCTACTGCTCTAACTCTTATTACATCACTAGCGATCCCATAAGTGCCTTAGGCCAACATACGCCGCAAGGGTATGCTGCAAGATCGTGGTCGAAGGCCGAATGCACCTGAACAGGCAGGGGCCCCACCACCGGGTCGTCAGGGCGGTCGGTCATTGACATCCACCCCTCCATCTCAATCTACTTTATTTTGAAATATGGTCGGAAGGGGAAGCGAATGACTGTCTGCATATCGCTGCTCGCTGCGCTGTCTGTTGTCGATGTCTCTATCCTCGAGCCAGTGGACGGAGGCGTCTACAACGGTGACTAGCTCACGCTGAGAGCCATCGTGGAGAATGAGAACATCCTGCCGGATTCCGTGACCTTCTCGCTGAACGGGGAGCCTTTCGTTCCAATCCCCAGGCTCGTCACCGACTGGCCCACATACATGCAGAACAACGTTCACAACGGTTTCTCGCCGTCGCCGGCCCCGATGACGAACGAAGTGCTCTGGACTGCGCCTGTGACAGGGGGCTTCCACGAGTTCGTGAACCCGATAGTCGTAAACGGCGTGGTCTACTTCCTGTCCGGCGAGGGGATGGCGCTCTACGCCCTCGATGCGGCGAACGGAAATATCCTCTGGAGCTACGAGACTGCTGATTCTGACGACCCGCCGTCGTACAGCGACGGGAAGCTCTTCTTCACATCCGACTCCATCTACTGCATCGATGCCCTTACCGGAGAGAGGATATGGGCTTTCTCAGGAGCCGATTTTTCAGGCGGGACGCCCTGTGTGATGGAGAACAGGGTGGCATGCGCCAGGGCTTTCGATTACCCGAACGAAAAAACAACGGTCTACTGCCTTTCCTCGGAGGATGGACAAGTCCTATGGGAGAGGCATCTCGACGGTACTATAGGAAACTGCATAGGTGGATGAAACGGGATGTTCTTTGTCGGTACATCGTCTCCCAGTGGTCTTCTCTGCGCCCTCGATGCCGGGACCGGGGAGATCGTCTGGTCTCAATCCATTGTGGAGGGCGGCTACTGGGACACATCTCCGACGATCGTCGAAGGGAAGATCTACATAGGCGGGGTAGACGGGGCTGTCCACAGGTTCGACGCCATGACGGGCACTCTGGAATGGGAAACATCTCTCGGTGCGGTATCTGTCGAACCGACACCCGCTGTGTTCGATGGAACGATCATTTGCGGCAATATTGCCAGGTCCGCCTCGGATCCCGGCGTACTGGCAGCGCTCGACATGTCCGACGGCTCGATCGTCTGGTCCATATCCACCTCCATCCACGGCTCGCCTGCCGTCGCCGACGGAGTGGTCTTCTGGGGAGGATTCTACGAACCCTACCGCCACATCTACGCGGCTGACGCCTCCACCGGCGAGATCATCTGGAGCTACGATCCAAACCCCGGTCCGCTGGGACTGCAGTCGACCCCCGCCATCACCGACGGCGTGATGTACTTCGCCTCCACCGACTACAATCTCTACGCCTTCGGAACCGGGCTGAAGTGGACCTACCGCGACGACCTCTATGCCGATCTGGGCAGCAACTCGCTGATCGTCGACTCCTGGTCCGGAGGCGTCATAGCCGCGAGCGATACGATCGAGTTCGTCGTCACGCAGACCGGCGTCGCTGTGGATCCCATGCCGGGCTCCTCCGATCCAATGCTGACCATCAGCCCCAATCCGTTCACGACTGTCACGGCTGTCTCCTTCGAAATTGCGGAACCGGGCTGCTCGACTGTGAGCGTCTTCGACCTCTCCGGAAGGCTGGTCAGAACGCTCCAGCACGGCGAACTCCAAGCCGGGGAACACCTCCTGAGCTGGGACGGGACGGACGACTCGGGGAGGCGGCTGCCGTCGGGGATCTACGCCTTGCTGCTGTCTTCTCCTGTGGGAGATGTCGCGAGGAGGGTGTGCCTTGTGAGGTGAACGTGGCGTTTGTTCGAGAAAATGTTACCCGGGCGGCCTGTGAGGTTCAGTCGTCACCGCTTGACGATCATAGATCGACGATTGTAAGGTACATTTTCAATCACCAATCTGAGATCATAAATCATAATTTTTTCTCCTTTTTCGTGGGGTTTTCTTTTCCAGTTTTTTGACTTCTTTCACCGCAGCGATAAAATGACGCTCCACTGGCGAAGGTTCTTCCAAGGGCTGCTCGCGGTATTTTTCATATTCGGCCCGTGCCTTCTCAAGGGCCGCTTCGTGGCTGACCCTGCCTGCGTGGGTGAGGATTTCCCTTTCGCTGACCTTGAGGAATTCGTCCAGCTTGGCGATCCAGTCCTTCATGTACATGGGCTTTCGGCTCAAAGCCTGAAGCTCGGCAAAATCAAGATACGTGGTCACGATCCGGTTGAGGGTGTCCAGTTCCTCAGCGCTCAGGTAGTTTTTGGCGACTTCAGTATCCTCCTGGGTTGGTTTCATCCCGGTCCATGAGGTTAACCCCATGTGCGGTTTTCGGGCGTCGGCGCGGTCGGCGATAATCTCTGCGGCCGTGTGTCCGTGGGCGGCCCAGTGCATCTTGTTCTGTATAATTTTGAAGAAATGGCGGGACATTTCCGTGCTCGGATCGTAGTCGATGCTGGTGGCGTAGATATCGAGCACTTTGCGCCAGAACACCTTTTCCGAGGCCCGGATGTCCCGGATTCGGGCCAGCAACTCGTCGAAATAATTGCCGCCGCCTGCCTGCTTGAGCCGCTCATCGTCCAGAGTGAAGCCTTTGACGATATACTCCCGAAGCCGCTGGGTGGCCCATTGCCGAAAGCGGGTGGCTACATGGCTCTTGATACGGTAGCCCACAGATATGATGGCATCCAGATTGTAATGCTTACGGGCACGCTGAATCTGCCTGCCACCTTCGGGTTGAACTTGTAAGAAATCCTTACAAGTTGCTGTCTCGTCCAACTCCCCTTCCTGAAAGATATTCTTGAGATGAAGGGTGATGTTCTGTGGCGTGGTTTGAAAAAGCTGCGCCATGTCTGCCTGGGTGAGCCAGACCGTTTCATCTTCCAGCCGCACCTGGATACGGGTGCGCCCGTCCTCGGTCTGGTAGATGAGGAGTTCGGAGTTGGGCGAAGCGGCGGGTAGATCAGTCATGGGGGATCTCCGATTGATGATCGATGATTGATAATTTGGGTTCCGCGTCAATCGGCAAGTGGATATACTGGCGGAATCCGTCCAAGTCTACAGACTCGCCGCCTACGTTGATGCGATGAACGTCCAGATCGCCCGTCTCCTGCGCTTGACGGGCCAGAATCATGCTATGCAGCACGCTCGATTTTCCGGAACTGTTCGCGCCATAGATCAGGGTCAGGGGGCGGATGGGAATCCACTGCGATTCGGCAAAGACCTTGAAATTACAGGAAGTATGGGGGATCAACATGTTTTTCCTCCGGTTCTGTCCTGCCGAAGATGGCATTTGTTGTTTCAAAAATCTTCGACATAGTCTTATAAACATCTTCTGGCACGGAGTCAGGCTTCTGCAACATCCAGTCCCTTAGGACAGCTGCTACCCGCCACTTCTCGAACCTGCCGAGTTCCTTGCGATTAAAATAAGCTGTCAGCTTGTTGACAATCCCGTTGTTTAGGGCTTGCTCCTCCTTTGTGAAAGCTGGCTTGTTGATCTGATAAGCCTGCGGTTTAGGACCCCGAAGGGGCCGCAAGCCGCAAGGCGGCGAAGCGAAACCGACGCGAATTCTTGCTACTTCGATCACTCGTTGGAAACAAGAACCTGAGAATATGGTGCCCCTTGTTCTGGAAACTTGGAACTCCCTGATGCCCTATTTAGCTAAGCTAGCTGAGCTGTACGACCTTATCGGGGCGTAAGCGGGAGGAGCCTCGAGAGCCACCACACCCGATGAAGCCTCTCCCCACAAGAGAAGTACATCCCTGGGGCGAGTGGAACAGCGGAGTAGTCTCTGACGTGGACGCTGCAGCTTCTACTTCTTTGCCAGCCTACTACCTTGACTGATCTAAGTTCTTGTGAAAGCCTGCTTTCCACAAGGTTCTCTATGAGAGCCTATCAAGGGCTTGTTCTGGTCCTTTCTTGGATCTTACTTCCAGGACTACGAGTAACTCCAGCGATGTAATCTCTGCTAGTTAAAGTGCTGATGAATGTCTAGTCCATTCGTATTGAGATCAATAGTGCGAGTATCATGCGAGCAAGAACTATCACATAAGCTCACCATGAATGATCTGGGCCGAAGTCCGGCAGGCACGCCATCAACATCAGCGGGAGGCGGGCAGAGAAAGGTCTGTACAGAATCGGCCAATGTTAAATCAAAGGAATAGCTAGCCCTCACACGGTACATCCGTCCATAATCCTCAGACGGGAAGAGCCAGGTAATCACAAGGCTTCCAGGTTCGGTTGCGTATTCGCTTCTGAATCCATCACGATGGGCAGAATAACTACCTCCTGTCATTTTTATCTGAACAAGGATACTGTGACCTGAGAGCTCATACAGCATCAAGGAGTGCAGCGATGCTTCAGATTGGCTCACAAATACAAGACATAGAACAATGATTGACCACCTTAGAGTCTTCACAGCTACTCTCCTTAGGTTTACCTTGTTCTACGGGCAGTGATAGGCAAAGACATCGATCGTTGTACACTGTCGTCACTATCCCCCAAAGGTGTTATATGCTCGCACAAGCAAATCCGGTCCAGTTATCTATGAGCCTACGCCTTCAAGTTGCTCCTAACCATACTATTCCCCGGAGTTGGACACGCTGATCGTGAGAGGTCATCCAGCTTGGAGGGGAGCGGGATGAGCAAGAAGGATGATCTCTAGCCTGCCCCAACATGAGGGCAGGAAATGCGATGGAACATGGTACGAACACACCTCCAGCACCTTATCCCCGTAGTGGTTGATGACCTTGATGGCGATCTTGCCGGTCTCTGGCGGATCGAAGGGGCGGCTAATCGTGCGGAAGATAGCTGAGCGAACTTGGCTAGTAGTCACTTCTTGGCCCATCACTTGTGATTCTTACTGAGATGGAGAGCCCTGCCGAATCCAGGGTGCCTGTTTCTGTGCTTCCCGAGGCCATCCATGAAGCTATCGCCAAGTAACTGCTTCCAGTTATCAGGCTTTGATAATGATCCGGGCTGGTGCCAGCATTCGCCCTGTAGCAGCTACCATTCTGTGCGATCCAGTAAACGTTGATATCGGCGTTCTGGTGAGGAGTGCCATCATGACAACACCCACGGGCTGTCTTCTGAAAGAACATCCCTGTGCCTGGAGCTGGCATGAGCTCTGTAGAGCTTCCTGTAGTCGGTCCGGTATAACGAGTCCCAAGCATCACGGTTTGAAGGTGACTGTCCGGGTTACACCTGGCGATGCCTTGAGGGAAACACGACTGGTCTCCATAGATTGCGTATCCGCCAGGGCTCACCTGACTACCCAGCCACTCCATGGTAGAGGGGGGGATGGCCTTGATGCTGTCAGTATTCTTTGCTCCTCCTGAGTGATCCAGAGGCACCGAGTTCTCAACCCCTTCTCGCTTCTCACTCGTTGAAGCCCTCATACCGTATCCAGGGGAAGGCTTTGCTGATCTGAGTCAGTATAGGTGATCGCGAACACCGCATCCGTCAGCCACCTCTTGAATGACTCGTTGTCGCAGAATTGCTTGAAAAGCTCCGTATCGTCCTTCAGAACGGCGGTCATCACGCGGCCCAGGGCCTTATCGTGCTCTATGCGGGCGTTCTGGCGGTCGGAGTTCCTGATGGCGTTCTGGTATGCCCTGTCCTGGGCGACCCTGGCCGGGATCTCCTCCGTGATCAGCTTGTTGATCCTGTCCTTGTCGGACCAGTCGATGTTCCCGAACTGATCATTGAAATCCTTGAGGATATTCGAGAGCCGGTCCATCTCAGGCTCCGGCGGCCTCCCCCCGCCGTCAGTGGAAGCGGGATCGATAGTCGAATCCTCATCAGGGAGCTGTATCCTGATCGCAACCCTCTTCTCCACCCTGTAGCTGTCCATGTCGATCGACTCGAGTATGCCGCGTGCCAGGTCCTCGTCTTCCGGTGCAGGCAGCTTCAGGACCAGGAAGTTTAGGAAGATCGACAGCCTCTCCCACTCGGCAACAGAGTAGGGCAGTATCGAAGCCAGGAAGCCGTAGGTGCGCAGGAATGCCTTGGCCTTGCCCTTGAAGTCGATCTGGCCGTTTTCATCGAGCTGGATCTTGTAGTTAGCCACGCAGAGGTCCAGGATGGGATCGAGCTTCTCTCTCGGGGCGTCACCCAGGAAGAGCTTCACCAACTCCTCGACCTGCTCCTGTGAGTAGACCTGCCGGGCATCGAGGGCGGCCTTCAGGTCGTGCAGCTTATTCGGGTCGGTCTCCTCGCTGAGGATGGTGGTCCGGTAGTAGTCCGAGAAGGCTGCCTTGATAGTCTCGGTGTCGTTCAGGAAGTCCAGCACGAAGACATCGTGCTTCTTCGGGTATGCCCTGTTGAGGCGTGACAGCGTCTGTACGGTCTTGATCCCGGACAGGACCTTGTCCACATACATCGTGTGGAGCAGAGGCTCGTCGTAGCCGGTCTGGAACTTGTCGGCACACACCAGGAAGCGGTAGGGATCCTCACGGAACCTATCGGCGATCAGGCTGCTCGGGAAGCCGTTCATATAGGACTCGGTCACCTGCTGGCCGCCATAATCGTGCTCGCCCGAGAAGGCCACCAGAGCCTTGTACTGGCTCTTTGCCTGTACCAGGTAGTCCCTGATGGCGACGTAGTACTGGATGGCACGCTCGATCCCGCCCGTGACGACCATGGCTCGGGCCTGGCCTCCGATCTTGCCCAGGCCGATCACCTGCTCCAGGAAGTGGTCGACCATGATCTCGGCCTTGAGCTGGATCGCGTGCTCGTGGCTTTCGACATAGTAGCGGAGCTTCTTTCGGGCGCGCTTCGTGTCGTACTCCGGATCGCCCTCGACCTTCTTGGTGAGCCTGTAATAGCTGTCGACCGGCGTGTAGTACTGCAACACATCCAGGATGAAGCCCTCCTGGATGGCCTGCTTCATGGTGTAGCTGTGGAAGGGCTTGTGGGCGATCCTGCCCTGGCTGTCGACCGGCAGCTTCTCCCCGAAGATCTCGAGGGTCTTGTTCTTCGGTGTGGCCGTGAAAGCGAAGTAGCTGGCATTGGGCAGCAGCTTCCTGGCCTCCATGATCCGGATGATGTTGTCCTCTACGGTCTCGTCGTCCTCTTCCACCCCGGCTTCCGAGAGGGCCATGCTCACGGCGGCGGAGGTCCTTCCGCCCTGGCTGGAGTGCGCCTCGTCGATGATGATGGCGAAGCTCCGGCTGCGCTGAGTGTTCCCGATCTCCTCCAGGATGAACGGGAACTTCTGCACGGTGGAGATGATGATCTTCTTGCCGTCCTCGATGAACTTCCGGAGATCCCCCGAAGCCTCGGCATGGCTCATGGTTGATCCCACCTGTACGAACTGTTTAATCGTGTCCCGTATCTGCCTGTCGAGGAGAACACGGTCTGTCACAACGATGATCGAGTCGAAGACCGTGGTGTCTTTCTTCCGTAGGTTGATGAGCTGATGGGCCAGCCAGGCGATGGAGTTCGACTTGCCACTGCCCGCCGAGTGCTGGATGAGGTAGCGTCTGCCCACTCCGTTATCCTGGGCATCGTGCAGCAGCTTCCGAACAACGTCGAGCTGGTGGTAGCGCGGGAAGACCTGCATCCTGCGCTTCCTGCCTGAGCGTTCATCGGTGTACTCGGTGACCTGGGCGTACCGCTCGATGATGTTCGACAGGCTGCGAAGAGATAGCACCCGCTTCCAGAGGAAGTCGGTCTTCAGACCGTCAGGATTAGGAGGATTGCCTGCCCCGTCGTTCCAGCCCTTGTTGAAGGGCAGGAACCACGAGTCCTTCCCCTTCAGGTGGGTGCAGAACCTCACCTCCTGGTCATCGACGGCGAAGTGGACGATGCAGCGTCCGAACTCGAACAGGAGTTCCTTCGGGTCTCTGTCTCGCTTGTACTGCTGGATGGCGTCATCCACGGTCTGCTTCGTAAGGCTGTTCTTCAGCTCGAAGGTGGCGACGGGCAGGCCGTTGATGAAGAGGCACAGGTCGAGGGCGAGCTGTGTCTCATCGCGGCTGTACCTGAGCTGCCGGGTGACGCTGAAGCGGTTCTGCTGGAAATGCTCTATGGCTTTGGCGTTATCGGGTGAGGGGATACCGAAGAACAAGTCGATGTGGTGCGGCCCGTGCTTGATGCCGTTCCGGAGGACATCGATGGTGCCGCGCTTCGTGATCTCACCCTGCAGGCGTGCCAGGAACTTCTGCCTGGTGGGGCTGTCGGAGTCCAGGTCGAGTGATGGGACGACCAGGGGTTGTGTTGTCTGCAGGAAGTGCTTGAGCTGGGTTAGGTCAACAGCGTATGCCCGGTCGTAGTCCCTCGGGTCGCCCTGGATCCAGCACGGGATCTCGAACGGAAGAGGGGGCTCGCAGACCTCGTCGGGAGGGCAGGGCGACGGCTCGGTCGCCCCTGTCATGGCTGCGACGATCAGGCTCTCGAGGCCCTTCTCGGAGGTGTCAGTGGTCATTCCTCGTCCCCGGTCTGCTGTCCATCCTCGAGGTCCTCGTCAGTCTCTTCCTCCTGCTCCTGGTCCTCTAGCAGATCTTCCTCGAGCTCATCGGGAAGATTCGCGGCCGCTTCCCTCACGTCGAGCTTGCCGGTGACGACATCGGATATGAGGCGGGTGCGGAACTCATGAAGGAGAACAATCTGGCTCTCGGTGCTTTCTAGAGCGGCCGTGCTTTCGGATATGACTTTAAACAGATGTCTAACGATGGCAGATTGCTCTTCTGAGGGTGGTCGCGGCAACATAACCTTCTTCAATCGAGTCATAGGAATTCTCAAACGAATGGTGTTCAACTTACCGGATGTCTTTGACTCGATGTACATGATGCCGTTTCCAAGGCCAAATAGGCTTCGCTGGAAGCCAGTATTCTGGAAAATGGCTCCCGTGTAGTCGACCGGGTCGTATGGATCGCGAGGTCGCAGCATATAGTAAACGGGACTGACGGCACCGAAGTACTTCGAGATACCCACTGACCCAACGACCACATTCATGCTGTTGACAACAATGTCCCCTGGATAGGCAAGCATATAGGCTGACAGGTCTTCTTTCGCCTTGTTGCCACCGGCTTCTTTATCTGCATACGGGATGACGCCAGTCTTAAGGCTCAGTGACAGGATGTTCGTCGTTTTGATGGGATCATTTCTCTCCTTGCGCTGCATCAGTACGCGCCCAAGAGGGTTTACCTCCCAGTGCTCCGGCACATCCCCCAGCCACTCCACTCCGGAGGGCTTGTAGGCCGGGTACGGCTTCCCGGTCCGGACATCGATCCGGCCGGTGACCGACTGGTGGATGATCGCCTGCTTCTGCTCCTCGAGCAGCTTGATCAGCTTCTGCTTAGCCCTGATGTAACGCTGGATCCGCCGGTCCATGTAGTCGAGGTAGCGGACAATGGCGGCTTGCTCCAGAAGCGGCGGAAGTGGCATTCGAACACTACCGATACGATCAGTGGAGATTTCTGTGAAGGTTGTCCCGACTGCTAGGCTCTGCAGTTCGTCTTTGATCGTCGTGAGGATATTGAAGCCAAACATCGGGTCTACTACGTCAGGAGTTGCGACTAGGGTCTTGCATCCTTGGTTAGTGCATAGCTCGGTCTCGGCAATCGCAACATTTCCCACGGGTGCTCTTGAAGTCACGATGATACTGCCTGCTGGCGCAAGTTCAGTTGAGCAAGACAGCAACCCATCTTGGGTGATCTGCCGCAGGGAGGTGTATAGACGTGTAGATCTGCTAACATCCGCTGGAGTTACCCATACGATATCCCCGTCCCAGTATGCCGCTTCCGAGCTCGATGGGGTTGATCCACCGGTGATCTTTGAGAATGCCAGCTTAAGGCGCCGCGTTTCCCAGTGCACAGGTACCTGCCCCAGCCACTCCACGTCGGAGTTCTTATAGACGGGGTAGGGCTTAAGGTCTGATCTCACTCGTGTTGGTCTTCCAGCACTAGCATCCAGACGCGCTTAAGAGGTAGTTCAGCCTGGATCTCTGCAGGCAGCTTCTCGTAGTTCCTGTAGATAGCTTCGACGATGTCCCGGCTATCCCAGAGACGCACAGTGAAGTACCCCTGCTTGGCTTCATTCATCACGGCACGGTTGAAGCCACCCCAGCAGACCAGCAGACCCTGCTCGGACTTGAAGGTCTGCATAGAACCCTGGAGGGTCCTATAGATCGTGACATCGGCAGGACTGACCTGGGATTTCACCTGCACGCAGAGCCTGGGTTGATCCAGGCCGAGTGACCCTCTGCCAGCGAAGATGTCCACCCCACCATCCGCACCTGGAGGAGACACCCGGGTGACCCACCCCTCGGCTTGAAGAATGGCTCCGACCAGGTCTGCAAGGTCGTGGCCCTTGAACCGCTCCTCGATCTTCCGCACGATCTGATCGTGAGCCATCTCTGCGAGGTTGAGGTTCACCTGTTCGGTATCTGGAGAGGGCATCGTCTTGCCCGACTTGCTGTCAGGTGCTTTCAGCCCTGGATCCGGCTTGCCCTCAAGCACAGCAGCAACACGCTCTTCGGCCTGGTTTCTAGTGATGCTGCACACAGTCATGAAGGCACCGAAAGAGTAGAGCAGATCCTGTGCGAACTGTGTCCGTGGGACATCGGGTCTGATCCACTCGACCGGACGGGTATGACGATACTCCTGGCCGATCTTCTTGTAGCTGTATGGACCCTTCACCCTACCGAGAGCGATCTGTGACGTTAGCTTCCGGGGGAGGACTACGATGTCGCCTGGCTTCATAGCCAGCGCGAACGCCCAGAGCTGTCCGGAGTAATTCCCCACAGACCGGGAATTCAGATCTGGACGAGCTTTCTTCACGATGCTTACTATGTTGCTGTAGTCCTTGGCATCCTGAAGCGAAGGGTAGTCCCGGAAGCCAAGTACAACCATTCTGTTGTCCAGAGCGTATTCCTCGTCCTGCCCGCCGCTCCCTGCTCGCACAACGAACACTCGACCGGACTCGCCCATCAGTGTCCTCCATCCGTTCCGAGTATCTCATCCAGCAGACCTTCTGTCTCCTTCTCCAGTGCAAGTATGTCAGCACGGATTTCATCAAGTGTGCGCATGGGCTTCGGCTTGTAGAAGTACCTGGTGAAGCTGATCTCGTAGCCTGTCTTCACACTGTCCTCGATGAACCAGGCATCTGGGGCGTAGGGCAGCACCTCGCGGCGGATGAAGGCTTCGATGCCACCTTCCTCCAGGAGAGGAATCTGCTCGGTGTCGCGGAGATCAGTGTCCGGTTCGTACTCGACGACTGCCGGCTTGCCGTTGATGGTCGTCTCGAACAGGCCATGGATAGAGTCGGGAACAGCACCCTTCTTGTGGATCTTCCGGATGACGAGTGAGGCAGCCTCATCAGGTTGCTGGTCCGCCTTAAGGGCCTTGATCTCCTTCGGGCTGTAAGCTCGGGTGGGATCGATCCCCTTCAATCTTAGCGGGCACTCCACCGTCACCTTCCAGTAGCCGAAGGCTGCGTTGGGGAAGATCTTCGACTGCTCGGTCTCCTCGAAGGCCGTGAAGGTGTCGCAGATCTTCTGGACATCCTCCTCGGACAGCTCGCAGTTCTTCTTACCCAGGTTCTTCCGTAGGGGCTTGTACCACTGCGTGGCGTCGATGAGCTGCACCCTGCCCCTCCGGTGCTGCGGCTTCCGGTTGGTAAGCACCCAGATGTAGGTGGCTATGCCTGTGTTGTAGAACATGTTGAGCGGCAGGGCCACGATGGCCTCGAGCCAGTCGTTCTCGATGATCCAGCGGCGGATGTTGCTCTCGCCCTGGCCGGCATCCCCGGTGAAGAGCGAGCTGCCGTTGTGCACCTCGGCTATCCTGCTGCCAAGCCTGGTATCCTGTTTCATCTTGCTGAGCATGTTCGCGAGGAAGAGCATCTGGCCGTCGCTGGAGCGTGTGATGAGTGAGTACTCGGGATCCCCGGCATGCTCGATCAGGAAGCGGCGGTCCTTGATGCCGTCCTTCCCACCCATGCGCTCGAGATCACTTTTCCAGCTTTTCCCGTAAGGTGGATTCGACAGCATGAAGTCGAAGTCCTTCGTCCTGAAGGCGTCGTTCGAGAGTGTGGAGTACTCGGGACCGCCCACGATGTTGTCGGCGGCCTCCCCCTCGCCCTTCAGCAGAAGGTCGGCCTTGGCGATGGCGTAGGTCTCCGAGTTGATCTCCTGGCCGAACAGGTGGGTCGAGACTTCCTTGCCATGCTCCTGGGCAAGCTGCTTCAGGGTTTCCTCGGCCACTGTCAGCATCCCACCAGTACCACAGGCGCCATCATAGAGCAGGTAGGTCCCTGACTCGATCTGATCGGCTATCGGCAGGAAGATCAGCTTCGCCATCAGCTTCACGGCATCACGCGGGGTCCAGTGCTCGCCGGCCTCCTCGTTGTTCTCCTCGTTGAAGCGCCTGACCAGCTCCTCGAAGATCGTCCCCATGGCGTGGTTATCGAGACCGGGCTGCTTCACGGAACCGTCACCGTTGATGATGGGGTTGGGGCTGAGGTTGATATCGGGTGACAGGAACTTCTCGATGAGCGTGCCGAGGGCATCCGACTTCGACAGCCTGGGGAGCTGATTCCTGAACTCGAACTTCTCCAGGATGTCCTGCACGTTCGAGGAGAAGCCGTCCAGGTATGCCTCGAAGTCAGCCCGAAGCTGCTGCTGGCTGGTGCGTGATCTCAAGTCCCGCAGGGTGAACTTCGAGGTGTTGTAGAATGCCTGGCCGGCGGCCTTCTTTAGAGGCTGGTCCTGGTTGACGATACCAGCCTTGTCTAGGGATGCCTTCATGTCCAGGACGGCCTGCTTGGTGGGCTCGAGCAGGGAGTCCAGTCGGCGTAGGACGGTCATGGGCAGGATTACGTCACGGTACTTGCCCCTGACGTATAGGTCTCGCAGGACGTCGTCGGCGATTCCCCAGATGAAGTTCGCGATCCAGCTCAACTGGCCCTGTTCCATGCATCACTCCGAGCAAAAAGAAAGCGTCTCGCTTTGGCTATTTCCCGGAAGCTATTGCCACCGAGATGTGAAGTCCAGATAACGGCAAGCCATCAGGAAGGGGGCCTGGAAGACAGGCCCCCTCCATCAGCAGCGAGTTGAACACTCGATGACGGACCTCACGGTTGATCCGAACCACTGTCCTCCACGCTTGGTCTCGACTCCATCCTGGTTGAGCTTCCCGGCTATCCGCCTCAAGCTCCATCCTTGCTCTCGGAGAACGAGGATACCCTCAATGACCTTCTGCTCATCGTGGTTTATGATGAGCCGGTCGTCGACTCGGTCGAAGCCATAGGGCGTTGGCGAGTAGGGTTGCCGCTTCTCCCGCTTGTGGCGTAGGGCGGCGGTGGTGCGCTCGGAGATCTGATCCCGCTCGAACTCATTCAGGACGGCCAGCATCCTGAAGACCATCTTCCCGGCGGCGCTGGTGGTGTCGATCCGCTCTGACAGGCTCACCAGGTCAGCACCGGCCTTCTCGAGGCGCTCAGCCAGTGCCAGGGTGTCCTTCGTGCTGCGGGAGAGCCGGGAGAGGCTGTAGACGACCAGGATGGCCCGTTTCTCACAGGCTAACCCTATCGCCTTCAGCAGCCCCTCTCGGTTCTCGGAACGTGCTCCGGAGATCCCTGCATCCTCGAAGAAGCCGATCAGGGTAGTCTCGTTGGCCTGAGCCCAGGCTTCGATCCGAGCCTTCTGAGCATCGAGACTCACACCCTCTCTGGCCTGCTCTTCGGTGCTGACACGGATGTAGCCGACAGCCTCGGATCTGGGAGGAGTAGCATTCACAGATCTCCCCTCTCCCTCATCGAGACCCATGCTGGAGGGATACCTGGCCGGCCACAGGCGTAGATGAAGTGATCGATGAGCTTTACACCCAGGTCCTGCAGGATACTCTTCAGCTTCGAGGTGAGGGCTTTGTCCTCGATGCTGGCCTCTGCCTTTCCTCCGGGATGGGAGTGGGCAAGGATCAACCCTGTTGCATTCGTCTCGATGAGGAGGAAGCTGACCAGCTCGCGTGGATAGACGGATGCCCGGTCCACTGTACCCTCGGCGAGCCTTACGAGGCCGAGGAAGTCGCCGCTGGAGTTCAGGGCGATAGCGTAGAGCCCTTCGACGGGTTTCGGGTCGAGGAGTCGTCCCAGGAGGAGCTTGGCCTTCTCCACAGTATCCACTGGCTCGGGAGAGAAGGGCAGGGAGTGGCTCCGGACCTTACGGTAGCATACAGCCTTCTCAGCGATGATTAGGCGGGTTTTTGTCGCGGCAGAGTGTTCTGACACCCTGAAACCCCTTCCATGCGTTGAAGGGGCTCCTATGGGCCTAGAACCCATAGAAGCCCCCGATGTCAGATCACCAGTGTACACGACCGTCCGGTTGTGTACATATCTCACGAGCGACTTGCAGCAGTTAATGAGTGTGTCTACATTTAGCGAGTAATGGCTTTCCGAGTTATCGCTCTCAACAAGCGAGGTTAATGATCGTGAATGCTCTTTGTTGTCCTCAGTGTGGTAGTGGCGATCTTTCTGAGATCGGAAGAAACAGGTTTCGATGCCAGCACTGCGGCGTCACTTCCGAACAGGACGAATCAGGGCATTTTCTAAACCTTCTAGTCTGGGTATGCCCAAAATGCGGTTTCGATAATGAGAAGAAGTCAGATTTTTGTGGGAAATGTGGGCATCCCTTAACGCAAGAATGCCCACAATGCGGGACTGGGATCCGATGGGATCTGAAGTTCTGTTCAAAATGTCGTTTTAGGATTGAGGAAGAGGAAATCCTCCTTGGCTACTATGGAGCTTACCCTCTCGATGCAACCGACTGGGCTGATGCAACGAATCTTGATGGTTCTTTTCGTGGCAGGCTCACTATTTCAAACATGAGATTACTGATTAGGTCATTTAAGTCTTTCCGTTCGATAAAGTACGATGATATTCATAAAGTACGTCGCAATACTAGACAACCCGCATGTTACCGCATCACACTACTTGATGGTGGTCCTGAACTGTTCATCTCTACTGAACCCAACTCCTACTCTGTATTCAAGGCAGCTTTCTGTGACTATCGACATATTGATGACTCCGATCCCACATTTCTTGATACTACACCAAGCCAAAACCCCGGTAGTGGTTGTTGCTTGGTGAAGTCATCGCTCTTTATGCTACTCACTGTCGCGCTATGTATCGCATTTGTTGGTGCTGTTTTCTGATACACTGCCGAGGCTGGGCTCTCAATATCTTCTATCTGAGAGCCCTCGTTGCCTTTAGTGAGAGCTACTAGTTAAAGCTATTCGTATGCAGTCGACGATCTCCCCGAAGGCTTCGCAGGTAGTGGGCTTCAGGGTGATCCGCGAGCCAGGCCAGTTGACCGCCCTGGGTTCGGCGAGGACCTTCGCTACCGACTTGGCGTTGGTCTTGTTGAGGATCAGCTCCTTCTCGGTCTCGCGGAACCGCAGGATGTACTTCTCGGCCTTCTGGCCTGTTGCCATCTGCACCTTGTCCTTGACCACCTCGGCGATGGTCAGCGTCACCGGCTTCCCCTCGAAGTCGGCCGCCCTGAGGTAGCGGCTGGGGAACATCAGGTCGACGTGAAGGTCGGGGTTCGGGTTCTCCATCTTCTTAGGCATCTCACTCCTCCAGGCCGCCGAAGTCGACGGCCTCGTCTTCGGTCATTGCCCAGGACGGGGCTGCAAGCTCGGACTCCACAGGCCCGGGACCCGGCCAGGTGTCCGAGGCGATGCAGTCCTTCACCTGTCGGAGCCAGCCCTGGTACTCACCCCACGCTCTGCTCAGGGAGTCGGGATCCAGCCAGTAGAGCCGGCAAGCGTGAGGAGGCTCCTTCTCAACGGCAACGATCCCGTATCGCAGGATCGATCCCATGCCCGAGGAGACGGCATAGCCCTCCTGGTACATGGCAGCCTGGTGGAAGTAGCCCATCCTCCAGGCATGGCCGGCGAAGGCATGAGGATCGATGGAGGTGGTCGTCTTGAGATCGAGGATGGCACCTTCCCCTGCGATCCAGTCGAGCCGTCCCTTGCAGGCCAGACCCGTCTGGGGATTCACCCAGAAGAGGCTGGTCTCGGGATAGCCCTTCTCGAGGAGGGCGGCGATCTCGGGGATGCCCCGGACGGAGTCGCGGATCGCCAGGGCGGTGTTGTACTCACCCTCCTTCAGGATCGAGCGGCCCTGGGCGGCAGCTTCGTCGGCGAACTGCTGGTAGGCTGATCCCCGGCGATCTCCCTGCCAGATGGCGTAGTCGAGCTGGAAGCGCATCGGCTCGAAGACGGCCGTGTGGGTGGCACGGCCCAGGAGCATCGCCTGGGTCTCGGCTGGTGGGTTGTCCTGGGCATGGCGGTAGTGGAGAGGGCTCTGCCCCATGAACCGGAGCGTAGAGAAGTGGATCCCGGGGGCAGCACGGTACTCGGGGAAGGGCATGAGAATGCCCGGGCGCTTGGCCCGGGCAGGTGCAAGACGGGTCGCCATTGGGGCGGCCTCCTTTCAGCACACAGCTATCTACATGTACTGCAACCAGATGATCCGAAGTCACAAATTGTGACTGCGGGTTTTCGATCCAGGTCGAGTAGATCTTCCGAGAAGATGTCTGGCGGGGTCAGGCGACCATGCGGGTCAGGAAGTAGTCCCCGATCGTCTCCGAGGTGGTGATGAGGCTGCGGCCTCGGGTGTTCCTGGTGACGCGGTGCGTGAGAGCCTGCATGAGGTCCCACATGCTGCGGGCGGGCTCGAGCTGCTGGAGGACATGCCCCCAGTCACGGTTCGGCAGGTCGATGCTCTTGGCCACCGATGCGAGCCTCTTCACGTTGAGGGGTATCCTGGAGAGCTCGGCGATCTTTGGAGCCAGGGTCTCGAGGGAGAAGGCTCCATCCCGGATGACGTCGATAGCCTCGTCGACGTCGAAGCCTCTCGATGCGGTGTGCTTCACCGTATAGGTTGTGAAGAGCCTCGGGCTCATCAGACCGTTGGTGCAGGACAGCACGAAGGCCATGAGGGCGAGCCTGAACTTGGCCGAGCCATCGTAGGAGTTCTCGACACGGAGGCCGAGGGAGACGGCATCGCCAACCTCGGGGAGCTCCTTCAGGTGGTCCGACCTGTAGAGGACGCTCAGGAAGCGCCCGGTCCAGATCGTCTTCTCCTCGGTCCAGTTCATCGAGCTGCGGGAGGTGATCTCCCGGGCTACCTGCTGGACGAGGGAGTTGGGGATGAGCTGGTAGCCCTGGCTGTGGATGTCGACGCACTCCCAGCGGCCTTCGTCGTTGAGGACCTCTACTCCTACCTGGGGCACTGCACTGCCGTTGACCGAGACCGGCGAGAGCCTCGCCGGCGAGAAGGGGTCAGAAGCGGACACGATGCTTCGGATACTGGCGGGGCGCTCCCTAGCGGGAGCCTGAGTTCCCGGATCTGCTGCCATCTTTCGATGTCCTTTCCGTTGACGTGGACGGCTTCTCCTTGTTCTCGGCGATGCGGATGATGATCTCCTCGACGAGCGCTCCGATGATGGGGCCTAGCATGTCTCACCTCCTTAGTTGATTCAGCAAGGCGACTCAGCCACTCCGACCGATAGCTCGGTCAGGGTGTAATTGGGCTGCTGAGGAACCGTTCGGGAATGCTTTCAACAGAATGACTGTCACGCCATCATACTCCCTCCCAATACTTTATACCTGATACCGGGAGGAATTGAAGCACTGGAGGTTCAGTTTTGATCCTGGAAATGGCGTCGTATACTTCTGTCGGGCAGCAGTGAAAGGTAGGTTTTTGTATATGGACGAAAAGAAGAAACACATCCCGTCCCATGAGCGCGTCAGAAAGCCTCTGACGGAGATTCAGGAGAGAGTTGTCGACCGAATGCTCTCAGGCGAGAGCTTTCTGGAAGCCACCGACAACGAAAGCGTGTCCATGGAAGAGCGCTTGAAGTGGGACAGGTTGGGCACGGCCTTCGAGGAGATCAAGCGAGAGAAGCTGGCTGGAAGCTGGGGAAGCTGCGCGCTGATGACCCTCCGGCTGATCCGTGAGAGCCAGAAGCGACTGCTGAGCATCATCGCCAAGGGCAAGGACTCAGACGCCATCAAGGCTTCGGGCGTGGTTTTCAAGATGATGAAGTCAATAGTGCCCAATGGCTTCCGCTTCACGCTCACACAAGAACAGGAGTGTGAGCGATTCTCTGCGGCTCGTAGTCTCGGCGATTACTGGGAGGGAGTCGGCGAACTGATGAGCCCTCAGACATGGCGAGATCACCTGACTAAAGAGGACCATGTCCCAGGACCGCGGCACACGTGGAAGTCCGCCGGGAGGTAGCATCATGATCCGATCCGAGTTGACTCCCCGACAAGAAACCTGCCTGCTACTTCTTTCAGCCGGGATGTCTCAAGCAGCAGCCGCACGAGCACTGAAGCTCCATCCGACAACCGTATGGCGTTGGATGAGACCAGGCACGCTCTTCCAGTTGATCTTCCAGGAACGTCTTGATAAGATCTGGGAGGATCATCGGCAGGATACTTCAAAGATACTGACAAAGGTGATCGAAGCCTCGATGGATCTCGTGAAGCAAGGGGACATTAACAGTGTCTTGAAGGGGTCGAATCTGCTTCTCAAGGCGATGAAGAATCTCCCTCCTCACTTCCCACTATGCCCTGCCGATCTAACCGGGCAATGCCCCGTGAGAGGCATGATCAGTCCGAGAAATGACCCGACAGACTACGAGAGACGATGGGCTGGTGGAGATGAAGTTCTGGACCAGAAATGACGAGCATGGGCGTCTACCACCGAATAGGCAGGTGGCAGATGCTTTAAAGGGCGATCGCCGCCCAACGTAGCGAACATGACCATAAAACAATGCCTATCTGGAAGTCAGCGAATAAGATGGAGATGCACATGATTCATTGCCTACGTGTGCGCTACGCGAAGCGCAGGCAGGCGGAAAGGGGTGGCTCGGAAGCGAAGCGTTATTGATGCCCCGCCAGATGCTACAAGTACACCTGACGAGGCATCTCCACAGTCAACCACACTGTGTGGGGAGAAGTGGATCTCGAGGAAGGAAGCCCGGGAGATACTTGGAGCTTTGGGAAAACAGATCCCGGACAGATTGCTCGACGATTTCTTAGACCACATCCTATTGATAGCTCTGACCTCAGTGGACCTGACCGAATGCGCCGGGCTATCATCGAAGAGGAAAGCCGCCAAGAAGTGTGGCACGCCTGGACAACAAAAGCGTAAGAGAACAAGTCGGGCCAAGAGATGATCAAGTACTCAAATAGGCAGCTTCTTAACAAGTACGGCGATCTGATCGATGTTCTGAGCTATCTCCAGGAGAGAGCCAAGAAGCTAAAGAATCAGACTCGCTCTGATGGCGCGATCATCTACGTACGAGTCTCGACCCAGGATCAGGTCGAAACCAACAGCCTGGCGGATCAGAAGCGGGAATCCCTTCGCAGAATCAAAGAGATGGGTGTTCCCTTCATCCCTGGAGCCTTCTTCAGCGATGAGGGTGTATCCGGGCGGAGACTAGACAGACCTAACTTCAAGAAGGCGATAGATTACGCCATTATAAACGCTGACAAGGTATCGCACTTCATGGTCTACTGCAGCGACAGATTTGCTCGAGAGGCTATCCTCTCGGCATTAACTAGGACTTTCCTAAATGGACTTGGAATAAAAGCCTGCTCAGTCATCGACAAGATGGAGGAGATGAATGAATCCCAGTTGCGTCAAAAGGAGGACCAAAACGAGGAGGCTGGCAAGGCAGGCATTGAACGCACAAAGCGAGGCATGAAGACTGCCCGCGAGGCTGGAGAGACAACCAGCAACCCTCCGTATGGATACACCAAGGGGCCACCTCGACAGATGCCTGGCTCAACTGACTTCGAGCGGCAGACCATCGAGGATCCCGAGCTGTTCCCGTATGCCCAACTGATATGGAAACTGGCTCTCCAAGGCCACCGGATGCACATCATTCAGCAGATGGCAGCTGCACAGGGCGCGACGATGCGATACCGGAAGGACAAGCTGATCGACAAGGACACCATACATCGGATCCTCACGAACAGGTTCTACGCAGGACGGGTGCGCGTCGAGGGCGAGAAGTGGGCTCTCGGGAACCACAGTGCGATCGTAGATGAGGAGGAGTTCGACCAGGTTCAGAGGTCCCTGAACTTCGCGAACTCACCTCAAGCGGTCCCTCACCTTTCAGATAGGGATGAGTTCCCATTACGCAGGTTCATCCGCTGTGAGAACTGCGGCTCTGGACTCACAGCCAGCTGCAGTTCGAACAGACAGAAGAAGAAATATGGAAACTATCGCTGCTGGCGCTGTGGACACGTGAACGTCAGAGCTGATCTCCTCCACGAACGGTTCATCGAGGAACTGAAGAGGCAAGTCCCTCCGAAGGCAGTCTTAATACTACTGGAACGAGCCATCAGATGGGTCATGAAGGAGCAGATCGCTTCTACTGGAACGATGCGTGAGCGGGTCCAGCAGGACGCTCGAAAGACCAGGCAGGATCTGGTCGGCATAGCTCAGAAGATGGCTTCCGGAGTGATTGCGGAAGATGCTTACAAGCTGCTGGAATGCGAATTGATGAAACGCCTTCAGAACCTTGAGTCTAGGTCTGAGCAGCTAGCCAACCTGGACAAGATCACGGAGAAGGATGTCAAGAAGGCGCTTCAGATAACTCAGCGATCTCCTGCTCTCTGGCCCAGGCTCGACCTGGAAAGCATGCTCGCGCTTCAGTCGGCTCTCTTTCCGAGCGGGATCACGATCTCAAGCGAGGGTGAACTCAAACCCATAGACACTCCCCTGTCCATGATGTGCCGTCTCCTGGCGAAGACACGAACGACCAGCAGTTCAGGCGAAAATGGCACTTGGAACACAGGTGTACATGGTCTATCACCATGCTCAATAACGAGTTCCAGCCATGCTTGTGATGGAAAAGGCTGTAAGGCCGCATCAGGGGGGACGCAGTCACTTGGAACACCACAAGTGGCATGTGAATCAACCACTTGTGGTGTGTCTGAGGGTACTGAAGAGAACCTGGTGCCCCAGGCGCGACTCGAACGCACGACCTGCGGTTTAGGAAACCGACGCTCTATCCAACTGAGCTACTGGGGCACCGAAGGGTGACGGATTATTGCCAAGCCGGGGGTTCGCGTCAAACTCCG
>ERZ1026800.531-NODE-531-length-32021-cov-7.168496_pt1 | contig 32021 bp, 34 predicted proteins | sample MGYA00520873_ERZ1026800 | MGnify/ENA primary metagenome ERZ1026800 (study PRJEB33270, sample SAMEA104284475) | anaerobic digester metagenome | biome: Anaerobic digester microbiome; feature: mesophilic sludge digester; material: Anaerobic digester biomass | place...
GTTTTTGTCGAAGCACCCTTTTATTATATGTCAATGAAGCCATTTAATGCTGGTAAAGAAAAAGACATTTCAGAGCTACAATCAATAATGCTTGCGCTTGGCATTAAATCTTTATTCGTTGACAATTTAGGCCTAATTTCACCGGGCATTGATCTAAATAGCGACGGCATGATTCCTTTAATGCAAAATTTACGCAGATTAGCGGAAGCCACAGGCGCGGCGATTGTCTTAATTCATCATCAAAGAAAAGGCCAGGCTAAAAGAGCCGGTGAAACCCTGCTCGGTCATACTGGTATTGAAGCCGCAGTTGATCTTTGTTTGCTTGTTGAACGTGACCGCGACAGTAATTTTATTAAAATCAAATCCACTAAAAGCCGCGACGTTGACGTCGAACCATTTGCCGCTGAATTTTGCTTCACGCATAAAGAAGGAACTAACGACCTTTATGAAGCCTGGTTTGAAGCATTAGAATTCCAGGACACTACTTCAGACAAAGCCATTGAAAAAGTGATTCTAGATATTGTAACCGAAACGCCGCTTATTAACCAAAAAAATCTTTTAACCAGTGCAAAATCAGTTTTACAGGCCTCGAAAAACAGAATCCGGCTTGTAGTATCAAGTTTAGAGCAAAAAAACCGTTTAAAAGTGAAGGAAGCCGCACATAATGCAAAACTATATCTTATTGAATAAATTAAATAATACGCTCCAGTTTTCCAGTTTTCCAGTGCTTAAAAACACTACTAAAAAACTGAAAGCCATTTGCACAGTTTTAGTTTTCAGTTTTCCACGTATTTATAATACGTGGAAACGAAAAACTGGCAAGGCCTAGAAAAGGAACTTAGCTCATGCCTTTAAAGGAAAATAAAATGAGCCTCGACGCGAAACTTAGGAAGATCGCAAACACAGCCAGAGGTCAAAAAGGAACTTACTCTTTAAACATAGTGCATACAGATAATTGTCCGGCAAAAAACGGCGGTAATTTGATCCAGTGTAATTGTCTTTTTAAGGTCACTGTTAAGCGCAAAAACAGTGATCAAACAGTGAGCGCGGAAAAGCAAAAAGTTAGCAATAAGTTAGCAAAGCGGATTAATGAGAAAAGCAAAAAGGACATAAGACATTGAATATAAAGCGAAATAAACAGGTATTTTTATAAATACTTACTGACTTGAAATCAGATAGTATATACAAATAAAACAATGAAAAAAGGATATTTATTAATGAAAATAAAAACTTACACACGAAAGGGGAAATAATTATGAAACCGATGAAATCAGCTAGCGCAAAAACAATTTTTGAGGAGTTAAAACGGTCAGCCGGGAGCTTTGGCGAAAAGGATCAGGCATTGCTTCATTGTGAGAGCGCGCTTATGCAGACAGGACGAATTTATGAAGCGTTCGACGAATTCGTCAGGACGCCTAATCCGAAATCTAGCGCGACAGATCATAGAATGGCCGTTGAGAAAAAAGCCGGGGAGCTTTGGAAAAAATGCGAAGCGGAATTGATGAGCGCGAAAGATCACCTTAAACAGCGCGATATTGAAATGAACCACGTAATCGACGCACTTTTGGGAGTAATTGACGCAAACGAAAAGCCATTTCAAGCGACTGAAGTCCGTCAAGCTCTAAAGGCTATGTCTAAACAGGAACGCCTGGCCTGTTTGCATACGGCCATTGAAGGTAACGACACAACGGTTATGGGAAGTGTTTTTTCCGGCCACTCATTTTTAAGTGGACTGACACAAGGTCAATTTAACCAATCCCGGCAAAGCGCGGCACTGAAAAATGCTCAAAGTGAAATGAAACTGAAAGGTATTTTAAAACACGCCGACGAATTATGCGACATGCAATTAAACAGGATTGCCGCAAACGTGCAAGGCTTGACTTCTAAATCAATAAACCGATTGGCAGAGCAAGCAGACGCGGCAAGCGCGAAGTTACAAAAGGCTATGGCATAAAGTTCATGGCGTCCGGCATAAGCCACCGGGCGGATTGCGGACTGGTAACCCGCAGTCGTGCAGGGCTTTACTTCCAACGAGTAGAGCCTTGCACCTCCTCTTTAATAAGTGGACATGGAGACAGTTTTACTAACTTTTACTAAGTAAGGAGTTTTAAACAAAATGGATATAGAACAAAGCGAATTTCAAATCACCGATAGAATGAAAAAGTTTGTCGATGAATACTTGATTGACTTTAATGCAACGCAAGCGGCCATTAGAGCCGGATATTCACCGGACACGGCAAACGAGCAAGGATCTCAATTACTGGCACGTCCAGACATTAGGGAGCTAGTTGCGGAAGGTCAAAAAGAGATTATGGAGCGCACACAAACTTTTCAAGATGATGCTGTTGATGAATTAAAGGTCGTTGGCTTTTCCGATTTAGCGGATTTTTTGACAGTCAAAGACGGGGGCATAGTCGAGCAAAAACCTTTCAATGAATTAACCAAAGAGCAAACCAAGTGCATTAAAAAGATTAAGCAGACGGTGCGATCTTCTCATAGTGCGGACGGAACTATACTTCACCAAACCGCCGTAATTGAAATTGAATTGCACGACAAACTAAGAGCCTTAGAATTGCTAGGCCGTCACCTTGGTATGTTCAACGACAGTTTGCGGCTAGAGGGTGCGCTTCCGTTGACTGTTGTTTTTGAAGTAGCTCCACCGGTTGGTGACGTTATAATCACGACAGGTCAAGGCAGAGAACAAAAGAAGCTTCAGGCATGATCGCAAGTGCGGCGAATGGCTAAAAGAGAATGTTAAGCAAGGCGGTGATAAGCGGTGGCATCCAAAGTCACAAGATGTTACTTTGGATAACATAGGCGTTTCAAAAATGGAGTCAAGCCGCTTGCAGAAAATCGCCGCCATTCCTGACAAAATTTCATTAAGTGAAAATTTGCAAGACGCCTAAGCAAAAAGAGTTTGTCGGTCATGGTAACTTTGTTAAGTGGATTGAGAATAATTTAGATATAGATGATAATACGGTTTATCGTTACATAAAGTTATATTCCTATGCCGACAAAATTCCCATTTTGGGAAATTTGCAAGATGCCTACAAGCAGATTGAAACCATTGAAGCACAGGCGAAATTGACTCTTGAAATGCTCACAGGAATATGCTTTGATGAACATACAGAAATTAACAACGTCAACGATTTTCGTTGACACCCCGAAAAGAGGCGTGCTGAAAGGTGCGCCTTTTTTTATCCATGCCTAGACATTCATTTTCAAAAAAATCTTCTCTAAAAGCATTTAAAAGCAATAAATTTTAGCCCATCTTGTAGCCATTTTTGTAGCCAAGTCACTTTTTTGGGCTTTTTTCTATGCTTCAAAAGTGACTTAAGCTATTGATTTTATTCTGGTCGGGGCGGAGTGATTTGAACACTCGACATCCTGCTCCCAAAGCAGGCGCGCTACCAGGCTGCGCTACGCCCCGATTCCTTCCTTAATTATTATCGGCAGTCGTTCCTTTAACTGGGCAAAGGCCTGACCGCGATGACTTAGCTTGTTTTTTACTGCTGCCGATAACTCGGCCGCTGTTTTTTTTAACTCCGGCACAAAAAAAATAGGGTCATATCCGAATCCGTTATCACCGCGCGCTTCATCAACAATAATTCCCCGCCACTTGCCTTCGAAATAATCGTATCTTCCATCCGGTCTGTAGAGCACCAAAACACAACAAAAAGACGCTTCTCTGTTTTGCAGTGGAATGCCTCTCAGTTTTGATAATAGTTTTTCGTTGTTTTGTTCATCTGTCGCGTTATCCCCGGCATAACGTGCGGAGTGAATCCCCGGTTCCCCCCCCAATATATCAACCTGCAATCCCGAATCATCGGCTAAAACTATTTCACCGGTTATTCCCGATACGAGTTTTGCTTTTTTCAGTGCGTTCTGTAAAAAACTTTCTCCGTCTTCAATGACCTCGGGAATATTTGCGTAATTATTCAATGAAATTAGCTCGACACTCAATCCTTCGAGCATATTTTTAATTTCTTTTACCTTCCCCTCATTGCGTGAGGCAAAAACAATTTTCAAGTCAAATTACCCACAATTTTTTTCTGGAGGGCGATTATCTGGGCAACACCTCGCGCGGCCAAAGCGGCCATCTCGTCCAGTTGCTCCTTATTAAAGGGAGCACGTTCAGCGGTACCCTGCACTTCTATAAAACGCCCCGAACCAGTCATGACAAAATTCATGTCAACATCCGCTTTCGAATCTTCTTCATATTCCAGGTCAAGAAGTATCTGATTTTCAATAATGCCAACGCTGACTGCCGACACATAATCCCGGAGAGGAATCTCCTTGATGCGTTCCTCCCGCTTCATCTTTTTGAACAATTCCACGAGGGCGATGAAACCTCCGGTAATGGAGGCTGTTCTCGTCCCGCCGTCCGCCTGAAGAACATCGCAATCCACGTAAATTGTTTTCTCGCCCAGAGAAGAGAGCTCCGTAACGGCGCGCAATGATCTTCCGATTAGCCTCTGAATTTCGTGTGTTCTTCCACCAACCCTTCCCCGCGTAGATTCTCTGGGTGTTCTTACCTGTGTTGATGCGGGCAGCATCGAATATTCCGCAGTAATCCATCCTTGTCCGGTATTCTTCAAAAAAGGCGCCGGTTTGTCCTCCCATGTGGCCGCGCAAATAACTTTCGTATTGCCGAACTCCACCAGCGCCGAACCGGCGGCGTTTTTGAGGAAATTATTGACAATGCTTATCGGCCTCAGCGCGTCAAATTTTCTTCCAGAGTTTCTCTGTAACATGTATCACCTGTAAAATGATTTTATGCTTCTGGATAAAGCCCGAGCGATTTCCTTCTGTGTTTTTGCCGACAGCAGCTTTTTCCGGTCATCGGAATTAGAGGCAAAACCGATTTCCACGACTAAGGCCGGCAAATGCAATCCTTCAAGGACGGGCACATCCGCTTCGCGTAATCCACGCCCCATCCGCGGAAACACGGAATCGAGATTCCTCTGAATGAGGTGCGCCATCCGAACAGACTCATTCAAATATTTTATCCTTTCCGGGCTGAGACCTTTGGCATCTTTCTTTGTACTTGCCGCAGCTTTGCCGAATCCCGGATAGTAAAGTTCGAACCCTGAAGCATGTTTTCCAAATCCCCTGTTAATATGAATACTTAGAAAAAAATTGGGCTTATTCTCCTGCATGATTTTTTTCCGATTTTCAGCGGTCACATCTTTATCAGAAACACGCGACAATATAACCTTGATGTTCCCTTCTTTGGACAATTCCGTTTGTAGGGCCAAAGCAATAGCCAAGGTTATATCTTTTTCATTGATTGTATCCGTTATTTTAACACCGGCGTCAGATCCGCCGTGCGCGGGATCAACGACGATTTTGTAATTATTCGTCGCCGCCGTTAAAGTATTTACTCCTCCCCAAAACAAAGAAACTAGCAAAAAAGTCAGCAAAAATATTTTTTTTGTCTTATTAAACATTTATTCACCCATTTTAAGTTTGCGCCTGCTTATAGCACAGCAGGTTATTTGTCAATAAGCAAAGTAACGTCAGCCGTGAATAAACTTATTGACGAAGGCGCATAACCGACTTCACAAATTTAAGTTGTCTGATTGCCGCCACTACCTGGTTAAGCTGATGCAGATCGTTGACATCAATAACAAAATTACAGGTAGCAATCATATTAATCGTCTCCACTTCGGCGTAGCTTATATTCACATCGAACGAAGAAATGACCGAACTCACTTCTGTCAGCACCCCCTTGCTGTCATCGCAAACAACCTTTACATGAACCGGATAAGCATTCTTCTGGCTCAAGTTCCATTGCACATCAACGATTCTCTCTTTATCCAATTTTTTGAGATGGGGGCAGCTCCGTGTATGCACGGTAATACCTCTTCCTCGCGAAACATATCCGGCAATTTCATCGCCTGGAATAGGATTGCAGCATTTGGCAAATTTTACCATCACATTGTCTATCCCCGTCAGCGAGACGCCCAGTGAAGGCGGCGCAATTGTTTTCTTTCTTTCCCACTCCTTATTTTTTTCGACATCAATCAATGCTTCTTTGTCCAGGAAATGATTAACAATCTGACGGGCAGAAATGCGACCGAAACCAACCTGAGAAAGAAGATCATCCAAACTGTTAACTGAATATTCGGAAAACACTTTTCTGATTTCATCAGACTTAACATAATTACCGAGTTTTAAGTTTTGTTTTTTAAATTCCTTTTCTAGCAAATCACGCCCCAGCGCAATGCTGTTTCTTTTTTCTTCCGCGTTAATCCAGTTCCGTATTTTAGAAATAGCCCGCGTCGTCACGACATATTTCAGCCAATCCTTGCTGGGGTGATGTCCGGCTTGCGTGATTATCTCCACCCGGTCGCCGTTCTGCAGCTTATACTTAAGGGGAACAATATTACGGTTGACTTTGGCGCCAATGCACTGATTACCGATATCTGTATGAATACTGTAAGCAAAATCAATGGGAGTAGCCCCTTTGGGAAAAGACTTGACATCTCCGTGAGGAGTAAAGACATAAACCTCTTCAGGGAATAAAGCCAAACGTAAATCGGACATAAACTCCTTAGGATTCTTTATCTCCTGCTGAATCTCCAGTATTTCCCTGAGCTTCTTTATCTGGTTTTCTTCCTCGTCCTTATAGGCACGCCCTTCCTTATAGCGCCAGTGGGCTGCAATGCCCTTTTCTGCCCATTCGTGCATGGCTTTCGTACGTATCTGTATTTCCACCCTTTCACCGTAGGGACCGATAACCGTCGTGTGCAACGATTGATAGTTATTGGCTTTGGGCATCGCGATATAATCCTTGAATCTGCCCGGAACAGGCTTCCATAGAGAATGGACAACACTGAGGGTTTCATAACAACCCTTTTCTTTTTCATCATCAAGAATGACGCGAAAAGCGATCAAATCATACACTTCATCAAAATCAATATGTTGTTCATGCATTTTTTTATAAATGCCGTACAGATGCTTTGCCCTGCCTTCCACTTCACCTTTAATATTATACTTCTGGAGTTCGGAGGAAATCATCTTTTTTACTTCTTCCGTGTACCGATGGCGCGCTTCTTTCGATTTGGCAACACGCACGGATAATTCGTTATAAGCGTCAGGCAATAAATACTGAAAGGCCAAATCCTCCAGTTCCGTTCTCACCCAATTGATTCCCAACCTGTTGGCGAGCGGCGCGTAAACATCGATTGTTTCCCGGGCAATGTAAATCCTTTTTTCCGGAGGTTGATATTGGAGTGTTCTCATGTTGTGAATACGGTCGGCCAGCCTCACCAGTAAAATTCGTATATCTGAAGACATGGCCAGAATCATCTTGCGAAAATTTTCCGCCTGTCTTTCTTCTTGCGAGCGAAATGAAATAAGGCTTAGTTTAGTCAAACCGCTGACCAGAAAAGCCACATCCTTGCCAAACTCATTTTCTATTTGTTCAACAGTGCTTAATGTGTCTTCAACCGTATCGTGCAGTAATCCACTGATAATCGTAGCAGCATCCATTTTCATATCCGCCAAAATACCGGCTACTTCCATCGGATGCGTTAAGTACGGCTCGCCGGATAATCTTACCTGTCCCTGATGCACGGTCGCCGAATAAACGTATGCTTTCTTGATCATCTCCAATTCTTCGGGATTCAGGTAAGATTGCGTTTTATCCAAAATGTCAGTTATGCGTAACATTATTTTTACTGGTCTGCTTGAACAGCGAAATTCACGCCGTCGCCTGTAAGGCCTGGCTAATAAATATTTTTACCTCATCGACAACTTTGTCTATTTTAACAATTTTGTTTTCTCCGGTTTTTCTGATTTTGAGTTCTACATTTTTCTGGGCTAAATTCTTTTGTCCGACAACAACTCTCAGGGGAATGCCGATTAAATCGGCATCGTTGAATTTAACCCCGGCTCTTTCATCACGGTCATCAAAAATAACTTCGATATTTTCAGCCACCATTCGGTCATAAAGATTTCTCGCCGCCTCAAATATACTTTTCTCGTTAATATTCACCGGAGTAATAATTACATGAAATGGCGCCAGTGGAATAGGCCAGATAATGCCGTATTCATCATTGTTTTGTTCAATGCAGGCGGCTACCGTTCTTCCTATCCCGATTCCGTAACACCCCATAATCATAGGTTTTTCCTGACCATCCTTATCCAAATACATCGCCTTCATTGCCCGGCTGTATTTTGTGCCTAGCTTGAATACATGTCCCACCTCAATTCCCCGGGCAAATTTTACTTTTCCTCCGCAACGCGGACAGTTGTCATTTTCTCCTGCAACTCGCAAATCAGCAAACGACTCTACCTTAAAATCTCTGCCGATGTTGACATTTTTCAGGTGGTAATCTTCCTTGTTGGCGCCCGTGACAAAATTTACCATATTCATCAGGGAATAATCAGCAATCATTCTTGCCTTAATATTCACGGCGCCGGCGAATCCACGCGGTGCACCCGTTACTCGAAAAATCATTTCATCATCAGCTAACTCCAGTTCATCGGCGCCAAGATAGTTCTTCACTTTTATTTCATTCACTTCCTGATCGCCGCGGATCAAAACGGCACAGGGTTTATTGTCAGCGTTGAAGATCAGGGTTTTAACTATATTCTCTGGCTTTACCTTCAAAAAAGAACTGACTTCCTCGATAGTGCGCACGTTCGGCGTGTGCACGTTCTCCAGCATCAACCAGTCTTTTCCCGAAACAGGTCTTTTCTCCGGAGGGGCAACTTCCGCTTTTTCCAGGTTCGCCGCATATGAACATTTTGTACAGAAAACCATTGCGTCTTCACCGGATTCGGCCATGACCATAAATTCATGGGAATATTTGCCTCCTATACTGCCCGAATCCGCCTCCACCGGACGAAAACGCAAACCGCAGCGCCGGAAAATATTATTGTAGGCAGTAAACATTTTTTCGTAGCTTTTTTCCGCACCATCCTCATCGGCATCAAAGCTGTAAGCGTCCTTCATGCCAAATTCGCGACAGCGCATCACGCCGAAGCGCGGGCGCATCTCATCACGGAATTTTGTCTGAATCTGATAAAGATTAAGCGGTAACTGACGGTATGTTTTTACGTCATTGCGCACCAGATCGGTGATTACTTCTTCATGCGTTGGACCAAGGCAATACGACCGGTCATGCCGGTCGCGAAATCTCAACAGTTCTTTCCCGTAATGCACCCAACGACCAGACTCTTGCCAAAGCTCTGCCGGTTGCACCATCGGCATATAAACTTCCTGCGCCCCCGCCTTGTCCATTTCTTCCCGCACAATCTGTTCAACCTTGCGAACAACCCGATAACCCAAGGGCAGGTACGAATATATACCACTGGTTAATTTTCTAATCATTCCCGCCCTGACCATCAGTTTGTGACTAACCACCTCCGCATCGGAGGGAATTTCCCTTACCGTGGGCAAGTGCATCTCCGAATAACGCATTAAACCTCCTCGCTTTTATCAAGCATCATATTAATTTCCGCCAGCAGTACCGGCACAAAATCTTCTTCCTTAACTTTTTTTACTACCTTCCCTTTTTTGAAAAGGATGCCCGATCCTTTCCCGCCGGCAATCCCGATATCCGCATCAGCCGCCTCACCAGGCCCGTTGACAACACAACCCATCAGCGCCACCTTCAAGTATTCCTTTTTACCACTAAGTCCATTTTGAATCTTTTCGGTCAACTGACAAAGATCAATCTCACAACGCCCACAGGTGGGACAGGACACAATTTCCGGGCCAACCATCCTGATTCGTAAAGACCGTAAGATACCATACGCGATAGGAATTTCACAAAGGGGGTTACCGGTAACGGAAACACGGATCGTATCGCCGATGCCTTCGTAAAGCAGGATTCCGATTCCCAAGGCCGATTTCACAGCGGCATCCGACAAAGTTCCCGCTTCTGTAACGCCCAAATGCAACGGATAATCCGTTCTGGCGGCAATCATCCGATACGCCTCAATCATGGTCGGAACATCCGATGATTTCAGCGATAATTTAATCGCCGGAAAACCTTCTTCTTCAAAAAGAGCAATGTTCCGCAGCGCGCTTTCCACCAAAGCCTCTGCCGTAGACCCGCCATATTTACGCGCCACTTCTTTTTCCAGTGATCCAGAATTAACGCCGAGACGAATAACCGTCCCGTATTCTTTTGCGGCCCTGATAATCTTGCGAATTTCCGGGGCGCCGATATTTCCGGGATTGATTCTAATGCCGTCGGCCCCATTTTTCTGCGCCGTCAGCGCCAGTCGGTAATCAAAGTGAACATCCGCAACCAAAGGTATTCTTATTTCTTTTTTAATCTCTCCGATTGCCTGCGCAGCAGTCGTATCGGGAACGGCTACGCGGACAACCTCACAGCCGGCTTCTGTCAGCTGCTGGATTTGAGCAACGGTCGCTTGCACATCGCGCGTGTCCGTATCAGTCATCGACTGAACTACAACGGGCGCCCCACCGCCTATAAGCACATTACCCAGCTTTATTTGTGCTGTTTTTTTTCTTTTAACCGGGGGTGAATATTTCACAAGCATCCGCTTTCTCAGGAGTTTTTTACCAATAAATTTATAACATGCGAATTAATCCTGAGCAATGTTTAATTTAATAAACAAAATAATAAAATATCCGGGGGTGCTTTTTTATTTGCCCAGCCAGCAATGCAGACACAACTGATCGGCCGGGAGACCGATGGCGGCAATCATGTCTTCAATGGTCATGTACTTGAGTGAAGTAACATTCAAATCACGTCTTATCCAATCGACCATCTCTGCGTATTTTGGGGACGTGGGGTCCAAATATTCGGCAAGATTTTTTACATCATTACCTTCCAAGACGCGAATCGCCTTATGGCTGGCCAGTTCCGCGGTTGTTCTCGTGGAGGCAGAATAAATACAGGGAAACATAAGTGGCGGACAGGCGGGGCGAATATGAATTTCTTTGGCGCCGTTTTCCCATAATTTCTTGATTGTGTAATTCTTCAGCTGCGTGCCTCTAACAATTGAGTCATCGCAAATAATCATCCGATTCCCATTGATAACATCACGTATCGCAATCAGTTTCATGGTGGCCACAAGATTTCTTATTTCCTGAGCGGGTGGCGTGTAGCTACGGCCGTATCCCGGAGTATATTTAACCAACGGCCGGCGATAGGGAATGCCAGATTCCATGGCGTAGCCGATGGCATGACCAACCCCGGAATCAGGAACACCAGAAACAAAATCCGCCTGGACATTATCGCGTTTGGCCAAATAGCGGCCGCAGCGCTCTCTAGCACTCTCCACGGCAACGCCGTCGTACATTGAGGAGGGAGAACCGGTATAAATCCAAAGGAAGGAACAAATTTTCTTTTCCGAGCCTTCCGGTTTCATTTGTTTGACGCCATCCGGCGTTAATAAAACAATTTCTCCAGGTCCCAGGAAACGCAACAGTTCATAACCCAAATTTTCAAAAGAACTTACTTCCGTGGCCACTACATAAGACTTCCTGTTCCCATCTTTGTTTTTTCCTATCGCCAGAGGAAATCTTCCCAGCTTGTCCCTGGCGGCGTAAATTCCTTCCGCGGTTAAGACCAGTGCACATATGGACCCTTCAACCGATGCGCGCATGGACGCAATACCTTCAACAATATTATCGCCGCGATTTATCAGATAAGCTGCCATCTCCGCATTGTTTACAGCTCCTCCAGATGACTCGCCGAAAGAGGCTCCGTCGTTGAGAAGGCCATTGACCAATTTGTCTTTATTCGTAATCAGACCGGAAACAGCAAGGGAATAAACACCAAATTTGGAGCGGAAAATTAACGGTTGAGGCGTTTCATCGTCAATGGCACCTATGCCGAAAACGCCCTCCATTTTTTTGTAGTCATCAATAAAACGGGATTTAAACTGCGCCTGCGAGATACTATGTATGGCTTTATAAAATCCATTGGGACCCCATATCGCCATGCCGCCATTTTCCGTACCCAAATGGGAATGATAATCAGTCCCATAAAAAAGAGTCTGCACACAATCTGTCGTCGATACGACGCCGAAAAGACCGCCCATTTTTCCTCATTCCTCAATCCAGTCTGCCCACCGCATTTTTGATGCGTTTTAGCCCTTCCTCGATGTTTTGCAAAGAAGTGGCATAAGACAAGCGGATGTGTTCGTCACTGCCGAAAGCCGCTCCGGGAACAGCAGCAACATTGGCTTCATCCAGCAGATAACCAATAAATTCCGCTGAATCAGTTATTTTCTTCCCTTTAAACATGCGCCCGTATAAACTAGATACTTTCGGAAACACGTAAAAAGCCCCGCCGGGAGCAAAACAATCTATCCCTTCAATATTGTTAAGAGCCTCGACAATAAAATCTCTTCTCTTGCGAAACTCAACCACCATTTGCGGCATCGCGCTCTGATCACCGCGGATTGCCTCGAGGGCGGCTTTTTGAGCAATGGAAGTAGGGTTGGAAGTGCTTTGGCTCTGAATCTTACTCATAGCCCCTGCTATCTCTTCCGAACACGCAGCATAACCAATCCGCCATCCGGTCATCGCATATGTTTTAGAAACACCATTGATGACGATGGTTTTTTCCTTCATTTTCTCTTCCACCGAAGCAATATTGGCAAACGGGAAATCGGCATAAAATATTTTTTCATAAATATCATCAGTGATAACCAGTATGTCCTTATCGACTAAAACAGCGGCCAATGCTTTCAGTTCCTGCGGTGTATAAACCGCGCCGGTCGGGTTGGAGGGGCTGTTAATAATCACAGCGCGGGTTCTCTTGGTTATCGCTGAACTTAATTGCCGCGGGCTCATTTTAAAACCATTTTCTTCCTGCGTATCCACGATTACCGGTTCGCCGCCGGACAGCGCAACAATATCCGGATAAGATACCCAATAAGGAGCGGGTATAATAACTTCGTCACCTTCGTCAAACAGAGCCTGGGCCAAATTATACAATGAATGTTTTGCGCCGCAGGAAACAACAATCTGCGAACGCTTATATTCGAGTGAGTTATCGCGCTTCAACTTGGCCGCTATTGCATCCTTTAATTCATCCGTGCCGTTTACGGGCGTATATTTGGTAAAACCAGCTTCAATGGCTTGAATCGCCGCTTTTTTGATATTGTCCGGCGTATCAAAATCCGGCTCTCCTGCACCAAAACCAATAACATCTCTGCCCTGTGCACGCAAAGCATTGACTTTGGCAGTGATGGCCAAAGTTTCCGATGGTTTTATTTTGGCAACCCTTGCCGCTAATTTCACAAACTACCTCCTGTTATTGTTGTCTCTTGGCTGAACATTGAACTTTTCCAAAAGTTTCTGGTGAACGTTATCCGGCACCAGAGCTTTCACCGACCCCCCTAGACTTACCACCTCTTTGATGAGCTTGGAGCTCGTATAAAACCACTTAAATCCACTCATGAGGAACACGGTTTCAATTTCCCGCGTTTGGCGACGATTCATCAAGGCCATCTGAAATTCATACTCAAAATCTGAAAGAGCTCGCATGCCGCGTAATATAATACTTGTTCCGGAAAGCTTCAAATAATCAACGAGCAAACCCGAATAAGAATCTACTCTCACTCCTCTAATCTCCTTCAAAGCTTCCCTGATCATCTCTATTCTCTCTTCTACCGTAAAAAGAGCCGATTTATCAGGATTATAGGCAACTAAAACAATAATTTCATCGAAGATTCTGCCGCCTCTTTTGATAATATCCACGTGCCCGTTCGTAATGGGGTCAAACGTGCCGGGATATACTGCTACTTTGGCAAATTTATCCTGTGTCATCTCCATTCCCCTTGAAAAAAAGTCAAAGCGTTTTCACCGTATTTTCTTTGTTTAATTTGATAAATATTTTCGGGCAAATATTCCCGGTAGTTTTCTTTTACCGAATGCTGGATTACTATTACTCCCTCTTTATCTACAACCCGATATCTGCTCAAACATGCCAATATAATGTTCAGCCAATTCCGATTGTACGGTGGATCGGCAAAAACAATATCCATGCAGTAATTTTTCCCGGCCAAATTTCTTAACCCTGCTTCCACATCAACATTGATTACCGTGCACTTTTGATTCAAAGACAGGGCCTGTATATTTTTCCTGATAACGCCGGATAGTTTCCTGCTTTTTTCCATCAGAAATACATGACATGCGTCCCGGCTGGCGGCCTCCAGACCGACACTGCCTGAACCGGAAAAAAGATCCAAAAAGTTTTTGCCGGCTACAGGCGGCAATAAATTAAAGAGCGCTTGTCTTAAAAAATCAGACGTTGGCCTCTCTTTGACACCCTTGGGAAAAAATAACGTCCTGCCTTTAAAATCACCTCCAGTAATGCGCATATTCTCTCACTGCTTTTTCAGCAATTGCTTTAATATATTAAATAATATTTGCTTTTTTTTCTTTGGCTTTATGGTGCTTTTGCTGACTGAATTTAAACATCCACCAAATGGGACCGGAAATTGCGTAACCGGTCATCGCTACAAATGCCGAAATTACAGGTATTGTCGCCACGATTATCAGCACCAGAACCAATAAGAAAAAAGTAATGAAAGGTTTGCGCGCAAAAAGCTTCAAATCCTTGAAACTGTAATACTTGATATTACTGACCATAAGAATAGAAAGTACGGGGACAAAAATCAGCATGGAAGGATCATGAAATTTTCCTTCTATTCCGGCATAGTCAAAAAAGAGAACTGTCGTGGCCACAACAGAAGCCGCCGCCGGAATGGGCAAACCGTTGAAAACTTTGCTTTCAATTATGCCAATCTGTATATTGTAACGGGCTAAACGCAACGCGCCGCAAAGCACAAACAAAAAAGCGGCAATCCATCCCCCTTTTCCGTAAAAAGACAACGCCCAATTATAAGCAAGAAAAGCCGGGGCCACACCAAAAGCAATAACGTCGGACAGCGAATCATACTCCGCCCCGAACTTGCTCGCCGTGTTGGTAAAACGGGCAATGCGACCGTCCAAACCGTCAAAAACGGCGGCAGCTAAAATAGCCACCGCGGCAACAACAAAGTTTTCTTTCAACGAAGCAACAATAGAATAAAAGCCGGCAAAAAGTCCTGCGGTAGTAATAAGATTAGGCAAGACATAAATGCCTTTTTTAATCCGAATATTTTTTAGAGAAGATTCTTTATTCATGACAAATAACCAAGAGGCGACTGTCCTGCTTTGACTTTGTCCTGCAGTTTTACTTTAATCATAGAATCGCTCGGCAAATAAACATCGAGACGCGAACCAAAGCAAATAATTCCAATACGTTCTCCTTTTTTAATCGTCATACCAACATTCACCCAGGAAACAATACGACGAGCAATAAGCCCTGCTATTTGCACCACCCAAACTACGCGTCCGTCTTCGGTGCGAATCATAACTTCATTGCGCTCATTATCCTCGGATGCCTTGTCTAGATTGGCAGCAATAAACTTTCCCTCATGGTAGTTTACTGCCTCAATTTTCCCGCTGTAAGGAGCACGATTAACGTGCACGTTAAAGATATTCATAAAAATACTTATCTTCTTGAATTTACCGGATATAATGCCGCTCAATTCAACATCTTCCACTTTTATCACCTTACCGTCCGCTGGCGAAATTACGACTTTTTCCTTCTCTTCAAAATATCTTTCCGGATTACGAAAAAAACAAACAACAAAAACCGTAATCAGGAAAAGCAGGATTGTCAGCCAGGCAATACCCAAAAAAGCCATAAAAACAGTAATAATAATTGAAAAAATAATGAAAGGATATCCTTCCTGGGCAATGATGCTTTCGTGCTTCATATATTTTTTATATCTTTCCTTCAAAAGTGGAGTTTTTTGATATATTAATTGGTTACACTTGTCAATAAATCTTTGAAGTTGCAAAAGATTTAAACTTTTTTATTAGAAACACTTTCACAATAAATTCAGTCTGTATTTTTTGCCCCGCTTTTCACTACAATAAAAAATATTAATTTTATCTGCAGGCAAAATTTACCTTCTTACGACCTTTTTATAAGTGATACAAAAAATAAATCATTATTTATCAATGATAATTTTGTTGGCGGTAAAAAAATGTTCGCGGAAGCAAAATCTTAACCGGAAACAACGCCGCTGAAAATGGCCGTTTTTATTATTCTGTTATTATACAATGAAATCCTCTGCCGTTGACTCTTTCCTGTCTAATCTATATAATATCCCCATATAGATTTTCTGGTTTCCCGCCTATGAGCAAAATAAAGTTTCCCGTTATTTACGGAATATTTTTCGGCATTGTTTTTCTGATACTTCTAATCATAAGAACTGAACTTTTTGTCAAAGACACCGTGCCCGTGGCTTCTATAAAAAAAACGACCATTGAACGCCCCGCGGAAAGCTGGATGAATATATATCAGAAAGACAAAAAAATAGGCGTCATCCACCGCCAATTCATTATCCTGGAAACAGGAAAGATGCAGACTCAGGAAAATGTGACGATGCAGCTTGCCACTCTGGGAGCCACCCAGGTACTTCACCTGAAAACGGAAACAGAACTTAACCCCGATATGAGTTTCTCATCTTTCAATTTTGAACTAAATTCCAGCCTGTTCAGTTTTAAAGCTCGTGGTTACGTAACCGATGACAAGCTTATTCTGTTTACAGGACAGCCATCTTCTCAGCAAAAAAGCGAAATACCGCTGAAAGATATTCCATATATAAGCGGCAATATATACGAGGCAGCTTTTATTGTCGGTCTCGAAATGGACGCCTCGCGTGATTTTACCATCTTTGATCCTTCCACAAGCGGCATGCGCAAAATCAAAGTAAGCCGTGAGAGTGACGAAATAATTCCCATCATGGGCAAACGCATTTTAACACGGAAATTCTGCGCCGATTTCATGGGAGCAAAAAACTGCGCCTGGCTCAATAATGATGGAGAGGTTCTGAAGGAAACCGGCCTTCTGGGACTTTCCATGGAAAAAGTCAGTCCGCAAAAAGCCGCTGAAGATATGCCCGTGGTGGCCGATGTTGATTTCGCGCAGCTTGCCTCGCTGAAATCCAACATAAAAATAAACGAACCGGAAAAATTAAGCGAGATAAAAATAAAAATCGACGGGATTCGCGATACGCCTTTATTTTTGAACGGAGGGCGTCAGGTATTCGCCCAAAAGATTCTAACCATAACAAAAGAAAACCTCTTTGAAAAAGTTACTCATAATTTTGACATTCAGGAAAATAATCGCCGGTATCTGGAGCCGACGCCTCTGGTGCAATCCGACCACGAGCAAATTAAATCACAGGCGCGAAAAATTGTGCGCCCGTCCGACAGCCATCTTCAAAAAACAGAAAAAATTGTCCGATGGGTGTACGCGAATATCAAAAAAACTCCTGTACTATCTGTACCCAACGCTCTGGAGGTGCTCAATAATAAAATGGGAGATTGCAACGAACACGCGGTTCTGACCGCGGCGTTACTGCGTGCCGCCGGTGTTCCCGCGCAAATCGAAGCGGGATTATTTTATCAAAATGGGCGCTTTTATTATCATGCCTGGAACCTTGCCTACGCGGGAAATTGGATTACCGTTGACTCCGTTTTTAGTCAGATACCGGCTGACGTAACCCATATTCGCCTGACCCGCGGTGAAGGTGGCGTTCATCTCAATTTGCTCGGAGTAATGGGAAAAATAAAACTGGAGGTTCTATCCGCAAAATATGATTGACCTGATAAATCTTACCAAAGACTTCGGCACAACTGTTGCCGTAAATAATCTCTCTTTGCATGTTTCTCCTGGCGAAATTTACGGATTTATCGGCCCGAACGGTGCGGGGAAGACAACCACCATCCGCATGATGGCTGGTATTGTTGAACCTTCGTCCGGTAAAATTATAATTGACGGCATGGACATGAAAGAAAACCCGGTAGCCGTCAAAAAAATTATTGGAATTGTTCCGGACAGGCCATTTCTTTACGAAAAGCTTACCGGAGCTGAGTTTCTGAAATTTATCGCCGATATCTACGAAGTTGACGCGAAAACTATGCGCCAGCGGTCAGACGATCTGTTGCGCCAATTCGCCCTTTGGGATTGGGCCAATGAAATTATCGAAGCCTACTCACACGGCATGAAACAAAGATTAATTATTGCCGCCGCGCTGATGCACGATCCGAAAGTCCTTGTTGTTGATGAGCCTATGGTCGGGCTTGATCCCTCAGCCGTGCGCATGGTGAAAGATATATTCAAAGACCTGGCGGTAAAAAATGTCGCGATTTTTATTTCCACTCATACATTAAGCATTGCCGAGGATTTGTGCGATAGAATTGGCGTTATCCATAAAGGGAACCTTGTGGCACAGGGAACCATGGATGAATTAAATTCAGCAGCGCAAACACAAAAAGCAAAACTGGAAGAAGTATTTCTGGCCCTTGTTAACGAAGCATAAAAATATGAAAAATGTTCTGCCATTATTATTAAAACCGCGGATGCTTTCCAGCAGTATCGGCATCAGGCCTGGGAAAAAAGGCAATAACTGGTGGCGAATTTTTATGTTCGCTATAATAGGCCTTATTTTCTGGATTGGCGCTTTTGTTATTTTTTCCCGTGTTCTTAACTATTTTAACAGCGTGGAAGATTTCGGCGATATTCTCGCCATGAAACTTCTCTCCATGATGGTAATAACATTTTTCGCGCTGTTGCTTTTCAGCAACATCATCAACAGCCTTTCGCACTTGTATTTAAGCCGGGACTTGCCCCTGCTTCATTCATTGCCGGTTTCATCCGGAGATACTTTTCTTTCGAGATGGATAAGCGGCGCGTTTGATTCCTCGTGGATGGTTATTTTATTCAGCATGCCTGTTTTTTTATCCTACGGTATCATTTATTCTGCTGGTGCCGGATTTTATCTGATTGCGGTGTGCGCAATTATTATTTTATGCGCTATGGCGGCAGGAATAAGCAGTATCCTCGTGATGCTGGGAGCGGCAATTCTACCGGCGGGAAAAATACGCGTTTTTTTTGTCGTGATGGGTGTCGCTCTGGCGATATTACTTGTTCTCTTTTTGCGAATGATCAGGCCGGAGCAATTGGTCAACCCGGAAACGTTTGCTTCCGTTGTCAAGTACTTAAACACAATGCAGGCGCTTGATTCTCCATTCCTGCCTACTACATGGATAACGGATACAATAAGTTTTGCACTTAAAGGCCGGTGGAAATCAACGCTCTTCAATCTCTCGCTTTCCGCGAGCTTCGCTTTTACCTTGTTTTTTATCAACGAATCCGTTGCCGGGGTTTTATATTTTCGCGGTTTTTCCCGCGCGCAGACAACAGCCAAAAGGCTTTTCGCGCCGCTTACTTTTCGCGGCCGCAATTGGGACAGTTTGTTAAATTTCCTTAATCGCCCGGCAAAAGCTTTTGCCATCAAAGAATTAAGAAGCTTCTTCCGTGATTCCACGCAATGGCCGCAGCTCTTTTTGATTTGCGCTTTGATTGTGATTTATCTTTACAATTTCTCCGTTTTGCCCCTGGATAAATCGCCGATTAAAACTATATACCTGCAAAACGTTTTTTCCTTCTTGAATATGGGGCTTGCCGCTTTTGTTCTTTCCGCCATTGCCGCTCGTTTTGTGTTTCCCGCGGTTAGCATGGAAAGCGAAGCTTTTTGGATAATCCTGGCCGCTCCAGTATCAATTAAAACCTTTTTGTGGATTAAATTTTTTCTCTATTACATACCTTTGTTGATTATTTCCGAAATTTTGATTATCGTATCAAACATCTTGCTTGATGTAACCTTTTTCATCATGTTTTTATCGATAATAACCATGTTTTGTCTTGTTCCCGCGGTTATCGCGCTGGCCGTGGGGTTGGGAGCCCGCTATCCTGATTTCAAATCGGAAAATCCCGCGCTCGTGGCAACAAGCTTTGGCGGACTTTTATTTATGCTTTGCGCTTTCGGCCTGATCGCTGCGGTAATCATTCTGGAAGCCGGCCCCCTCTACTACGCTTTTATGACCCATGTTCTCGGCAGAAACCTCTCCTTCACCCAGATTTTCTGGCTGATTATTTCTTTTTCCACGGCTTTTATCATTTGTGTTTTCGCGATTTTTTTCCCCATGCGCCTGGGCGAAAAATACTTAAAAAAGTTTTAATTGTTTGCCGGAAAAATTAATCCCCTTAATTCTCTATCACTTCCTTCGCTCGTCTATATTTTGAAAATTGTCTTGATTTTACCTGCCGGATAAGCTAAACATGCGCACACTCAAGTGAATTCGCTTTTTTAAAGATATTCTGAAAGGAGCTTTCATGGCAAAATATGAATCCAAATCCCTGAGAAATTTAGCGATAGTCGGTCACGGAGGAACGGGAAAAACATCGCTTTGCGAATCTTTCTTATTCATCTCGGGGAAAAATGAACGTTTGGGAAGGGTAGATGACGGAACGTCGACCATGGACTACGAACCGGAAGAACAAAAAAGACGTATATCGATAAGTTCTTCGATAAATTTTGTCGAATGGAATAAATACAAAATAAACATCATTGATACCCCCGGTGATTCCAATTTCACCTATGATATAAAATGTTCCATGAGCGTTGTGGAAAATGCTCTTGTGGTCATTGACGCGGTGGGCGGCGTTGAATTTCAAACACAAAAAGTATGGGAGTATGCCGATGGATTTAATCTCCCGCGGATTGTTTTCATCAACAGACTGGACCGTGAACGCGCCGATTTTTCTGCCGCGCTCGCTAGTATTAAAAACAAATTCAGCAAAAAAGTTACGCCCGTTTGTTTGCCCATCGGGAAAGAAGACAAATTTAACGGCATTGTCGACCTGATTTCTTCCAAAGCCTATTTGTTCAGCGACAATAAAGGAGCGGGAAAGGCCACGGATATTCCCGCGGACATGGCTGATGAAGCAAAAAATATGCGCAACGCGATGGTCGAAGATATCGCCGAAACTGATGACGATTTAATGAATAAATATCTGGAAGCGGGAGAATTAACCGCGGAGGAAATTAAACAGGGTCTGCGTAAAGGCGTGACTTCGGGCAATCTGATTCCTGTAGTCTGCGGCTCCGCAATAAAAGGCATCGGCATATCCCTGTTGCTTGATTTAATTGTTGATTCCATGGCTTCCCCTGTTGATCGCGGCGCGATCAAAGGGAAAAAGCCCGGCGGCGACGCGGCTGCAGAAAGAAAAACTTCGGAAGACGAACCTTTTTCCGCGATTGTCTTTAAAACCATTGCTGATCCCTACGCCGGCCGCCTTACGCTTTTCCGTGTCTATTCCGGCAAACTTAATCCCGATTCCAGTATTTACAATTCCACAAAAAAAATTTCCGAAAAATTCGGCAACATTTTTTTTCTTGAAGGCAAAAATCAAAAACCGGCGGAAGTGCTGATTCCCGGAGACATTGCGGGTGTAGCCAAATTAAAAGAAACAGTCACGGGAGATACTTTATGCAATGAAAAAGCTCCCATAATTTTCGAAAAAGTGGAAGTACCTTCGCCAATCATGTCTTTCGCCATCGAACCGAAATCACGCGGTGACGAAGAAAAAATCGCTTCATCACTTCACCGCCTTACAGAAGAAGACCCAACAATCGTATTTTCTCGCGATCTCCAGACAAAAGAAATGATTCTCTCCGGCATGGGGCAGGTGCACATTGAAGTTAACATTGAAAAGATGAAAAGAAAATTCGGCGTCGAGGTAAATCTTCATACCCCTAAAGTTCCATACAAGGAAACAATCAAAGGAAAAACAAACGTCCAGGGAAAATATAAAAAGCAATCCGGCGGACGCGGTCAGTTCGGCGACTGCTGGATCGATATTGAACCGCTGCCGCGCGGCACGGGATTTGAATTTGCCGACAAAATCGTCGGAGGCGTGATTCCCCAGCAGTACCGTCCCGCCGTGGAAAAAGGCATTGTGGAAGCGGCAGCAGAAGGTGTTTTGGCGGGTTACCCTGTCGTTGACTTTAAAATTTCTCTGGTGGACGGTTCTTACCACACCGTAGATTCTTCGGAAATGGCCTTTAAAATCGCCGGCTCTATGGCCTTCAAAAAAGGCGTTATGCAATGTCAGCCTATTCTTCTGGAACCAATTGTGAACATTGATATAGAAATCCCGGAAGAATACATGGGTGACGTAATCGGTGATTTGAACAGTCGTCGCGGGCGCGTTTTAGGCATGGATACCAAGGGCACCAATCAGGTAATCAAAGGCCAAGTGCCACTGGCGGAAATTCTTAAATACGCGCCGGATTTGCGCTCCATGACCAGCGGCAGAGGCAATTTTACCTATACGCATTCTCATTATGAAGAAGTCCCTTCTTTTATCGCGGAAAAAATAATTGCCGCGGCCAAAAAAGATAAGGAAGAATGATTCATGATTATTCGTGCCGGAATCATAACGGTCAGCGACCGCGCCTCTCAGGGCCTGCGTGAAGATGCAAGTGGCCCGGTCCTGGCGCAAATGCTGGCTGTTGAATCCATTGAAGTGCACAAGACATTGATTGTCGCGGATGAAAAAAAAGAAATCAAGAAAGCCCTAAAGCAACTTGCCGATAGCAAAAATGTTGACCTTATTCTAACCACCGGTGGAACGGGCGTAAGTCCGCGCGATGTAACTCCCGACGTCACGCTGGAAGTCATCGAAAAGCAAATTCCCGGCATGGCGGAAGTCATGCGCCGTGAAAGTTCACGCGCTACACCCCATGCAATGATTTCTCGCGCGATCGCCGGAATTCGCGGCCAGTGCCTAATTATCAACCTGCCCGGAAGTCCCAAAGGAGCCACGGAAAACCTTGCGGCAATCATGCCGGCGCTCAAACACGCCATAGAAAAAATCAAAGGCGACACTTCAGAATGCGCGGCCACAAATTAATACACTGCACCAGCTTCTTTAAAAGATGACCGGCGGATTTTAATTCACTTTGATTTTGTTTTTTTGCAGAAACTGCAAAGAATTGCGCCGATGCGTTCCCTCCCAGTAAATGTTTCCGCAAACCGGACACTGATTAAAATTTACGCAGTGTTCAAAAACGTAAACGGGCACCATATCTCGAACATCTTCCGGCGCGACAGACTGGAGGCGTTTATTGCACTTGAGACATATCGTAAACATTTTTTGCTTTTCTATTTTAATTGAGAATTTATTGATGACCGCCGTCAGCTGAGAGGCGATATCGCTATGCGGCAACAAATACAAAAGTCCGGAAAACTGCCGCTCGACCATATCCGCCCTTCGGGTAAGCACTATCCTATCCTCGCTCTGGGCAATGCGCAACATTTCCCTGCCCGCTTTTCCGGGGAATACTTTAGTATCATAACCTAGCAATCTCAGCCATTTAGCCAGGTTTCTTAAAGTGGCATCTGTAATAAATTTGCGGCACACGGACATGAGCGCTAAAAGTTTCTAGTTTTTTTGAGCCTGATCAACAACTGGCGGTTGTTCGTTAGCTCGAAGTTCTTTCTTCAAATCGCGTATCGTGCGGTTTAGCCTGCTGATTGTGCGATTGAGACGAAACCTCTCCACCACACCGAAAAATCCCGCAATAATTACACCGGCAAGAAGGGCAACAAAAATCAACATGTAAACTGGCACATTGATATCGTCTATAAAATAGTACTTTATTTTAACCACTTCAGAATTAAACTGAGAGAACGTAACTATAAAAAAAGCAAATATAATGGTCAGGATTAAATAAATTGTTTTCATTATATCATACCTCCCGGTGATATTTTTTAAACAGTGGAGCAAGCTTGGTTGCGGTTGTTTCCACATCTTCCGGTATCACCCGCACGTTTCCCACCACACTCATAAAATTAGTATCGCCTTCCCAACGCGGAATCACATGCAAATGAATATGTTCTTCTATACCCGCCCCCGCCACTTTACCGATATTCATACCGACATTGAAGCCAGAAGGATTCATCGCTTCTCGCAAGGCTTTGAGCGCGGTTTCCAGCAGATTAAACATTTCTTTTCTTTCCTCCTGGGAAAGATTCTCGTATTTTCCGACATGGCGATTGGGTATGATCATCAAATGGCCGGTCACATAAGGAAATTTGTTCATCATCACGAAAACATTTTTACCTTCGTAAAGCACAAAATCATCGCAGCGTATGGAACACTTACAAAAAACACATCCTTCAGCTTTTTGGCCGGCAATATATTCCATCCGCCAGGGAGCAAATATTGTATCCATAATTAGAAAACCTTATTTTATATATTAATTATCCTGCCTGTCAGTTCTTTGTCAACTTCCAGGATTCCCAACGTTCGCGACATCACAAAATGCCTTTGCGCCGCCGAACCAGGATTAAAAAACAACACGTCACCCTCCTTATGATTTGCGGGTTTATGTGTATGCCCGTAGACAACGCAATCCACCTTTCCTATGCGCCTGAGTATCTTTTCCTCTATGCTTCCCGTAGAACCCCATCCGTGAATCAGTCCGATTTTAAAACCTTTAATTTCAAAAATCAATTGCCCGGGTAATTTTTCCCGCGTTTTATCGTTGTCCATGTTGCCGCAAACGGCCTTAACTTCTTTGTCCCCGAAAATATCCAGCACGCCTATATCAACAAGATCCCCCGCATGAAGGATAATATCCGCGTCATGAAAATGCCGGGCAACTATATTTTTCAGCTTATCGTCATAACCGCCCAGGTGAGTGTCGGAAATTACGCCAATTTTGACCTTTTTTTCATCCATCACGGCCTATTTATTAACTACAAGGCCTAAAAAACACAAGCATTATTTATAAATACAAAAAGGTTTTGATTTGACTTTAACCGCGATCTAAAGTTAATATTTCCCACATGAATAAGCTTGAAGAATCCTTAGGTAAAATAGCCGAAACGATATCCGGTATGGACGAAGCTTCCTTAAGTTCGCTTTGGGAAAAGTATAAAATCAAAGCGCATGATTTTTCGCCTTCGCCTGAGTGGGAAAAATCTTTTATAATTTTTTCCATCATCAATTTAATCCGCGTAAAGAACACCGTTTTCAACGAACAGGTGTTAAAGATAAACTCCGCGAAAAAGCCGGGTTTCAGCCGGCCGGAATTAAAAATACCAAATTTAAAACTGGTTAAATGATGGATAAGGAAACCGCTCTTAAAAAAATATCCGAGTTGCGAAAAATTATTGAATATCACAATCAGCGTTATTATCAGCAGGACGCGCCGGAAATATCCGATGCCGAATATGACCGTTTTATGCGCGAACTGCAGAATCTGGAGGCGCAATTCCCTGATGACGAACTCGCTTCTTCGCCCACACAGCGCGTCGGAGCGGCGCCGCTGGCTAAGTTCGCTTCATTCACTCATCCCTCCCCCATGCTCAGCCTGGCAAACGCTTTTTCCGAAGAGGAAATAATCGATTTTGACAGCCGCCTTAAACGTTTAGCTTCCATAGATAATATCTCTTATGTGACCGAACCAAAGCTCGACGGATTGGCGGTAAATCTCATTTACGAAGAAGGCGTTTTTACAAAGGGCGCCACGCGCGGCGACGGTACCGTAGGCGAAGACGTCACGCAAAACCTGAAAACTATTTCTTCCCTGCCCCTCAGAATGAAAAAATCAGAACAAGCGCCGATTCCTTCTTTCGTTGAAATACGCGGCGAAGTTTATATGGAAAAATATCCTTTTGAAAAATTAAACCGTCGCCGTATGGAAGAAGGAGAAGAACCCTTTGCCAATCCGCGCAACGCGGCCGCAGGATCACTCAGGCAGCTTGATTCCAAAATCACCGCGCATCGCCCGCTCAATATCTTTTTATATGGAATCGGCAATGTTCAGGGAATAAGTTTTACGACGCACTGGGAAGTATTGCGTGCACTTTCGTCATGGGGGTTTCCGGTAAATAAATTAATTGAACAGGCGCACGATATCAACACCTGCATCAGATATTTTGAACGTATCACTTCTCTCAGAGACACGTTGCCCTACGATATCGACGGAGTAGTTATTAAAGTGGATAGCCTTGCCTTGCAAAACAGGCTCGGCAATATATCGCGCAATCCGCGCTGGGCGCTGGCCTGCAAATTCCCCGCACAGCAGGAAACAACAATAGTCAAAGACATTATTGTACAGGTTGGGCGCATGGGCACACTGACACCTGTGGCGGTAATGGAACCGGTAAATGTGGGCGGCGTGATGGTCAGCCGCGCCACACTGCACAACGAGGATGAAGTCATCAAAAAAGACATACGTGTCGGCGACACGGTGATAATTCAGCGTGCCGGAGATGTTATCCCCGAAGTGGTCAAAGTTATTCCTGAAAAAAGAACCGGCAAGGAAACGAAATTTAAAATGCCCGTAAAATGCCCTGAATGCGGCTCGGAAATCGTCCGTTTTGAAGGAGAAGTGGCGCACCGCTGCGTGAACATCTCCTGTCCCGCACAGTTAAAAGAGCATATCTGGCATTTTGCCTCGCGCGGCGCTATGGATATTGAAGGATTGGGAGAAAAACTTTCCGCGCAGCTTTTTGATGCTAAATTCATTTCCGACCCTGCTGATCTCTATTTCCTTACCAAAGATAAATTGCTGGAACTCGACCGTCAGGCGGAAAAATCCGCGCAGAATCTTATTGATTCCATAGCCCGTTCCAAAAATCCGCCTTTGGATAAATTCATTTACGCGCTCGGCATCAGGCACGTGGGAGAGCGCACAGCAAAACTGCTGGCAGAACGTTTCGGCAGCATTGAAAATCTCATGGCTGCTAAAATTGAAGATTTGACAGCCGTTAATGAAATCGGCACCGAAATCGCTGCAAGCATCGTGGAGTTTTTTCACGAATCAAAAAACAAAGCCGTGATGAAAAAATTTGCAAAGGCGGGAGTAGTTCCGCAAAAGAAAGAAATTTCCCTCAACGCGCCCCTGGCGGGTAAATCATTTGTTTTTACCGGCGCGCTTGCGAACCTGGAGCGAAACGATGCCAAAGATATTGTAGAGAATTTAGGCGGTACGGTACAATCCGGCGTTACCAAAAAAACGACTTATGTAGTGGCCGGGGCTGACCCCGGCTCAAAACTGGATAAAGCGAAATCAGCAGGCATTAAAATTATCAGCGAGGCAGAATTTTTGAAACTGGTCGGACGGTAATTTATCATGAAAAGAATTCATGTTTTAATTTCGGGCAAAGTCCAGGGAGTATTTTTCCGCGCCGAGATACAGCGCGCCGCGATGGATTTAAATCTCACCGGCTGGGTGCGCAATTTGCCCGACGGGCGCGTGGAGACTGTTTTTGAAGGCGAAGACACGAACGTAGATAAAATGCTCGCCTGGTGCCACCACGGCCCACCCGCGGCAAGAGTTCAGGAAGTTATAGCTGATGAAGAAAAATACATCAGCGAATTTAGGAATTTTAGCATTAAGTATTGATAATCTTTTTCACGTGAAAGTTGCTAACACCTACAAAGTGTGGGATGGACTTGTCATTAAGAGTTAACGATTACCATTTACACGGGTGGAAGTTACTTCAATTTTTAAAAATAGATCCCGGGCGATTTCATTTTTACTACGACCTTCGGTAGCAATACCCCTAGACCGTGCCTCAGCAATCAACATGTCTATGGGCATTTCATTAAGAAGAGGATAGCTGTGCAGAGGGGAATCAAAATATTGAAGAAGGTTTTGTTCCCGTCGTTTTTCCATTATAGACGAATCATGCGACGACTGATGGTTGAAGATCGTTTGGAATATTTTTGTTGAGAACAGGTCTCTTCTGCTGATTAAATCAGACATCATCTCTCCGGTAAAGCTACCCCTGATCTCATTCCGAGAAGAGATCAGGGGCAAATGTTTGTGTTAAATTTACTTACTTCCTTCTACCTTAATTCTTTTCCCCGGCCATCCATCCATAAACCAATTATGGTAGAGCAGCACATTGATTAAGAGGATAATTGGTGCCATGGGAAACTGCTGGGGATGTGAATAGCCAGCCTGAGTGCCAAGTAAAGCAGGACTCACCTTGTAATAGAGCCAGTGAAAAACAATAGTTCCTACTATGATAATCGCCACACGTATTAGTATATTTACTTCCGTACTGAACTTGCGCGGCCAATTATCAAAGTAAAAAAAGAGTATCATGGCAACACCGAGGACGAGTATTGCCAATTCACCGGCATGGAGATACCGCCAATCAGGGGCCATTAATCTCTTAGCACCTTCAACAGACACCCCCCATACCACATCCTGCATGAATACAAAGAGGAAGAAGAAGATGAGCGCAAGGAGCAAAATAAAAACAAATCCGCCGATACCACGCCATGGTTGATTTTTTATCAACCGGAAAGGATATTGCTCCAAGGTCATCTCTGACAACCATACGGCGACAGTAGCGCACATTATCCACCCCACGTTGAAATTACCGCTTAGAGTGCGAAATGAGTCATACCACCAAGGGAATGCAGCTGTAAATTCCTGCCAGGGATAGAAAAGTACCCGGTAATGGGGATGCATGCATATGAAAAAAATATAGGTGGTGAGCAAAAAGGTTACGCAAAATACAGTTATTCCCTTCGCTGGTTGTTTCAAGCCATGCCAGGGATAATTCTCAAATGCGGCGGGCCAGATAGGGCTCAGCCAGGATGCAATAGCTGCCATCATCAGGATGGCAAGAGATGAGTATTCACGAGAAAAGAAATCTGAGAGACCCGTTTTTTGCAACTCAGGCCAGCTAAAATAAGGAATGGCCAGCTTTCCGAAAAAGTAATAGTAAAATCCCCAGATCAGAAGTCCCGTAATAGCAAAGTTAATGAAAGTCAAAACAATACCCTTTTTGAGCGGGTGAGATTCTTCCATCCATTTACGTTTGAATGGCCAGAAATTGAAAATATATGCTTGCCAAATCGCTACTATGAGTAACCATCGAATATACATGTATCCATATTGTGGTGTGTACCAACGCAACCAGCCACGGGGATCCATAAAAACCCACCATAGACCCATAAAAACGGCAAAAGCAAGGACAACGCCGGCAATGCCTCTCAGGGGTTGTTTTATCAAATCTATCCTTTTACGTTCCTCTAACCATAAAGTATCTAAAGAGTGTTCAGACATTTTCATCACCTCCTGACAAGATTAAGCAATTAACAGTTCATCACCATTCCCAAGGTAGATATCTCTCTTTGTCATATAACGGGCAGTGCCTCTCACCATGGGCAGACCAGCCTTAATCATCTTTTCCGCTGTGATATAGCCGGTACAATGGTTTGCACCTATTTTCTGTACACCGTATTTGTTGAACGCTAGGATAAGGTCATCATACTGCGGATCCCAGTCCTCAAATGGTGAGATATGAAGACCGCCCTGAACAGCATATATTTTCTCGCCACCCTTTACTTTTTTCCTTACTGCCTCCATGTAGCTGATGATGCCCATGTGGCAGCAGCCTGTAACAAGGACTATACCTTTATCCTTCACGTTAAAAACAAAAGCCTGCTCGCCAAAAACTCTTAAGATAATAGGCACGTCGAAGGTCATGAGAGCTATACCGGGATAGAGCACATTCACTTTACTTGAGTCCAAAACCGTTATAGTGCCTTTATGGGGGTAATCATTTTTCACTTTTGCTTCCGGAAAGGCTTTCCCCTTTAAAAGATCAAAACCTTCCTGATAGAATCCTTTCGGCACATAAATCGGAATATTCTGATTATACTTTAGAACAGCCTGAATTCCGAAAAAGTGATCCATGTGTTCGTGGCTCTGCACCAAAAACTCGATCTGCTTCTTGGCCAGCATCTCATCAACACCCTCATCTTTGTACCTCTTCTCCATCCAGTCGGAACTCCAGCCCGAATCAAGGAGAAATTTTTTCTTCGTGCCATCCATAAATTCCGCTTCAATAAGAGTAGAGAAACCTCCCAGATTGCTTCCCTTATAGCCCGACTTCACCATTTCTGTCGTCCAGGGTATAGTATACTGATTCACCAGAAGTCCTCCCGCCCCTTTGACGTCATTGAGGAAGACATTGTTATCATACCAACTTGTTTCAGAAATCACTTTGAGCTTCAGACTTTTTATTTCACCAATGTCAACCTGCTCCAGTTTTTCTTTTGGCAAAAGTGCTTTCTTGAACACCGTCGAGGAAAGACCCGCACTGGCAAAATACCCTACAACAGTTCCGAGAGCCATTCCTTTTACAAATGAACGCCGAGAAATGTTTTGTTCTTCCATTGTTCAACCTCCTTTATGTACTATGGCTATCTTGCCAGAAGCAAAAGCCAGTAAGTAATCATGAACAGCGCTATCCCGATTACAATCCCAACAACTATACCAACACCGTAACGAGATTTTTCCTGAACTACTTTTTCCGCCATTGATTTTTCCTCCTTTCAATTGCTTTATGAATTCATACACGCTATATCCTCATCTGCCAGCGGGGACAGAATATCCTCCGGCCTAAATCTTAATGCCGTTTGAGCTATTATTTTTTGAATATCAGGTGATGATTCCGGCCACAGGTTTTGTCCGTCGCTCTTAAATAACATCCCTTCCCCCTTCCAAGTATATTCATCCTGAGCTGTGTATTTATTAACAAGAGTCCAGCAGCGCACAAATTTTTTATAAAGAAAATTGGTAATCATAAACCCCGGATAGTCTCTATCAACCTCTCCTTTTTTCATCATTATTGACGGAGTGCCATTATCGTTGGGAATTGCATAATCCGCAGTGAGGATCACTCGCCAGCTTGTCTGGCTCTTAACCCGAAGCAATACCCCCACGTCTTTTTTGAATGCAACAGACATATCACCAGCATAGAATAAATCTGCTGGAATTGTGTTACTGAACTGATGTGAAGGGGCACCGATGTCATGAGAAAATTCCGAAAATCTTTTGGGTGCATGTTCGTCAAGCAGGTTATGACATGGACAGCCCTGAGCACCATTAGGGCGGTGGGTATTGAACATGTTGCCTGCACGACAGGCCTTTTCAAGAATGGATAAACCTTTATAGGCAATTTCGGTGTCTATGGGGTAATATTTTACAGTGAACTCCGCGAGCCAGTCATATCCTTCAACGGCCTGTGCTCCGAGAAGCTCACATTTATATACACCGGCACAATCAGCAAACCATAGATGCCAATATGGATTGTTATCATCCATATAGCTGATATATTTTAGACCGGACTCTTCTTTCAGAAGAGTATCGGATATAATCGCCAGCCAGCAATTGTTGATGAAACCTACTGCTTCTTCTGTCTTATCAACCATATAGTTATACCATTACCATCTTCATAATGCATTTCTCACATGGCTAACAATGCTTGATCACATACTGCTTTTTACTATGCCTACATTTTGGGAAGCTATGGCCAAGAAATTGAGGAGTTCCGGCTTATTTTGTGGCTTTTGAGAAGAAGAAAAAATAAAAGATGTTGGATCAGATAATAAATATTTACACAGTTCAGAAGAGAGCGAGAAAAGTACTTTCGGTTCTGCCATTTTTACATTCCTCCTCAATTCATCGTTAAGGATGAAAAACTAAATTGATAATTTTTCCTAAGCGCATGCGCGCTTTTAATAGTTAATCATTTTAAGTTCTTGTTGTCAATGATTTTTTATGATGATTTAAATATGTCATGGGAAACAATAAATGTTTCATATAGTTATAAGAACTAATGAAAACTAGCCAGAACACAATAATTGATATCTACACGCCGGTTATCTACAAACAGGCTTAGGAGGCACAATTCATTCCAACGTAACTAAAAAAAACAACTTATGTTGTAGCAGGCGCGGATCCCAGCCCTAAACTCGATAAGGCAAAGTCTTCCGGCGTTAAAATTATTAGCGAAGAAGAATTTATAAAATTAATCAGGAAATGATATATTTGCGACGTTGTGCTGGATTTCATTTTGATGTCATTTCAATGCGAAACGAGAAATCTTGTTTTTTAAGAATATAACTTAAGGTTAAAACGTAAAAATTAGCCAAAGAAAATTATGAAAAGAATTCATGTTTTAATTTCGGGCAAAGTCCAGGGAGTATTTTTCCGCGCCGAGATACAGCGCGCCGCGATGGATTTAAATCTCACCGGCTGGGTGCGCAATTTGCCCGACGGGCGCGTGG
>ERZ1026800.544-NODE-544-length-31467-cov-4.449107_pt1 | contig 31467 bp, 34 predicted proteins | sample MGYA00520873_ERZ1026800 | MGnify/ENA primary metagenome ERZ1026800 (study PRJEB33270, sample SAMEA104284475) | anaerobic digester metagenome | biome: Anaerobic digester microbiome; feature: mesophilic sludge digester; material: Anaerobic digester biomass | place...
GCGATAGTCGGCGCGTCCAAGACCGCGGCCAGGGTGGGGCTGGTCGTCAGCCTGGACCTGACGCTGACCGACGAACTGATCGCCGAGGGACGCTCCCGCGATGTGGTGCGCGCCATCCAGCAGGCCCGCAAGGACGCCGGGTTCCGGTTGACCGATCGTATTCGCGTGTCGGTGGCCAGCGACTCGCCCGAGCTTGCGGCGGCGATCGAAGCTCATCGCGGTCACATCGCTGCGGCGACCTTGGCCGACGAGTTCGAATTCGTCGAGGGCGACCGGGTCAAACGCCTGAGCCGGAAGGTGGACGTCGACGGGGCGCATCTGGCCTTCGAGGTAGCTCAGCTGGGGTGAACCACCCAGGGTGGCTGGCCGCTGACGGACCGTCGAAACTTCCTCCTGCACGACCAAATCTCGCTGTCAAAGTGCTTGTAGGTGCCGTTCCAACCTACGTACGATGAGCGCGACACCGCGACGATCGACTGTCATCCCACCTCCAACCGTGTAGCAGCCCGTCGTCGTGGTTGATGGCTCACTCAAACGAGCCGCGACAGGGGAGGCACACCGGTGCCTCCCCTGCCTCGCGCCGAGGTCCCCACCCGACGGTTCGATTTTTGGCGGTCTGGGTACTGATCACCCGTGGGACTACGCCGGACATCATCGAACGCCGCCCGTCGGGGCGGCCTGGCCATCGGCGGGGGCTTTATGGCCGTGCTCGTCGCCTTGGCCTGCGCCGTCGTCCTCATGCTGAGCGGCATCATCCCGGTGTTCGGGCGGTCCACGACCGTCGACCGCACACAGACGCCGGTGTTGCAACGGATCGCCAAGCTCAATCAGTTCACGGCTGCGACCGGCACGTTTCAGGTGATCGTCGACATCGAGGACGACGTGGGAGGCCTGCCATCCATTCTCGCCGGCGAACGCACCCTGATGGTGGCCTCCGGCGAGGTCGAGGCCGAGGTTGACTTCACCGGCCTCAAGTCCGACGCCATCGTGGTCGACGATGCCGACGGCTCCGTCGTGGTCACCATCCCTCCCCCCACGCTGACCTCGGCCCGCATCGACAACTCAAAAACGCGCGTCTACAGCCGGGAGCGCGGGCTGCTCAACCGGGTCGAGGACTTCGTCTCCGACCAGCCGGTCGACGACCAGGCGCTGTACGTCGAGGCCGAGAACCGGATGGAGGATGCAGCCGCTGCCAGCGACCTGTCCGGCCTCGCCCGACGCAACACCGAGGACATGTTGGTGGCGATGTTGGGCTCGGTCGGCTACGACGACGTGACCGTCGTGTTTGACTCAAACGACGCACCCCGGCGGTCGGAAGAGGCGGTCGACCCTGGCGCCAACGGCTGACGGTCTCTCGACCGACATTGATCTAGACGGGCAGCGCCTCAAGCTGGTCGTTGAGCACCCCGACCGGGCGGCCGGCCGACAGCACCATCGCCACCTGGGAGGCAGCGGCGTGACGGCGGGCCTCGACCTCGCCGATACCCTCGTCGGGCGTGGAATAGGCGAGCTGGTCGAGCGACCAGCCCACGGCGCTGACCGGCGTACCCGGAGCGGTCGACGCGGCGGCGCCCCGAACCTGGGACTCGGAGACCAGCCCGACCAACTGGCCCGATTCGTTGGCCAACGGAAAGTACTCATACGCCGGGTTGGGGTCGACCACGTTGGCGAGAAACCACCCCGACGGTGCCCAAGCCGCCTGGGCGGGGGCCACCGGCCCCATCCGATCGCCAACACACCCCAGCACCGGCGCGCGCTTGGACCACACGTCCGAGGCGATCACCAGGAAACCGCCGACGACCAGCGCCCACCAGGCGGACAGCCCAAGAAGCGGACGGCCCCACCACAAGAACAGCGCGCTCACGCTCATCAGCGACAGCCCGAGGGACAACCCCGAATAGCTGACCGCCCGCTGGGCCAGCGACCGGTTGCCCGAACCCCACCAGACCAGCGCCATCATCACCCGGCCGCCATCGAGCGGGAAGCCGGGCAGCAGGTTGATCACCACCATCGCCACGTTGGCCCAGGCCAGGGCCCCCAGGATGTCGGCGCTCAGCCAGGCCTCGGCGCCGATGGCAAACCGGTGACCCGCCACAGCGGCGACCGCACAACCGGCGGAGGCCAACGGCCCAGCCAGCGCCACCCAGAATTCCGACACCGGATCGGGCGGGGCGGATTCAAGCTCGGCGGCGCCGCCGTAGAACAGCAGCGAGATCCGCCGAACACCGATCCCAAAATGCCGGGCAGCGATCGTGTGGCCGATTTCGTGGAGAAGTACCGAGGCCAGATACCCGACCACGAAGCTGAGCCCCATCGACACGGCGGTCGAGGTTTCAACGCCGGCTCGGCTCACCAGCGAGGTGGCGGTGATCCAGGCGATCAGCCCGCCGACGAGCAGCACTGACCATTGGATGTACAGCGGCACCCCAAAGAGGCGCCCGATTCGCAGGCTGGCTCGCACGGGCACATTCTACGGGCAGCGCGCTACCACCGGGCGTTCGCCCTGTGAGGAAGCTTGGTCGGCTCAGTGCACTTGGGCTGCGGGTTCGGGGGCGCTGATTTCGCCGACCGCTCGCACATCGGCCGGCGACAGGCGATCATGTCGCCATGAGCTTCTATACCGACCGCATCCTGCCGCCGATCATCGATCGCGTGCTCAGCACCGGACACGTGAAGAAGCACCGTTCCCACGTCATCCCCGGCGCGGTCGGCACCGTCGTCGAGCTGGGCTTCGGCACCGGCACCAACCTGGAGTTCTACGACGTCGACGCTGTCGACGAGGTGCTGGCGATCGACCCGGCCAGCGGTGCCCGCAACCGGGCGGCCGCCCGCATCAGCAACTGGCCCAAGCCGGTCCGTTGGGTCGCCCTCGACGGCGAGCACCTCCCCATGGAAGACGCCTCGGTCGACACCGTGGTGGCCGCCTTCACCCTGTGCACGATCCCCGACGTTGCGTCGGCGCTGGCCGAGGCGCGCCGGGTACTCAAGCCGAACGGTCAGCTGCGCTACCTGGAGCACGGTCTGCACGACGACTCCCGGGTGGCCGCCCGCCAGCGGCTCATCGAGCCGGTGTGGAAGGTGTTCTCCGGAGGATGCCACCTCACCCGCGACCCCGATGAGCTCGTGCGGGAGGCGGGTTTTGAGCTGATCGAGTCGACCCGTCACACCATGCCCGGACCACCCATCACCAACGCGCTCTATGAGGGCGTCGCCGTGCCGGCCGGGCACTCCTGACTGTGTGGGCCTTGTGGCACGGCTCTCAAACTCAGCTCCTCTGAATCAGACGACCGTTGTCGGTTGGCCGACTCACACCCAAGACCTTCCGCAGCCAACACCTTGAGGGCTCCGCAGTCACCAAGTCGCCTTGCCGAGAAGGAGACCACGGCAGTGCATGATCAGGAACAGCGTCCCGACATTGGCGACAATGAAGGCCTTCCGTCATGCCACCCGTCATGTTGTGTCACTAGTGCTCGCCGCGAACCAACAATGACCCGTGTGACCAAAGCGCCGGTGTGACAAAACGACAGCCCTGAGGACTTGGTCCGCCAAACGGGGAACGACCGGGGTGGAGGTGGAGGCTGGCTACGAGCGAGCACGCCGAGCTCCCGGATCAACGCCAAATGAGCAGCCGACTACGGATGGAACACCGACTGCCGAAAGGAGCGACGACCTTCTGGGGTGAAGGAGTCGGGACGATAGACCGAATCGTGTAGCGTCCACCGTGTTGAGGAGTCCGCCCAAAGGGTAGGTGATGAGGTTGTCAGCAACAGCATCGGCTCTGACTATTACGGACCGCATGACCGAGCGGGCACGCTCGGTTGACGCGCGCGCCGCCACGCGCCCGGATATTCTCCCGCAATATGACGGCTACGCCCAGTACCCGCGCTATTTGCAGCGCGCCAAAGGCGCGTATGTCTGGGATGTCGATGGAAATCGGTACATCGACTTCTGCCTTGGCTACGGTCCGGTCATTTTGGGTCACGGCGACGAACGAGTAAATGGCCGAGCCGCCGCCGCGACGGCGAATGGTGGGTGCTTCGCGCCGCTATGGAGCCCGCTACAAATCGAGCTAGCCGAGCTACTGACGAGCGTGATACCCGGTGCTGAGATGTGCCTTATGCTCAAGACCGGCTCTGACGCTACATCAGCCGCTGTTCGACTCGCCCGTATATACACTGGCCGAAGTGCCGTTTTGCGATGGGGATACAATGGTTGGCACGATTGGTCGGTCGAGCAGGCGGCAGGAGTGCCGACATCAGTCAGGGAGAATAGCAGGGCGTTCGACTTCAACGACCTCGACGTCCTGGAATCGTTGCTTAGCCACGGCAACGACAAGGTTGCGTGTGTAATCACAATGCCGTTTTGGGACGATCAAGTTGAGGCATCGCACCTGTCGAGTATAGGAGAGGTAGCGAGGCGCAATGGTGCCCTGTTCGTTCTTGATGAGATGAGGTCGGGCTTCCGGGTTGCGCTCGGTGGTGCGCAGCAGTACCTCCACGTCCAAGCTGACCTAGCTGCGTACGGCAAGGCGATGGGGAATGGACACCCGATCTCGGCGTTGGTCGGACGTAGGGATATTCTATCAAAACTGAGCGACACAAAAGTTTCGTCAACCTACTTTGCTGAGCCCGGATCCATGGCAGCAGCTATCGCGACGATCGAGATCCTTCGTGATACGGATGCTCTAGACCACGTATGGCGACTTGGCGAAGTGTTTCAGAACGGACTCAAGACTCTGACGTCACGGTTCGGATCGGCTATCGAAGTGGTCGGCTACCCACCGATGCCGTTCATGCGTTTCCAGTCTGAGGACGCGACGACACGCTTCGCGGTCGAGCAACATTTCTATTCCAAGACCACCGCCGCTGGCCTCTTGTTGCATCCAAATCACCAATGGTTCTTGTCAGCCGCACACACGACAGGTGATATCTATCAGGCGCTGGAAGTAATCGAGCTGGCTCTTGAAACGCTCTAGCCGCAGGCTGGGCCATGGGCCTGACCTGATGTCCGTCATCGTTCTCGCTCACTTCGATGCGCTGACTGGAGCCGAGTAGGTGGAGTGTCAGGAGCTATTGGAGTTGCTGTTGGCGGCCGCTAGAAGAGTAGACGAGGCGATCAAACCGCTTGCGTGCCAGTACGCGGCGGTCCCAGACCCATCGCAACAAGCAGCGAACGCGGCAGACGCTTTGGCAGAGTCGGCCGCGCTCAATGTGCTCCTGAGCGCGGACGTGCGCGTACTCTCGGAAGAGGCGGGCTGGCTAGGTCAAGGTTCGGCCCTAGTTGTTCTCGATCCAATTGATGGCACCGACAACCTGACTCGGGGGATCCCGTTCTCGGGCCCTTCGATCTGGGCCAGAACCAAGCAAGGGGCCTGCGCGGCAGTGGTTACCAACGTATTCACGGGGCACACATTCTGGGCTACCTCAGGATCCGGTGCCTTTCGAGACGACCAGCGTCTAAGCGTAGCGAAGTCTCGCGTCCCCGACGTCATGATCGTGGGTGGCGAGTACCAGCCCCTCCATGGCCTGTTTGGACGCGATCTCGGCGCTACTGCGCACTCGTTGTGTGCAGTAGCTGAAGGTAGGCTGGCTGGATACCGAACCCCCGCCCACTGCCCTGATCGTTCCTGGGATCTCATGGCTGGCCTAGTTATTGCAGGCGAGGCGGGCTGCATCTTGGGTGGTATTGAAGGCGACAGAAATCCTATGGACGATCCCCTCAGTGAAAATTGGGTTGTGGTCGCCCCGGAGATGGCGTTCGCCCGTTTGTCGAGTCGGCCACTTTGACAGCCGGTCAGCCGAGTGTGGGACACGTATCTCAGGCCACTCACCACTCTATGAGCCACCAATTGCGACCGCGGTCAGAGTCGAGTGGAGGGGATCAGCTCAAGTCCCCTGAGCGGACAGGGTCACGACAGTGGTAACCTTCGCGAATGAACAGCGAGACTGCCGATATCGACATGAACGACCCGCCTCGCCTTGTCACCATAGAGACGACGAGTCGCTGTAACGCCCGATGCGTCTTCTGCCCCAACAATGCTCTCAGTCGTGATAAGGGCTCTATGTCGACTGAGTTGTTTGAAAAAATTATCGAGGATTGCAAACAGTTTCCCCTCTACGAGATCGAGCCATTCTTGCAAGGAGACCCTTTTTCAGACCCACAGATTTTGGACCGCTTGGAGTACATTCGAGGACATCTCCCCGATACTAGGCTGCGTCTCTATACAAATGCCTATGGACTGAACGAAAGGAAGGCAGACCGACTTGCGTCTATTGGACTCGATGACCTAACGATAAGTATCAACACGCTCGATTCGGCGCGTTACGAGGCAATGATGGGCATTCCGCTCGCTCGAACTCTCGCAAACGTAGAGTACTTGTTGTCCGATAGGATTCGCGGGCAACTTGGGGCACAAATTACGCTACGAATGACCTGCTTCGATGACACAAGCCTGCATGAGCAAGACGAGTTCTTGCGATTTTGCGAATCCCGCGGAGTAGAATCAAGTATCAGTGGCCTATACAATTATAAGGGTCATATCTACAGCGACCTGCCGGTGCCGAGTTACGGGTGTGAGCATGTCACAAGGCTCGACATTCTCGTAGACGGTTCAGTCACTCTCTGTTGCATGGATCACAATGGCGAATACGGCTGGGGGACCGCGCGAGATCTTTCAGTCCTGGAACTCTACAATCACCAAGTAGCGCGGCGGTATCGCGATTTGCACCGCACAGGTAGGCGCGAAGAAGCGGACCCCTGCGGCACCTGCAACATGTTCTGGCCGCTCCTGGACGGCCTAAGCCCAGAACAAGAGGCGCTGACTCGGGCTGAGTTTGAAGCGTACGTGGTGAAGAACGTGCCGATTGGTCGTCGCCGCCCAAGCGGCTCAGCCACACTCGGCAACCTTCACTCACAGCAGGTGTCAATCGGTCGACGAACGGGTGACTCTTGAACACGACTCAGGGCGCTGGTGAGGTCGTAGAGTCCACAAAATGGGGCGATACCACTATGAGGACTCGCTCCCTGTGACTGATCGATGGCGCGAAATCTGGGGATTAAGGAGCGGGTACGAAAATTTAGCTGCCCTCGAACGCGCCATTCAGTTAGATGGTTTCGACAACGTCGGCGACGCCATCTCGGTTGACGATTGGCGCAGATACGTGCTTTCAATGGCTGAGCGAATGAAAATTCAGTCAGGTGCATCCGTGTTCGAAGTCGGATGCGGAGCTGGCGCATTTCTGATCCCCCTAGATGAGTTGGGAACGAGCATCGGAGGGATCGACTACTCACCAAGTCTTATCGATGTCGGGCGTTCACTGCTTCCCTCTGCTCGGCTCGAAACGAGCGATGCGATCGATCTCGATGTGGATGAGGCGTATGATCACGTGTTTTGCCATAGTGTCTTTCAATATCTGGAGACCCATGATGTAGCTCTTCGGGTCTTGAGTCGGATGACTCGAAAGGCGCGCAAGTCAGTAGGGATCCTCGATGTCTCGGATGCATCCCTTCAAGAGCAGTCCGTTTCGGCGCGTCGCGCTTCCGGCAGCACTGACTACGATACGAGGTACGCTGGACTAAGCCATCTCTACATCGATAGATTATGGTTCACGGACGCAGCGGCTGAGTTCGGGTACACCGCCGAGTTTTACGATTCAGACCTGCAGGGGCATCGGAACTCGCCCTATCGATACAGTGTCGTTTTGGTGCCAGCCTCTGAGTCGCTCCAGCCTCCGAATTGGCACCGGACGGGAAAAGGGTAGATCGTTGGTGAAGCGTGGAGTGTTGGTAGGTTACGGCGTTATCGCTGAAGGGCATGCAGATGGGTACGACTTCAATCCCGGCCTCCAGATTGCCTCGATCGTGGACAAGACGCCCAGTCGCAGGATAGCTGGCTTGCGTAGGTTCCCTTATGCATCAGCGTATGGGACTATCGAGGAAGCCCTGGATGCAGAAGGTCTTGATTTCGTTGACATCTGTACTCCACCAGCTTCTCACTCAGATATTCTCGCCGCCTGCCTCGAACGCGACCTATTCGTGATATGCGAGAAGCCTCTTGTGTGCAGCGGTGAAGAGGCAATGCGACTGATGGAACAAATGGGCACCAGCTCCGGAACGGTCTACCCGGCCCACAATTACGCATTTGCACCAGGTATACGCAGACTTAACGAAGTTTGCACTTCAACAGTCGGCGAGGTACAGAGCGCCACCTTTGAGATCCGTCGTGTCGGTCACGCTCGTGGAGTATCCGAATGGAGGCCCAACTGGCGGCGAGAGTTGGAAGTTTCTGGTGGGGGCATAGTCCTCGATCACGGTCCTCACAGCATCTACCTCGCGAGTCGGCTCCTAGGTAGAAGCCCGTCAGCCGTGAGGTGCGTGCTGTCGTGTCCCACACTCGGCGCATTCACCGACACGGAAGATGAAGCGAGGCTTCTACTCGAGTTCGGAGCAGTGACCGTTGAGATTCTCCTCACCTGGAGGGCTGACCGACGTTCGACTTCCTACAAACTGTGTGGTGCTCACGGTGAAGTGGCGCTCGATGGCGATACCATCAAGTCTGTACAAGGTAGCCACCTTGTCAGCGAGTCCATCCCATCCGAGTTTGACGACCCGCGCCACGGCAATTGGTTCGCTGCCCTCCTAAACGAGGCCAGTGGCTACATGGAAAGACGCGAACGCCCCGAGCGACTTCTTTCAGAAGCCTTCTCCATCATGGCCGTGCTCGACGCCGCCTACCTTTCTGCTTCGGAGAATGGCCGACGTGTTGAATTCTGAGAAGCCATCCAGGTCAGGAGTCGAGCACAGAAATCACAGGGCTCGTTGTGGCGGGCCTTCGACGTTCAGCATCCGCCGCTACAACTCGCCCGACGACACCGAAGTGCTTAGGGACCTGATCAACCGGTCCCTGCGAGGACTTTCCGGTCATCTACACAGTAAAGTTGCGTTCGATCGCCACGAACGGCACTTGCGCTCCGATGCCTTCGCACTTGAATTAGACGCCATGTCGTTCTGGGTCGTCGTGGACGTCGGTAACAGCGTCAGGGGTTGCGGCGGATGGGCGGCCGACCCATCCTGCACCGCAGCACGGATCCGCGAAGTATTCGTCGATCCAGACGCAAGCCGCTGCGGCGCAGGGTCACTCTTAGTGTCCGAAGCAATCATCGACGCCAGGTTGGCCGGTTTCGAGCTGATTTGGGTCTCATCGAGTCAATACGCTGTTCCCTTCTACGAGTCACTCGGATTCGTCACCAACGGGCCTCCATCGACGGACAACCTCCCATCCGTGCCGATGGTACTGAATTCCTAGTGGGTCATGCCTGTTCGTTCTTAGGGGTACGTTTCTCTAATTGAGATCGCGTGATCGTTCGGACTCTGAGATTGTGCCCCCAGCCTCGTGGAGTCCTACACCCGTGAGCTGAACTACGAAGTCTGTGACGCAGCGACGATCCGCCGCCAGAGACGCGGGTCGTTCGGATCCGCAGCCAGCCCAATGGACCCGCCCTCGATCAGGACAACCTCTCACAGAGTCCTTCTTCGACGGCTTTCAAGGATGGACCATCTCTGAACGCCTACGCTGAGCAACTATGGAGCTAGCTGCCGCTGACCTAACCAAATTCCAGCGAGACGGGTGGCTCGTGTTGCCACGTGTCATCTCGAACACCGAGGTGGCTGCCATAGATAGGGCAGTCGACGCGGTCGGGCATTGGGCCAGCCATGGCGGCCCCGGACTTCATCACTTCGAAGCAACTGACTGGGGCCCTGTACTCGCGCGAAGCGAAGACTTCGTACCCCACTCGGCCGTACTTGCCGGTCTTGCATTCCATGTCCGTATTCGATCAGTGTTGGGGCAGCTATTTGGTGAGACGCCTGCCTTGTTCAAGGAGAAGATCAACTACAAGCACCCGGGCGGCGGGGGATTTGCCCCACATCAAGACGCTACTGCATACCGATTCGCCGACTACCACATATCAGTAATGGTACCCGTCGATCCTTCCACCCAAGCCAATGGATGCCTGCACGTGGCTTCAAGTCTGCCTGGGGCTGGCATTCTGCCAAACGATCGCGGTCGTATCGACCCCTCAATCGTCGCAAGCCTTAAGTGGCGACCCTTGGAGCTGGAACCGGGCGACCTCCTATTCTTTCATAGCTACGTACCCCACCGTTCCGACGCTAATACCACCAGACAGCCTCGACGGACCGGATACATTACATACAACGCGGCTTCGGCTGGTGATTTCAGAAAGCGATATTATATAGATAAAAGAGCCGAGTTCGAGTTAGAAGGAGGCGACTTCTCAGGGCAGCGAGTGCGAATGTCCATCTCAGACGACTTCCTCGGGCGCCCTGTGAACAAGGACGGATCCTACCTAACCTCAAGGCCGTCAGCTCACGAGATCGAGGGTGATTTCGGCGGTTAAGGCGCAACTTCGGAATCTTGCCCTTCACTACTCCAGAGAGCGACGTAGAGTCGATGAAGTGCAGCACCATTGCCTGCAAAAGCTACCAGCAGAAGCCCCTGAGCCGGAAGGCCCAGTGCCAAGCCAATCACTATGATCGCATTACGCGTACCTCGGCCGCCTATCGACTCCGGTGTGGTGATCCCGTTGGCGCTCGCGACCGCCCGAACATACGAGGGCATTATGGCGCCAAATATTGCTATAAGGCCGACGGCTACCGTAAGCCAACTACCAGCCCCAAAGACCGGCGAAGAAGCCGACCCTCCCACTAGGCCAGACGCATTCAGTGTCATTGCCATGAGTATGGACGCATCCACGTACCGATCGATGATCCCGTCGAGAATGTCACCTCGATTCGACGCGGTTCCTTGGGCGCGGGCAACATCGCCGTCTACGTAGTCTGCAAAGTCGCCTAGGAGGAACGATATCGTCGCAAGCAGCCATTGATCGCCCAGCACAAGTGCAGGTGATGCTAAGCCTCCTAGGAAGAGACCCAGGAGCGAAATGCGATCGGCAGTGACAATTCGTTTCTGAGCAAGGTAGGCCGCCACGGGCCCAGAGAGACGCCGAACGATGGCATCGAACCAATTTTCGCTTCCGATAATCACGATACGGCTTCTCTCCTAGCTAAGGTGGGTGAAATCCTCTGGCATCACTGGAGTTGCTTGAGCTAGACCGCCAAGTCTGCTCGGCAAGTGATCCGGTGAATGATCTCGGTAGTCGACACTACCGTGCTATACGGAACCAGGTGCATGATGCCTAGCGCCAGCGGCACTCCATATGAATGTTGGAGACTCGCATCGTCGATGTCGTCGCCGTGGACTACTACATCGATCGAGTACTGACCCAAGAACTCTTCAGTAATGACCAACGGTGCAGATGGTATTACCGTGTCGCAGTAGCGGCACCCCTCCACTACTGCAATACGTTCCGCCATGGTTAGGACGGGCAGTCGCTTATACAGCGCAACGTCATCGTCCCCATGCACTCCGACGATGAGCTGATCACCCATTGAGCGGGCGGTCCTCAGAAGACTGACGTGGCCCGCATGAAAGAGATCTCCAACTATGTCCGCGTATACAATAGTCTCCGGCATACTGGTGAGTGTAGTACGTCCACGATGGGTTCTGGCCAAGCTGATGATCCAGTCGCAGGGTATCGACCTTTGTTCGTCATCAAGATCTGGTAGTCGTCGCGGAGCTTGCCGGAGCCGGACCGCCGGTGGGCGGCCAAGCGCGTCGCTCTAGGGCTCAAGTTGATTGAATATCTGGAGCCATTGATCCGGATGAACAAACGCAACGACCGTCTTCTCGGGTACTTCGGCACGGCTGAAGGCCCGCAGTAGGGTTCTATGAGAGTACCTAGGTCGAAGCGAGCGGAACAGACTCCCTCCCTTGCCGCCGAAACCGAGGGCCACCAAATCCTTATAATGATTCATCGCTGAGTGCACGATCAGCGGGGATGGTCGCGCCGTGAGCTCCAGGATGCCTGCGTCTACCTTCGGGACCGGTCGGAAGTCGTGCCTTGATATCTTACCAACGAGACGCCAATCATGAGTCGGCCAGCTTTGGACCGTCGCGAGACTCCATCGCCCATAGTCGCCTGCCCGTTTCCGCGCGAATTCTAGTTGTGTAATGACCACCGCCCGTTCGAGAGTCCGGGCTGCCAGTGCCCATCTCATGATTTCATTAGTACGGGAGAATGGAAGGTTTCCGGCCAAGGTGAACGGGGTAGCGGGGACACTCGAACCCAGGAAGTCACCGAGATGCACTTGAACGTTCGGCAATTGGCTGGTTGCCTTAGAGGCGGCCTTGGCGAACTCTGGATCCAGTTCGAAGGCATCGACATTGTCTGCGAAATTCGCTAGTTCGGCCGTAAGGGTGCCTCGGCCCGCTCCTACCTCGACGAGCAAGTCGCACGTATTGGTCCCTAGCGCGCCAAGATACTTCTTCACACCAGAGGAGGTCAGGAGATTCTGCGACAGTTGGCGTCGCCTGCGGTCTTTTGCGGAATATGCCATGTTTGCCATTGTACCGCAGTTACGCTGGCAACTAAAGGTTGGCCGTTGTCAACTGCCCATCCGGTGATCATTGTGACTTTCCCCAGTCGGCTCGCGGTCCGACAGTGATGGTTGGCGGTACCCTGCGGACGTAAAACGTCATGGCGGGTCCGCAGACCCGGCTTTATCCAAGAAACAGCGACTGACAGTCGCACGAGCGCCAAACGTCATTAGATCGAGCGGCAGTGAAGCTCCATCGAGTCCGCGAAGAACGGCAAGATGAAACAACGGCCATGCCTCTCCCGTCCATAGCACTGAGACGGCAACATCGGGCTGACGTAGCTGGTCTGTTCGAACGCTCGCTTCTTGTCGTAGCGCTCCTGCTTCGCCTGCCAGCGGCCGCCAATCGACCGGGAAGCTCTCTCGCTTGCCGGTCGAGCTGACCATCTCCACCACCGGATCTCGCATCTCAACAATGGCCAATCGCTCGGACCTTATGACCAGTTCCAGCACCTCGTCGTTGGCCTTCACCACCTCAATAGTGAGCGTCGGTGAGGCTTCGAGCATCCACTCACTGGAGATGTGCCGAGCTATCTGCTCAATGCCCTTGTCGCTGTACCTCCGGGCTTGGCGTTGGTCGTAGGTGTAGTCCCGTCCGAAGTCGTCAAGTCGGCCGAGGTGGCTGTCGTAGTCGCTGGCGTATCCGAGTGAGTACCCGGCTGCAGTGACGGCAAGGTCTTGGTCGAGGCTCAACAGGACGTGTTTGAGCTGGTTGTAGGCGAGGCGCGGGTCACCGGCGCCGAGGACTTCGAGGATTGCGGTGGTGTGGGCCAGGTTCCCGATTGTCACCCCGTCTCGGTGTTTGCGCATGGTGAGCAGTTCGTCGTGGACGGCCTTGTAGAGCCCGGTTCCGGTCTCGGCATCAGGGTCGTTGGGTTGGTCCCCAGCCGTTCCTGCCTTGCTCAGCTCGTCCTCGCCCGGTTGCTGGTGCCGCTCGATGGTGTCGTTGTCGGGTGTCATTTCCATGTCACGACTGCCGGTGGGTTCTTCTGTCCAATGGGTTCTGTTCACAGATTCCGATTGGAAGGACCAGAGACATGTCAGAACTTGTACCACGTTCTCGTGGGGAAGTAGTGCCCAGTGTGGGGGCCGGGATGGTGGCCAGGGACCGGAGGACGGGCCGGACGTTGACCCAGATCGAGCGTCATGCGGTGGTGCGGGCTGCTTCGGTGCAAGCCCACACTGCGGTGCAGGCGGTCAAACTCCAGGCGGTGGATCAGCTGACGCGGGAGGCCATGACCGGGCAGGCCATGTTGTCTCGTTGGGCGGCGACGTTGGCCCAGGGCGATGCCTTCATGGCTGACGATCTGCGGTTCTTTGCAGATGTTGCTCGGATGGGCAAGGGCGAGATCATCGCCTCGACCATCGAGGACCTGAACCGGGAGGGACGCCGATGATCCCCCTCCTCATCTTGGCCGTCGGGCTGCTTCTGGCCGTGGCGGTGTTGGCCTACCTGTTGGGCTTCCGGCTCGGTGGTGGTGGGTATGCGTCGGAGGCGATGCGGATTCGGGCTGAGGCCATGCGGGCCCAGCGGGAGCTGCATGGGTTGACGCGGTCGGCTTTCGTTGCCATGGCCGAAGAGGCCGAGCGTCGGGGCAACGTCCATGACGGTTTCCCGGACGTCTGAGCGGGTTCGGTCGTGTGGACCAAGTTGGTCCGCCAGGTCGTACAGGCCGCCATGGTGGTACTCATCGTGGCGGCCTATGCCCGGGCGGTGTGGGTGTTGGTGGAGCCGATGTTGCCGACTGCGACCGTGCTGGTCGTGACGGCCGGGATCGTCGGCTGGCTGCTGAGAGGCCGCCGGTAGCACCCACCAGGTAGTGGGTTGGTCCGGTCGGTGTTGTGGAATGAACAAACCTCATTGACTGCTGCGTAAGCGCAGCGTATACCAGAAGAAGGCAAGTGCTGCGTATGTGCAGCAGTCCGGCACGGCTGGTGGCTATGCCCAGCGGTGCAGTCAAACAACAACAACTGGAAGGAGGGTGCATGGGAAATGGAAAGAACAACGGACACGGAAGTGGCGGGAGTGGTCATCGGAGGGTGGGATCGAAACGTCGGACGCCACCGGATCTGCGCAAGTTGAGTCGGGCGTTCATTGCGTTGGCGCAGACCCAGGCAGAGGCTGAGGCTCAAGCCCAGGCGCTCCGCGAGCGGCGTGAGACGGCAGATACGGATGGTGCGGCGGATTCGCGTGGTGCAGATCGGAAGGCGTCGTGAACGGCGCTGAGCTGGTGGTGCTGGCAGGTGGCGCGTCGACAGTCGGAGCGGCATCGTGGATGCTGCGTCCCGGGTCGCTGGAAGACGCTGCGTTCACTCGGCTGGATTTCGGGCGAGACCTCGTTTCCTCAAGCGTGGAGGCGTTCGTGCGGTCGCTGGCCGCCGAACGGCGACAGGCTCCGCTGGTATTCGAGCTGTCCGGCCAGGCCGGGAAGGTCGAGTACCGGGTAGGGGCCACTCCCCCAGTGCTGGCGACCCTCACGGATCGGTTGGAGGCGTTCTGTCCGGCGGTGACGACCAGCCCAATGACACGGCGACTTCCCAAGGACGGTTGGGGCTGGTCGGTTCGTTTGGAGACGGCCAATCGGGCGCTAAGAACGGATCAAGGGGAGGTGGCGGCCCGGTCGGTGCTCAGTGCACTTGGTCGGCTGGCCACCAAAGAATCGGTCACGGTGCAGTGGCTGGTCGGTCCTCGCCTGCCCGCGGTGGCGGTGCCGAACAGTGTCGACGAGCTTCCGTCCGGCTCAATCACCCAGCATGGCCGCCAGATCGTTGGCGGTGGTCGGCCGGTGGACGGTGAACGTCGGCGGGCGCTGCGCGACAAGGTGACACAGCCGGGTTTCCGGGCCGTCGCCCGGATTGCGGTGAGCGCTGGAAGCCGAAGCCGAGCCAAAGAACTGGCGCTGGCGGTGCTGGGAGGCCTTCGGGTGTTGGAAGGTGCCGGGGTGAAGATGACGCTGGTGCCGTGTTCCTACCGGCGAATTGTGCAGGTGCGCGAGCCGTGGGCATGGCCGCTGCGTCTCAACGTTGAGGAGCTGGCCGGGCTGCTGTGTTGGCCGTCGGGTGACGGGCCGTTTCCTGGGTTGCCCCAGGCTCGGAGCCGTCTGCTGGCAGCGTCGTCGTCAGTGGCTCGTTCGGGGCGGGTGGTGGCTGAGAGTCGGATGCCAGGTGAGCGACGGACCTTGGCGCTTTCGGCGACGGACTCGCTGTTGCACACCCACTGTTTGGGGCCGACCGGGGTCGGCAAGTCAACCCTGCTGCTCGGCCTGATCTGCCAGGACATGGCTGCCGGACGAGGCGTGGTGGTCATCGAACCCAAAGGTGACCTCATCGACGACGTGCTGGCACGAGTGCCACGGGATCGGCTGGACGATGTGGTGGTGTTGGACCCGACCGATGCTGAGCGGCCGGTGGGGTTGAACCCGCTGAGAGTTGGGGCTGCGGTGCCGGAGTTGGTGGCAGATCAGGTGCTGGCGGTGTTTCACGGTCTGTACCGGGACAACTGGGGGCCTCGCACCCAGGACATCCTGCACGCCGGGCTGCTCAGTTTGGTGGGCCGGGATGAGGCCTGTCTGCCGATGCTGCCGGTGCTGTTGACCAATGCCGCATACAGGCGTCGGGTGATCGGCGGGCTGGAGGACCGGGTGGCGCTGGGGCCGTTCTGGTCCTGGTACGACTCGATCTCCGAGGAACAACGCCAACAGGTCATCGCACCGGTGATGAACAAGCTCCGTCCGTTTCTCCTGCGGCCACGACTTCGGGCCGTGCTCGGACAGACCCGCCCGGCCTTCGCCCTGTCCGAGGTGTTCACCGAACGGAAGATCCTGCTGGTGTCCCTCGCCAAGGGGACGCTCGGCTCCGAAGCCGCCGGACTGCTCGGGTCGCTGGTGTTCAGTCAGCTGTGGCAGGCCACCCAGGCCCGCTCGGCCATTGAGGCACGTCGGCGGCACCCGGTGATGTGCTTCATCGACGAGTTCCAGGACTACCTGCACCTGCCAACCGACCTGAGCGACGTGTTGGCTCAGGCCCGCGGACTGGGACTGGGATTGACATTGGCCCACCAGCACCTGGCCCAGCTGACACCGTCGGTACGCCAAGCCGTCCTGGCCAACGCCCGCAGCCGGGTCTGTTTCCAGCTCGGATCTGACGACGCCCATGCGGTGGCCAAAACCACCACACGGCTCGATGCCGAGGACTTCATGGGACTGGAGCGTTTCGAGGTCTACGCCTCGCTGGCCGCTGGCGGGCAGATCACCGACTTCGGTTCGGGGCGAACCATCGCTCCACCGGCATCGATCAGCGACCCGAGAGTGGTGCGACGCCGGAGCCGGGAACGCTACGGGCAGGACCGCCAAGCGGTTGAGGACCAGCTGGCCGACGCTGTCGGCCAGCCACCAGATAAGGGTGGGAATGGGATCGGGCAGCGCCCACGGAGGCAGTCGTGAGGTGTCCGGTCGCCCGTCCGGTCGTGTGGTCAACCCCGGGCCGGGGAACCTGTGCTGGCACCGCCAGGGTCACCCCGGAGGAGCCGACTGGTATGCACTCTGGAGGTTGTCTGTGAGTGCTCGCCGGGTCGGACCGAGAGCCCTGTCCAGACTGAGCGACGGACTCACCCAGCGGGACCGCGACATCCTGGAATCCGTCAGGCGGTTCCGGCTGCTCGGCGCACGGCAGATCGAACGGCTGCACTTCACCGGGCACGCCACGCCGCTGACCGCAGCCAGAGCAACCCGCCGGGTACTAGCCCGCCTGGCCCGTGACCGACTGCTGGTCCGCCTCGACCGACGGGTCGGCGGGGTGCGAGCTGGATCGGCCGGACATGTCTACGGAATCGGCCCTATCGGGCACCGACTGCTCGAAGGGGACAGTCGACGACGCTGGCGTGAGCCGTCGGCCGGGTTCGTTGACCACACCCTGGCAATCGCCCAGCTGGTCGTCGACGCCCGAATCGCCGAGACGGCCGGAACCCTGGAGTTGGTCGACCACCAGACCGAGCCGGACTGCTGGCGCAGCTTCCAGCGAGGACTGGGCGGTGTCGAGACACTCAAACCCGACCTGTACATGGTGACAGCCACCAGCCAGTCGGAGCTGTTGTGGTTCATCGAGGTCGACCTGGGCACCGAATCCGGTAGCGCGATCGGGCGGAAGTGCCGGACCTACCACGACTACTGGACCACCGGTACCGAACAACACCATACCGGCGTGTTCCCCAAGGTGCTGTGGATCACCCCCAGCGAACGACGGCGGGAGTTCTTGGAGCGGACCATCGCCGGGCTGCGGACGGTCGAGCGGGAGCTGTTTGTCGTCACCACCACCGACAAGGCGGTGGAGGTGTTGTCCGGAGGTAAGCCGTGAGGCTGCCCAGGAACCAGATCATCGAGGGCGACGTCCGCCACGTGCTGCCCACCCTGCCGGAATCGTCGGTCGACTGTGTCATCACCAGCCCGCCCTACTTCGCGCTGCGCAACTACGGCACCGACGACCAGATTGGGCTGGAAGCCTCAGTTGAACGCTGGGTCGAGCAGCTCGTTGACGTAGTCGAGGCCAGCGGGCGGCTACTCAAGCCGACCGGGAGTCTGTGGCTCAACCTTGGCGACAGCTACAGCCGACATGAATCGGTCGGAGCACCCGCCAAGAGCCTGCTGCTCGGACCGGAACGAATCGCCCTGGAGCTCACCAAGCGGGGGTGGACCGTCCGCAACAAGATCGTCTGGGCCAAAACAAACCCGATGCCCTCCTCGGTGAAGGACCGGCTCAGCTGCACCTGGGAGAGCATCTACCTACTCACCCACAGCCGGCACTACTACTTCGACCTCGACGCCATCCGAATCCCCCACCGCACCACTCGAACAGCCGGCAGCACGGCGGACAGATCAGGTGGAGAAACCACGGGAACGGCTTCGCTGTCCAAACCGGACTGGGCCGGGCCGCTGGCCGGGAACCAATCCGGGCTGAAAGCCGCCAAGGCAGCCGGGAGGGCCGGACACCCGCTCGGCAAGAACCCCGGGGACGTCTGGCACCTGGCCACCTCCAACTTCCGAGGCGCCCACTTCGCCACCTTCCCCGAACAGCTCGTCACCAGACCGCTGCTGGCCAGCTGCCCCGAACGGGTCTGCACCAACTGCGACAAGCCGTGGCGACGTGGCACCCACCGCCTGGTAGGGCACCTGGCAGTGGCTGGGGAGCTGGAACCGGGCTGTGACTGCGGCGGCGAGCATCGGCCCGGCATCGTGCTCGATCCATTCCTCGGAGCCGGAACCGTGGCAGTCGCCGCCCGGCGGCACGGTCGGGACTGGCTCGGCATCGAACTCAACCCTGGCTACGCCGAGCTGGCACGGACACGAATCGAGAAGCAGCGACAACAGCCGCCCGCAAAGGCGGCCTGAACAACAACCACGAATACGCAAAGGAGACAACGAAATGGAGAACCAACCACGACAACCACACGAAGATGACCAACAACACGGCCAGCGCCGACATCCGGACGGGGCTATGGGCCTCGGGGACGGGCAGGAGCAGGACCGAACCGACCAACGAGCCGAAGGATCGGACTGGCCGACACCCAAGATCTACGCGGCGTCACTGTCCGACTACAACGCCGGAGTGCTGCACGGAGCCTGGATCCGGGCCGACCAAGACGAAGACGAGATCGAGGAGGCCATCACGGCCATGCTGGAACGATCTAGCCAACCCGGAGCCGAAGAGTGGGCCATCCACGACTACGAAGGCTTCGGCGGCATCCACCTGTCCGAATACGAACAGACCGACACCATCGCTCGAATCGGAGCAGGGCTGGCCAAACACGGACCGGCCTTCGCCCACTGGGTGGGCTGTGTTGGCACCGGTGAGCAGGAGCTGGACGAATTCGACCAGCACTACCTCGGGCGCTGGGACTCGATGGAGGACTACGCCGAGCAGCTACTCGATGACCTCGGAGTCGATACCGAGGGGCTGGGGCCGGAGATGCTGCGGCCGTACATACGGCTCGATATCGAAGCGTTCGCCCGAGACCTCGCCTGTGAGCTGCAGGTTGGCCAAGATGGGGACGGTGTGCATGTGTTCGACTGCGACTACTGAACTTTGATTGATCGCTTCCGGAACCGACCCCGAACCACACTGCCCTATTCTGGTGGCATGGGCGAACGAAAGCTGACCGAGCCATTCCGGGAGTCGGGCGACTGGTACCTGCCGAACAACAAGGAGAACTCCCTGTCGGGGGAACTCATCTATGAGCCGGGCGAGTCGCTGAGGCTAGAGCTCGTCGGCAGGTTCCGCCGCGACCCAAACGAAGCTTTCAATCTGGAGTCTGTACCCACGATCCTGGGCGAGCTATCCAACCAGTACGTAACTCTTTACCAATGCGAGCGCACTAACCTTTCAGTTAACATTCCCGGCAAGGGCCGTTCCGTCTTCCAGCCTAGGTTCGCCCTCTTTGGAGCACACGACAAATCACTCGAACAGCCCGACGTCAGCTGCCTCATTGTACGGATACCGGAGTTGGAAGAGTGGCTTCTGCGCTGCGGTCTGTCAGGTCTCGCGGCCAGCATGCACACAACAGAGACAGGTAGTGACGAATTCGGCGGCGCCATGTTCAAATATGAGCCACGCAACAACACGGCCATCCAAATCAACGGAACACTATTGGAGTTGGTTCCCGGAGTTAAGGTGTCAGGAATAGGCCCAAGTACTGTTGGCTTTGCCAGCCTCCAGGAGCAGGTCCAGCTTCGATTCGTGTTTGCCGAGGAGATTCCCTTCACTGAGGCGCTCGACCGCTACCTTTCGCCGCTCGTCGACTTCAGCAACCTCGTAACTGGCAGCAGTAGCAGGAGTACCAGTATCAGCATCAAAGAAGATCTCGATATTGGTCAAGGCAGAACGATCCCTCAAACTTTCCCGGTCGTATTCAACAACGGTTGGTTAGGCGAGCCGTCTGATCTTGGCACGACCTCGAGGATCGACCAGTATCTCGTGGATCCTCACGGTCTGAGCCAAGAACAGCTCATAGAGCTTGTCCAGAGCTGGTTCGCGAGTTATCAACAGTACGAGCGTTCGATGCACCTTACCTTCGGCATCGAACGAGCGCCCACAGGGACCTACGCAGAAGTCCGTTTCGTGACGCTATGCCACGCAGCGGAGGCTCTGCACCGCGATTCCGAGCTCTCTCAATTCAATTACACCGAGGCAGAATACAAGCAGCTCAGGGATGAAGCAATCACGCATGTGCAGGACGAGGATCTCAAGGCGTTCATGAAGGGCCAACTGAGGTTCGCAAGGGACGTCACACTCCGGCAGCGCATGTTCGCGCTGCGCGAGGCTGCCGTCGGGAGCGACTCTGAATTGTTCCCAGATCGCGTACTTGGAGCGATAGTCAAGACGCGGAACACTGTCACCCATGGGCGCAGCAAAGACGTCCGGACCAAGGTTGACACCTTTGATATGTATTACTTTTCTGAATATCTGTCGTGGCTGATTAGAGGCGTGATACTACGAAACCTTGGATGGCAACACGGCGAAATTGTAGCTCTTCTAGCATCAGATTCAAGAGTCGGTCGGCTTAACGAACGACTAGCCGCAGGAGAAATCTCATGCCTTGAAGCGGAAGCGTCCGATTCGGACGGGATTTGAGGACCATACTCGCTGCCTGCTTCGACTGATCCACGAATCGCAGCTCTATATAGCGAATCCACGTCGCGACGATCGACTCTTCAACTTCCGGTTCCAGGCGCGTCCTGATGCCTATTCTACTCGGGCGGGTCCGAACTAGGCAGATCGAACAGACCGGTCTGAGTACTAAGTGCGTCCACGGCTGTCTCCCAGCCCAGAGTCCCGGCTTCTACCATCTGAACAACCTGAAACAGGTCTCGGGTGTCAATGACGAGACCACCGTCCTCGGCAAATAGTTCAAGGTCCTCCGGCGCGCTCTCGAAGGCCTTCGGTCGCGAAGCTGGAGGTTCGTTGATGAGATGATTGACGATCAGCCATCTCCTGCTTGGCGACACCGTGGTCTCGCGTTCGTACCTGGCTGCGAATCGTGCAAGCCGCTGGAAGTCGCTTGTCTTGGCCCCTCCCTTGTAGCCGCGCACCTCGAGAGCAATCCACTCTTCACGATTGGGCTCACGGATCTGAAGATCCTCCAGCTTCTGACCTCGTTCAGAGTCCAGGTCACGGTCTGCGTCGATAACGTCGAAGCCAAGGTCCCGGATGGCTTGGGCGGCAGCATCGACCAGTTCCGTACCTTGGTTGGTCAGCATCCGCCTCGGACCGCTATCGGCGGCCAGGTTGACGCGGTGGAGTTCGGCGGAGAGCGACTTAATCTGCTCGTCGAATTCGGATACAGCTGCGCGCTTGTCGTTCTGGATCCGTCCTATCCGCTGCCTCACGTAGCGCTCCTCAGCGGTAGACCACTCATCGTCGCTCGACCAATCCAGCTCCTGAGGAAATCGCTCAGGTGATCGTTGACGCCATCTGGGTATTAGTGTGTTCAACCATCGGGCCAAGTTCGGCACGTATGACGGCAACAGGAGTGCCTCACTTCCACCCGAACTAGGAACGACTGCTGCGAGTGCTTTCCGCCCAACACCATCGTTGTAGATGCCCAACCCCTGGTAGCCCTCCGCCGATTCCCATGTTGGTGCCTGATCCGCTGCAAGGAAGAACGCCTCCTTGTGCTCTGACCGCACCATCTCGTCATGAAGCTCCGAAGTGAGCTCAACAAGATCCGGCAACTTCATGGGCGGTGGAGGCTTGCACTCGGCGACGACCACGTCACGGCACCAGTTGAGTCTTACGGCGCCCGGGAACTGTTCCTCTTCGAGGAGGCGAACTCCCGCGTAGAAGATGTACGGCATCTCTTCGATGCCGCCACCCGGGGACGCTACATACACCTGGACTGCATCACCGCAGTCGTCTTCGAGGAAGACATCACGCATGAAGCGTTCTGAACCGTCGTCTTGGCCGACCAGGTTTGACTGAGTCGAAACGATAATGTCGTACTCTATGCAGCTAAACTCAGAAGAGTGATTGAAGAAGTCCACCGTTGGAGCGACATCAGTCAGCCCATCAAAGATTGGCAGAAGGCTATCGCGGGCGATTACGGCAACTCTTGGCCGCGGCTGTGCCCCCAGGATCGTCTCGTTTGCCATCTGCGCAACATATCAGCGAGGTGTACCTGAACGTGCCGGGATTATGGCGCTGTCAAGCGTCCACACAAACGCCACTCCCGATCTCGGGAAGATCCAGCCATCGAGGTCGACTCGGATGGTGTCGGTGTGTGTCTTGGCTGGGGCTCGTTCGATGCGAGTGGGTCGGATAGATGGGACGAGGTCGAGTGTGCTGACGTTGGCGATGCCGCAGCCCGAGTAGTCGAACTGGAGGTTGAGGTTCCTGGTGGGCTGCTCGATTGAGAAGAAGAGCATGTTGGCGTTGGAAGCGATGGTGGTGCGGTAGGTGTAGGAGATGGTGACGGGTTCGGCGGCCCGCATAGCGTCATCACCGACGGCCACGGAGTACGTCTGACCGTGCTTCCGTGCGGAGCGGCGAATCGGTCGCTGGTCGCCGTCAACGGTGAAGGCCAGCAGCTCGAATGCTTCGGTGGTTGCAGCGTCGACGTTGCTACTGGGGCCGATGTACCAGCCCGTGGTGCCGTCGTTGGAGTTGGCGAGTTCGTCGTATTCGGCTCGGTCCGCTGTGCAGACGAAGCGGCGCTGTTGGTGTCCAGGGATGGTGGTGTACTCCCAACGGACGGTGACGGAGAACAGGTTCGGGCTACTTGAGCTGGTGGGACGTCGTTTGGACGTCCCACTCCCCATGGGGAGTGGTGCCAGTTGGATGGACAAGTTGGCGTCATGCCAGCGCTCAGCGGCTCGGATGGCTTGGTCACGGATGTCGGTGTAGATCTCGTGAGCGAACTCGGCGCTGTTGAGGCGGAGCGCCAGGCTGTTGGAGATTATGCCGTCGAGCAATTCAGGGGTGGCGACGCGTTTGAGGTCGTCGTGGTTGGCGGCGAAGGCCTGGAGGACGGCGTCGCGCATGACGGGAGCCTGTTCGGTGAGGATGGAACGGAGGCGATGTTCTTCGAGTTGGTTCTGTTCTCGGCTGAGGTAGGCGTCGAGCCAGACCGAGAGGATGCCTGCGCCGACCAGGATGCCACCGAGTTCGGTGAGTGGGAGCAAGCCGTACCAGGCGGTTGCGTCTTGGATGCGATGGCCGAGGGCGATGAGAGCTGCTCCAGCTACGACCAGCAGGACCACGCTGAGGAGGGTCTTGGTCTTTCGTAGTTGGGAGATGGTTTCATTCATGTGTATATGAAACCATTGTAGCAAATTGTTTGTACGCAAAGAAGAGGCACCTGTGTCACTCGCTTGAGCGCTTTGGGTGCCTCTTCTTGGATGTCGAGAGCGGCTCAGGGCTACTCAAGGACATCTCGTTGTGCGGCGTATCAGCCGCTGCCTCCTCCAACCATGGTGCTCACCTCCTCTCGGTTCGGTGGCTCGTCAGCCGAGCCGTTGGCGATCTCGACGGCAATGCCCTTCAGCGCCGCCACCAGTCCTGGTCCCACATGCGGGCTCCTTCGTGTCGAACAACACGAGTGACCTTATCAGTAGGCTATGGGCTTGGCGGGTGGTGTCGGCTGAGATCGGCCGTCGTGGCCCGAGACCGAACCAGAGACCGTGCAGTTGCTGAGGCGTTCGGTGCTCGGGTGCGAGAGCTGCGGCTGGAGCGGGGCATGACGCAGGAAGGCTTGGCGGAGGCGGCCGAGGTGCATGCGACGTTCGTGTCGAACTTGGAGCGTGGGTATCGGGTGCCGTCGCTTCCGACGGTGCTGCGGGTGGCGGCGGGGTTGGGCGTCAGCGCGGGCAGGCTTGTCGACGGGATCGAAGCCTGAGCTGACCTGGCAGAGCATCCTGAGATTGCCTGTTGCGCTGGGAGGGAATCAGCGCCATCCTCACCCGCCGTCACCTCCAGCGGAAAGGCCCAGGGCTCCAGGATGTTCGAGGTTCGTCGTCGCAGAGATTTGGTCCGAGAGCTGGCTTCGCTGCGCCGTGAGCTTGCCGAGTTGAAGGCAGGCCTGGCGGACCAGGTCACCACTCAGCAGCTGGTAGTAACCGACGGGGACGGCGTGGAACGTGTGGCGGTCCGGGCCGATGAGACAACCGGGTCGGTGCTGGTTCGGGTGGATTCGGCCGCTGGTGAGACGACTGGCGTGGAGCTGTACGCGGTGGAGCCAATTGACGATGGTGGTACCGCAGATGTTGGGGCCGCTGTGTATCGGGCGGGCGAGGTGGCGGGCTCGTGGCCAAAAGGCTAACCGGAGGCCGCTGGTGCTCGGGACTGGGTGTCACTTCGTTGTCACGACGGGAGCGCCCGGAAGTGTTCAAATGCGCCCCAACCAAAACCATCAAATATGAAGATGGTGGTTGGTGTTGTCAATTCTACTGCTGCGCGTACGCAGTCGTTCGTGGTAGAATATGAAGGAAAGGAAATGACATATGGATGAGGAACAAGCCAAACGACTGGGAGCATTTCTTCGGGCGAGGCGGGAGGAGCTGGGCTGGTCATCGAGGCGGCTGGCGGCGGAGTGTGAGATGAACGACGCCACCATTGTGCGGATCGAGAACGGACAGTTCGCTGCACCCAAGCCGGACAAGTTGTCACGGATCACCGAGGCGTTGGGGCTGAGCCTGTCGGATGTGTTCGCCCTGGCCGACTACGCCGCCCCAAGCGATCTGCCGCACTTCATGCCGTATCTGCGGACCAAGTACCGGGATCTGCCCAGCACTGCGGTCGAGGAGATCGAACGCTACGCAGCCCGGCTGGCCAAACGACATGGTGTGGCCCTTGCTGGCCCGGCACCAGGAGAAGACGAATCCGACGAACACGAGGAGCCATACGAAACGAAAGGGGGAACATCATGAACCATCAGCGGACACCAACCAGGAGCGCGCTTGCCGGACTGCGAGCCGTCATCCCCACCAGAGCGATGCACCAAGGCGAAGCGCTGCGAGTGGCTGAGCTGCAAGCCAACCGGCTGCGCCAGCACTTCGACATCGACTGCCCGACACTTCCCAGCGACGTCATCTTTGAGATGCCCCGCATTGCGGTCCGGGTGGACGACGAGCTGCCTGCAAGCGGCACGACTCACTGGGACGGGCGACGCTGGATCATCACGCTCAACGGATCGGAATCGCCGCTGCGACGCCGGTTCAGCTTGTTTCACGAGTTCAAACACATCATCGACCACCACGCCCGCATCAATCTGTACGGACCAGACGGCGACCGGGCGGCGGGACGGCGGGCCGAACAAGCAGCCGACTACTTCGCTGCCTGCGCGCTGATGCCCAAACGGTGGGTCAAACGACTCTGGGGTGAAGGCACCCAGTCCATTCCGGCCCTGGCCGACTCCTTCGAGGTGTCCACCGCTGCCATGCGGTTCCGGCTTGATCAGCTCGGCGTTCGGGAGCCCACCCCACGCTGCGGCGGGGTGACCAGCTACCAACGATTCAAGGTGTATCGACCTTTGGAGGTGGCGGCGTGAGCGCTGCGACAACAACCAATCAACCCGACGATGGGGCCCGCGCGCGGGCCCTTATATATCTCCGGGTGTCGACAAAGGACCAGGCCGAAGCTGGACGGGACGTGGAGGGCTACTCCATCCCCGCCCAGCGCGAGGCCTGCCGTCGGCGAGCCGAAACGTTGGACGCCGACGTGGCAGACGAGTTCGTTGACCGAGGCGAGTCAGCCCGAAGCTCAGACCGACCAGAACTGCAACGGATGCTGACCCACGTGTCGGATCACTCCATTGACTACCTGATCGTCCACAAAGTCGACCGGCTGGCCCGCAACCGATCCGACGACGTCACCATCCACATGGCGCTCCAAGCTGCCGGGGTGCGGCTGGTGTCGTGTTCGGAGAACATCGACGAGACACCATCGGGCATGTTGCTGCACGGCATCATGAGCTCGATCGCCGAATTCTACTCACGGAACCTGGCGAGCGAGGTCATCAAGGGATCGGTCCAGAAAGCCAAAGCTGGTGGGACGATCAGCAAGGCACCCTGTGGCTATGTGAATGTCCGGAAGGTGGTCAACGGCCGGGAAGTCCGAGCGGTCGACATCGACCCGCAGCGTGGGCCGCTGATGCGCTTCGCGTTCGAGGCCTACTCTGGCGGCGACTGGACCATCCGAGACCTGCTCGAAGAACTCACTCAGCGAGGTCTGACCACCACCCCAGGACCGAAGACGCCGTCCAAGCCGCTGGTGGTGTCGCACTTCCACCGACTTCTCCGGCATCCGTATTACAAAGGCTGGGTGCGCTACAAGGGCGTCGAGTACCCGAACGGGCAACACGAAGCCCTGGTTGACGACGCCACCTGGCAGAAAGTCCAAGACCAGCTCGATGCCAAAGGCCGCTCCGGTGAGAAAAGGCGCAAGCACCATCACTACCTGAAGGGCACCGTGTTCTGCGGGGACTGCGGCAGCCGACTGATCGTGTCCAGAGCAACCAACCGACACGGCACCACATACCCGTACTTCATCTGCGTCGGACGGCAACAGAAACGGACCGCCTGCGCCCAAGCAGCCATCCTGATCTCCGAAGTCGAAGACCTGGTCGCCCAGCACTACCGGACGATCCAACCCAGCCAGAAGACCCTCAGTGAGCTACGGGACCTGATTGTTGAGGAACTCGCCGTCCAGCGAGACGAATCCGAGACCGAACGCTCAGCAGGGCAACGGCGGATCCGAAAGCTCCAAGACGAACGGAAGAAACTGCTCGAAGCCCACTACGCCGACGCCATCGGATTGGACCTACTCAAGTCCGAGCAGACCCGGATCACGCGAGAACTCGAACAGACCGAAACACGGCTCGATGCTGTGGATGTCGCCTACGACACCGTCAAGACCAACCTGGACCACGCACTGACGTTTGTCGGTGACTGGACCCGGGCCTACCGGACGGCTGAGGGCGACATTCGGCGGCAACTCAACCAGTCGATCTTCGAGAAGATCTGGATCGACGACACCGGAATGATAACCAGCCGGTTCACCGAACCGTTCAGGACACTACTCGGCGACGACGTGAGGGTGCCTGCACGGATCCGGGCCGAAGAAAAGACTGGGGCTGAGCCAGACGAGATTGACCGGCAGTGGGAAGCGTTCAGTGCCCGGTGGGAGGCCGAACGACTGCAGGGCCAGGCACATGGCCTGACGGGTCTACGCCACCGTGACGTGCCGCCACAGCAGGTGCTGGCGGCCGTTGGGGCCAGCATAAAGAACGAAGCCGATAACGGAACCGGGGACGGCAACTGGGGCGGAAACAACAAACCCCGCCACGGTGAACCGCGACGGGGTTTGAAATACGAGACTCTGGTGGGCGCTGAGGGACTCGAACCCCCGACCCCCTCCTTGTAAGGGAGGTGCTCTAACCAGCTGAGCTAAGCGCCCGGGGGCGCAGAGCGTAGCGCCTGGTCAGTCGGTGGCCACCGACGCCCGCCACGTCGCCACTGCGGTCGAGGCCACCCGGTGCCACTGCTCGGGAAGCCGCCCGGCCGCGTGTAAACGCTCCAGGGCCATGGCCGTCTCCATCTGGATCGAAGGAAAGTCGTCGGGTGTCACCCACCGCAGCGCATCGATCTCCACCGAGGCCGGCTTGGGCTCGATCGACCGGTCGGCCGGACGAGCGAGAAAAACGATGTCGATCCGACGCGGCTCCGGGTCGAGCACCACCTCGGGCTCGCCCTGCACCACGACGGCCATGGCCACCTCTTCGCTCACCTCGCGCAGCATTGCCCCCAGCGGCACTTCGCCGCGTTGCATCAGGCCGCCGGGCAACCCCCAGCGGCCCCGGTACGCCTGGCGAACCAACAACATCCGGTCGTCAGCATCGAGCACCACCGCGATCGCCCCGGCGGTGAACGTGGGCGAAAACAACCGCACCACCAACCGGCGGGCCGGTGTCGGCAACAGGCGGAAAGCGCCCAACGCCAGGCGGTGCAGGGCGGTCAGCATCGACTCAGGCTACAGCCGGTCGGTCCAGTGCACCGACGTTTGCCACCAGCCCGAACTCTGCGCACGGCGCCGGGCCTCGGCGGCGGCGGCCTGGCTTCTGGCAGCGATCGGCTGGCGGCGCTCGGGAGGCGAGATCGCCACGATCGAGCGGTCCTGGGCGTCGAGCATCACCCCTCCCACCTCGGTGAGGATGAGCAGCCCGCCGAGAAAGTCCCACTGGGCGTTGCCCGTCGTCGTCGCGTCCAGGTACACGTCGAGACCACCGTCGGCGACCGCGCAGACGTCGAGCGCCGCCGCCCCAAAGCTCCGGAACTGCTTCCAGCCCAGGTGGGAGACCGGCGTGCCGTTGATCGCCGCCATCGAGTCGTCGACCGACGGCGCTTCGATCGGTGCCAGTCGTCGGCCGTCGCGCTCCGCACCGCCGCCGCGTACCGCGGTGTAGGTGGTGCCGATCGCCTGGTTGCGAACCAAGGAGACCCACGGCCCCTCAGCATCGAGGATGCAGGCTGACGTCGCCCACCAGGGCAACCCGCGAGAGGCGTTGGTCGAGCCGTCGACCGGGTCGAGCACCACCTGCAGCGGTCGCTCCGGGTGGTGGTGGCCCGACTCTTCGGACAACACCCCCAGCCCGGCGGCGGTCAGGCTGGCCACCGCCCCTCCGTCTGCCGCCAGGTCCAGCGCGTACTGGCCGGACCGGTTGCTGCGGGCACGGCGGTCGTCGACCTCGGCCACCGCTCTACGGATACCGATGGCCACCCTGTCCAACAGCTCGAGGGCATCCTCGGGGTGCAGGCTGGTCGAGGTTGGTTCGTTCATCTGGGAGGCCACGTCGAGGCTGCCGAGCGGGTGGGGTCGGGCATCGGTCCATCCTGCCCGCTGGGGGCACAGCGTGCGAGGTGAGCGCCTGGGCGGACGGGTTCGGTGCACCGGAGAGGAGGCCCCATGGCGCCGGAGTGCCATTCCGTGAGAGCATCGGGTGTCCACGCCCAAGCACCACGAGTTACTCAGCCTGAAAGGACCCTCGGTGGCCGTCATCGACCTCGCCGGGTACATCGCCGGCTTGAAAGACCAGGCCGTCGAGCACGGCTTTCACGTTCACGATGAGCGTCACTTCGTCGAGACCTACTCCATGCGACAGGCCTGGGAGGTCGATCTGCATCCGGAGGCGGCGTGCGGCGGCCCGCTCGACCTTCACCTGGCCGTCGAACTCGACCCGCGCGTGCTGCTGGCATTCGAGGACCACATCATGGAGCTTCGGGAGGCCGAGGAGCCGGAGGACCGCTTCAAGATCCCGCTGATCTTCACGTGGTCGCTGCCACCCTTGCCGTCGGGCCCCGACCTGCTGGTGTTGGCCACCGACCTGGCCGGAGTGGGCGGCCCCGACCTGCCGATCGAGGTGTCGGCGCTCGACACCTACGCCTCGGTCACCGACCCCGCCGAGCGCAGCCTGACGATCGTGGCCCGGGTGGAGGTGTCGCTCAGCGAGGTCTTCATGGGCACCGAGAACCTGTCCGACGAGCTGGAGAAATGCGGCGTGGTGAGCGAATTTCTCTTGGACCGCGCCCCCGCCTGGCTCGAGGACTGAGCATGGAACGCACCTTTCGCGGCATCAGTGTCGTCGGCGAGCGGATCCTCTACCGCGACGCCGATCACGCCCTCCTCGGCGCCCGCGCCTCGGTGAAGACCCCGGCGGCGCTGCGCCGTGACGTGTCGGCCGGCCGTCTGGTCCTCGACGAAGCCGACCTCGAGCTGATGGACCACCGAGGCGCCGCCAAAGGCCTCTTCCTGGTCATCGTCGGCGAGGCGTTCGTCATGGTGGTGCCGGTGCCGATCAGAAAGGGCTCGGACGCCCGCACGTTTGCCTCGCGTCTCAACACCGCCGCCAACCGCCTGGCGCTGGCCGACGACGAACCCCCGGTCAGCGAAGTCTCGACCATGGCCGAGCGGTACAGCGCCGGTTCGAGCGCCGGATCGAAGGTATCGGCGCCGAGGTTCGACGGTGCCGAGAGCACCATTGCGGTCGTCTCCCACAAGCCGATGGAGACCAGCAACATGGTGGCGAGCACCCCGAGGTCGACGAGCACGCCACGGGCGGCAACCACCGCCACGGCCGCAGGGTGGTTTACCGACCCGACCGGCCGATTTACCTACCGGTACTGGGATGGACAGTCCTGGACCGAACACGTCGACCGTAACGGTATGAGAAGCCGGGACCCGATCGTGCGACGCCCATCGGGAGCGGGCGCCGGGGTGAACCTGACCGAAACGATCGCCTCGATGTTCGGAGCCCAGCCACCGCGCTGAGCAATCCGCCCCAGCCTCCGTCGGCCGGACTACCGTGACCTCGTCGTCAGCGCTCTGGCCGTCGGCAGAGAACGAGGGAGACAGGTCGATGTTCGACCCCAAGGCGCTCGCCGCCGAAATCATTGGAACGTTCTGGTTGGTCTTGGGCGGCTGTGGTGCCGCCGTGCTGGCAGCCGACTTTGGCACCGGCGCGAACGGAACCAGCCTGGGCATCGGATTTCTAGGCGTGGCATTCGCCTTCGGTTTTGCCGTGCTGACCGGGGCCTACGCGGTCGGGCACGTGTCCGGCGGCCACTTCAACCCGGCGGTCACCGTCGGGCTCTGGGTGAAGCCCATGCGGACAAGGAAGGCCCGCAAGGCGCCCTCGTTCAGCCTCTGGCCGACGCGCGCGCTGAAGGCAGCCTCCCTGAGCACCGCGCGCTCGGGAAGCCGCTGGGTCGCGGCGTTGAGGGTGGTCAGCAGGACGAAGGGCCGCGGCAGGCCATGGGCGAGCGCGGCGAGCGTCGCCTTGATCGCGCCGCAGCTGTCGTGGCCGAGAACGACGATCAGCGGCACGTTGAGCACCGCCACGCCGAACTCGATCGAGCCCAGCACCGCCGAGTCGATGACGTGCCCGGCGGTGCGCACCACGAACATGTCGCCCAGGCC
>ERZ1026800.545-NODE-545-length-31465-cov-5.289106_pt1 | contig 31465 bp, 33 predicted proteins | sample MGYA00520873_ERZ1026800 | MGnify/ENA primary metagenome ERZ1026800 (study PRJEB33270, sample SAMEA104284475) | anaerobic digester metagenome | biome: Anaerobic digester microbiome; feature: mesophilic sludge digester; material: Anaerobic digester biomass | place...
GTCTATTGGACACCCTGCTCATGCACAAACAAACAACACAGGGAAAAAAACATCCTCTCTCGAAAAAAGAGTGGTAGAACTTGAACAAGAAGTTGCCATGCTGAAAAACATGGTTGATTTTAACCATACAACTGTTTTGCCTGACAGCCTTTCGCTTTGCGATAAAAAGATATCGTTGATTAAAGATGAGATTCGGGAACGGTTTGAGAGGGAGTACTTCCAGTTTCTTGAGAACAGAGGTTTGATCACAATTTTGGTAAAAAGGTATTTAAAATACACTGGCTTCATTAATGCAGATATTCAGAGAATGGCACTTCCACCTGACCTTATTTATCTGGCAATAATAGAAAGTTACCTGAACCCGAGGGTAGTATCACAAGCTCAGGCAGCCGGACCATGGCAATTTATTAAAGAAACGGGCAAGAGAGAAGGGCTGTCGATAAATGACAGTGTAGATGAACGGTACAATGTCAAGCGTGCAACCAAGGCAGCGCTTTCTCATCTGAAAAGGCTTTACAACGAGTTTGGAGACTGGTTTATTGCAATGGCTGCATATAATGCTGGCCCAAATCGTCTGAAAGAGGCTATTGAAAATCAGGGTACACGTGATTTTTTTGATCTCTATCTTCCTGAGGAAACCGAGCGGTACATCTTCAGGATTATGGCCATAAAAGAAATCATCTCAAATCGCGAAAGATACGGGATCATACTTGCTGAAAAGGAACTGTACAAACCGATCATACTCAGTGAATTTGCGATTGAAGCAGTTAGGGAGGTACCTGTCCTAACAATTGCAAAATATGCCGACCTTTCATACAAAGCTTTCAGAGACATCAATATTCATCTACGAAAATACCGCTTGCCAAAAGGGGCATACAACATAAATATTCCCTATGAAAAAAAGGATATTTTTATGAAAAAAGCGAAGGATTCTGCTTATATAACTATTGTTCAGACCGAGTGAGGATCAAGGTTTATGGCGGTTTCGTTAAGAAGTGTTTGAGTAACTTTGCACATGGTTGCCCTTCCTCTGAACCAGCAGGAATGACTTAAATGGTGAACAATGTAACCTCTAAACGCAATGCAGTAGCCACTTTATAGATTTTTAAACAAATTGTGAAATATTTCTCTTGACAAATGATTCGAATCTTAGGAAATTAATACTACATGGATACCCAAATACAATTTTTCCCCGTTTTTGTCTTTATAATTGTTGCCATACTCTTCACTCTGATGCCTGTTGTTATTGCCTATCTTCTCTCTCCAAGAACAAAAGGCGACAAAACATTTGTCACCTATGAATGTGGTATCGAACCTTTCGGCAGCGCGTGGGTTAGATACAGCTCCCACTATTATATTTATGCACTTATTTTTATAGCCTTTGATGTTGACATTCTGTACCTCTTTCCAGCTGCCTTAAGCTACACAAGGGGTGCAAAATCATATGAGTTCTGGTCACTGCTCGTGTTTATGCTCATCCTGGGCCTTGCTATTCTGTACGCCTGGGGAAAGGGGGTTTTTGCCTGGAAACGCAAAGTGCAATAATAAAATTTGCCCTTCTTGACAAGGTACTCGATCTGGCACGAGCAAACTCCCTGTGGCCTGTGACCTTTGGTCTCGCATGCTGTGCCATCGAAATGATGTCTATGTCCATGGCCCGCTGGGATATTGCGCGCTTCGGAGCAGAAGTCTTCCGGCCCAGCCCACGGCAAGCAGACCTGATGTTGGTTACTGGAACAGTAACCAAGAAAATGGCGCCATCTGTGGTTACTCTTTACGAACAGATGCCTTCACCAAAGTGGGTGATTGCGATCGGTAATTGCGCCATATCAGGTGGTCCTTTCCTGTTCGATGGTCAATACAACGTTGTTGAGGGTGTCGATAAGCTGATTCCAGTTGATGTGTATGTACCTGGTTGCCCTCCAAGACCGGAAGGGTTCCTTGAAGGCCTTATGAAACTTGAAGAAAAAATAACAGGGAAACGTCGTTTCCCGATGCCGGAAAGCAGATGGTAGGAAAGATTCTCGAAGAGATCAAAGCATCATTGGTGAATGTAAACTTCCATGACGCCTCTTACGAGCAAAGTGGCTATCATCTATCTGTAGATGTACAGACCGGGAACATCCCGGATAGTGTTAAATTCTTCAAGGATAAGGCATTCTACCTTGAAGACCTGTTTTGTGTTGATTACATTGACTATCTGGAACTGGTCTATTTTTTTAATAGATACGAAGAGTTGTGTAGGGTGAAGGTTACCAGCAAGGTTGATGCAGGTAAACCAATAGCGCCAACGATCTCCAACAGTTATACAATGGCACACTGGTATGAACGGGAGATACACGAATTTTTTGGTGTTTATTTTGATGGTCATCCCAATATGACATATCTTTTTCTCCACGAGGGAATAGACCACTATCCTCTCCGGAAGAAAGCGGTGCCTGTACCTGATGAAGATAAGAAGCTTCTGAATTCTTTCAAACCCCAGGAAGAGGAAGACTGTTTCTTTGTGAATCTTGGTCCCCAGCATCCGAGCACCCATGGAGTACTCAGGGTTGTAGTAAAAATGGATGGTGAATATATCATAAGCGCAGAACCGGTGCTGGGTTATCTTCACAGAATGCACGAAAAGATGGCTGAAAACAGGAGCTATCTCCAATTTCTTCCCAATCCTGCCCGGATCGATTACCCTGGGGCTCTGCTTCTTAACCTGGCACATGTGGCCACAGTAGAAAAGCTCTGCGGTATACCTGTTCCTGAGCGGGCGCAGTATATAAGAACCATTACATGTGAGCTGAACAGGATTGCAAGCCACCTACTCTGGCTTGGTGCTTTTCCGGCGGACCTCGGTGCGTTAACCCCTTTCATGTATGCATTCGATGACAGAGAACAAATCCTTGACATATTGGAAGATGTAACAGGTTCGCGACTCACATATTGTTATTTTCGCTTTGGTGGCCTTTACAACGATGTTGGCGACACTTTTGTCGACAAAACGAAAGCTTTCATCAAACGCATGCGTGAACGATTCCCCATGTATGAAAAGCTGATTACTGGTAACGTAATATTTGTGAATAGAGCGAAAGGTACAGGTATTTTCCAGCAGGTAGATGCAAGAAAGTATGGCTGTACCGGTCCGTTTGTGAGGAGCACCGGCATTCCCTATGATATACGTAAGGCGGAGCCTTATGCTGTCTATGATCAGGTTGATTTCGACATACCAGTTGGTACGGCAGGAGACAACATAGATCGATATCACGTGCGAGTAGCTGAAATGGAGATGAGCCTTCGGATTATAGAACAGGCTCTCGCAAAACTCCCCCCAGGGCCGTTTAAGACTGAAAAAGTCCCGAAAAAACTGAAACCGCCTAAAGGGGATGTTTATTATGCAGTTGAGTCATCACGGGGCGAGGCTGGAGTATACGTTGTGAGTGATGAGAGTGACACTCCTTACAGGATGAGATGGAGGGTTCCTTCCTTTTCAAACCTCATGACATTCCCATCTCTCGCTGAAGGCAATCTCATTGCTGATGCCATAGCAACCCTTGGAAGTTATGATATTGTTGTGCCGGAGATAGATAGATAGCGGGGCAGAAACTGAGGTTGAGATGGGAGAAAGAAGTAAAAGACAATAAGTGATGAAAACGATCAATAACATAATAGAGTTAGTTGGATGGGAAGCTATTAAGCTGTTAATAGGGCTCATCGGCGTTCTTGTTGTGGTTGTGGTCAATGCTCTTGTGTTGACGTGGGCAGAGCGTAAAGTCAGTGGCCATATGCAGAGAAGGATAGGGCCAAAAGAGGTTGGTCCTTGCGGTATGCTCCAACCCATCGCTGACACAATTAAGCTTATAGCGAAAGAGCTCCTCACCCCACAGAACGTGGAACGGCCACTCTATTTTCTCGCACCGGTGATCGTCTTTATACCTGTTATGGTTTCTTTTGTTGTAATTCCTTTCGATGCATATCTTCAGGTAAAAGACATTAATGTTGGAATCCTCGTTATTCTCGCTTTCTCATCGTTGTCTGTACTTTCCATCCTTCTTGCGGGCTGGGGCTCCAACAATAAATATTCACTTATCGGGTCGGTGCGGAGCGTTGCTCAGAACATTGCTTACGAAATACCATTACTGCTTGCCTTACTCGCTGTTGTGCTCATGACAAATTCACTTTCTCTCAGAGATATAGTGGAGTCACAGAAAGGACTGTGGTATATTGTCTCGCAGCCAATCGCCTTTCTTGTATTTTTTATCGCAGGAGTCGCAGAAACAAACCGAACACCCTTTGACCTACCTGAGGCAGAAAGCGAGCTCGTTGCAGGGTTCCATACAGAATATTCTGGTATGCGTTTTGCCCTCTTTTTTCTCGCAGAATATACAAACATTTTCATCATATGCGCCATTACAACCACCTTCTTTCTTGGTGGGTATCATGGACCTATTCTGCCCGGCTTCGTGTGGTTTTTTGGAAAGACCTACCTTCTTGTTTTTGTGATTTTGTGGTTCCGGTGGACCTTTCCGAGAGTCAGGTTCGATCAGCTTCTCAACTTTTCATGGAAACTGCTCATACCTGTCTCCTTATTAAACCTTATCGTTACAGGGGGGATTCTAAAGTTATGACGGACGGTGGTATAGAATGGCCTTGACCAATCCTGTGGCAATAGTAAAAGGCGCTGTATCCCTCATTATAGGGCTTGGTGTAACAATTAAGGCATTTTTTAGCCCTGTTGTTACAGTTCAATACCCCAGGGTAGAACTAAAAATATCACCACGATTCAGAGGTCACACAAAACTTGTGGCTGACAAGGATAATCCTGACAAAACATCATGTATTGTATGCGGCATGTGTGAAAAAAATTGCCCTTCAGGAGCAATTGTCAAGGTAGTGGGTGAAAAGAAGGAAGGAGAAAAGAAAAAGACATTAACATCCTACATCCTTGACTTCACCACGTGTAGCCAATGCGGGATTTGTGTGGAGATATGTCCGGTTGACGCCCTTGCCTTCTCGGCAGAATATAACCGTGCAGTTTTTACCAGGGAAGGTTGTCACTTTGATCTAGTTAAAGAGTTCGAAAAGAGGAAAATACATTGATAAACCTCGGTGAGCCTATATTCATACTCATAGTGATCATGACAGTGGCTGGTGCTCTTACAACTGTTTTGTCGGGATCTGTCATTTATGCATTGATCGGCCTGGTAGCCACCATGTTCGGTATAGCTGGCCTGTATGTGTACCTCAATGCACCATTTCTTGCTATGATGCAAATTCTTGTATATGTTGGTGCCATAACAATCCTGATTGCATTTGCTATAATGCTTGCTGGACCTTTTTACAAAAGACCGAAGGAATGGACTGGAATAGGCAAATTTAGTGCAGCACTCGTCGTCTCAGTTATCTCTTTTTTAACATTCTTCACCATCATCATGAAGGTTTCTTGGACTGAAGGAAAAGGAGCGTTCAACCTGTTGACCAAAGATATAGGTCGTGCCCTTTTTGACCGATATGCTTTTCCTTTTGAATTAATTTCTCTTGTTATTGTGGTAAGCATTATTGGCGCCATTATGCTGGCAATGTTCTCAAGGGGGAAAAATGACTGACGGTTTTCTCTCCAATAGTCTGAACGTCTACCTCTTTGTGGGGCTCTTTCTATTGTGTTGCGGGATCTTGGGCGTTCTCTACCGAAGAACTTTGATTGCCATGTTGATTTCCATCGAACTCATAATGAACGGAGCAGGGCTCAATTTCGTTGCTTTCAACCGATTTGTCTCGCCTGAAGGGCCTGAAGGAATGATCTTTACCCTTTTTGTCATGGGAATTGCAGCAGCAGAGGCAGCCATTGCGCTTGCTATTATCATATTGATTTTCAGAAAATACAGGAGTATCGAAAGCGCAGAGATGGAGGAGATGAAAGACTGACAATGACCGTTGAAAGTGCACTCCCTCTTGTCCCGATAATTATTGTTATTATCACCACTATTCTTATTTTTCTTTCAGGTAAGAGACCAAATCTTAGAGAGTTTTGGTCTGTTGCAGGGTCTATACTTACGTTTATTTCTGTAGCAATCATGGTTCCCATGATTTTTAATAATCAAAAAATCGTATACACTTTGTCAACTATAGCTCCCGGGATCTCCCTGAATTTCAGGGTTGATGCCCTTTCACTTATATTCGGGATTGTATCGTCGTTTCTGTGGATTTTTGCAACCTTCTACAACATCGGTTATATGCGTTCCCTTGATGAGCATGCCCAGACCAGATATTACACGTGTTTTGCAGTGGCGATTCTTGGAGCCCAGGGCGTCTCATATTCGGGAAGTCTTTTCTCCCTGTATCTGTTTTATGAAATTATAACGATTTTTACCTACCCCCTTGTTGCACATCATCAGGATGAAGAGGGGTACGCAGGAGCCAAAAAGTATATTGTTTACCTTATGGGGACATCAAAGGGATTGTTGCTTCCTGCAACAGTTCTTACCTATGTCTTTACCGGAACCCTTGATTTTGCTGATAACATTACCTCCGGCATCTTCACCAAAGGTACTGATGGGGTTTGGATTACCGTGACATACGGCCTGTTCATCTTCGGATTTGCCAAAGCAGCAATCATGCCACTCCATAATTGGCTGCCTTCAGCAATGGTTGCGCCTACCCCTGTCAGTGCACTTCTCCATGCCGTTGCAGTTGTGAAAGCAGGTGTATTCTGTATTTCTCGAGTGATGCTATCAGTGTTTGGCCTCGAACTTCTCCAGGCCCTTAACCTCGGCCTTTGTACTGCCTATCTCGTATCCTTCACCATTCTTGTTGCATCAATAATTGCCCTAACAAAAGATGATCTCAAGGCTCGGCTTGCATACTCCACCGTGAGCCAGCTTTCTTATATTGTTCTTGGCGTAGCACTCCTCGATCCGACAGGTGTGCTTGGCGGCATTATCCATATTGTGAACCATGGGTTTAGTAAGATAACACTTTTCTTCTGTGCCGGTGCAATCTATGTGGCAACCCGCAAAAAGAAGATTAGTGATATGGCAGGGATAGGTTATGCAATGCCTTTCACTATGGGTGCTTTTGCTATAGCGTCGTTGAGCATGATAGGTGTACCACCCGTGGCAGGATTTGTTTCGAAATGGTACCTCCTGAATGGAGCAATGTCCATCCATAACTTACCCATAGTTCTCGTTCTTATGGCAAGCACGTTACTGAACGCGGGTTATTTTGCTCCCATCACGATAAAAGCTTTTTTCCAGGGAAGAAAAGAAAAATGGACTGCCGCAGATATCAAGGAGGCTCCGGTAACTATGGTTGTTCCAATTGTTCTTGCAGCCTTGATATCAGTAGTACTGGGTATCTTTCCTCAATTCTTTTCACAGCTTATCGGGAGGTTGATGCCGTGATGAATCCGACGAATGTTGCGTGTTATGCCTTACAGGTGAGTGGTAAACCGGGAAAATCAAGAAGTATATCGAGCAGGAGGCAGATCCTGTGAGGATAGTTCAGTATATAGAGTTCCTTAGACGAAATATGAAGGGTCTGGTTAGAGCCTTGATTGTGTATCTTATTGTCCTCGTTGTTTTTGATGTGACCCTGTCGAGGCATGATGCACATTATATAATTGATAAGGTTTACGCTTTCTGGACCATCTTTGGTATAGTCGGATGTTTTATCCTTATCAAAGTAGCAAAAGGTATTGCCCATCTTTTTTTGGGAAAGGACGAGGATTTTTATGGATAGGTGGATTCATCCGGCAATTTTCTTTTTCATCGGGGCTTTAATCCTCCCCCTTTTCAGGGGCAAGGCGAAGAAGTTTGTAATTCTGCTAATCCCCGCTCTCTCCATTATCGATGTTGCCTTTATGATGGAGGGTATATACGGAAGTTACAATTTTCTCAATGCTGATATCATTTTTGGCAGGGTAGACAAGCTGAGTCTTGTTTTTGCCTGGGTTTTTACTATTATGGGCTTCCTTGGGGCAATCTATGCTCTCCATGTTGAAGAGGACGGCCATCACATGGCAGCTTACTTCTATGTTGGAGCTTCGCTCGGAGCAATTTTTGCAGGAGATTACCTGACCCTCTTTATTTTCTGGGAGATAATGGCCTTTTCCTCCGTCTTTCTTGTGTGGTACAGGAAGGAAAAGAAATCCATAGCCGCAGGATATAGGTACCTCCTTGTCCATGTATTTGGTGGTCTTTGTTTCTTCACCGGTATGATGCTCTACTATTACAAGACAGGGAATATGGTTTTTGACAAAATATTGCCGGCCAATGCAGGTGTTGCCGAGTACCTGATCCTTGCAGGGTTTGCCTTGAATGCAGCCGTTATCCCGTTGCACGCATGGCTGCCAGATGCATACCCTGAAGCGACGGTAGCGGGTGCTGTCTTTATGTGCGCCTTTACTACTAAGACAGCTGTGTATGTGTTAGCAAGAGGATTCCCGGGTTTTGAAATACTTGCAATCTTGGGTACAGCCATGACAGTGTACGGTGTTTTTTATGCTGTTATAGAAAATGATATGCGTCGCGTCCTTGCCTATCATATTGTCAGCCAGGTGGGATACATGGTTGCCGGTGTTGGAATAGGGACAGAAATGGCGCTCAATGGGGCTTGCGCCCACGCTTTTGCCCACATCCTCTATAAAGCACTGCTTTTCATGGGTGCCGGTTCAGTCCTCTATATGGTAGGAACGGCAAAACTTTCAAAACTCGGTGGTCTTTATAAGTATATGCCCCTAACAATGATCTTTTACGTAGTGGGGGCAATTTCAATCTCAGGATTTCCGCTATTCAGTGGTTTTGTGAGTAAATCCATGATTGTTGCATCTGCCCACCATGAGGGGAGAATCTGGCTCATGTTGCTCATGAACCTTGCCGGAATAGGCACCTTCCTGTCAGTTGGCCTGAAGGTCACCTATTTTGCCTTTTTCGGAAAGGAATCAGCCGTACAACCGAAGGACCCCCCAAAAAACATGCTCTGGTCAATGGGCCTCACCTCAGCCCTTTGTTTCATTATTGGGGTATATCCAAATTCATTATATGTGCTTCTCCCGTTCCCTGTTGAATACCATCCGTACAACCTCCATCATCTTTCTGAGATGCTGCAAATTCTTTCGTTTACAGGCCTCGTGTTCTTTCTCCTTGTAAAGAAGCTTGCCCCTGAAGACAAGATAAATCTTGATCTGGATATTTTTTACAGAGCCGGCGCATGGGTGTTTATGAAGATTGATGAAAAAATTATCAGTGTGCTTGATAGCCTCTGGGGGGAAGCTTATAGAGCAATAGGTCTTTCACTGCTTTTCAAAAATGCTCGATTGTCATATGGATTTGATAGAAAGGTTATAGATGGCGTTGTTGACGGATCTGCAACAGCAGTTAGAATGGTGGGTTTTGTAGTGCGTAAACTTCAAACAGGTAAAGTTCAGGCCTATATTGGGCTTGCACTGTTAATGTTTTTTCTCATTGTGTGGATTCTTTTGGTAAGGATGTAAAGGTGAACTGCTATGAGTGACTATTTGATAATGAATCCTCTTAACTTCCCAATCCTTACCACGACAATCTTTATTCCTCTGGCTGGAGCTATACTCCTCCTTCTTATGAGGAGCGATAAGATTGTGAAGGGTATCGCCTTCACGACAGGAATCATTAATTTTCTCATTTCTCTTCTGCTTCTCGTATATTTTGATTCTTCAACCCATCTGTTCCAATTTGGTGAATTTGCCCGATGGATACCTACTTACAATATCAACTATATTCTTGGGATCGATGGAATAACCATCTTTCTCATCCTGCTCACTACTATCCTGGCGCCAATGTGCGTTCTCTGTTCATGGACTGCTATTGAGAGCAGGGTGAAAGAGTTCATGTTCTGCATCCTTGTTATGGAAAGCGCCATGGTTGGTGTTTTCTGTGCCCTTGACCTCATTCTCTTTTATATATTCTGGGAGGCCATGCTTATCCCAATGTACCTACTCATAGCGGTGTGGGGTGGCCCAAACAAGGACTATGCATCGGTGAAATTTTTTATTTATACGCTATTTGGAAGTGTTTTCCTTCTAGTTGCTATCATTGGTATCTATCTGGCTACAGGGAGCTTTAACATACCGAATGCCATGTTCAGGGATTACAGCTTCAATTTTCAGTTCTGGGTTTTTCTCGCTTTTGCCATTGCCTTTGCCATTAAGGTCCCCATGTTCCCTTTTCATACATGGTTGCCCGCTGCTCACACAGAAGCACCAACTGCAGGCAGTGTTTTCCTTGCAAGTGTGCTTCTGAAGATGGGAACCTACGGGTTCTTGCGTTTTTGCCTACCTATAACACCGAAAGCGAGTGTCTTTTTTGCCCCATTGATGCTTGTTTTGTCAGTAATCGCAATTATATATGGTGGTTTTGTCTGTCTGAGTCAGACCGACATGAAAAAGTTGATCGCCTATTCAAGTGTTGCCCACATGGGTTTTGCTACGTTAGGTATATTCTCACTCACACTATTTGGCTTCCAGGGTGCCCTTCTTCAGATGTTAAATCACGGCGTCACAACCGGCGCACTGTTTCTTTGCGTTGGAATTGTTTATGAGAGGACCCATAGCAGGGAGATATATGACAATGCTGGCCTTGGAAAAATCATGCCTATATATGTAGGATTTTTTGGCCTTTTTTCTATCTCCTCCTTTGCATTTCCAGGAACGAATAATTTTGTGGGCGAGCTTTATATCCTTATCGGCACCTTTGCAAACCACAAAGCAGCAGGATTTTTTGCTGTGATAGGAGCAATTCTGGCTGCAGCGTATATGCTAAAACTCTTAAAACAGATAATCTGGGGAAGGGAAGACAAGAGGTCAATTAAAGACATGAATGTAAGGGAGATTGCATACCTTATTCCTCTTGCGGTTTTTGTTCTATGGATGGGCCTTTTTCCAGCGCCTTTTGTACATACCTTTGAAAGGACTATTACCCATCTGACTTCACGATTACAGGTCTATTTCCCATGAGAGGATCGATTATGACCATACTGCCTGAACTCTACATGCTCTTTTTTTCAATTGTGTTTCTTTTCATGTCTGTTGGAAAGCGAAAGGCAGATCTGTTTACATGGGCAAAGGTTTTATCACTTGTTGGACTTGTTATAACGCTGGTGAACATCAACGCAAGTGGTTATATGTTCTATGGTGCGTACAGGGTTGATCTATTTTCACAGATTTTTAAAGCTTTATTTGCCTATGGTTTTGTATTTGTCATTTTTATGTTCGGTAAGAGGAACGAGATTGAGGACGGCTATCTTGCAGAGTATTTTATGTTTCTTGGGTTTTCTACTCTTGGCCTCATGATGCTCGTGAGTTCTGTTGAGCTCATCTCTATTGCCATATCTTTGGAAATCTCTTCATACAGTCTCTATGTAATTGTGCCTCTGCGGAAGAGTCAGACAAAGATACAACTCGAAGCATCGATGAAATACCTGTTCTTCGGTGCCATATCGAGTGGTATTATGATTTATGGTATGAGCTACCTCTACGGAATGACACAGTCGACATTTCTTTCAAAAATTATCTTTATTTTACCAAAGTTCCTGGATCAACCAATCGGTATACTGGCTATTATCCTTACGCTTGCAGGCTTTTTCTTTAAATTATCGCTATTTCCGTTCCACTTTTGGGCACCTGACATCTACGAGGGTGCATCGAATACAACTACGACATTTATAGCAACAGTTCCAAAGGTTGCTGCTGCAGCTCTCCTCATTCGAATCGTTACTATGGCATCCTCAGCAGACCCTGTTTTTGTTACCATCCTTATTGTTCTGGCGGCGCTTTCTATGACCTTTGGCAACATTGTAGGACTGGTCCAGAAAGACATTAAAAGGCTGCTGGGGTATTCAGGCATAGCCCATGCTGGCTACCTGATCATGGGTATCTTGGCCATGAGTAAAGATGGAAACGCCGCAGCAATATATTACATGGTGGTTTATCTTTTCATGAATCTCGGTGTTTTTTATGTAGTTCTCCTGCTCGCTAGGAGCGGGGAAAACATCACGCTAAATGATCTTTCAGGTCTGGCCAGACGAGCACCACTTTTAGCTTTCACCCTTGCTGTGTCAGCGTTTTCTCTTGCAGGTATTCCCCCGACAGGAGGATTTACAGGAAAGCTCTTCCTTTTTACGAGTGCTTTCAAAGCCGGCCATCTTGATATTGTAATTATCGGTGCTGTAAATACCGTGATATCAATTTTTTACTACCTTAACTTGGTCAGGATGAGCTATTCAAAAGAGGCTGTTGTAAAAGAGCCCATTTTGCTTTCTATTCATGAGAAGGCTCTCTGCTATGTCCTTATATTTGTTGTTCTTTATTTGGGAGTAATGCCCTTTGGTCTGACCAAATTATTTAGCATGGCAGTGTAGGAATAAATTCGGCGTTAAACTCCAAGCTGATAGCTCCACGCTAACTACCATTATCCCAAATACTCCGTTTACCCTCAGGAATCCCCTGACCCCCCTTGCAGTAGAATCGATTATCTCCTGAACAATCGATCCGGCAAGATAGTGAAGAAAATAATGCAGATAAATTTATTGGAGCAATGAAAATAAACAGATTCAAAATAACCTTTATGATAAAGAAGATGGCTGCCTATGGAAGCTTTATTTTCAGAAGGTTTTCTGTCTTTTTTTACTCTTCAGGCATGGATCCCTTGGGAGCAAGAGAACCGGTATAAATGCTTTATACTCGTATAGGCAGGAATGGGAGAGCTGATGTTCTTCGAATTTGGACGAAAACAGGAAGGTGCAGGCAAAGCTCACCTATCTGTTTTTTTTATATCAACCAACACATTCTATCTGCTCATCTTACCTGCGCTGCATCTGGTGGGGTACCTGTGGCAACAGAAAATGTGGAGGTGGGTTAAAAACTGTATGAGCAGCATTTACTGTGAAAGGAAACGAGGGAAAGCTTTGAGGGGTTTATGGTAAAGGTGTGTGGGGTGTAATTGCATTTTTTTGTTAGCAGCGCCTGAGGGCTATACAATCAACTGACCATAAATAAATCTAACCCGCATCTTCTTTGCCAGTAATTTCTTCGATATCGATACGGACCACAGCAATGATCTCAAGTTTTTCAGGCTGAAATTCTCCATAGCCGCCTTCTGGTTGATACTTCTCCATGAGTGATTGCAAGGCCAGAAGTTTTTCTCTGTCATTCTCAACTATTACTGCTTTTCCTCTTACTATTACACTCCTATACAGATACTTGGCTGAACAGGGGCTAATACTGCTTTTCACATAACCAGCAGGCTCATCAACCTCAAACACGACCCTGTTATCCCGACTAATATCATCGATTTTTTCACCCTCCCTTGCTGAATGAAAATAAATCATCCCGTTGAGGTAAACAAAATTAAGTGGTTTAATGCGAGGGTAACCGTCATTCCCGATCGTGCCAAGTCTCCCGACATGGCATGTATCCAGAAGATCACCTATTCTTTTGTTATCCCTTATCTCTTTTTTTATTCTGCGCATTCAGATCCTCCCAAATTTCTCATACAACTAACATGATGGTTATCGAGCCTTTTTATACGTTTCTTTTGAGAACATTATGCTTATAAGGGCTAAAACACTCGTTATAAAAAGAATCCAGATTATTAGCCTATACGCGGAGGGCGTATAGGTACCATGGATTTTACCTGCTCTGTCAAGGATATACCCAAGCAGAGGTTGGAATAAAACACCGCCTATAAATGGGAAAACATTCATCATACCCATTGCAGTACCGGCAATACGGAGGGGAAACAGTTCTCTCGTTGCAACGATTGCAATAGTGCCAACAGAACTTACGGTGATTCCCATCAAGAAGAAATTAATGTAAATGACAATTAAGGTGAGGTGCTCCTGATACAAAACAAAAATGAGCCAGCAGACGCAGTTGAGCAAGGAGGTGCTAACAAGAATCTTCTTCCTGCTCATAAAAGTTTTATCAGATAAGTGGCCCATTACAGGGCTAACAAAAATCATGGCAAAAGCAACCATGGAAAGAATATTACCAGCAATTTGCTTTGAAAATCCATAGATATCGATTAAATAGGGACCAGCCCAAAGACCGAAGAAACCAAAAAGGGCACCGCCTCGGAAGATGAACCAGATGGCAATGGGCCAAAAATATTTTTCTTTGAGAATAACAGAGAGGTTGACCAGCAGGTTATTGTGGCGCTCTTCAGGAACTTCTCTTTCTTTTGTTTCTGAGGAAAACCTTTTTTGAGCAGGGTTGTCTGCAACGATAAACCATGTGAGAATAGAAAGGATGATTGTGGCAAGGCCCGGTATAATGACCGATATCCTCCAACCGAAAATCTCAGTTAAAAAGGCAAGAGGGATTGTTGCAGTAAACCACCCCAAGCCGCCGATGGCCATAAAAGCGCCTGAAATTCTAGCGTATTCCACAGGTTTGAACCAGACTGAAAAAAGTCGCATGGTGGGTATAAAGATCGCTGAGACACCGAGGCCAACGAGTACCCTGGAGCCCACAGCAAAACTGAACCATGGCGAAAGGCCAAACAAGAGAGTACCAATGGCAGCAAGTAAGGCGAAAAGGGTTATAGTTTTCCTGGACCCCCATGAGTCTGAAAGTAAACCGACAGGAACCTGCATGATTCCATACGGATAGAAATATGCCGAGGCAAGTAAACCGAGATTAGTGCCGGACATCTTGAAAGCGATGACGAGTTCAGGCGCGAGGACAGCAGGAGAAACCCTGTGGAAATAAACAACGAGATATTGGGCCGCTAGAATCCAGAAGATTAGCCATCGGTAACGGACAAAGGATTGAGAGGTATTCATTCCTTAAGGATTTTACAAACGGAGAGGCAATATGTAAAATAAAAAAACAAAACACAGAGGAGATAAGAATGGACAAAGAAACGATGAGACAACTTCTTGATGTTGCGCAGGGATCAGCACCAGCAGATACGGTAATACGAAACGGGAAACTCATCAATGTTTTTACCGAGAACATTGAGGATAACATTGCTGTCGTTATAAAGAATGGCCGTATCGTCTCCGTTGAGCAAGATAACGGCAAGGCTTCGTTTTTGAGTAATACCGAAATTGATGCTGAGGGGTCATACCTCTGCCCCGGTTTTATCGATGCCCACACCCATATCGACAACATGTTTCCATTCCACGAGTTTGCCCCTTTTTCCCTCAGAGGAGGTACCACAACAGTCATAACCGAATGTGCCATGACTGCCGGCGCCTGTGGTATAAAAGGTATCGAATCTTTCATAGAAAGCACCAAAGGGTACCCGGTGAGATGTTTTTTCGTCGCCCCACCCATGACACCGCCATTTCCAAGAATAGAAAGCGCAGCATCATTCACATTAAGAGAATTCTCTACCCTCCTGAAAAGAGACGACTTCCTTGGTATTGGCGAAGCTTACTGGACCAGAGCTGTGGAGGGTGACAACAGAATCCTCGCCCAGGCCGCCCTTGCACAATCTTTGAACAAGCGCCTCGATGGCCACGCTTCAGGTGCACGGGGCAAGCGCCTTACCGAGTATGCACTCACCGGAATAACATCATGTCATGAATCGGTCAGCCTGGAAGAAGCCATGGAGAAGCTGAGGCTTGGGATATATGTTATGATCCGCGAAGGGTTTGTTCGAAAAGAACTCCCTGAACTTTCAAAATTAAAGGACATGAAGGTTGATAAACGGAGGATCATGGTAGTTTCTGATGTTTTTGATGCCGCCATGCTCTGGAATGAAGGATACATGGATTCCCTTGTCAAAAAAGCTATTAAATACGGATTTACACCCATGGAGGCGATCAAGATGGCTACCATAAACCCAGCAGATTACCATCATTTAAGATATTTAGGCGCCATAGCCCCTTTGAGGTTTGCCGACATTCTTTTTCTCCGGAGTATAGAAGATATTATAATTGAAAAAGTGATGTTCGATGGAGAGGTTGTTGTAACAGGAAAAACTTTTTTGAAGAACATAAAGCCTTTTATTTTTCCTGAGGAGATGACCCGCACCGTTACGATTAATAAGCTTTCAGAGAATGATTTCAGGGTAGAAGCCCGCGCAGGAGTCAAGCAGATTCGAGTCCTCCATATAGCCAATCCAACTATCACAAGAGAACTGGTCATGGATGCCAGAGTAAAAAACGGGTACCTAGAAAAAGACCTGGAGAACGATGTTGTTCCAATTGCCGTGATTAACCGCAGGCAGGGAAAAGGCATGGGGAAAGGTTTTATTAAAGGTACGGGCATTAAGAGCGGGGCTGTTGCTACAACACTTATCTGGGATACGTGTAATATTTTAACGATCGGAAGCAGCGAGAAAGAGATGCGTGATGCAGTGAACAGGCTTATCGATATTCAGGGAGGCATTGTTATCATCAGGAACGGTAAAGTCATTTATGAATTCCCTATGCCGGTTTATGGACTGATTCCGCTTATGACCATGAAAGAATCTATGAACAAGACCCTGGAGTTTGACGAAAAAATGATATCTATAGGGACAAACCTTGAGAAGCCTTTTCTAACCATACAGACCATCTCATTCACTGGACTCCCCTTTCTGAGGATAACCGATAAGGGGCTGGTAGATATAAAGAATAAACAGCTTATGCCATTGTTTGTGTAACATAGGAGAGAATTGACGTCAGTGTTCAGCTGCTTTATGATTTCCCTATCTTGTTTTCCGTCCCTGCAACAAGCCTTCGGATATTATCCTTGTGTTTGATGAAAATCAGGGCACCGATGATCAGAACGAGATAGATATACTGAACAGGTGCGCTGAGAAAATACAGCAAAAGTGGCATGGCTGCTACCCCGACAAGCGAGCCAAGGGACACAAAGCCCCATTTGCTTATCGTAAGAACAAAAATGATTATTGCAATCAAAACAGCGAAAGGATCAAGCCCAAGATAAACCCCCAGGGCAGTGGCCACTCCCTTACCGCCCTTAAACCTTAAGAATACAGGGAAAAGATGTCCCAGAAAGGCTGCTAGGCCCGCTGCGGTCACTATTATTTTTGTCTCTCCCAGCATAAAAGCGATCATTACTGGAATAAGTCCCTTAAGAACATCCCCGATGAGGGTCAGGGCTCCGGTGATTTTGCCCGCAGCCCTCATTACATTGGTCGCACCAATATTTCCACTACCTACCGCACGGGGGTCCGCACCCTTTATTTTCGAAAGAAGTAGACCTACAGGCACAGAACCTAAAAGATAGGCAAACACAATGAGAAAGTAAGAATGCATGAAACAAGATAGTAGAAAAACCTATTTCATGTCAATATTTTCATGTGGTGAATTTGATTGACATTTGGGCTTGTATGTTTTAAAATTCAGACTTTCAGTAGATGGTACAGGAGGCATCAATGGCACGGGTATGCGAGATGTGCGGAAAAGGAAAACAGATTGGCTACGGTGTAAGCCATGCAAATAACAAGACCAAAAGAGAATGGCTTCCGAACTTGCAAACTGTAAAGATCGTCAAGAACGGAACAGTGAAAAGAACACGGCTTTGCTCAAAATGCATCAAGAAAGGCGATTTCAAGAAAGCTGTTTAAGGTTTCCGCCTCACTTTTTTGTTGGTTTTTCAGCAAACGCAAAACCTTTGGGTCACAACTAGAATTTATGCGTTCCCCTTTACCCGTTCTACTGAGCGAATCCCCTTTATTTTCTGAAGTGATTTGATAATCTTCTGTAACTGAGACATGTGTCCTATCTCAATTTCATAGATTCCAGCAGCAGATTTGTCAGGATAAGTCATGGCCTGAGCACTCAAAATATTGGCTTTGTGAGTCGACATGACTGTGCTAATCTCTGATAAAAGACCTTTCTTGTCGTCCCCGAGGACCTTGATGCGCACGGGATATGCGTATTGTTTGTTGAGATCCCATGAAACAGGCACTTTCCTCTGGTCGTCGTAGGCCAGGATATTTGGGCAGTCAATGGTATGAACCGTAAGTCCACGCCCTCGCGTTATAAAGCCGAGAATCTTATCCCCCGGGATTGGATTGCAGCATTTTGCAAATCTAACAACAACACCATCAACTCCTTCTATGTGTATGGAAGTGTCTTTGCCTTTCCTGATAGTACTGATTATTTTTTGAAGCTTAGTAGGTTTTTCAGCTTCCGGTATATACTTACCCAAGACATGGAGAGGCGTGTATAATCCATACCCTACACCTGCAAAAAGATCATCTGCCGTTTCAAAGCTGAACTCTTTGGCAATAGTGAGAAGATCCCCAGTCTTCAACATCTTCGAAAAACTCAGGTCATGCTTTGAGAGCTCTTTTTCGATGAGGGCCTTACCAAGTTCGATACTGCGCTCTCTCTGTTCAGATTTAATCCATTGTCGAATCTTTGTTTTTGCTTTTGATGTTACAACAAAACTGAGCCAGTCTTTACTTGGTTTGTGGGTTGGACTTGTCTGAATCTCTACGGCATCCCCGCTTTTTAAGATATGCTTCAGAGGAACTAGCTTGCCATTAACCTTGGCTCCGATACATTTATGACCAAGATCAGAATGAATGGCATAAGCAAAATCAACGGGTGTTGCGCCTTTCGGGAGCTCTTTGATATCTCCCCTTGGAGTGAACACGTAGATATCATCAGGGAAGAGGTCAATTTTGAACACTTCCATGAATTCTTTATTATCCTTTAATTCCTGCTGAGACTCGATTATCCTTCTGAGCCAGCCAAAGACCCTGTCTTCTTTGGGATCAAATACCTTGCCTTCTTTGTATTTCCAATGTGCGGCAATACCCTCCTCAGCTAATCTGTGCATTTCGTGGGTTCGAATCTGAATTTCTATTTTTTCCCCATGCGGTCCTATTACTTTGGTGTGGAGAGATTTGTACATGTTAGCCTTGGGAAGGGCAATGTAATCAGTGAATTTTCCAGGTATGGGTTTGAATGAAGCGTGGATAATACCAAGGGCAAGATAACAACTTTTGACGCTATCTACGATTACCCTAAATGCGATAAGATCATAGATGTCATCAATATTGAGTTCTTCTTGGACCATTTTTTTGTAGATACTAAAGATTCTTTTTGCCCTGCCTGATACCTCCATCTTTAGATGAAACTGCTCGAATTTCTCTTTTATCAGGTCTTTTACTTCATTGATGTAAGACTCACGTTCTTTTTTCGTTTTTGCAAGTTTCTCGGTTATTTTTCTGTATTCATATGGGTTGAGATATTTAAAGGCAATATCCTCGAGTTCCCCTTTGAGCCACTCAATTCCCAGCCTGTGAGCAAGAGGGGCATAAATCTCCAGTGTTTCCCGAGCTATCTCAATCTGTTTGTCGGATGTAAGGAAGTTGAGGGTTAACATATTATGATACCTGTCTGCGAGCTTAATAAGAATAACGCGTATGTCCTTGCTCATAGCAAGAATCATTTTTCTGAAATTCTCAACCTTTGAATCTTCAGACGGTTTTAGCTCAATCTTGCTGATCTTTGTGACGCCATCCACTAAATCAGCGATCTCTTTCCCAAAATAGTCTTCTATTTCTTCCTTACTTACATAAGAGTCTTCGACAGTGTCATGAAGAAGACCTGAAATGATACTTGGTACATCGAGGTTCATCTTTGTAAGTGTGTATGCAACTTCCAAAGGATGGATCAGGTAAGGCTCCCCAGACAACCTAACCTGTCCCTTGTGGGCTTGAGCAGAGAAAATATATGCTTTCTGAAGCAACTCCACATCAGCCTGGGGGTTGTATTTCAGAACTTCCTCAACAATGTCGTTGATTCTAACCATCACAGATCCATTTAAAGTATGTAGTTGGTCCTGACAAAGTTGTAAAAGTGATTGTGCCTGCCCTCTGAAAGGGGGTTGACCCATTGAGTCTCGATTTTGTAATGTCCGAAATAATGATATCCCCGGGGCCTGCAAGTTTTTGTAAACGCGCTGCCAGGTTGACCGGCATACCGAGGGCAGTATATTCTTTCTTGCTTACAGACCCGAATATGCCTGTTATTACCCGACCGGTGCTTATGCCGATTCCCATGCCGAACCTTCCATTGTTATCCTTTATGCGTTTCACCATCTCAATAGCACAGTTAACTGCATTTTCAGCATGAGATTCATTGGCTACAGGTGCTCCAAAGAGTGCCATGATACTGTCTCCAATGTACTTATCGATCATTCCCTTATGTTTGATAATGATGTCGCACATGGGGTGGAAGTAGTCATTATTGAGAAGCGACGCAAGCTCGTCTGGAGGAACTTGGGATGAAAGCTGGGTAAAGCCGCGTATATCAGAAAAGAGGATTGTTATGAATGATAAACGCGGTAGAAGATGGTTGGGCTCTTTGAGTAGTTCCTTGTATATATCGTCTGATATAAATTGCTTCGTTTTTCGCTTTAGGTAACACTCTCTTACTTTCCACGTAAGTTCCTTGTTTTCGAATGGTTTTGTGATGAACCCATCAACACCTGCCTCAATGGCCTTGATTGATGATTCCAATGTACCATACCCGGTAAGAATAATTTTTGTTATTTCGCTATTGAGTCTGTTGATCTCTTCTATGGTTGCAATCCCACCTATGCCGGGCATGAGGAGGTCACAGATTACAATATCGTATTTGGTCGGATTGTTGAGAATGAGCTCGAGAGCTTCTTCGCCCCTGGACGCAACCGAAACGGAGTATCCATCTTCCCGAAGTATCCTGGTAAGGGACCTTCTTATACCATCCTCATCATCTATTACAAGGATACTTAAATCCATAAATAGCAAGCCTACCTTTTAATCATAGTACAAGGATGAAAAAATGACAATGAAAAATAGACTTAACAACCAGTTGGAGTTGAGCAGCAGAGAATAGGAAAATTATACTTTTTTTAAGTTATCGAGTGGGCTACTATAAGTACATGCTTAAGAGCAAGAAAGAACTCGTAGAGATAAAAGGCCAGGTGGAAAGAATTACTTACGCTAATGAGGAAAATGGTTATGTAATTGCAAAAGTAAGAGTGCCCGGTAGACAGGACCTGGTCACTGTAACAGGAAATCTGTTCTCTGTCACTCCGGGTGAGTTGCTTCGTCTCACTGGCCTATGGAATCAGCACCCAAAGTACGGGGAACAGTTTAGAGTATATGGCTATGAGTCAGTACTTCCTGCAACAGTGAAAGGGATAGAGCGATATCTTGGCTCAGGGATGATCAAGGGGATAGGCCCGGTTATGGCAAGACGTCTCGTATCTTCATTTGCCGAGAAGACTCTTGATGTTATTGAAAATAGTATAGAAAAAATCTTGGAGGTACCTGGCATAGGAGAGAAGAGGGTGGAGATGATCAGGCATGCCTGGGAGGAGCAGAAGGAGATACGGGACGTGATGATTTTTCTCCAGGGACAGGGGGTTAGCCCTGCATATGCTGTCAGAATCTACAGACATTATGGTAATGATGCAATCAATGTGGTAAAGGAAAACCCGTACAGGCTTGCCATGGATATCTTCGGGATAGGCTTTATCACTGCCGACAAGATAGCAGAAAAGCTTGGCATCCCCAAGGACTCGCCGGTGCGTGCTCAAGCGGGAGTTCTCTACGTGCTTCACCAGCTTTCCGATGATGGCCACATCTATTACCCCTACGACTCGTTGATCAAAAAGTGTTCTAATGTTTTGCAGGTGGAAGAGTCTGGCATAACTTATGCGGTAGAAAGCATCGCAAACCAAAAAAAAGCCATCATTGAAAAGCTCGGAACCCTGAATACCGAACTCAGAACTAGCGAAACACGAGCTGTTTATCTTACCCCCCTTCATATAGCTGAGCTTGGGATAGTGAACAGGCTAAAAGCCCTTTTCAGTCACCCTAAGCAGATGAGATTGATAAACATAGATGAAGCAATCGTGTGGTCGCAAAAGACCTTGAGGATGACACTCTCCGAGAGGCAGGTTGAAGCGGTGAAAGCTTCGGTTCATGCAAAGGCCATGGTAATCACCGGGGGACCGGGTACGGGAAAAACAACAATAATAAATGCAATCATAAAGATCTACAGTAGGATGGGCCAGAAGGTGCTTCTTGCCGCCCCCACTGGAAGGGCGGCAAAGAGGATGACCGAGGCAACAGGCCATGAAGCAAAGACTCTCCACCGCCTTCTTGAGTATAGTCCTGGAGGAGCTTCATTCAAAAAAAACGAGTCAAACCCTCTTGAGGCTGACCTTATTATTATTGATGAGGTGTCCATGGTGGACGCAGTTCTCATGTACCATCTCCTGAAAGCAGTGTCAATGAGAGCAACTATCATCCTCGTAGGGGACGTTGATCAACTGCCATCCGTGGGGCCTGGCAATATTCTCAAAGACATTATTGATTCAGAGTATCTTCCCACAATCCGTCTGAAAGAAATATTCCGACAATCTAAGGAGAGCATGATCATTGTAAATGCCCACAGAATAAATAGTGGCCACATGCCGACAACCTTCTATGACTCAAAACATAAAAAAGATTTCTATTTCTTTAATATAGATGACCCTGAAAAGGTGTTGGAGGAGATTGTAAGCCTTTGCAGAGATAAGATCAATTTGAGGTTTGGGTATGATCCAATGAATGATATCCAAGTGTTAACCCCAATGCATAAAGGTACTGTTGGAGTTACTAACCTAAATAATGTCCTCCAATCAGCGTTGAACGCTGTGGGTGATGAATTAGTTCGGGGAGGAAGGATTTACAGGGTGGGCGACAAGGTGATTCAGCTGAGAAACAACTATGACAAGGATGTTTTCAATGGCGATATCGGAAGGATTGTTGCTATTGACAAAGAAATTCAGGAAGTAACCATTAATTTCGATGGAAAGAAAGTTCATTACGAATTTCAGGAACTTGACGAGATAAGCCTGGCCTATGCCATATCAGTACATAAATCCCAGGGAAGTGAATATCCTGTGGTTATCATACCTATTTTGACGCAACATTTTGTACTTCTTCAGAGAAACCTCCTTTACACAGGGATTACACGAGGAAAGAAGCTTGTAATATTGATTGGAACCTGGAAGGCACTTGCCATTGCCATTAAAAACAATACCCCTCAAAATCGCTATACCATGCTCAGGGAAAGGCTTAAAAATCGGTAATACCCTCTTTTCAAAAAGAAAATAAAAAATCTACTGCAAAGCATCGGGGGACTTTTGTTCTCAAGAAAATGTCCGATAAACATATCAACTTGATGAAATCAAGTGAGATAGAATTTATAAAATGTGGGGATGAGGAGGATATATGGATAACATGAAACAATGTCCTTATTGCGCAGAAACAATAAGGAATGAAGCGCGTGTTTGCAGGTATTGCTTTACAGACTTTCAAGAGATTGAGAAGGAAAAAGAAGGCCAGTTCATAAGGGTCAGGGTCAAGACAGGAGATAAGACCTATGCCGGAGATTTATTTGTGCCTGACTATATGAGCCGCGTAAGTGATGTTGTCAACGATAAGAAGCCCTTTATTATTCTTGTGAATAGCGTGGAAGAGACGAAGGCTGTTGATATCAAAGTCGGCTTCATAGCCATAAACAAGAATATGGTGCAATCAATACGTCTTAGCGATGAAAAACAGACCGAAAAGAACCAGGAGTTTGTCACCCGGATGACACGCTTTGACGATGACGTTCAGAGGCGCATCGGACGTTTGTAGACAGATTACTCGTTATTCTGTATGAAAGCTTTCCCATTCACCCCGGCCTTTCAGCACCTCTTTGAAGACTTCAAGGGCTTTATTGACTAAAGGCATTCCTCCGTAAGGTGCTAACTGAAAAAAGGTCTCGGCAAGCTTTTTAGGATCACAACCAACATTAAGTGCCGCATTCACATGCAGCCGCAACTCATCTGCAGCGCCCAATGCTGCGAGTATAGCACATGCTATCATCTGCCTTTCAGGTAGGGTTAAGACTGTTCGAGAGTATAGATTGCCTGTAATGAACATGGAAAGATCATTGGCAAGGTCTCTGTCAAATTCCTTCCACATAAGATAGGGCGGGTCCAGTTTAATACCACCGGTCCACAACTTTTTTGCTGTTTCCTGCGTTCTTTTCTTCAATGTATTTTCATCCATAATCATCCTCCTTGTATAATGGTTCAGGAATTTGTATCATGCATCTTTCTCTGTCGTCAATAAATTAGATATGGATTGATTAAAGGTCAAACAGTGAAATCGCTTGATCTATAACCTTTATTTCAGGTTGATGAGATGATAGTATTTGTCTATACTGTTTTGGAATCTGAAAAACGATTTTGTTTGGAGGGTTGAATGAAAAGGTTTTTGGTCTATGCACTTGGAATATTTGTAATAATGAGTCTATCAGGTTGTGGTTACAATACAATGCAGATTAATGAAGAGGCAGTTAAGGCAGCATGGGGTGATGTTGAGGCTACTTATCAAAGAAGAAATGACCTTATCCCCAACCTTGTGGAGGTTGTGAAGTCCTATGCAAAACATGAGAAAGAAACGCTCCAGGCAGTAACAGAGGCACGGGGGAAGGTGGGGAGTATACAGGCAGGTGCTGACATAGTAAATGACCCCAAAGCATTCAGCCAGTTTCAGGAGGCGCAGGCGTCAATAGGCAACGCCTTATCCAGACTGCTTGTTGTTGTTGAGCAGTACCCGGACCTTAAGGCAAACCAGAACTTCAGAGATCTTCAGGTTCAGTTGGAAGGTACTGAAAACAGGATTAATGTGGCAAGAACAAGGTATAATAAGGCAGTACAGGAGTTTAACACTTCTATTAGGATTTTTCCGAACAGTGTGACAAACAGCATTCTCCTCCACCTGAAGCCCAAGGAGGCTTTCAAAGCTGAGGCAGGCGCAGAAAAAGCACCAAAGGTGAAGTTCTAGGCTTAAGGCTGCTTATGAGTTTGGATTTCGGGGTTCAGAGACACCACTGCAGTATCAAAAAGAAAAGTAATAGAATTTTCAGTGCAATTCCATATTCGTTTCTCATTTTTATTTTTTTTGTAGCCTTGTGGCCTTGCTCTTTTCGTCTTTTCAACTTCGAAATAGATTTTCTTTCCAGGGCCTATGCCACTGAGATCCCGCCCCTTAAGGGTTACATCAATGATTATGCAAACATGATTCCTCCCACTATTCGAACAAAGCTGACAAATGAGCTCAGGGAGTTTGAACGAACTGACTCAACACAGATTGTTATTCTAACTATCCCATCCCTCGAAGGGTTGACTATAGAAGACTACTCAATTAAGGTTGCAGAGGCATGGAAGATTGGTAAAAAAGGAAGAGACAATGGGATCATCCTGATTATTGCAAACCAGGAAAGAAAGATACGCATCGAGGTTGGCAGGGGCTTGGAAGGGAAGTTGACAGACCTCATGGCAGGAAGGATTATTGATCTTGTGGTGAAGCCAAGATTCAAGAGGGGGGATTTCAGTGGCGGTCTTGTAGCAGGAATAGCAGCACTGATCGATGCAACAAAAGGAGAATTCAAGACAGACGATGATAGACCTTCCAGAACAATAGAGTCATTTTCACCCTTTTTTACCATTTTACTCTTTGGTGCAGTAGGCCTTTTAATATTGGGAAATATCTCTCCTGTTCTTGGAGGTGTCGCAGGGGCGATTGGTCTCCCTGTTACCGCATACTTTGTTTTGGAACCTTCTGTCTTTACCCTTATTCTTTTGTGCATTCTTGGTCTAATCATGGGCATTTTTTTACCCTTTCTTTTTTCAGGGGCTGGCCAGGGCAGAGGCGGCATGTTCTTTCCCAGAGGAGGGTCCTTTGGTTCACGCGGTAGGGGCAATGATGATTTCGATTCACGAGGCGGATTTGGCGGCGGCGGAGACTTTGGCGGCGGGGGAGCCTCGGGGGACTGGTAACGATGTATCAGGCAAAAGCAGACTCTTTTTTTACTGAAGATGAAAAGGAAAGGATAAAAGTCACTACCATAGGTGTTGAGGCGAGGACCATCGGAGAGATTGTTACAGTGGTGATCGATCAAAGCAGTGATTACAAAGAGGCAGATGTTCTGGGCGGGGTATTCATTGGAGGCCTTGCATCACTTCTTGCATCTTCAATATTCTTTAATGGATCTGTCTGGGCATTTATACCCCTTGCCTTTATCCTTTTTTTCCCAGGCTCCATGATCTTTCGGTGGATTCCCGCACTGAAGGCAGTTTTTATAGGCAAAAAAAGAAAAGAAAAAGCGGTAAAAGAAAGGGCCCTCAGAGCATTTTATGAACGGGGACTCTATAAAACAAAAAAACACACAGGTGTACTTTTCTTCCTGTCTTTATTGGAACGTAAGGTGTGGGTTCTTGCCGACAAGGGAATTCATGACAAAATACAACCGCAGACATTGAACAAATTTGCAGGTATGGTTTCAAAAGGCATAAGGGAAAAACGGGCCTCAGACGCCTTATGTGAAGCAATTATTGGTGTAGGCGAGCTCCTCTGGGAATATTTCCCTATAAGTGATGCTGATACAGATGAACTCCCGAATGTTGTTGTGTTAGAACAGGATGTAGAGAAATCTTAATTTTTTTCGCCCAAGACAGTCTCACTACATAGATAATTCTATTCTGCTGTTTAGAGCGCTACAACCTCTTTAACCTCAGGAACTTCCTGCTTAACCACTCTCTCAATTCCCATCTTCAGGGTCATTTGGCTCATAGGGCAACCGCCACAGGCACCCTTCAAAACAACTTTTACTACACCGTCAGGTGTCACATCAACCAATTCAACATCTCCTCCATCAGCTTTAAGCGCAGGTTTGACTTTTTCTAATGCTGCTGCCACTCTTTCCTTCATGTTTCCTCCTTACTTTCTCATGTTTGATACACCAAACTAATGCAGAAAGGTTCACCTGTCAACACAAATTTGCTGCGCCAACAGTGATAAAGAAAGAAGACTGCCAACTTGACAGCCTTCTTTCTTAACATTTTCCTATGCTTTGATGATTTCGAAAGACATTTGGCCGTCTTCGTACTTCAGGGGTTTGACGGAGACGTCCATGCCGACTTTTGCATCTTCAGGTTTTATGTCGCTCGCAAGGCGAGCGAAAAGCTTCATATCCCCAAAATCCACAACTCCCATTGTGTAGGGACAATCTTTTTCAAAACCAAAAGGTGCGTAGTAAGCAATGGTGAAGGTCTCAAGTTTGCCTTTTCCTGGCATCTCGAACCAGTCCATATCATTAGAGAAACACGAAGCACAATCAGCCCGTGGTGGAAAGAACTTGGCCCCACATTGTTTGCAAACGGTACCTGCAACCTTTCCCTCAGATAGCAAATCGACAAACTTTGCGGTTTTTGTCATAGCTGTAAAACTTCTTCTTCCGAATTTTTCGAATCCCATAATATCACCTCCCGAAGATTGTCACGTTGCCATACAAGCCAACGCCACCAACATTATGAACCAGACCAATTTCAGGGCTGCCTGGTACCTGCATAGGGCCTGCTTCGTCACGAAGTTGCAGAACAATGGTCCTTATCTGTGAACCACCTGTTGCACCGATTGGATGTCCTTTGGAAAGAAGGCCACCATCAACATTTACAGGGATCTTCCCTTCCTTGTATGTAGCTTTTTCCCTAATGAGCTGTTTCCCTTCACCCATAGGGGCAAAACCAAGACCCTCATATGCCATAATCTCAGCAATGGTGAAACAGTCGTGAACCTCTGCTACTTTCACATCTTTTGCAGTTATGCCTGCCATCTTGTATGCTTCCGCAGCCGCGCCATAACCAACACTGAGGCCTTTCGAAAAATCAGGCCTTGCTGCCATGTTCACTGCTTCAGAGGCAGCACCTATACCGAGAATCCAGACAGGTTTCTTGGAAAATGCTTTTGCTTTCTCTGCGTTTGCAAGGATAACGCAGGATGCTCCATCGGCATTTGCACAGGCATCACCTACTCTGAGTGGCCACGCTACTGCTCCAGCCATTCTCGCATCGGGGTTGTTTGGATCGAAGTCTGCGGGTTTTACACCTTTCCTGTAAACCGCCCTTTCGTTAGTCTGGCCATAGGTTCCTGATTTTACTCTCACATTCATGAGGTCATCATGGGTTAACCCATTTTTCGCCATGTAAGCCTGGGCATAAAGGGCATAATAAGCTGGCATCATGGTTCCAAAGGGAGCCTCCCACTGGATGTCAGCGCCACGCCCCATTCTCTCCTGGGATTCGGCTGAGGTAATTTCTGACATCTTCTGGAAGCCAAGAACCACGACAACATCATGTAGTCCTGCCTTAATCATGCTGTATGCTACCTTTACCCCGCTACTGCTGGAAGAACAGACGGTCTCGATATAGAACGTTGGCTGTGGAATGAGACCCAGATACTCTGCAAGCACACCTGCAGGCGATCTCTGTTTGTCATATTCAGGCGCAGAACAGAAAATGGATGCAGCGACATCTTTCTGCGTTATGCCTGCATCCTGCATAGCCTCTTTAAAGGCCTCGAAGGCCAACTCTCTGATGGAGCCCTCATAGCCCCTTACAAAGTAAGTTTGGCCTACACCAATAACTGCAACATCTTTTGCCATAACTCCTCCTTCGTTTATTGTTTTTTTGCGTTTTTGCTCCGCTGATACAATGTTACAAATCGGTTATGTTGATCCATATCCCGCGAGAAGACATGGGTACCGTCGTTTTTTGATACAAAATAAAGGTAATCCACAGAAGCCGGATACAGTGCAGCTGTTATAGAATTCCAGTCAGGATTACATATAGGGCCCTTGGGAAGCCCCGCAAATGCATAGGTGTTATACGGGGTATAGGTGGTAAGATCAGTTTTCTTTATAGGCTCATTGAATGCCTTTGTTCCGTAAATAACTGTGGGGTCTGCATCAAGGGACATTCCCCTTTGTAAACGGTTATGAAAAACTGCTGATATAATTGGTTTCTCCTCTTTGAGCTTTGCCTCCCTTTCAATGATCGAGGCAAGGGTAAGAGTTTTATGGATGTCGAACTTGAGCTCCTGCATCCTTTTTTTTATACTCTCTTTTTCCAAATTTCTGAAGGTTTTTTTCACGATTGCCTCAATGAAAACATCAGCCTCTACTTCCTTACTATAGTAATAGGTGTCAGGGGTAAGATAACCTTCAAGCGAGTCGGCGTCAATTCCAATCTTTTGAAGAAAATCCTTGTTACTGGCCAGGGCAAGGAAATCTCCTCCCCCCATGATCGCAGTCTTTCCTATTGAAGCAGCAACGTTGTAAAGGTTGTACCCTTCAATGATCTTTAAAGCATAAATATTACGTTCTCCTCTGCCCAATCTTTGTACCACGTCTATAATAGACATATCTTTTCGCAGCGTATATTCTCCCGCAATAAGCCTGCCCCGATAAGGCAGTGTGCAAAGGACAAAGAGTATGGAAGAATAAATGACGCCATCATTCTTCAATTTTTCCGCAATATTCCAGAGGCCCGTACCACTTTTTATAACTAAATTAATTTGCGCTCTGTTATTCTCCTGTGGGATACCTGCAAATATAATCGTTTGTGTTATCACAAAAAGGAAAACTATGGTAACAATAATGTTTCTATTTACGCATTTGGGCATCAAGATATCCCTGGAGTATTATCTGAGCGGCCATCACGTCAATATAAGGTTTTCTCTTTTTATGGCTTATCTGGGCCATCTCAAAAACCCTATTTGCCTCATTGGTGGTAAAACGTTCGTCCCAGAGAACAATACCAATCGAAGTATATTTTTGTACTGCCTCTGCAAAAGCCATAACTTCAGCAGCTTTTTTGCCTATAGCTCCGTTCAAATCTTTTGGAAGACCGATGACTATCTTCCCAATGCCATGTTCCTCAACAACGAGTTTTAACTCCTCCAAGTCTTTTTCCAAGGTTGTTCTGCGATAGACCTTCAGCCCTTGCGCAATGCTTCGGGTTGTGTCAGACAAAGATATACCTATCTTCTTGTTGCCTACATCGAGACCGAGTACGCGCATGTGCTATTATAGCAATTTTCATTGAATATTCAAGCATAATATGGGGTTTCTATTGCTGAGACTCATGGTAACCTGTCCTTGTATTTCTGCTTGAGGTTGCCCTCCAACTTTATTTATTGTACAGTGTGACCGGCTGATTAATAGACTCACTGATTACTACATACCTACTCAAAATAGAATCAAATAAAAGATTATCTGTAACATAATTGAGTGGATTTTGTAATAATCCGCCTGCTCAACTCAATCGATTGTCTGTCATCCCCCCCTTCACGGTCGCCCTGCGAGAAAAGTTATTCCATAGCCCCTAACCAATTAATCGCTTAGGGGCTAGGTTTCCATCCCTCGAGACACATGATATTTGATACATATATTCATTTCTCTGATGCCCATCGCTTGCAGTGAGGAATTCGTTAACACCATCCTGTTACATAAGATTTCCTTTTCTTGACAACCCCTGTTTCTTTGCTATACTCAAATGTTAGAAAATAAAACATACAAGAGGATTGTCATGGCCCAAACGGAACCTGTCAAGCTACGAGTGTTAACAATGAAAGATTTAGATGCTGTGACTGAAATTGACTATGGACTGCTTGGAACGAAGAGAAGGGGGTACTGGGAAGCAAGACTTGAAAGTCTTGAGACATCTGGGGTTCCCTCTCTAATTGCTGAAGTTGATAGGAAGGTCATCGGTTTCATTCTTGGTAGGGCTAGTGGCTGGGAGTATGGTATCCCTGAAAATGTGGCTTGGATAGATACTCTCGGCGTGATAAAAGAATATCAGAAAAGGGGGATTGCGCGGATCCTTTTCAAAGAAATGTTTAACATGTTTAAAAAGGTTGGGGTAGATACAATCTATGTCTTTGTGAACTGGAAGGACTGGGATCTTCTGCAATTTTTTGACAAAATGGGGTTCAAACGAGGCGATATGATCAATCTCGAGCTAAAGATTTAAAAGATTCAGTGCATTACAGATGGTTCCTAGCACGGGTAAAAAGATATTATTTCTTTGATCCTTTTTAAACCGTTATTAACAATCTCCTATAAAAGATTTCCTCTTAGAAGGCAGTAAAACTCCCTTTGCAGGCTTGCTTACAGAATCCAAGGTTCAGTTTGTCGGGTATGCTCTGCCTTTTATAGCAATAGACAACCTGGCTAATTGTGTCATTCCTGAAGATAGCACAGTATCCAATCGATCCAATCCTTGGACAGGAACTCTTGACCCACTTGTTATTCCCTAAGCCTCTCGAGGTACATTCTTTTTCCATAGAGGCAGGAATCGATTTGCTACTGGCGAACTCCATGCACGATATAATTGTCCCCTGATCATGCGTTTGACACGAAGCAACGTCTCCATGTACATGCAGAGAGACGAGACAGAAGAAAATACCAATGGTCACTGAAAAAGGTATGGCCAAACCCTTCTTCATGTTCCCTCCCATGGACTAAAGTCTATTATTTACAAATAATTTTATATGATTCTTTGAATTTACGCAAATAGAACAAAGCTTACAACACCAGGAGGGGATGTTTATTCTTTACATATATGAGTATTCCCTTTTTTGTCTTTTCTTTTACTGTAGCC